>Ga0102587_1000751_pt1 | contig 30407 bp, 32 predicted proteins | sample AraplaF_Col_mTSA_FD_76853 | JGI IMG/M metagenome (GOLD analysis project Ga0102587, IMG submission 76853) | Arabidopsis root microbial communities from the University of North Carolina, USA - plate scrape MF_Col_mTSA (SPADES assembly) (version 2) | ecosystem: Host-associated > Plants > Roots >... | reverse complement strand
GGGGCGTATTCCTCGGTCACGAAGGCTACCGTCTGGGCTGAGGCAGCCGTGGCAAAGCAGGGTAGGGTAAGAAGAGCAAGAAGCAGCTTTTTCATCGCGATACCTCCCATATCTCGTCAGTTCATGAAGCGCGCGCCACGTTCGGCTGCGAGCTGCTCAGTTCCTCGATCAGCTTGGCGGCATTCTGTGGACGGTGGAACAGATAGCCCTGACCATAATCGAGGCCCATCTGATGCAGCGTGCCGCATTCCTCCTCCGTCTCGATGCCTTCGGCGATGACGGTGCAGTTCATCTTGTGCGACAGCGTGGTGATGCCTTCGATCAGCATGCGACTCTTCTGGCGCACGTCGTCATCAGCATCATTGATGGCGCGGGTGAAGGACTGGTCGATCTTGATGATGTCGACCGGGAAGCGATTGAGATAACTCAGTGACGAGTAGCCGGTACCGAAATCGTCAAGCGCGATGCGGCAGCCGAAACGGCGCAGTTCCGTCATAATCATGCGGATCTGCGGGTTGTCGTGCATCAGCACGGCTTCCGTGATCTCGACGACGATACGATCCGGCAAGATGCCATGGCGGCCCAAAATGGCGGTAAGGCGGGCGGCGAGTGCCGGCTCGAATTGCAGCGGCGAGAAATTGATCGCGAGATAGGTGTCCTGCATACCGGGCAGGCGGGATATCTTCGCCAGATTGGCGATCGCCTTTTCCATGATGACATTGCCGACGCGGACGATCTTGGCGGTCTCTTCGGCGACGCTGATGATCTCGGCCGGCGGCATGAGACCTTTCTGCGGGTGGTTGAGACGCATCAGCGCTTCGAAGCCGGCAATGCCGCGGCCGTTCAGATTGACGATCGGCTGGAGATAGGCCTCGAACCAGTCGTCGGCGAGGCCGGCTTCGATATGGGCTTCGATTTCGGCGCGGCGGCGGGCGTGATCGAGCATGCCGTTGTCGAAGATCTGCGCGCCGTTCTTGCCGTCGCGCTTCTTGGCATACATGGCCATGTCGGACTTCTGCAGCAGTTCGGCGGCGGTTGCAGCGTGGCGCGGATAGATGGCGATACCGACAGAGGCGCTGAGATGCATGTCCGGGCCGAAGGGCGTCTCGAAGATCGAAGCGATCTGGTCGCACATGGCGCGGGCACGCTTCTCGGCATTCTTGGCCGGCAGCAGGATGGCGAACTCATCGCCGCCGAGACGGGCGGCTTCATCGGAGGGGGCAAGCAGGGTCTTCAGCCGCTCCACGAGTTCGATGAGGGCGGTATCGCCTGCGGCGTGGCCCATGTTGTCGTTGATCCACTTGAAGCGGTCGAGGTCGACGAAGAGGCAGGCGAGTTCCTGATCGGCGGCATCGGCGGCTGCGATCTTGCTGTCGAGCACGGCTTCGAAGCCCTGGCGGTTCAGGAGGCCGGTCAGATGGTCCGTGATCGCCTGGCGATGGTTGCGGTCTTCGGAGGCCTTCAGCTCGGTCACGTCGGTCATGACTGAGAGAGACTGACCTTCCTGCCCGTGGGCCGTGAGCGCCGATTCGATAATGAGCACGTCCATGATGCGGCCGTCCATGCAGACGAACTTGACGGTGACGTCGCCGGTACCGTTCTCGCGCTGGCTCTTGCGCCTGATGAACTTGTCGCGGGTGAAGGGCGTGACGAGATCGGAGAAACTCCGGCCGATGACGGCGCCGCGATGGTAGCCGGTAGCAAGCAGCCAGTAGTCGCTGACGGCGGCGATGCGGTCTTCTTCATCGAGTGAGAAGAGCATGGCCGGCGTCAGATTGTAGATGTCGGTCGTGCGGCGGTGCGCGAGCTTCAGCTCGGTCTCCTCGTTCTCCAGCTTCGTCTGCATTTCGTTGAAGCTTTGCGCAAGGCGACCCATCTCATCATTCGATTGCCAGTCGACATGGTGGCGGGAGCCAAGCTGGCGGGTCGCCTCGATCGCGGCCGTCAGGCGCATCAGGGGTTGGATGACGAAGATACGATTACCGATCAGCGCGGTCGCGAAAACGGCGAGCACCGCAAAAATGAAGATCGAGATGAAGACGACCTCTTCCTGCTTCAGCCCGGAGAACAGGCCGAGTGCTGGATAGAAGACTGAGATGCTGCCGAGGTTCTTCGGACCGTCGACGGTGTTGTAGATGATGGCGCGAGAAACCTGGATCAGCTTGCCGTCGAAGGACCGCGGAATGGTCGACTGGCTGACGTCGAGCTGGCCCGACTGGTCGCGGACTTCCACCTTGACGATGGCGCCTTGAGAAACGACCGTCGCGCTGATCTGGGTGACACTATCAGCATCAAGATCCCAGAGCGGCTTGGCGAGTGCCTGGGCATTGGCCACAAGAAGAACGGAAATATGGTCGCGTATTTCCTTGTCGGCGCGTTCGGAGGAAAGGAAAAGAAAAAGAACAAAGAGAGGAGCTACAAAAACAAGCAGTGCTCCGCAAACAATCGCAAAAAATCTGTTCTCAACGGAATTATTCATGGTTCCGTTTGCTCCACGGGGTCGGAATATTCTGCGGTCACGCGGCAGGGCGGGAACTTCGTAACCAGCCGGAGCATGCTTCCATGAATGTGTTAAATGTTGCTGAAATGCGCCTTTTCGGTAACGAAAAAGCCCGCTTTCCTCAAGGAAAACGGGCCTTATGCTTTACAAATCGGTAGAAGCTATCAAGCCTCTGCTTCGCCTTCACCTTCGGCAGCGGCTTCATCGATGCCGGCGGCCGGAGCAATGATCGTCGCGATGGTGAAGTCGCGATCGGCGATGACGGGCGTTACGCCCTTCGGCAGCGTGACTTCCGAAATATGAATGCTGTCGCCGATCTTGTGGCCGGAGAGGTCAACCGTGAAGAATTCCGGGATCGCGTCAGCCGGGCAGTGAACTTCGACTTCGTGACGAACGATGTTCAGAACGCCGCCGACCTTGAGGCCCGGGGATTTTTCTTCGTTGACGAAGTGAACCGGGATTTCAACGGTAACCTGGGTGTTGCCGGATACGCGCAGGAAATCGACATGCATCGTGAAATCGCGGACCGGATCGAGCTGATAGTCCTTCGGCAGAACCTTGTACTTCTTGCCGTCGACGTCGATGGTCGCAACGGTGGTCATGAAGCCACCGGCATGAATGCGCTTCGTCACCTCATTGGTGCTGATAGCGATAGAAACTGGGGCCTGCTTGTCACCATAGATGACAGCGGGAATAAAGCCGTTGCGGCGGAGTTCACGGGCGGACCCCTTACCAACCCGTTCGCGCGCCTCGGCCTTGAGCTCGTAACTTTCGTGGCTCATGGCTAGTCCTTTCGAGGTTATTTGGAGAGCCCGCGGCGGGCTTGAGCCTTGTGCCGTCGGACCGGAGGCGGGCATGCCCATCCTCATCCGCGTTGCCTCCAAGGGTGTCTACGCGGACGCGTGGCCTATAATATAAGTGTCACGCAAACGCAAGCGGTCCGGCAGTGGCTTTCGATCGATCTTGCCTCACCGGCACTACAACCAGAATATACCGCTGAATACAATCCCCGGTGCTTTGCAGGTGTCCTTCAGAAACCGTTGATAAGCCTTCGTTGTTTAGGCGTTAATCACAAAGTCGAACAGAAGGTCCCACTTTACCTGCAAAGGCGCCGGATTATCCATTCTTTAATGCAGCCGGACCGATGTCAGTCTTGAAAAGAATGGGTTTTCTCATGTTTGCGATCGTATCCTGCCTGACATACCAACACGACTTGACGCTGGTTCTGGTCGCTGCCGTCTTGTGCCTCGTATCCAATCTCGGAACGATCCTGTTCCTGAGAAGTGCGGGCAGGACAGAAGGCGCGCCGCGCTGGATCTGGCTGTCCGTCGCGGGAGCAGCGGGCGGCTTCGGCATCTGGTCGACGCATTTCGTCGCCATGCTCGCCTATGATCCGGGCATCGTCGTCGGCTATGATCGCGATCTAACGCTTATTTCGCTCGGCGCGGCTTTTGCCTCCACCTTTATAGCCGGCCTTGCCGCCGTGTTGCTTGCAGGTTCTCAGGCCAACATTGCCGCGGGCCTGGTTTTTGGCGTCGGCGTTTCAGCCATGCATTTCGTTGGCATGGCCGGTCTGCAGGTTCCTGGGACCGTCGTCTGGGATCGACATCTCGTTATCGCTGCGCTGATCATATCGGTTGCCATGGCGACCTGGGGATTTACACTCACAAAGAACTGGAAAGGTTCGAAGTGGAGCCTTCTCGCTGCGGCGTCTGTACTGTCGCTCGGCATCGTCTTGATGCATTTCACCGCAATGGGCGCTCTCTCGTTTATCGAAGGGGGTGGCAACGCCATCGAGCCTCACGCGCTCTCGAAGCCGTTCCTTCTGGTGACCATTCTCGTCGTGTCGATCTCAATGCTCTCCTCGGGCATTTCGGCATCGATCATCGCGTTCCGGGCGGCCAGGCAGGCGAATGCAAGCGAAACCAAGTTTGAGTTGCTTGTGCAGGGCGTGACGGATTACGCAATTTACATGCTCGATCCATCGGGTCTCGTGACGAACTGGAATGCGGGGGCCGAGCGCGCGAAGGGCTATACCGCAGCGGAAATTATAGGCGAGAATTTTGCGCGGTTTTACTCTGCCGAAGATCAGCAGAAGGGCCTTCCGCAGCGCGCTCTCGAATCCGCTCTCGCCGATGGCAGGTTTGAGGCGGAGGGGCTGCGTTTTCGCAAGGACGGCTCGTCCTTCTGGGCGCATGTCGTCATCCAACCCGTGTATGACGATAGCCACCATCTCATCGGATACGTGAAGATTACCCGCGATATCACGCAGGCAAAGATCGACGGGGATCGCATCAAGGAAGTATCGAGGAACCTCGATCTCGCTCTGGAGAACATGAGCCAGGGCATCTCGATGTTCGACGGCAATGAGCGTCTAATCCTCGCAAACGCCAGGTATAGCCAACTCTTCGGGTTCCCTGAGAATTTCATTCGCCCAGGTCTTGCCTATTCCGAGATCGTTCGGAGCGGCTATCAGATCGCTTTCGGCAAAGGTGACTCCGTAGATTCAAGGGCGACCGATCACTATCGTAGGCATATGGCGACCATGCGCTCCGGTCAGAAGACTCTGGTGCATCAGACGACGAGCGGCCGGTCAATTCTAGCGACGTTCAATGTTCTGGCGGATGGCGGCTGGCTCACGACATTCGAAGACATTACCGAACGGTTGGCGCGTGAAGAGAAAATCGCGTTCATGGCCAAGCACGATGCTTTGACCGGTCTGCCAAACCGTCCCACCTACAATGATTACCTGTCGCATCAGCTGGCAATTGCCAAAAGGCTGTCGACGAAGGTTGCCGTCATTGGCATCGATCTGGATAAATTCAAAGAAATCAATGACCAGATGGGCCATGTCGCAGGTGATTTCGTGTTGAGCACATTGGCCGCACGGTTGAACGGCATCCTGCGTGACGAGGAGCTTGTCGCCCGATTCGGGGGCGATGAGTTTGCGGCCGTAAAGCGCTTCAACGACAGGGCTGAGCTTGACGACTTCGTTGCGAGGCTGGAAGCCACGCTCATGGAGAGGATGGATTTCGAGGGGCATCAGATCATCCCCGGCGCCAGTGTTGGTGTCGCAATTTACCCCGACGCTGGCGAAACGGCCGAAACACTTGTCGCAAATGCAGATTTGGCCATGTATCGCGCAAAGCACGAGGTCGGGCGCAACGTCTGCTTCTACGAAGAGTCCATGGACGAAGCGTCGCGGGACAGGAGAAAACTGGCTCGCGACCTCTGGGCCGCGATCGAGCGTGACCAGATGTACCTTCACTACCAGGTTCAGAAGTCGGTGGCGACCGGCAAGACGACCGGTTACGAGGTGCTGCTCAGATGGAACCATCCAGAGCGCGGAAACATCCCACCCGTCGATTTCATTCCGATTGCCGAGGAGTGCGGTGCGATCGTGCCTATCGGAGAATGGGTCCTTCGCGAGGCATGCAGGGAAGCGGTCAGCTGGAAGGACGATATCAAGATCGCCGTCAATATTTCACCCATCCAGATCGCCCATGCAAACATCGCCGAGCTGGTTCGTTCCGTCCTCCAGGAAACCGGCCTGCCAGCGTCGCGGCTCGAACTTGAAATAACCGAGTCATCGATCATTGTCGACAAGAGCAAGGCGCTGATTGCAATGCGTGCGCTCAAGCAGCAGGGCGTTGCGATCGCGATCGACGATTTTGGAACAGGCTATTCGTCGCTCGAGACCCTTCGCTCGTTCCCCTTCGACAAGATCAAGCTCGATCGCAGCTTCATGAACGAAGTCGAAACCAGTCAGGAAGCAAAGGCGGTCATTCGATCCATCCTGGCGCTGGGACGCGGCCTGTCAATCCCCGTGCTTGCCGAAGGCGTCGAAACGCTGAGCCAACTCGAACTATTGACATCCGAAGGCTGCGACGAGGCTCAGGGCTACTATTTCGGTCGCCCGGCGCGAATGGAACAGCAATCGGTTGCCCTCAATACTGCGGCCTGACGCAGAGCGAGATCAGGATCGAGGGGCTTCGCGTGCGGCAGTGCCCGGCAGGATATGTTCACGCTCGGCCGTGATTGCAAAATAACATTTGTCCAAACGTGCCGGGTTGACACCGGAAGATATCCGATCTTCCTATGGCCGCATTCAAAGCGGCTGAGGAGAGTGTGAATGCGTCTCAAACTTGTCACGACAACGAGCCTTGTTGCCCTATCGCTGTTCGGGGCAGCGCAAGGGGCTGAGATCAATCAGGACGGAGCGAACAAGCTTCGCGACAACCTGACGGGCTTCCTGCCCAAGGATTTCGCAAATAGCGGTTTCGTGACCGTCAATCCGGCGGGTACCCGTTATGAGGTTATCTACGATCTCGCCAAGCTGCTTTCGAAAGTGGATACGACCAAGTACGTGGTGAACGGGCTGACGCCCTGGTCGGTCTTCGCCACACCGCTCGACAGCGGGCTCTGGAATCTCGAAGGCAACAACAGCTTCAACATCTCCGGCAACGTCAAGGGGCCTGACGACAAGAGCACCGATTTCACTTATTCCATTGCCTCGATGGTCTATAACGGCGTCTTCGATCCGGCGATCGCCTATCTGCGTTCCGGCGATTTCAAGGCCAGCGATATCCGCCTCACGTCGAAGTCCGATGCCGACCAGGTCGATGCGAGCTTTGCCGGCATGAATTACAGGCTCGATTCGACTGACAGCGCCAGCGGCAATGGCCGGCTGGACTTCAAGGGGAGTGGCGTATTTACCGCGCTGTCGGAAACGGTTACCAGCGCGCAGACTCCGCCGGTCACCATCAAGGCGGATTCGATCGATTTCAGTGCCGATGTGGCCAGTCTGCCGGCGAAGGAAGTTCGCGATATCGTCTTCTTTGTTCTTGACCATGCGGATGAGAAGGAGCTCAGCAAGGAAGACGGCGAAAAGCTGAAATCCGTCCTCAAGGCATCCTTTCCGCTGTTCTCTTCGGCCAACGAAACGATCACAGTAAATAATCTGGCGGTCGGCACCGTGGCCGGAAGTGGCGGCGCCAAGGCCTTCGGCTATAATTTCTCGGTCGACGGGCCGAGCGATGCGGTCCGATTTGCCTTCGGGATGAATGCGGAGGCGGTCACGCTCGACAGCCCGGTCGTGCCGGCGAGCTACCATGCATTCCTGCCGAAGAGCATCGATATGCAGATCGCCGTGCCGGACATGGATTTCGCCGCTTTTGGCGACGAGTTCATGAAGATCGATTTCTCGTCGGGCAACAATTCGGAAGAAAGCGGCAAGCTGGCTGCCGAAAAGCTCTTCCACGACGGCGTCGTCGTCGTCGACCTGCCGAGGTTCACAGCGGTCTCGGATGTCTACGATATCGACGTCACCGGCAAGCTTCAGGGCCGTGTCGATACGCAGAAGGATTATTCGCTTCAGGCATCGGTCCTGGCGCGGGATCTCGACAAGTCGATCGCCGCCATCCAGGAGCTTGCCAAGAGTGATCCGAACCTCCAGCAGGTCTCCTTCGGCATGATGATGGCCAAGGGCTTTGCCAAGACGGACCCGGATGGCCGCTCGCGCTGGGATATCAGCGTCGCCGGTGACGGCTCCGTGACGATCAACGGCCAGCAGATCAAGGGACCGGATGCCGACGAGCCAGCTCAGGACCAGGACCAAGGACTGGAGCCTGACCAGGGACAGGAGCCGGACCAAGACCAGGGTCAGGCGCCGCAGCAGCAGCCCTGAGCCTTCACAACTGCCACTCAAAATAAAGCAAGCCGGCCTCGCGCCGGCTTTTTTGTGCCTGGTGTCAAACGTTCATTAGGCTTTGTTTTTAAAGGATTTTCGTGGATGATCGTGCAGGACTTTGCGTCCTGCGACCCTCACATGTTTGCAACCAGCGCGAATGGGGGGAATTTTAGAGATGCGTCTCAAACTTGTTGCGGTTGCGGGACTGTTTGCACTCTCTGCAACCGGTTCGGTGCAGGCTATGGAGATGCGGCAGAAAGATGCCGACGATTTCCGTGCCGGCCTTCTCAGCTCGTTTCCGGACCTTGCGAATTCGGATTTCCTGACGGTCAAACCGGCTGGTGACCGTCTCGAAATCACTCTTGATTTCAATAGTTTTTTCGACGGGTTGGATCCGAAGGCATTCAGGATGACCGGGTTTGGGCCGTGGTCGTTATTTATTACACCGCAAGACGATAACTCAGCCAAAATCAACGCTGACAATAGCGTAAAAGCCTCCCTACTGGCTAAAGGAGTCGATGGAAAAGCCATTGAGGGCAATTACTCCATCGGATCCTTTATGCTCGATGGGCTGATTGATTTGAGTACCGCAGCTCGGATCGATCACGAATACCAGTTGAACAAGGTTCCCAAAAAGGAGTTCAACAATCTCCTACTCTCGCTGTTTGCGCACGACGATGGATCGTTCAAAAATCGGGAGGACTTTGAGAAATTCAGGACTGTGCTGGCTGCGTCGTTTCCGATTCTCTCGTTCCTGAAACAATCTATCGCTGCAGCTTGAGCTCTGGGTTATCGCCAACGATTTCGACAAATCGATTGCAGCTGTACAAGAGCTCGCAAAGAAGGAGCCTGATTTAGGTCAACTCAGCCTCTGGATGACGGTGGCCAAGGGCTTTGCTCAAGACGGGGGCCGCAGTTCATTGTGGGCCGTTGTTCAACATCCAGATGGTTCCGTAACGGTCAATAATCAACCGTTGATAGGGCCGAGTGAGACGGGGAAGTAACAAGCACACAAGCCGAAATCGAAAGAGCCGGTCAGGTACCGGCTCTTTTTAGTCAAAGAGGCTGGAGACGGACTCTTCCTGAGCCGTGCGGCTGATGGCTTCGCCGATCAGCGGCGCCGTCGTCACGACGCGGATGTTGTGGGCGGAGAGCACGGCCGTCGTCGGTTGGATCGAGTCCGTGATGACGAGTTCGCGCAGTTTCGAGGACGTGACGCGGGTGACGGCGCCGCCGGAGAGCACGCCGTGGGTGATGTAGGCGGTGACGCTGGAGGCGCCCTTGGCGAGCATGGCATCGGCCGCGTTGCAGAGCGTGCCGCCGGAATCGACGATATCGTCGATCAGCAGGCAGTCCTTGCCGGTGATGTCACCGATGATGTTCATGACTTCCGATTCACCCGGCCGATCGCGACGCTTGTCGACGATGGCCAGAAGACAGTCCAGCCGCTTGGCAAGCGCACGGGCGCGCACCACGCCGCCGACGTCAGGCGAGACGACCATGACGTTGCTGAGGTCATAGTGGCTCTTGATGTCGCGCGTCAAAACGGGCAGGGCGAAGAGGTTGTCTGTGGGTATATCGAAGAAGCCCTGGATCTGCCCGGCATGGAGATCGAGCGTCATGACGCGGTCGGCGCCGGCTTCGGTAATGAGGTTTGCGACCAGCTTGGCGGAGATCGGCGTGCGGCCGGAGGCGCGACGGTCCTGACGGGCATAGCCGAAATAGGGCAGAACGGCCGTGATGCGGCGGGCTGACGAACGACGCATCGCGTCGATCATGATCAGCAGTTCCATCAGGTGGTCGTTGGCAGGAAAGGCGGTCGGCTGTACGAGGAAAACGTCCTCACCGCGCACATTTTCCTGGATTTCCACGAAGATTTCCTGGTCGGCAAACCTTCGGACACTGGCTTTCCCCAAGGGAACATTGAGATAGTTGCAGATCGCTTCGGCGAGTTGCCGGTTCGAATTGCCTGCGAAAACCTTCATTTTGGTCCGCCTGTTATGCGCTGATAGCCGCGCTTTTTAGCCAGCTTCCCGGTGAATGCAAGGGCTAAGGCGTCACATACTTTTATATTTATAAAAAGCTTGTGACTAATCGCCCTGGCTTTGCCGCCAGGATGTAAATTCCGAGATCGTCTTGGAGGCGATCTGCTGCATCACAGAGGCGGGCACACCGGCCCAGGGATCGGCCGCCGCCGTCGGCACGCTTTCCTGTCCCTGAATGCGGTGCAGCCGGGCGCCGGCATTGTCGAGCACGTCCCAGACATAGACCACGGTGACCTTGCCCTCGTCGCTGAAAGCGGAGAGATAGCCCTTCAGAATATAGTCGCTGCTGGTGTCGTTGGAGCTCTTGATGGCAAGGCCGTGCGCGCGGGCCTCCGCGCCGAGCTGGCGCGACAGCGGTGTGACGGCCTGCACGGGCGCACCGATGATCGGCAGGAAGCGCACGGTGTTGCCGCGCACGGAGGTCGATGAGGAAACCGAGGGATCAAGCGCTGCTGTCTGCGTCTGTTGCTGCGGCGCCGGTTGCTCGGCGGCGGACGGTGGCGGCAGCGACTCGCCTTCGATCGCTGCGGAAGAGGCTGGCGGGCTACCATCGCGGGAAAGCGCGTCGGCCTGGGCTTGCATCGTCGTGGGCGGAGCGCCGGTGCCGGGCCGGTAGGCCTGCGCCGGGTAGTTCGGCTGGGTCGGATAGCTCTTCTGGCTGTAGGCTGGCGTATAGCCGTTCTGACGGGGTGCTGCCGGGAAGGTCTTTTGCGGCGCTCCAGCCATGCGCTCGGCTTCGCCTTGCGTTACCGGCGTGGATGAGCGCTGATCCGTCGAGGAGTCACCGATTTCCATCGGCGGCGTGAGCGTCAACGCATCGGTGGTGTTGCAAGCGGAAAGCAAGGCTAGACAGATCAGGAGCATGGGCGCAGTCGCAACTCGCGTCATCCCTCGGTTCGTCCTTCCCACATTCGCGTCAGCCCCGTGCGAATTTATGGAGGTGGGGGGACCTGTCTGTCAATTCCGGATTCTTGCCGGTGATGTCAGCGGCTTAGACGCCGATGAAATCCAGCTGATGTCGCGAGAGCGCCCGCGGCGCTTCGCCGGTCGTGAGATAGGTCTGGCCGAGCGTCATGGCGGTGCCGGTATCGGAATCGGCAATAATCATGTGCACGAAGAGCGACATGTTCGGCTCGATCGGCTGCAGGTTGCCGGCATGGAACATCTGGTGCTCCATCCAGGACGGCGAGAAGCGCGCGCCGAGCGAATAGCCGCAAGCATTCAGGCGATGGCGGGCGAGGCCACGTTCGTCCATGATCCTGGCATGCATGTCGAAGACGTCGCCGAAGGTATGGCCGGGCTTCAGCACCGTCTCGATCGCCTGGATTGTTTCGAGGCAAGCACTGTAGAGCTCGCGGTGGCGGTGCGTCGGCTCGCCGATGACGATCGTGCGCATCATGGCGGCATGATAATGCGCGTAAGCGCCAGCCCATTCGAGCGTCAGTTGGTCGTTGGCGTCGAGCTTGCGGCGGCCGGCCTTGTAGCGGCAGAGCAGGGCATCTGCGCCGGAGCCGATGATAAATTCGTTGGCCGGATAGTCGCCGCCGCCGGTGAAGATGGCGCCCTGCATGGCAGCGAGGACATCGGCTTCATCGACGCCCGGTTTGGTCAGGCGGATTGCTGCGTCCAGCGCATCGTCCGCCAGCACGGCGGCGTGCTCGATATAGGCGACCTCGGTCGGGCTCTTGATGAGACGCAGGCGGCTGACGAGGTAAGAGGCGTCGCTGATCTGGCCGAAGGTCGTCAGTTGCGCGTCGAGCAGCCGGGCGACGCGGCCGGTCATACCGTGCGTGTCGTATTCGACGCCGATGCGGGCGCCGAGCAGGTCCATTTCGATGAGCAGGTTCTTGAGGTCCATCGTCGGGTCGGCATTGACGCGATCGACCCAGACATGGATGTCCTCGATAACAGAGGTGTGCCGGGCCTGCCGCAGGTCGGCCGAGCGGGTAATCAGCGCCATGGTGCCGTCAGCCTTGACGACCAGCGTCTGGAAGAAGCAGTAGCCGAACGTGTCGTAGCCGGTCAGCCAGTACATGCTCTCCTGCGCAAAAAGCAGCAGGGCATCGAGCTTTTCTTCCTTCATCCTGTCCGTCAGGCGGGCAAGCCGGCTTGCGAATTCAGCCCGTTCGAAATGAAGTGCCATGCTGCTCACATCTCCCTGATGCTGATCGCCGAAATCTGGCGGCCGTAATCCGGCTCCTTTTTATGTGTGGTTCGCCGATAGGAAAAAAAGCGCTCGCTATCGGGATAAGTGCAGAGGCCGAGGTTTTCGGCGCGCACGCCGGCGTTTTTCAGCCGCTCGACGGTCAGTCCCGGCAGGTCGAACATTGCGTGGCCCGCTGACGGGGAGGGAATGAAGTAACGTTCGTAGGCCGGATCATAGGCAAGGAAGCGCTCGACGAATTCCGGGCCGACCTCATAACTTGCCTGGCTGATCGAGGGGCCGAGGCAGGCGACGATGTTGTCCCTGACCGCGCCAAGGGCTTCCATGGCGTCAATCGTATTTTCGAGGACACCCGTCAGCGCGCCTTTCCAGCCGGCATGGGCAGCGCCGATGACGCGATTTTCCGGGTCGGCAAACAGGATCGGGCCGCAATCAGCTGCAAGCACGCCAAGCGCGATGCCGGGTGTTGCCGTGACCAATGCATCGGCCTGCGGCCGGTCGCCGTCATAGTCCGGCCCGACGGTAACGACGTCGGGCGAATGGACCTGATGGACGGTCGCAAGCCGTTCGATCGGCAGATCGAACCACGCGGCGACGCGCCTGCGGTTCTCCTGCACATTGTCGCGCTCGTCATTCGAGCCAAGGCCGACATTGAGGCCGCGATAGATGCCTTCAGATACGCCGCCGGCGCGGGTGAAATAGCCATGGCGGATCGCGCCGCCGGCTGCTTCGTTCAGCAGCGCACTTTCGATCGGTGCTGGAGAGGCCGCGTCTGTCATGTGATATTCCAGGTTTTTGGAGAGGCATCGACATCGTCCTGGCCGGATCTCGTCCAGCGAAGCAGTGTCAGCTGCGGTGATGTTGGCGAGCGCGACGCTGTCTGTCAATCCACCGGGCGAAACGGCATCAGGTCGATCGCCGGATGCGAGACGGCCAGCACCTTGAAGAGTTCGCCCATGCGGCCTTCGCCCGCACCGGCGAGCCGATCGACCGCAGCCTGGATGATCTGTTGTGTATGCGGCTCACGGTCGCGGCCGAGCGCGGCAGCGCGCTCCAGAATGCCGAGACCGGTCAGGAAATCACCCTGATGCAGCGCGCCGTTGATATGGAGACCGCTGGAGGCCGCTGTTTCCGCAAGCTGCTGGAAGTCGACATGGCTCGTCAGGTCAGCCTCGCCGGGATGGGCAAGCGGCGGATCGAATTCATGCATGCGCACGGCCTGCAGCGTGTCGCCGAAACCGGTGACGAGGTGTCCGTAGTCGATTGCGAGCGCCGTGCCGCTGAAGACCCGCAGCCTTTCGCAGATGGCACTCATGACTGCCTGGCGCGCAGGCGAGATCTCGAACAGCGTACCAGCAGGCACGTTCTGCGTGGGCTCCGGCAACAGCGCCGGATCGATGCCGGCAACACCCGCCGCAAAGGTCAGTTCTTCATCGGCACCGAGGCCAACCATGCGTTCGCGGAAACCGGTCGGCGTGCGCACAAACTGGCGGATCGGGATCGCGTCGAAGAGTTCGTTGGCGACGATCAGCGTGAAACCTGGCGGTACTTCGTCGAAGCCGGCATGCCAGCTGACCTTGCCGTCATAGGCTTCGAGCGTCTGGCTCTGGACATCGCGCAGGCGTTCACTGGTCTCGACGAGATGGATCGTCATGTTGTCGAAGAGCGGCGGGGCGATGCGCGAAATCACGCGCAGCATATCCGCCATCATCGTGCCGCGGCCGGGGCCGATCTCGACGAGGCGAACGCCGGCCGGTGTGCCGTGGCGCTGCCAGGCATGGACGACGAAAACGCCGATCATTTCGCCGAAAAGCTGGCTGACCTCAGGCGCGGTGACGAAGTCACCCGAACGGCCGAACGGCTCGCGGGTGCGGTAATAGCCGTGTTCTGGATCGGCAAGGCACAGCGAGAAATAGTCGGTGACGCTGATCGGCCCGTTTGCCTGGATGATCGTTTTGATCTTTTCGCCCAAAGCAGTGGTCATGGCGGTCGTCCCGATAGCTTCAGTGCTGCAGGGCAGCAGCCTGACGGCGGGCGCGAAAGATCGCCCAAAGGCCAAGCAGGATCATGGGGAAGGACAGAACCATGCCCATCGTCAGCCAGCCGGTGCCGAGCAGATAGCCAAGCTGCGCATCCGGCTCGCGGAAGAATTCCACGAAGATGCGCGACAGCGCGTAGCCGCAGACGAAGACGCCGGTGATGAGGCCGGGGCTCTTCAGCGCCTTGGCGCCGTAGACGAGGGCCGCAAGAACGAGAAGCAGGACGATGCCCTCGAGGCCGGCTTCATAGAGCTGGCTCGGATGGCGGGCGAAGGGGCCGCCGGTCGGGAAGACGACTGCCCATGGCATATCCGTCAGCCGGCCCCAGAGTTCACCATTGATGAAATTGGCGATACGGCCGAAGAACAGGCCGCAGGGCACGACCGTCGCAACGATATCGAAGAGGTTCCAGATCGGGATACGGTTGCGGCGGGCAAAGAGGATCATGGCGATCGTCGTGCCGGTCAGGCCGCCGTGGAAGGACATGCCGCCGTTCCAGATCTGCACGGCGCGGATCGGGTTTTCGATGATGGCGCCGAGATCGTAGAAGAGAATGTAGCCGATGCGGCCGCCGAGGACGATGCCAAGGGCTGCCCAGACGATGAAATCGTCGAGCTGTGCTCTCGTGATGGGCGAGGTATTGTTCGGCCAGAGTGCATCGTTTGCAGCGATGCGGCGCGCATAGACCCAGCCGAGCAGGATGCCGGCGACGTAGGCCAAGCCATACCAGTGAATCGCCAGCGGGCCGATCGAAAAAGCGATCGGGTCGATATTAGGGAAAGGCATTATAGCAAGAAGATCAGCAGCTATCGGCAAGGTTTTCCCACCCGTTGAGATGCGCGGAACATGGCGCTGCGATCTCCGACGGTCAAGTGCATTGTTGGTCACGGGCCGGTGTGCGGGGGCTTATCCCATGCAAAGCGCTTGCATCCTCAACGGCGAAGCCCTACCTCCATTTTCAGTGGCCGCAAGGCCTGACATTCACGTCGTGCGAAGGGAGAAATACGCCATGACGACCGGAACGAACCGCATCATGGATGAATTCGCCAAGCTGATGACTGATGCCGCCGGTGCTGCGCAGGGCGTGCGCAAAGAGATCGAGACGGCGTTCAACGCTCATGCCGAACGCTGGCTCAACAGCATGGACATCGTCAAGCGCGAGGAATTCGAAGCCGTGCGCGAAATGGCGATCAAGGCGCGTGACGAAAACGAGGCTCTTGCCGCCCGCATCGCCGCGCTCGAAGCCAAGCTTGCCGCAAAGGGCAAGTAAGCCCCGCATCGCACAAGATGCTGTATAAGGTGCGGCGTGGCCCATATGTTACATGCCGCATCTTCGATAAAAAAATCCGGTGCTATTTTCCACCTGTGGACACTGCCAAAAAAGCCAATGGGCAGAGTCTTTTACCTCCCCCGCTGAATCTGATTCCATAAGTGCTTTCCACAGCAGGTCCGGCCAAATTTCCGTGAAGGGGGCTGGCAGGCCGCAAGGGGCATTATAGACTGATTTTAAATGATGATTCGAAGCGAATTGGTAAGCTCCGGGCAGGTTCACTGCGTTAGTCTGGCAGCGGTTCAGCGATCATCCAAGTGGTGGTTTCCGGTATTGCGTGTGTCTCGTTTTGTGTTTTTCACGAAGTTAGGCCGCATTCATTCCGGTCAAGAAGGTGCTGCATGAGCCTTATGGAATTGGAAGTCGAACGCCAGTCGAACCCGGTCGACATGATCGAGTACGTGGCTTCAAACAATGACTGGGCATTCGAGCGCTCCGGCGAAGACGAGATTGCGATGACGGTCGAGGGCCGCTGGGCCGATTATCACGTCTCTTTCTCGTGGATGGAGGAATTCGAAGCGCTGCATCTTGGCTGCGCCTTCGACATCAAGGTTCCCGAAATCAGGGTCAACGAGGTTGTGAAGCTGCTCTCGGCGATCAACGGCCAGGTGCTGATGGGGCATTTCGACCTGTGGCGCCAGGAAGATGTCGTCATCTTTCGCCAGTCGCTGCTGCTTGCCGGCGGTGCCGAGCCCACCAACCGCCAGGTGGAAGTTCTGCTTTCCAGCGCGCTCGATACCTGCGAAGCTTACTATCAAGCTTTCCAATTCGTCGTCTGGTCCGGTATGGAAGCTAACAAGGCGATGGAAGCGGTCCTCTTTGAAACCGTCGGTGAGGCGTAAAACATGCCTGCGAATGCCTTTTCCGCCGCCAATCCGGTCGTTCTCATCGGTGCCGGCAATATGGGCGGAGCGATGCTCTCCGGCTGGCTGAAGAGCGGCGTTCCGGGTTCCGCCGTGGTCGTGGTTGATCCCAGCCCGTCGCCGGCGATGCTGGCGACTATTGCCGATGCGGGTGCCTCCCATGTCACAACTGCTCCTGCCGGTCTCAAGGCGGGCGTGCTGTTCCTTGCCGTGAAGCCGCAGGTGATGGAAGCCGTGCTTCCGGCGGTCAAAAGCGTGGTCGGGCCTCAGACGGTGGTGGTTTCGGTCGCTGCCGGCAAGACGCTGGCCTTCCTCGAAAAACATCTCGGCGAGGCGGCCATGGTGCGCGCCATGCCGAACACGCCGGCCATGGTCGGGCGTGGTGTGACCGGCGCCTTTGCCAATTCGCGTGTGAGCGCTAAACAGCGCGATGGCGTCAATGCTCTTCTTCGTGTCTCCGGCCCTGTCGAATGGGTGCCTGCCGAATCCGATATCGATTCCGTAACGGCGCTCTCGGGCAGCGGGCCGGCTTATGTGTTTTATCTCGTCGAGTGTATGGCAGAGGCAGGCCGCAAACTTGGCCTGCAGGCGGACCTTGCCATGCGTCTTGCGCGGGAAACTGTCGCGGGGGCTGGTGAGCTGCTGCACCAGTCCCCCGACGACGCGGCACGCCTGCGCCAGAACGTGACCTCTCCGGGCGGCACGACGGCGGCTGCGCTTTCCGTGCTGATGGCCGAGGATGGCATGCAGCCACTGTTCGACGAAGCGCTCGCGGCTGCCCGCAAGCGAGCCGAAGAGCTCGCTGGCTGAGAAAGACCGTTATGGCTGAAGAGATTACCTTTGCCGATTTCGAGCGCGTGGACATCCGCGTCGGCACCATCATCGAGGCAAATCTCTTTCCGGAAGCACGCAAGCCGGCGATCAAGCTTCTGATCGATTTCGGCTCCGAGATTGGTGTGAAGAAATCCTCGGCGCAGATCACGGTTCACTATTCGCCGGATCGGCTCGTCGGACGACAGGTGCTCGCCGTCGTCAATTTTCCGCCGCGCCAGATCGGGCCATTCCGTTCGGAAGTACTGACACTCGGTTTTGCGGATGAGAATGGCCCGGAGAAGGTGACTTCAGCGGTGAAATCGCCCTTGCAGCTCTCATGCAGGAAGTGTCCGTCGTCGCGGTGAAAGCCGTAATAGGTGCCTTGCCAGAAATCGGTCTTTTCGCCGGAGCGGACGCGAAGGGCGCCGTCACGGTCCTCGAAGAAGGGCGGCGCGTTCAGCCAGGCCATGTGTTTCATGCTTAGATCTCCCGCAGGAAGGGGTTTTCACGGCGTTCGTCACCGATGCGGCTGCCGGGGCCGTGTCCGCAGATGAAGCCGACGTCGTCGCCGAGCGGCAGCACCTTGTCTCGGATGGAATCGAGAAGCTGGCGATGATTGCCGCCCGGCAGGTCGGTGCGGCCGATCGAGCCGTTGAAGAGCACGTCGCCGAGATGGGCAAATTTCTGGGCGCGGTTGAAATAGATGACGTGGCCAGGCGCATGGCCCGGTGTGTGATAGACCTCGAACTCGTGCGAGCCGAAGGAGACCTTGTCACCATCCTTCAGCCAACGGTCGGGAGTGACGTTCTGCAGGCCCTGTACGCCATATTTCTCGGCCTGGGTCTCGATGCGCTGCAGGAGCGGCAGATCGTCCTCATGCGGGCCGACGATGTCGATGCCGAGCTTCTCCTTGAGCTCCTTGGCACCGCCGGCATGATCGAGATGGCCGTGGGTCAGCCAGATTTCCTTGATCTTGAGGCCGTGCTCCTCGATCGCGCCCACAATGAGCGAGACATCGCCGCCGGGGTCGACGACCACACCTTCCTTCGTATCGGGATCGAAGAGAATGGTGCAGTTCTGCTGGAAGGGTGTCACCGGAATGATACCGGCCTGGAGCATGCCCATGAATGCCTCGCTTCGCGTCTTCAATACTCTGTTGCTATAAGCGCAAATGCAGTCGAAGGCAGCCGGAATTTTCGGCAGGCTCACGCGAAAAAGACAAGCTGCAACAGGATTTTATCGGCCCTTCAAGGGGTGGGCTGTGCTGCTCTCCAGCGGGTTTATTCCGTTTTTTCAGATGCTTATCGAAGATTTCCTCGTGCCGTTCGTCAGCCCATTCGTGCGGGGCGGAACATCCTCGCAACCCACGCGTTGTCAGCCCATCAGAACAAGGGAGACCTTATAATGACCTTGAAGAGAAACCTTCTGCTGGCCGGCGCCTTTCTGGCCGCAAGCGCCGGCTTCGCCCAGGCGGACATGGTGGCGACGTCCATCAACGACCTCAACATCCGCTCCGGCCCCGGCCCGCAATATCCTTCCGTAGGTCTTGCTACGCGCGGCTCGACCGCCGTGCTGGATGGCTGCATCGAAGGCAGCCGTTGGTGCCGTGTCGACGTGAATGGCGTGCGTGGCTGGGTCTATGCCGAATATCTGCAGGTCGATCAGGGCGGTTCGCCCGTCATCGTCGAGCAGCATCGCGCCGATCTCGGCGTGCCTGTGGTGACCTATGAGACGACCTCCAGTGTCGTGCCAGCGGAACCGATGCCTGCACCTGGTGATGAGCTGATCGGTCCGGTCGGTTCGGTCGAGGCGATTACGCCGCCGGAGGAAGTCCGCACTTATATCGACACCACGCCGGGGCAGACCGTGCGGCTTGGCGGTGATGTGGTCGTCGGTGCCGAAGTACCTGCAGACGTGACCTTCCAGACGATTCCGGATTACCAGTATCGCTATGTCCGCATCAACGATCGGCCGGTGCTGGTCGACCCGGGCACGCGCCGCATCGTCTATGTCTATCAATAAGATCATGAGAAAGGCGGCCATGCTGCCGCCTTTCTCCCGTCCGCGACGGGTCCGCAGAGCTCTCGCATGGGTTGCCAGAATTCTCTACTTCTCCTCGTAAATATGATAATATTCTAACATGCCATCCGGTGATGGCATGAGTCGGCGATCGGGGAGATCGCCAGAGGAGAAAATCATGGAAGCGCTACTTCCGCTCATCACACAACTGGTTGCAGGCGCAGTCGGCGGTAATGTCGCTAGCGCCGCGCTGAAACAGCAGGCGATCAATGTCGTCGCGCGCACGATTGCGGGCGCCATCGGCGGCATTGGCGGCGGCATGCTGCTCAGCATGCTCGGTGGCGAAGCGGCAATGACCGGGCTGATCGCCGATGGCATCGGCGGGCTGATCGGCGGCGGCATCCTTTCGACCCTCGCCGGGCTGGTCATGGCCAAGGCACGCTGAAGGTTCGAGCGCGCTGGACGCTGGACAACGAAGCGGCCGGGTAGACGTAAGCGCCTGGCCGGATTGGCATGATTGGCTGAGGTCTTATTCGGCGGCGGTTGCAGCGGCCGGATAGATTTCATTCATGCAGTCATTCATCAGCGTTTCGGTGATCGTCGCCAGCGTAACGCGATACGGACCGATTTCGGATGCGGGAGTAGCTTCCGCTGTCGAACCAGTCTGGCAGCGTCCCGAGAAGCTGCTCAGCTCTTCCGGGAAGAGTGCCCGTTTGACGACGTCAACGCCACGGCGTTTGGCAAGCTCAATCACCGTCCGGTAGGTGATGCCGTTCAGGAAGTAATCCGGTGTAGGCGTGTGAATGACGCTATCCTCGACGAAGACGATATCGGTGCCCTCGCCACGTTGATGCGGTTCGCCTGGGCGGAAACGCTCGTCATCTCACTCCCACGCGTCGTGCGATCGACCCCACGTAAGCTTCCGGGAACTGAAACCATCCTTGTCTCCTCCGGCGCGTTTGCGCCATGTCTGTTGATTGTTGTCCCCATTACGTTCTATCCACTGACGCAAGGGGAAATTGCGCGTTGCGTTGGAGATTTGTCGGGCGGGCTTTAGTTTTCGGGGAAAGAACAGTCCGTGCGAGGCTCCCGCAAAGTTCAGGGGAAGCTATCAGCGACATAAATTCATGTCATCAAGGCTGACATATTTTTACGAAAACGTCGCTGACATCGCGCCAAGAGAAGGAAATGCCGAGTGCCACGACAGACCAGCTCGAAAGCAGGCAAACCTGAGCCGCTGGCCACGCCGATGGAGGATGTCGGGATCATCGATTTCGAGATCATCGAGCTGTTCTTCTTCGCCTATCGCGACTTCGTATCCGATCCTGACGCCATTCTCGAAAAGAGCGGCTTCGGGCGGGCGCATCACCGCGTCGTGCACTTCGTCAACCGCAATCCGGGCATGACGGTCGCCGATCTGCTCGATACGCTGAAGATCACCAAGCAGAGCCTTGCAAGAGTGCTGAAACAACTGATCGATTCAGGCTATATTCGGCAGGTGGCAGGCCCGGAGGATCGCCGACAGCGCAAGCTCTATCCCACCAAATCGGGCAGGGAGCTGGCACTGGCGCTCGCCGAGCCGCAATCACGCCGTATTGAACGGGCATTCGAGGGAGCTACCTCGGAGGCGCGAGAGGGCGTAAAGGCATTCCTCAGAGGCATGCGAGACAGACAGAAGGCGGATTGAATGGCGGTCAAGACAGGCATTTCCGATGACGCGGCGCATCTTCTCGTCGTCGACGACGATACCCGCATCCGCGCGTTGCTGAACCGCTACCTGACGGAAAACGGTTTTCGCGTGACCATTGCCTCTGACGGGGCGGAGGCGCAACGCAAGCTGGCGGGGCTCGATTTCGACCTCATCATCATGGACGTGATGATGCCGGGGGAATCCGGCATCGACGTGACGCGCGGGCTGAGGGCCGTGAAGAACGTGCCGATCATCATGCTGACCGCACTTGCCGAATCCGATAACCGCATCGCCGGTCTCGAGGCAGGTGCCGACGACTATCTCTCCAAGCCTTTCGATCCGCGCGAACTGCTGCTCCGCGTCAACAATATCCTGCGACGCAACAGCGGCGGCGATACGCCGAAGATCGAGCAGATCATGTTCGGCCCCTATACTTTTTCGCTGACGCGCAAGGAGCTGAAGAAGGCGGCGGAAGTGATCCGCCTGACGGATCGCGAGCAGGAGATCATGCTGCTTTTTGCCCGCCGGGCCGGCGACACGATCCCGCGGCACGAGCTGATCGGAGACGACGCGGAGGTGGGCGAACGCACCATCGACGTTCAGATCAACCGCCTGCGCCGCAAGATCGAGGATGATCCTGCCAACCCGGTCTGGCTGCAGACGGTGCGCGGCATCGGATACAGGCTGAGCATCGACTGAAACGACAGGTTCGGGACCGGCGCAAATGGTGACATTCGACAGCTTGCGGCGGGAAGACCGCTCTCCTGCGCCCGGCTGGCGCTGGTTCGTGCGCTGGTTGCGCCGGCGATTGCCTACTGGTCTTTATACGCGTTCGCTGCTCATCATCATCATTCCGATGGTGCTTTTGCAGTCGGTCGTTGCCGCCGTTTTCATGGAGCGTCACTGGCAGATGGTGACGGAGCGGCTGTCGCTTGCCGTGACCCGGGATATCGCAGCCATCATCGAGGTCATCGACACCTATCCGCAGGATGCTGATTATAGCGATATCACCCGCATTGCTCGCGACCAACTCAACCTGCAGATTTCGATCGAGCCGGATGGAGATCTGCCGCCGCCGCGCATCAAGCCGTTCTTCTCGATCCTCGACGGCATTCTGAGCGACGAGATCACCGATGAGATCCGCCGACCGTTCTGGATCGACACGGTCGGCAATTCCAACCTCATCGAGATCCGCATCAAGCTCGACAACCGCATCCTGCGTGTGATCACAAAACGCAGCCAGGCCTATGCATCGAACACGCATATCTTCATTCTCTGGATGGTCGGCGCGTCACTGGTACTGATCGCCATCTCGATCCTGTTCCTGCGCGGCCAGATCCGGCCGATCCTCAATCTGGCGCGGGCGGCGGAAAACTTCGGCAAGGGACAGAAGGCCGACAATTTCTATCCGCGGGGGGCCGACGAAGTGCGGCGCGCAGGTCTTGCCTTCATCCTCATGCGTGAGCGTATCGAGCGGCAGATGGAGCAGCGCACGGCGATGCTCTCAGGCGTCAGCCACGACCTCAGAACCATCCTGACGCGCTTCAAGCTGCAGCTGGCGCTCGCCGGGGATAATCCTGATCTTGCTGGGCTCAACGAAGACGTCAACGACATGCAGACCATGCTGGAGGCCTATATGGCCTTCGCCAGGGGCGAGGTGGAAGAGGATGTCGGCGAGCTGAAGCTCAGCGAGATCTTCGAAAAGCTTGAGATCGATTTCGAGTTGCATGGCAAGGTGCTGACCTATTCCATCGAGGGCGGGGACGATATCTCGGTGCGGCCCAATGCCTTCCTGCGGCTTGTGACCAATCTCGCCTCGAATGCACGGCGCTATGCCGACACGCTCCACATCGAGGCCAAGCATGGCGCGAAGTGGCTGACGATTGTCTTCGATGACAATGGTCCCGGCATTCCGGAGAAGTACCGGGAGGATGTGTTCAAGCCGTTCTTCCGGCTGGATAGCGCACGTAATCTCGATGCTTCGGGCACCGGTCTCGGGCTTGCCATCGTGAGGGATATTGCGCGCAGCCACGGCGGTAACATCACACTTGGCGACAGCCCGCTCGGCGGATTGAGGGCAACGGTGCGTATTCCGGCCTAGGCTTTTGCAGTCGGTTTGGCGGTATCGAATTCATTCAGGTGGACGACGATCCAGCGCCAAAGCGAGACGACCTGCGTCAGCAATTCGCGGCCGAGCGGGGTCAGTTCGTATTCGACGCGCGGCGGCACCTGCGGATAGAGTGTGCGGATGACGAGGCCGTCGCTTTCGAGCGTGCGCAACGTCTGTGTCAGCACCTTTTGGCTGATATCTTCCACCCGCTCCAGCACTCTTGAAAATCGTAAGGGGCCATTGGCTTCCGAAAGCACGTGCAGGACGCGCAGCGGCCATTTGGCTGCGGCGCGCTCCAGCATCTGCCGCGCCCGCGCATCCTGCTCGTCGCTCATGTTGCGGCAAAAATCGAAGATGTCGTCTTTCATATCAGTTACTTTCAGGTGCGTATAGATCGATAAGGTACCTTCTTTCTAAAGGAAACAATAGATCCTAAATGAAGCGAGAAACGAAAAGGAGGTTTCCATGTCGAAGGTTTGGTTGATTACAGGAAGCTCGCGCGGCCTCGGGCGGGCGCTGGCGAATGCCGTGCTTGAGGCAGGTGACAAGCTGGTCGCGACGGCGCGCGATCCCGCTCAGCTTGCCGATCTCGTCGAAGCGTATGGCTCACGCGTTGTTGCGCTGCCGCTTGATGTGACGGATGAGGTGGCGGCTGAGGCTGCGGTGAAGACCGCGGTCGAAACATTCGGCCGGCTCGACGTGTTGGTCAATAATGCAGGTTACGGTAATGTCGCGCCGATCGAGGATACGAGCCTTGCGGATTTCCGGGCACAGATCGAGACCAATCTCTTCGGCACTGTTATCATGACCAAGGCGGCGATCCCGGTCATGCGCGGGCAGGGGGCGGGGCATATCATCCAGTTCTCGTCCGTCGGCGGCAGGATCGGGCCAGTCGGGCGTGCGCCCTATGCGGCGGCGAAATGGGGCGTCGAGGGCTTTTCCGAAGTGCTCTCCAAGGAGGTCGGGCCGCTCGGCATCAAGGTGACAGTAATCGAACCCGGTGGCTTCCGCACGGATTTCGCCGGCTCCTCGACGGCTCTTTTCGCAGGCCGTCCGGAATATGCCGAAACAGTCGGCGCCATGGCAGATTACCAGCGCAACTATAGTGGCCGCCAGCCCGGCGATCCGGCCAAGGCGGCTGCCGTGGTGCTGCACATTGCCTCGCTCGATGCCCCGCCGCTGCGATTGCTGCTCGGCAGTGATGCAACTGCAGCAGTAGAAAAGGCGGATGCCGCGCGAATGGAGGCCGATCGCACCTGGCGTGTCGTCAGCCAGTCGACCGATTTCGAACAGGGCGGAGGTGCCAAGCCCATGCCCTGGGAGAAGAAGGCCGGCTGAGGTATCGACAAAAGAAAAGCGCCGCTCTGTGGCGGCGCTCTTCGTCAGAGTGTTTCCAGCCTATCAGCTTGCGACGCAGAAGTGCTCGCGACCGTCATTGCCGACATAGGTGCCGCTCTGCGGATCGAAGCTGCGGTAGCGGTAGGAGCAATAGCGCTGCCATTGAGCGCTCCAGGGTTCCATAGCGCTGATCGAGCGACCGTAGACAGGGCGACCATAGACGGGGCGGCCATAGACCGGCTCGGAATAGACGGGCTCAGAATAGACAGGACGCGGCGCGCGATAGACCGGCGGCGGAGCATATTCCGGCTCATAGACCGGCGGGTCGATGTAGCGGCGCTCTTCGTAGACCGGGCCGTTATTGGCATTGGCGATGGCAGAGCCGACGATCAGGCCGGTGGCAAGGCCGACAGCGCCGCCAACGAGTGCATCGTTGCCGTGGTCGTGGCCGTGACGCCAGTAGCGGTCGCCAGCCGAGGCTTCGCCGATGGCCGAGAGGGTCAGGGCAACGGCAGTTGCCGTCAGAAGAATGGTCTTTGCAAGCCTGTTCATGGCGTAAAATCCCAGTATCGGGAACCGGAAGCGGTCCCTTCTCTATGGTCCTGAAACTAGTGGTGTCATGCTGAATGGAGTCTGAACGACAAAACCCGGCATCGCTGCCGGGCTTCAACTCGAATTCCACGCCTATGCGGGGTTCAGCCTGAAATCTGCAGATTGACGGCCTTCGGACCCTTGCCGCGGCGATCCGGCTCCGTGTCGAAGCTTACTTTCTGGTTTTCCGTCAGGCCGGCCAGACCGGAAGCCTGAACGGCAGAAATGTGAACGAAGATATCGGCGCCACCTTTGTCCGGCTTGATGAAGCCGAAGCCCTTGTCGGTATTGAAGAATTTTACAGTGCCAGTCTCGGCCATGCCTCAGGTCCTTTTGTCTCCGCCCGCCATCCACACGGGCAGCATTACGCTATTGCCTTCTTGCGAAGACGCTGGCAGGCAGATCTTGAAATGTGAGAAAAAGGTCCCCTCTACCTCCGCCGGTTCCAGACAGGACTTAACGCCTGCTGTTTTTTGGCACCGGCTGACCGGAATATTAGCGTTTCCGGCTCGCAAATTCTTAAGGACTTCCCATGCTCGCAAAATGCCCGAACGCGCGAAGAGTGCTGCGTTTGAAGGATTTTGGCAAGCAAAAGTTTTTTAACGTGTCCCTAAGAACACACCCGCAAATCTGGCCTGTTTTCGCGAAAACGCAAAAAATCCTCCGTCAGGAGCAAATGATTAACGTTTTATATCGTCTGCAATATAAATTCCGGGCAGAATTTACCAAAAATGCAACGATAGCGCGTCTTAACACCTGCTTAAAAAAAATTTCAGATGGCACTAAACGCCCCATAAATGGACGCGTGTTCAGGCCGTTTGCGAGCGTCGGCGGGTCATTTCGGGCACGAGTTCGACTACAAGCATAGCGGTAAACATCAGCGCACAACCGATATAGCCGAGCGGCGGCATGCTTTCGCCCAAGAGAAGTGCGGCGAGCGTGGCGCCGAACAGCGCTTCGGCGGAGAGGAAGATCGCCGCCTGCGACGGCGTGGTGTAGCGCTGGGCGATGACCTGCAGCACGAAGGCGACGCCGGAGGAGAAAATGCCGACATAGAGGATTTCGGGCGCTGCGGCGCGGATATCTGTCAGCCTGATCGGTTCGAATATCGCGGCGATGACGAGTGCGCAGACTGCCGTAAACGCGAACTGGGCGCTGGACAGGGCAAGAGGCCGGCCGGTTTCGGCGACCGTCATTCCAGCAAGCGTAATCTGGACGGACCAGAAGATGGCGCAGACGACTGTGAACAGGTCGCCGGCGGTGAGCGCCGAGAGCTGGCCGCCGGAGAGAAGATAAATGCCTGATACGGCCATGATTGCGCCCGGCCAGATGATCCAGTGTGGCGAACGGCGCAGGAAGAGGACGGCGATCAGCGGCACGAAGATCACATAAAGACCGGTGATGAAGCTGGAATTGGTGACTGTCGTCGTCTGCAGGCCGATCTGCTGCGTCGATGCGCCACCGAAGAGCGCAAGGCCGATCAGTAGATAGAGGCCGAGGTGCCTGCGGCTGGTGGCGACCTTTGCCTTACGGGCTTCGAGGAGCGCGAAGGGCAGGGTGGCGAGTGCAGCGATGGCGAAACGCAGGCCGATGAACCAGAAGGGGCCGATCGCCTTCATTGCCGTCGATTGGGCGACGAAGCCTCCGCCCCAGATGGCGGCTGCGAGCAATAGAAGGAGGTTCGCTTGAACACGCGTCATTTCACCCTCGATGTTGGGGAAGCGTCTACTGCATAATTCCTTAAATCGGAATCGATTTAAGGATAAAAATTATGCAGCAATTTAAAGTGCTACAGCGTCCCTTGCGCGTCCGAAAAGACGCGCGGCGCTGTAGGAGTTATGCTTTGCGGGTTAGCAGTTGCATTTCTTTTGAGCAAGGACGAGGTTTTGCCAAACGGTTTGGAGGCGTGCGCATGGGGGTGCGAAGGGTTGCCGTTGTGACGGTAATTGTTCTGTCGAGGCTCGGGGGCGCCTCGGCCGAGACATCCCCATCCGTGCGGGCGATTTTGCGCTTTGCCGATCTGCCAAAGGCGGTGCGGGCAGACATCGAGCCCAAGGGATCGCGACTGCCATATCGAAGAGAGCCGCCTTGCCTATGGCGATGCCTTCGAGGTTGTCGATGCCGGAGGAAAGAGGCTGATCATCGTACCGTGCGGCGTGGCAGGCGCCTATAATATACCGTTCGCGCTTTATGGCGGTTACGGTGAAGAGATTTCCAGGGCGATCTTCCCTCTGAAGTTTTCGGAAACGACCGGCGATACAGCCTTCAATATCGGTTACGATAGGGTGGAGGGGCGTTTTACCTCCTTCCTGAAAGGGCGGGGCATGGGCGATTGTGGCAGCTATTATGTCTGGCGCGCTGCTGAGCCGGGCGGCAAGGATTTCCTTGCTCTCGAGGAGGTGCGGATCAAGGAAGAATGCGATGCCAGAGGTGACGGCGGCCCGGCGGCATGGCCGCTCGTATGGAAGCGCCAATGACCGCAGGATATTCCGGCACGCCGCTCATCAGGAAGTTGGGGTTGAAGCCAGGGCAGGTTGCCTTGCTCATCAATGTTCCCGACGGGCTGACCGAGATCGATGGTTTTGAAGGTTTTGCTTCGGTCGAGCGCGGCTTGCCGCCGGGCTCCTGCCGGCAGTTCGATTATATTCATGTCTTCGAAACGCAGCGCGCGGCATTGGAAGAGATGGCCACTGGACTGATTCAGGTCATCAGGCCCGACGGCATGGTCTGGATATCCTGGCCGAAGAAGAGTTCGAAAGTGCCGACCAGCATCACCGAGGATGCGCTACGCGAGATCCTGCTGCCGACCGGGCTCGTCGACGTCAAGGTCTGTGCCGTTGACGAGACATGGTCGGGGCTGAAGTTCATGATCCGCAGGGAATTGCGAAGCGCGCTTTAGCCGGCCCGGTCCTGGGCGCGGGAAACCCGGAGCAGTTCACCGTCATCCTCGTCGGTCACCATCAGCAGTGCGCCATCGGGGGCGACGATGACATCGCGGATGCGGCCATAATTGCCTTCGAACATGCGTTCCTCGGCGGTGAAGGCGCCGCTTGCATCCCGCTGCATGCGCGACAGCAACTGGAATTTCAGGGCGGCGACGATGAAGTTGCCGTTCCATTCCGGAAACATCCTGCCGCGATAGACGGCGAGGGCACCCGGCGCGATCGACGGGTCCCAATAGTGCAGAGGCTGCTCCAGGCCCTCCTTGGCAGTTCCTTCACCGATCTTGGCGCCGGAATAGTCGCGGCCGTAGGTGATGATCGGCCAGCCGTAGTTCTTTCCGGGCTCGGGATTGTTGATTTCGTCACCACCGCGCGCGCCGTGCTCGACGGTGTAGAGCTTGCCGTCGGCGCTGTCGAAGGTGATGCCCTGCGGGTTGCGATGGCCCTTGGACCAGATTTCCGGCAGGGCCTTGCTGCTGTCCCTGAAGGGATTGTCGGCGGGAATGCTGCCGTCGGCGTTGAGGTGGACGATGGAGCCGGCGTCATCCTTCCAGTCCTGCGAACGGTCGCGGTTGCCGCGATCGCCGACGCTGATGAACAGCGAGCCGTCGGGCGCGATTGCGATGCGCGAGCCGTACTGAATGTTGCCGCGGGTAAAAAGCCGCATGGTGAAGATGGGCGTGACGTTTTCGAGGCTCTTTTCATCCGATGACAGCGTGGCGCTGAAGGCTTCCGTGCCAGAGCCCCTGTTGTTGGCGGTTGCGGCGGTCAGATAGAGCTTGCGGCTGGTGGCGAAATCCGGGGAGAGGGCGACATCCATCAGGCCGCCCTGACCGCGGGCGTTGACCTCAGGCACGCCGTCGATCGGGTCGGAAACCTTGCCGTCGCGGATGATGCGCAGTCGTCCCGGCCGCTCCGTAACGATATAGCTGCCATCAGGCAGGACCTCGACCGCCCAGGGGTGCTCCAGTCCCTCTGCGAGTTTCTCGACACGAACCGAGACTTCCTGCGTCTTGACGATGTCCCCAGTCTGGGCAAGGGCGGGACCTGCAAAGGCAGCAATGCCTGCGAGCAGCGCGGCGAAACGGAATGCCGAAATAGCGTCCATCACAATCCCCGATCGTCAGTTTCAGCGAAAGATGGCGTAGGGCATGGGCGCTTCAACCATATTTGGCGCGCCATAACGGTTTCGTGTTCTCGGGTTGAATGAGAGGAGGTCAGTTGATCACACGAGGAGGGAAGCGGGTATCGAAATCAGCGTATTGCAGCTCCGCACTCATCATCCGTTGTGTGATGAAACCAGTGCGCTTTGCTTCAGCCTTCAGGAAAAGCCCGCAGCCGATCAGCGCCATGCCGTAGAAGGCGAGGCACACGATACCAACGGCGACCAATTTCTCGATGATCGAAAGTCCGGGGAGGCGGGGTCTCGGCGGTACGGGCGGCGCTTCATGGGCCACGGCGGCAGCCATGGCGAGCTCCATGTAGGTCGGCAGCGGCTCGAACGCGTCTTCATCCTCGTTCCAGCCTGTACGCTGCGATTTACCGGGCATCGTGCTTGCCTCCGGAAACAACAAGACCCTTGATGCGTCGCAGCCAGATGGCAAAACCGTTTGCTGCGACAAAGGCGGCAAAAAGCATCGTCAGGCCTTGGGTGATCGTCTGGTCGGCATGTGTTGCCTCACGGGCGCTGGAGGCCATGGCGGGTGCTGCTTCGGCGACTGAAAAGAGGCCGAACGTCGCGACGACACAGCATGCAAAGGCGATGACTGCCACCATCAGCGACAGGCAAACCCGGCTTGTGCGCAGGCGTCCCGCCGCGCGCTCGTCTTCCAGAAACATGGCATGCCCTCAATAACCAATGTCCGATGGTGATAGAATACCGGTTTGATCTCGGCGCTCTCACGACCGAATTGCGGCATGCCGCAGCATTTGTTGCGGCTTATTCGTGGCAAATGGTAAACGGCCGATAACCTTGATTTTAAGGAATAAAACGGGGCCGACTTGAGAAACTGATTCAACTTCCTGTGAGGCTGGATCCGCCAACTGCGGCGCCTCGCCGAAGCTCGGTTCAGAATTCCGAACGCGGCTGCGGCAATAGATCAATAAGAATCATCGTCGCCATCACGCCTTTGCGCTTGAAATGACGTCACACATTGGACATAGAGCTTAGCGCAGAACTCCGGTCCCGGCCTTCTGCCCGTTTCAACCTTGTAGGACCGATATCATGGCCTTCCTTGCCGATGCCCTTTCCCGAGTGAAGCCTTCAGCCACCAT
>Ga0102587_1000731_pt1 | contig 31213 bp, 33 predicted proteins | sample AraplaF_Col_mTSA_FD_76853 | JGI IMG/M metagenome (GOLD analysis project Ga0102587, IMG submission 76853) | Arabidopsis root microbial communities from the University of North Carolina, USA - plate scrape MF_Col_mTSA (SPADES assembly) (version 2) | ecosystem: Host-associated > Plants > Roots >... | reverse complement strand
AGGCAAGGCCACCCTTGCGGTCTCGCACCATCTCGTTGACGAGACGGTAATAGACCGCCGAACTTTCGAAACTCATACCGCCGATCAGGCCGATCGTTTCCATGTCTTCACGCTCTCCATGATTCTGAACTTTCGAAAATGATGCCGTAATCCCGGCGCGGTGTGTTTGCGTTATTTGTTTCCATGGTGGGATATGTGCTATAATTTTGCGCCATTTGATGAAATCGTGCAAAGATTGGGCGGTGGATACATGCTTGATGATCGCGACAGGCGCATTCTCGACATGCTGCAGAAGGATGCAGGCATATCCGTGACCGATCTTGCCGAGCGCGTGGCGCTTTCGGTGTCGGCCTGTTCGCGGCGTATCCAGCGGCTGGAAGAAAGCGGCCATATCGCCCGGCGCATCGTCGTGCTCGACCGGGAGAAAATGGGCGTGCCGACGACGGTCTTCGCTCTCGTCAAGACGGCTCACCATTCCGACGAATGGACGGAAAGCTTTCGCCGGATCATCGGCGACATTCCCGAGATCGTCGAGGCGCACCGACTGACCGGCAATCACGATTACATTCTGAAGATCGTGCTGCCGCGTGTCGAGCATTACGACGTGATCTACAAGCAGATCGTGCGCAAGCTCGAACTCTTCGACGTCTCGGCGTCGATCTCGATGGAAGAATTGAAACATGGAATGGCGATACCCGTGGGCTACGCCCGGTAAAAAGTCATTTGAAGGGGCATGACAGTATGAGCGATAGCGATATTCGTAGCATTCTCATGCCGGGGGAAAAGCTTCTTTGGTCAGGGCGTCCCGGACAAGGATTTCTTTTGACATCGCGGGATTTCCTCCTCGTTCCGTTCTCGCTTTTGTGGGGCGGCTTTGCGATCTTCTGGGAAATTACTGCCGTCAGCACGGAAACGCCGGTTTTCACAAAATTATGGGGTATTCCGTTCGTACTCATGGGCCTTTACCTAATGGCCGGACGCTTTTTCGTCGATGCGGCTGCCCGGGCTCGGACGGAATATGTACTGACCAACAGACGTGTGATCATTCGCAGAAGCGGGCTCTTTCGATATTTGTCCACCAACCAGCTCGAACTCCTGCCGTCGATCAGTCTTGAAGAGGGCAGCCGCGGCAAGGGTACGATCAAATTCGGCGTGCCGTCCAACAGGAGGATGAGCGGCTGGACGCCAAGTCTGGCCAACGAACCTCAGATTCTGGGGATCGAGGATGCGCGACACGTTTACAGCCTCCTGGAAACAGCAAGGTCGGATTGCACCAGCAGCCGATAATTCCCAGTGCCATCGATAGGGATTAATGTGTCTCTATAAGGAACGTTTTTGGACATATTGCGTTCACCTTTGGTTCAGGAGGGGGGGAAGATAGTTCCCTCACTTGGACGAGCAGAGGAGAACAGTCATGAGAAAGCTGACCGTCGCCGCGTTGTGCTTGATCATAGGTGCCCCCGGCATCACGCCGGCTCAAGCGTTTCCGGCTATCAACCCACCCAGGATCGAAGCGCAGCAGCAGATAGAGCATGTGCAATGGCGTGGCCGAGGCGGCCACTGGGGTGGCGGCCATTACCGAGGCGGCTATTACAGAGGTTACCACCATAACCATGGAGCGGATTGGGGCTGGGCCTTGGGTGGTCTAGCCGTCGGCACCATCATTGGCGGCGCATTGGCACAGCCCTATTACGGCTCGTATTACGGTTCACCCTACGGCTATTACGGCTCGCCCTACCGCTATTACGGTTCGCCGTATCGCTATTATGGCCGGCCCTATCGGGCCTATGCGTCGTCTGGCTATTATGGACGGGGCGGCAGCCACGAGAGCTGGTGCTATGCGCGTTATCGGTCGTACAGGGCGTTCGACAATACCTTCCAGCCCTATCATGGACCCCGTCGCCAGTGCGTCGGTCCCTATTGATTGCTGCGCCGTGAACTGTTCCGGGCCGACTGCCCGTTCGAACGCTATGTCTGTGTCGCACCTCGACCGAGGCTCTGGGCAGTTATAATTCTGCCCGACGTCCGCTTCACAAGCGTCGCCGGGTTGGATTGCAGGAGTTGCCGATAATCTCGGCGCTAAAGCGCGCCGCGATCGGACTCGTTTGTCGCGCTTTGGTCTAGGCCTTTCAATTCCAGCATGTCGTTCTCGCAAAACCGCTGCACACTTTTGCGCGACATGCTCTTTCGACTGCGGGTGACGCAGGGGAGACATGCCGAAACGGCGGTTGCAACCTTTGCGGCGAGGGCCACATTGGCTTTCAGCGAAATGGCGCAGAAGGGGCAGGTCATGGGCGATCATCATGTCGTCGTTGTCGGCGGCGGTTTTGGCGGGTTGCAACTCGTCAACGGTTTGAAAGGCGCTGGCGTCAAGATCACGCTCGTTGACCGGCGCAACCATCATCTCTTCCAGCCGCTGCTCTATCAGGTGGCGACGACCATTCTCTCCACCTCGGAAATCGCCTGGCCAATCCGCCGGCTCTATGCCGACCGGCCTGACGTGACGGTGCTGCTCGGCGAGGTCACGAGCGTCGACAGTGGCGCGAAGACTGTTTCCTTACGCAACGGCATGACTCTTGGTTACGATACGCTGGTGCTGGCCACCGGAGCGACGCATGCCTATTTCGGCCATGACGAATGGGAGCCGGTGGCGCCCGGCCTGAAGACGCTGGAGGATGCGACGACGATCCGCCGGCGCGTGCTGCTCGCCTTCGAGAGGGCGGAGATGGAGGCCGATCCGACCGTGCGCGATGCGCTTCTGACCTTCACCATCGTCGGGGCCGGGCCGACCGGCGTCGAGCTGGCCGGCATCATTGCCGAACTCGCGCATTTCACGCTGCCCAAGGAATTCCGCAACATCGATACGCGCAAGACCCGCGTCGTGCTGGTCGAGGCTGGTCCGCGGGTGCTGCCGACCTTCGCCGAAGAGCTTTCGGCCTATGCCCAGAAGGCGCTGGAGAAACTCGGGGTCGAGATCCATCTCGGCAGGCCGGTGACGGAATGCAATGCCGACGGCGTGAAGATCGGCGACACTTTCGTTGCCAGCCGGACGATCGTCTGGGCAGCCGGCGTCACCGCCTCGCCGGCGGCACGGTGGCTCGGCGTTGCGGCCGACCGGGCAGGGCGCGTCGTGGTCGAGAAGGATCTGAGCGCGCCGGGGCTACCCGACGTCTTCGTCGTCGGCGATACCGCATCGGTGATGCGCGAGGACGGGAAGCCGGTGCCGGGCATCGCGCCTGCCGCCAAGCAGCAGGGCGGCTACGTCGCCAAGGTGATCCGTGCCCGTCTGTCCGGCAAGCCGGCACCGGCGCCCTTCCGCTACTGGCACCAAGGCAGCCTCGCCACGATCGGCAAGAGTGCGGCCATCATCGATTTCGGCCGGATCAAGCTGAAGGGCTGGATCGCCTGGTGGATCTGGGGTCTTGCCCATATCTACTTCCTGATCGGCACCCGCTCGCGCTTCTCCGTCGCCTGGAGCTGGTTGTGGATCTATCTGAGTGGCCAGCACAGCGCCCGGCTGATCACCCAGAAAGAAACGATGCGGGAGGAGGAGTAGGCCTCCTTTGCCCGTGAAAGCTGTCCGGGAATGCGCCGTCTCTCCTGCCTCGTTCTGAGGTACAACCGGAGGGCCTCGAAGGATGGGGGACGGCCACCGGCGCTTCACCCAGCGACATCTGCATGCAGCAGGCACCGCTTAGCCACCCGCCCTCGTAGTTCGAGACGGCCCTGCGTTTGTCGTTGCAATCGATTCACTGGATCGATTGCTTCGCTCCTCACCCTCACCATGAGGGCTGATTGTCGTGCCCTGCGGCACACATGTCGGAGCCTTTAGACAACGCGATACGCCCAAGCTTGACACATCTCCCCGCACACCCTTAGCATTCCATCCGCGTCTCCCAACCACCGGGAGGTGCGCATCCAGCCGTAGCAACGGGTAGAGGTTCCAATGCGCCGATTCACTTCTCACGAAAATCACATTCGAAATTCTGAGAAGTTGGTGGTTCATGCGCACTTTGAATCTGGGCATTCTCGCCCATGTAGATGCAGGCAAGACTAGCCTTACCGAAAGACTGCTTTTTGACGCCGGCGTCATCGACAAGCTCGGCAGCGTCGATACCGGCAATACACAGACGGACACTCTCGAACTCGAACGACTACGCGGCATCACGATCAGGGCGGCGGTGGTGTCGTTTGCGATCGGCGACAGGATCGTCAATCTCATCGACACGCCCGGCCACCCGGATTTCATCGCCGAGGTCGAGCGGGTGCTGGGATTGCTGGATGCCGCGATCGTCGTCGTTTCGGCGGTCGAAGGCGTGCAGGCCCAGACACGGGTGTTGGTGCGGGCGTTGCAGCGGCTTGGCGTTCCCTTCATCTTCTTCGTCAACAAGGTCGATCGTCTTGGGGCCCGATATCAGGAGGTGGTGGAGGCTCTTGCCGGCCAATTACAGGTCCGCCCCATCGCCATGTCGTCGGTCATCGATGCCGGAGCCAAGCTTGCCCGGGTGGAGACGCTCGCGCTGGGAGACGAGCCGCTTTTCACGCCGCTCTGTGAGGCACTGGCAGAAAACGACGAGGCCCTGCTTGCCGATTATATCCTTGCTGCCGGTCGCCTGAGCAAGGAAAGGCTTGGGCGCTGCCTGGCCGAGCAGGTGGCGAGCGGCCTCGTCCATCCGGTCTTCGCGGGCGCCGCGATGACCGGCGTCGGCATCCCCGCCCTGGCATCGGCCATTGCGTCGATCCTGCCCGGCCGGCGCTCCAATCCGGATGGCCCGGTTGCCGGCAAGATCTTCAAGATCGAACGCGGCTGGGGTGGGGAAAAGCTCGCCTACATCTATCTCGCCTCAGGCACGGTGCGGCTTCGGCAATATCTGGACCTGCCCGGAGGCCCGGAACGGGTGACTGCGATCCACCTGTTCCAGGCCGGCCGGGTTGATGGCGCCGAGAGCCTTCGCGCAGGGCAGATTGCGCGCGTCGCCGGCCTTGCCGGCGCCCGGATCGGGGATGCGGTGGGCGGAGATCCCGCGGGCGGGCGGGCTCACTTTGCGCCGCCTACGCTCGAAACCCGGGTTCTTGCGCGGCGGCCTTCCGACAAGGCGGCGCTCTGGCTGGCGCTGAACCAGATGGCAGAACAGGATCCGTTGATCAATTTGCGCCGGAACGAGGAGACGGACGAAGTCTTCGTTTCACTCTACGGCGAGGTGCAGAAGGAAGTTATCCAATCGACTCTGCTGACGGATTTCGGACTTGGGGCAAAGTTCGAGGAAAGCACCGTCATCCTGGTCGAGAGGCCGGTCGGGACCGGGGCCGGCCTGCAGGTCCTCTTCAAGGAGCCCAATCCCTTTCTGGCGACCGTCGGCCTGCGCGTCGAACCGCGCCCTCCCGGGGCAGGCAACAGCTTTGCGCTCGAAGTGGATGTCGGCCAGATGCCCGTAGCCTTTTATCGAGCGGTCGAGGAGACTGTGTTCGAAACGCTGAAGCAGGGGATTTTGGGCTGGCAGGTCATCGATTGTCAGGTGGCGATGACGGCGGCCCGGCACAGCTCGCCCGCAAGCACCGCCGCCGATTTCCGGCAGTTGACGCCATGGGTGCTGGCAACGGCGCTATCGGCCGCGCAGACTGTGCTCTGCGAGCCGGTCGACCGCTTTCATCTCGAAACGCCCGCAGAAAATTTGAGCGGCGTGGTCACCCTGCTTGCAAAATCGGCAGCAACGACGACGGATTCGATCATTGCCGATGGCGTCGCCCGGCTCGAGGGTACCATGGCGTCTCAGATGGTCCGCGGTGTCCAGCAGCAATTGCCGGGCCTGACGAGCGGGGCGGGGACCATGGAAAGCAGCTTCGATCATTACGCCCCAGTGGCTGGCCCGCCGCGCTCGCGCCCGCGATCAGGTCCTGATCCGTTCAACGGCGTCGAATACCTGCTGCGCCTGCATCGACATGCCGGAGGCATATCGTGACATCCCGAGTGTCGCATTTGATCGCGGGTGGCAGACGGTGCGGCCGCGCCCAAGGGCGGAGATTTTGACAGCACCGCCACAGTTGAAATCGCCCGACATTGAAAAAGGCGGCCCCCGAAGGCGCCGCCTCTCGTTTTCTTATGCTGCCAGCGAGGCGATGTCGATGACGAAGCGGTAGCGGACGTCGCTCTTCAGGACGCGTTCATACGCTTCGTTGACCTGCTGGATGTTGATCTTTTCGATCTCGGAGACGATGTTGTGCTCGCCGCAGAAGTCGAGCATTTCCTGGGTTTCCTTGATCGAGCCGATCATTGAGCCCGATATGCTCTTGCGGCCGGGGATGATCGAGAAGGCATGCACGGGGATCGGGTTCTCAGGCGCGCCGACCACCACGAAGGAACCATCCACCTTCAGAAGGCCGAGATAGGCATTCCAGTCGATTTCGGCGCTGACGGTGCAGATGACCAGGTCGAAAGTGCCGGCGAGCTTCTTGAAGGTTTCCGGGTCGTTGGTGGCGTAATATTCCTTGGCGCCGAGCTTCAGCCCATCTTCTTTCTTGGAAAGGCTCTGGGAAAGAACGGTGATATCGGCGCCCATCGCCGCACCCAGCTTGACGCCCATGTGGCCGAGGCCGCCCATGCCGACGATCGCGACCTTCTTGCCGGGGCCGGCATTCCAGTGGCGCAGCGGCGAATAAAGCGTGATGCCGGCGCAGAGCAGCGGCGCGGAGGCATCGAGCGGAAGGTTGTCCGGGATGGACATGACATAGCCTTCCTTGACGACGATCGAGTCGGAATAGCCGCCCTGGGTTCGGGTCTTGCCGTCGGCTTCGAACTCGTTGTAGGTGCCGACGAGGCCTGGCATATACTGTTCACGATCGAGATCGCGGGTGGCGCAGCCGACACAGGAATCGACGAAGCAGCCGACGCCGACGCGGTCGCCGACCTTGAACTTGGTCACTTCGGAACCGACTGCCGTGACGATGCCGGCGATCTCATGGCCCGGTACGATCGGATAAACGGCGTTCTTCCATTCGTTGCGGACAGTGTGGATATCCGAATGGCAGATGCCGGCAAACTTGATCGCGATGACGACATCATCCGGGTTCGGACTACGGCGTTCGAAGGTGAAAGGGGTCAGCGGCTTGGAAGCGTCAGTCGCGGCGTAGCCTCTTGCGATAGGCATGGGAACCATCCTTTTTCGTTTTTGGAGAGGTGGGTGAGAGGATGGTCGGACTATTGCGCCAAACTGTGCCAAGGCGTTAGAGCGATACTCTCAGCTTTTTGCACGATCCTGCAAAAGTGAGCCGGCCACCTGTTTGCGAAATGGAAAAGTCGGCCTAGATAGAAGCGGTATCGCTGGCGTCGGACAGAAAGAGTTGCCGCATGACATTGCCCTTCAATCCCTATCAGGAAATCGTCGATATCGCGATGCGCTTTGCGCCTGATGATGGCGAGTTCCGCACGTCGATCGGCAATCTCTGCATCAGCCGCCGCTCGAACCCCAGCGACCCGCTGCACAGCAGCTACAGGCCCTGTTTTGCCTTTGTGCTGCAGGGCGCCAAGAGCCTTCGTCTCGGCAGTGAATTCATCAGTTACGGAATCGGGGACTATCTTCTGACCTCGCTCGATCTGCCGGTCGCATGGCGCATCGCCGAGGCGAGCCCCGAGGTGCCGCATCTCTGTCTGGGGCTCGCGATCGACTCCGAAAAGCTGCTGGAGCTCTTAAGCCGCATCGATATTCCGCGCCCGGCCGCCCACACCGACGGGCAGCGCGGCATGGCCGTCAACGTCGCACCGCCGGAGCTTCTGGATGCTGCCGTGCGCCTGCTGCGCTTGCTCGATCGTCCAGACGACATCCCGGCGATGGCGCCGCTGATCGAGCAGGAAATCCTCTACCGGATCCTGACCGGGCCGGATGGCGCGCGGCTGATCAACATCGCCACGGCTGACAGTCACAGCAACAGGATCTCTCGCGCCGTTGCATGGTTGAAGGAGAATTTTTCGCGGCCGCTGCGCATCGAGGAGCTTGCCGATCGCGTCAGCATGAGCGTGTCGTCCTTCCATCACCATTTCAAGTCGGTTACGGCGATGACGCCGATGCAGTATCAGAAGCAGCTTCGCCTGCACGAGGCGCGCCGGCTGATGCTGGTGGAACGGCTGGATGCAGGGACTGCCGGCCACCGGGTCGGCTACCAGAGTCCGTCACAGTTCAGCCGCGAATACAGCCGCCTCTATGGCGCATCGCCGGCACGCGATGTCGATGGCGCGCGGGATGCTGTGGCGGCGGAATAAGGGGCAGCCGAGTAAGGCTCAGCCCGCAAATTTCAGCGCCGTGTCGTTGCGGCATTTCGCGAGCTTCAGCTGGCGGAAGGAGAGGATGCGCGTGATGTGTTCCTTGCCATCGGTCTCGACACTCATGCAGGCGCAGGCATAGCCGTAATTGCCGTTGGTGCGCACATAGTCATGCTCGGAAATGTCGGGGATGAGGTCCATGCCTTCGGGCTCGTCATCGCTCCCCTGCGTCATGATCGTCCAGGTGTTTTCCGCATCGTCCAGCCACCAATTGGCGGGCGTCGGGTTCTGGATCCAGCCGCAGCGTGTCTCGGCAGCAAAGGCCGGGAGGGCAAGGGCAAGCGACAAGGCGGCGGTGAGGGCTATTGTTTTCACGGGTGATTCTCCTTGGGCTTCGATGCTCGGCTATTTGCCTGCCTTCGAACAGCCGAATTCCGCTGCTTCATATGTCACGAAAAAATCTGCTGATGCTTCTTGACGGGAGCCCGTGATCTGGCGCATAAACGCCACGAACCGTACCGTACGGTACGTAATTGGGGAGTTGAAATCGTGTCAGTCGATGTCGCAGAGCCGAGCGAGTTTTCGCCACGCCAGAACGCTGTTCTGGAGCAGGCGCTGCAGCTTCTCGTCGACGGAGGCGAGAAGGCGCTGACGACATCGGGTGTGGCGCGCGCCGCCAACTGCTCCAAGGAAAGCCTCTACAAGTGGTTCGGCGACCGGGACGGTCTGCTGTCTGCGATGATCGCCTATCAGGCGAGCAAGGTGCGCACTTTCGAGCGCAGCGGCGAACGGCTGACCTATACGAGCCTGCACGATCATCTCGTTATCTTCGCCCGTGATCTGCTGGAGGTTCTGGCCGGCGACGTGTCGCTGGCGCTGAATCGGCTGGCGATCGGCCATGCCAACGCACATGAGGCGCATCGCGACGGTTCCAAGCTCGGCAAGCTTTTGCTTGAACGCGGCCGCCGGCAGATCGACCGCCGTGCCATGGCGCTGATCGATGCGGGAAAAAGGGCAGGGCTGCTGCGTTTTATGGATGCCGATGAGGCCTATCATACGCTTTACGGCCTCATCGTTTCCGATTTGCATGTGCGCATGCTGCTCGGAGAACCGGGGCTCAAGGATACTGCGCGTCAGGCGGAGAAGGCGGTCACAGCCTTCCTGCGCCTTTACGGCACGGAGAAAGTTCTGGCGGAGATGCCGCTCCTCGGCTGAACCGCTTTACTGACAGTCAACAAGACAAGCAAAAGGGAAGGAATTTCAATGCGCGTCTATTACGATCGTGATGCCGATCTCAACCTCATCAAGTCGAAGAAGGTCGCCGTCATCGGCTATGGTTCGCAGGGTCGTGCCCATGCACTGAACCTCAAGGATTCCGGCGCCCAGAACGTCGTCATCGCCCTCAAGGCCGGTTCGCCGACCGTCAAGAAGGCCGAAGCCGATGGCTTCAAGGTTATGACGGTTGCCGAAGCTGCCGCCTGGGCCGATCTGATGATGATGGCAACCCCGGACGAGCTGCAGGCCGACATCTACAAGGCCGACATCGCCGGCAATATCCGTGACGGCGCAGCCATCGCCTTCGCACACGGCCTCAACGTTCACTTCGGCCTCATCGAGCCGAAGGCGACTGTCGACGTCGTCATGATCGCCCCGAAGGGTCCGGGCCACACGGTTCGCGGCGAATATCAGAAGGGCGGCGGCGTTCCCTGCCTCGTTGCCGTTCACCAGAACGCTTCCGGCAATGCGCTTGAACTCGCTCTCTCCTACGCCTGTGGCGTCGGCGGCGGCCGTTCGGGCATCATCGAAACCAACTTCCGCGAAGAGTGCGAAACCGACCTCTTCGGCGAACAGGTCGTTCTCTGCGGCGGTCTCGTCGAGCTCATCCGCGCTGGTTTCGAAACGCTCACCGAAGCCGGTTACGCTCCGGAAATGGCCTATTTTGAGTGCCTGCACGAAGTGAAGCTAATCGTCGACCTGATCTATGAAGGCGGCATCGCCAACATGAACTACTCGATCTCCAACACGGCAGAGTGGGGCGAATACGTCTCCGGTCCGCGCATCATCACCGCCGAGACCAAGGCTGAGATGAAGCGCGTCCTCAAGGATATCCAGACCGGCAAGTTCACGTCCGACTGGATGCAGGAATACCGCGCTGGCGGCTCGCGTTTCAAGGGCATCCGCCGCCTGAACGACAGCCATCAGATTGAGGAAGTCGGCACGAAGCTGCGCGCGATGATGCCCTGGATCGGCAAGAACAAGCTGGTCGACAAGTCGGTCAACTAAGCGGCTTGCCGATCCCGATCGTCTGTTGGCTGCACGCCTGCGGCGATGCGGGGATCGGCAAAAACAAGCTCGTCGACAAGTCTGTCAACTAAGCGGTTTTGAGACTTTGAACATGAGAGCCGGGGCGAAAGCTCCGGCCTTGTTATTTGGCCTCGGAAAGACTAGGTTTCTGACTAGTCAGGAGAAGGCCGATGCGTCAATGGCAAGTGCAGGATGCGAAGGCGCGTTTCAGCGAAATGCTGGACGCTTCGCTCGAAGAAGGGCCGCAGCTCGTTTCCAAGCGCGGCGAGCCGAAAGCTGTGCTGATCTCGGTTGACGAATGGGAGAGGCTCAAGCAACGGGCAAGACCGACGGCCAAAGAGGTGCTTCTTGCACCGGAACCGAGATTTGAACTCGATATTCCGCCCAGGGGCGGATTGAAGCGGCGCAAACCGGTCGTATTCGAATAATGTATATCCTCGATACCAATGTCATCTCCGAGCTTCGGCGCAAGAAGCCGCATGTGGCTGTCTTGAACTGGTTCAATGGCCTTGCTGAAGGGAGCTTTCATATTGCCGCGGTCACCGCTGGCGAAATCCAGGCCGGCATCGAGATGACTCGCCGGCAGGATGCCGTGAAGGCTCGAGAAATCGAGGCATGGTTGGACAGCCTGCTGCTTTCCCTGCCGGTCTTACCGGCTACCGCGCCTGTCTTCCGCAAATGGGCTGAGTTGATGGATCGGGCGTCGGACGACTTGATCGAGGATTGCCTGATTGCCGCAACGGCGATCGTGCACAATATGACGGTGGTAACCCGGAACACTCGCGATTTTACCGCCTTTCCTGTCGCTGTTTTCAATCCGTTCGAATACCAGGCAACCAGCTAAACGGTTTTCAGACTGTGATTGCGAGAAGCCGAACGAGGACCTCGGCCCTCTCATTTGCGGGCAGTAACGTACAGCCAGCGGGTCGGCTTGCCGTCGTAACCGCCGCCATCGGCTTCTCTGATTGAGACATCCTTCCAGCTGCCGGCAATGAGCAATTCCTGCAGCCACTCCCTCGAAGGGTAGTTGTAGTAGCGCCCGAAATCATCTTGGCCTTCTGCCGTGCCGGCCTTGAAGCTCGCATGGAAGACGCCGCCGTGTTTCAAAGCGTTGCGGATGAGAGTGAGGATGCCCGGGAGATCGGCGCGAGGCACATGCAGGAGGCTCGCTTCGGCCCAGACGCCGTCGAATTCCTCTCTGGCTGAAAGCTCCTCGAACCGCATGACCTTCACCGTCCTATCGATCAGCTTCTCGGCCTGCCGGGCAAGCTCAGCCGAGCCATCCGTCGGCGTGACGTCGAAGCCCTTGGACAGCATGTAGGCGCAGTCCTGCCCGCCACCGCAGCCGAGTTCGAGGATGCGCGCCTGTTCGGGGAGGTCGGCGAGGAAGGCATCGAGCCTTGTTGTCGGTGACTTGCGATCGCGGGTGGCGTAGGTCTGGGCGTTGTCGTTGTAGAAGGCGGACGTGTCATCTCGACGGGTCATGGGTATCGATCCCGGTTATTGGTCGGATTGAAGATGTTTTTCAGGGAGCTGGTCAACTCCGATAATGTCAACGATGAGTACGCCTTGCGGCACGATGCGATAGAAGGCGACATGCCGTTTATGAAGGATGCGGCGAAGGCCGACGCCGAGTTCGCCGCAGTCTCTTCCCATCAAGGGCGTGTCTGCGAGAAGCTCGAAAATCCTGTGCAGGTCGAGCAAATAGGCGTCAGCCTGCGCTTCGCCGAAATTTAGATAGGAATATTCGTAAATGCCTGAAAGCCTGGCGTCTGCAGTCTGAGTAAGCCTATATCCGGCCACGCAGCTTCGCCTTCGCGTCTGCCAAAATGTCCGGAATGCGTCGATCGCTTGGGCCGCTTTGCTCGGCCTTTTTCAGCAGATCCCGCAGTTCCTCGTCGTCGAGCCTGTGGTTTTCTTTATCGCGAAGGATGAGATCGCGCAGGAATGCGCTGGCATCGCTGTACTTGCCGCTCGTCACCCGGGCGGCGATGTAATCCGCCAGACTGTCCGGAAGCGAAATCGTCATTTTCGTCATTGAATCGGTACCGTCAACAAGTTCCAGTTCGAACTGTCCCGGGAAGGAAACTAGCACTTCTCGAGCTCCATTTGAAGCAAGCTTTCCCGCCTTTGCAGGATCTCTTGCCCCAAAAAACCGGGCAATAAGCCCGGTTTCAAGATGCCGTCGGCAGGTCTACCGGCCCAACCGCAGCAGCGATCCCGACATCGGAGTTCAGATCACAGAACGCGGCGGGTCCAGCCGCGCTCGTCGTTCGTGACGCCCTTCTGCAGGCTGACGAGCTGCTGGCGCAGTTCTGATGTCAGCTTGCCGGTCTGGCCGTCTCCGACCTTGAACTCGCCGTCTGCATGGCGAACCAGGCCTATGCCGGCCAGCACCGCGGCGGTGCCGCAGGCGAAGGCTTCGACGAGCTTCCCGCTTGCGGCGTCTTTCTGCCATTCCTCGAAGGAGTAGGGGCGCTGTTCGACACGCAGGCCCTTTTCTTCTGCAAGCACGATGACCGAGGCGCGGGTGATGCCCGGCAGAATCGTGCCGCCGAGCGGCGGAGTGACGACCGTTCCGTCGTTCATCACGAAGAACACGTTCATGCCGCCGAGTTCTTCGACCCAGCGATGTTCTGCGGCGTCAAGGAAGACGACCTGGTCGCAATCCTTCTTTGCGGCTTCGGCCTGTGCAACGAGGCTGGCTGCATAGTTTCCGCCGCATTTTGCAGCACCCGTGCCGCCGGCTGCTGCGCGGGTATAGGTGGTTTCGACCCATAGCGAGACGGCCTTCGCGCCGCCCTTGAAATAGGCGCCGACCGGAGAGGCGATGATGCAGAAGATATATTCCTGCGCCGGGCGAACGCCGAGGAAGGCCTCATTGGCGAACATGAAGGGGCGGAGATAGAGGCTGGCGTCGCCTGAGGGGATCCAGTTCTTGTCAACACGCACCAGCTCTTCGACTGCCTTCAGGAAGAGTTCTTCCGGGACGGCAGGCATCGCCATGCGGGCGGCCGACTGCGCGAAGCGGCGGGCGTTCTCTTCGGGCCGGAAGAGCAGGATCCGGCCATCGTCTGCCTTGTAGGCCTTCATGCCTTCGAAGATTTCCTGAGCGTAATGCAGCACGGCGCTCGCAGGATCGAGTTCCAGAGGGCGTCTCGGGGTCACCTTCGCATCGTGCCAGCCCTTGTCGGCAGTCCATCGTACCAGGACCATATGATCCGTGAAAACCTTGCCGAAGCCGGGTGTCTCCAATGCCTTAGTACGGTCGGCGTCGGAGACGGGAGACTTGTGGAATTCGATTGTGATTTCAGGGGAGGTCGACGTCGCGGTCATTGCTGGCACCTTGATAGTCCATTGAATAATGGCCGGCACACTACTGCCGCCGGGCCGGTTTTGGAAAGGTCTGAATCAGCCGGTTTCGGCTTTTGATCAGAGGAATAATCGGTTCACGAAAAGAGGCAGGCCCGTTGGTCTGGTCGTGTGAATCTCCGATGTCAGCCCAATCGGCATCGGTGCCTTGGATCATAAGACCTCCAAACTTGTCACAGTGACAAGAAAATAGGTCAGTATTATTGACATAAATTCCGCTGCGTGTTGAGTTGCTGATATTATAAAAAATACGAGGAAACCCCATGCTGAACTGGGACGCAATGTTTGCGACGCGCTCTGCAAGGATGCGCGCTTCGGAAATCCGCGAGCTTCTGAAACTTCTCGACCGGCCGGATATCATCTCCTTTGCCGGCGGCATTCCGGACCCGGCGCTGTTCCCGGACAAGGAGTTCAAGCAGGCCTATGCGGATATTTTTGACGGTTCAGCCGTCAATTCGGCGCTGCAGTATTCGGTCTCCGAAGGCTACAAGCCGCTGCGCGAATGGCTGGTCAGGCAGATGGCGGACTTAGGCATTCCCTGCGGGCTCGACAATGTGTTCATCGTCTCCGGTTCGCAGCAGGGTCTCGATTATCTCGGCAAGCTGTTTCTCTCGCCGAACGATACGGCGCTCGTCACCTGGCCGACCTATCTCGGCGCGCTACAGGCCTTCAACGCCTATGAGCCGTCCTACGACCAGCTGACGCCCGGTGGCAACCGGACGCCGGATTCGTACCGCGAGGCTGCAGCGCAGAAGGGCGGCAAGGTGAAGTTCGCCTATCTTTCGGCCGACTTCTCCAACCCGACCGGCGAGACCGTCGACCGCGATGGCCGCGAGAAGGTTCTGAAACTTGCCGAAGAGCTCGACATCGCCGTCATCGAAGACGCCGCGTACCAGTCGTTGCGCTATAACGGCGATCCGATCCCGCCGATCCTGGCGCTGGAGATTGCCGAGAAGGGCGATATCAACGATACGCGCACCATCTATTGCGGCAGCTTCTCCAAGACGTTGGCGCCGGGCCTTCGCGTCGGCTTCATCGTTGCCAATGCGCCCGTCATCCGCAAGCTGGTGCTGATGAAGCAGGCGGCCGACCTGCATAGCTCGACCATCAACCAGATGGCGATTTCGGAAGTGGCCGAACGCGGTTTCGATGCGCAGGTCGCCAAAATCCAGGCTGCCTATGGCCAACGCCGCGACGCCATGCTGGCAGCGCTCGAAAAGTATATGCCCGCGGTCACGAGCTGGACGAAGCCGGAAGGCGGCATGTTCATCTGGGTCACCCTGCCCGAGGGTATGGACGGCGCCCGGCTGCTTGCCAGGTCGCTCGAAAGCGCCAAGGTTGCCTTCGTTCCCGGCAGAGCCTTCTTTGCCGATGGTTCGGGCGCCAACACGTTTCGTATCAGCTTCTCCTGTGCCAATGAGCAGATGATCGATGAGGGCATCAGCCGTCTCGGCAAGCTGATCGCCAGCGAGATCGGCAGATCATAAGTTCAGGTTTGGGCGGCGATCAAAAGATCGTCGTCCAGCCTTCGTTCGCGGTTTCGCTCTTGCCGTAGCCGACACGATCGGCAACCGCGCCATCGGCATTAATGAGGATGATATCGCCGCCCTTGTTGGCGAGCTGCGGGCCGCCATTCTCAGGATCGAGCCTGATGGTGCGGAATTCGCCTGAGGCGAGCGAGCCCGTCAATTTCTGCCGGCGGCCTTCGCCGTCTTCCAGCGACCAACCTTCGATGGACATCACGACATCCGAGCGGTTGATGATCGTCACCGTCTCGTCCTCAGTGCCATCGGGGTGGTTTACTGGATTGATCATGGCGGCGATGATGCGCAGCGACGAGGCGACGATCGGCTGCGGACGGCGGGTGCCCTCGCCGCGGCCCTGACCGCCCGTGTTGTCGCCCAGTGGATGGCCAGTGTTGGCGTCGGTGTTCCAGTTCTGCGACTGGAAGCCGAGGAAGATCGCTGCCCAATGGTCTTCGTCCGAAAAGTGGATCAGCAGCGCGCCGTCCTGATTGGGGCCGCTGGTGGCACTGAAACTGCCGCTGTCACCCTGGTTCATATGGATGTCGTGGATGCCGTTGCCGGGCTCGAATCCGAAATATTCATCCGGCTTGTTGTTTTCCGGCCCCCAGGCTTCGCCGAAGGCGTAGAAGTGGATGGACTTGTCGGCAATGCCTTCCTGCACGATCGGTTCGATGAAATCGCGCAGGTCGTTCTTCGGCCCGGCGAGCTGGAACGGGGCGACATTCATGTCTTCGCGCTCGATCATGCCGCCGCGCACATAATCGAGCGCCAGATCCTTTCGGTCGCCTCTGATATCGGTCAGGCCCATCGGCAGGGCAGCGAGTTCGGCCGTCAGTTCCGCGTGCTGGAAATCCATGACATTGGCGTAGAGCAAGTCATGCGGCGATTCTTTCGAGCGCACGTTCATGGCAATGCGATAGCTCACGCCACCGGCCCCGATGCGGATTTCGATATGGGGATCGTTGTCGTCGTCAAGGGCGAGCGCCGAAGCCGTACCCTTCAGCACCTTGTAATTCCGGAGCATGGCGAACCTCGTGGTGGGGGACGAGATGTCACGATAGCATGGCGGAAACGCATCTTTTGTGACGCTGGCCTTCCGCCATGCAACGCTTTGGAGAGCTTACTTCTTCAGGTGCGGGGCGAAGAGTTCCATGTCGGCTTCGCTCAGGCGCTCATTGGCGGTGTTGAGCTGGTGCCAATAGGGATAGATGACCGGCGGCACGCTGACCTCATCGAGGCGCTTGCGCTCGTCATCCGAAAGCTTCAGCTCGGCTGCGGCGAGGTTGTCCTTGAACTGGGCTTCGGTGCGTCCGCCGATGATGACTGACGTGACCGCCTTGCGGCCGATCAGCCAGGCAAGCGCCACCTGGGCTGCCGAAACGCCGCGTTCCTGACCGATCGCGACCAGTGTTTCGACGATGTTCCAGAGGCGGTTTTCGTCGCGGATCGGCGGTTCGGTCCAGCCGGCGAACTGGCGGGTGCCCTCGGGAGCTGCGGCGTTGCGGCGATGCTTGCCGGAGAGCAGGCCGCCGGCGAGCGGGCTCCAGACGAGCACGCCGAGACCCTGGTCGATGGAGATCGGCAGCAGCTCATATTCGGCGTCGCGGGCTTCCAGCGTGTAGTGGATCTGCTGGCTGACGAAGCGCTGGTACCTGTATTCGTTGGCGATGCCGAGCGCCTTCATGATGTGCCAGCCGGAATAGTTCGAGCAGCCGACATAACGCACCTTGCCCTGCTTGATCAGGGTATCGAGCGCTTCCATCGTCTCTTCGAGAGGCGTCTGACCGTCCCATTCATGGACCTGGTAGAGGTCGATGACGTCGGTCTTCATGCGCTTGAGGCTCGCTTCGCATTCGCGGATCAGATGGTAGCGGGACAAGCCGCGATCGTTCGGCCCGTCGCCCATGCCGAAGCGGGCTTTGGTCGCGAGCAGCACTCCATCAGGGCGCTTGCCGCCAAGCACTTCGCCGATGATCCGCTCGGATTCACCGGCAGAATAGACATTGGCGGTATCGATCAGGTTGACGCCAGCATTGAGGCAGATATCGACCATGCGGCGGGCTTCCTGGACGCCGAGATCGCCGACCGTCTTTGCCCAGCCGACGCCGCCGAAGGTCATCGTGCCCATGGTTACGGTGGAAATTTTCAGGCCGGAACGGCCGAGCAAACGATATTCCATTGAAATTCCTCCTCATGAAAATGGCCTGATTGACGTACTGCAGCAAAGCTTGCCGTCCAAACAGCAAGGTGTTCACGCCTGCGTGAGTTTACGCTTTCGCCGACGCTCGCGCGAGGAGAATAGCCGACTGATTTCGACGCGAGCGCGGTGAGCTTCCGGGACAAGTGCTATTTGTTTGTCCGTAACGCGCGGATCATGTCTGCCGCGACTATCGGTTGACTTCGTTCCATCCTGCGCGATAGGGCACTGACGAAGCCCGGGTTTTCATTTCTGCCGACCGCGTCGAGCAGGGTTTGGCGAGCAGGCCTGCAGGACTCGGCGGCAAGCAGTCCCAATTCCAATGGCGAACCTTGTTGCGGGGCATAGGCAACTGCCCGCGACCAGAGGCAGTCCTTATGGGTTATTGCCTCAGGATAATCCTTCAAGTCTTTGGACGGGGTATTAGCTGTCGTCTGGCATCCTGCGAGGATCGCACAGACAAGCACGGTCGCAATACAGATCTTCATTCGGGCTCCATGCTGTTGAAAACGGATCGGCGTTGCAGAGCCGTAGATGATTCAATCTTGAGTTCATATAGTCTTGCTTAAAACCTTACCGGGAAGTACGCATTTTTGCCGGGAAGAAGGATGGGAAGGTGCTGCCATTCAACTGGCATGGTCGGCCAAATCGAAGCTGCCGTGCCCTGTCATATCGGTGTTAAACACCCCCAATAAGGAGGGGCATCGCCATCCGAGGATACCTTCCATGAAAACTCTTGTTTCCGCCGCAGCACTGCTTGCCGCGAGCCTTCTCGCTATCCCGGCTTCCGCCGCCAACCTCGTTCTTTACACCAGCCAGCCGAACGAGGATGCGCAGGCGACCGTCGACGGCTTCATGGCCGCCAATCCCGATATCAAGGTCGACTGGGTGCGCGACGGCACGCCGAAGATCATGGCGAAGCTGCAGGCTGAAATCCAGGCCGGCAATCCTGTTGCCGACGCTCTCTTGATCGCCGATGTCGTGACGCTCGAACGCCTCAAGGAAGATGGCAAGCTGCTTGCCTACAAGTCGCCGGAAGCCGCCAACTACGATGCCGCGCTCTACGATGCCGACGGCTATTACTATTCCACCAAGCTGATCACGACCGGCATCATGTACAACACGTCGGCCGCCATGAAGCCGACGAGCTGGAAGGATCTTGCCAAGCCGGAAGCGAAAGGCCTCGTCACCATGCCAAGCCCGCTCGCGTCGGGTGCAGCCCTCATCCACGCCCAGACGCTTGCTGCCGTTCCCGGTCTCGGCTGGGATTTCTACAAGTCGCTCGCCGATAATGCTGCGGTCGCATCCGGCGGCAACGGCGTCGTCCTGAAGTCCGTCGCTTCGGGCGAAAAGGCTTACGGCGTGGTCGTCGATTACCTGCCGATCCGCGAAAAGGCCAAGGGGGCTCCGGTCGAGTTCGTGTTCCCGAGCGAAGGCGTTTCGGCCGTGACCGAGCCGGTCGGCATTCTCGCCAGCGCCAAGAATGTCGATGCCGCGAAGAAGTTCGTCGATTACGTTCTCTCGGAAAAGGGCCAGGAAGGCTTCCTGAAGCTCGGCTATATCCCGGCCCGCAACGGCATGAAGCTGCCTGCCGCCTTCCCAGCCCGCGATACGATCAAGGTTCTGCCGGTCAATGCCGCCGAAGCACTTGCCAATACGGACAAGGATCTGAAGACCTTTACGGATCTCTTCGGTTCGAAATAATAGACCCATGCAGGGCTATGTACGTGCAGGAAGCAGTCAGCCCGTCTGGCTGTTTCCTTTTATTGTCTCCGTGGTTCTTTTCCTCAGCGTGCTGCCCTTGGCGCGGCTCGCGATCGTCGGCATTTCCGCTTTCGCCAATGGCGGCGTCATGGTTGTTCTGTCCGATCCCATGGTCTGGTCGGCGGTCTATTACACCATCGTCACGGCTATCATCGGCACGATCATCTCGCTCGTCATCGGCTGCGCCTTCGCCTATCTGCTGACACTGACGGATATTCCGGCCAAGGGACCGCTCAGTTTCTTCTTCGTGCTGCCGATGATGATCCCGCCGCAGGTGACGGCGCTTGCCTGGGTGCAGATGTCGGGGCCGTCGAGCCCGCTGCTGAAGGCGCTGCATATCGCCCCGCCGATGGGATCGCCGCAGCCGCTCTATTCGGTTGCTGGTATTGCGCTGCTCTACGGCGTGCAGCATGCGCCGCTCGTCTATCTGGCGCTGAGGGCAGGGCTGATGACCCTGCCGCGCGACGGGGTGGAGGCGGCAAGGCTTTCAGGCGCATCGAGTCTGCGTGTCTTTCGCGATATCATCCTGCCGCTGTCGTTGCCGGGTGTCATAGCGGGAGCGGCAATTTCCTTCGTTTCCTGCACCGGCAATTTCGGCATTCCGGCCATTCTCGGCATTCCCGCCTCGATCTTCACGCTGCCGACGCTGATCTTTTCGAAGTTCACCGCCTTCACCGGCCGCACCTTCGGCGATGTGGCGCTGCTCTCTGCCATCATCGCGCTGATCTCGGTCGCCGGCCTTGCCATTCAGGATCGGGCGTTGCGTGGGCGTGACTACCGCGTCATCGGCCTTTCTGGCGCGACGGCAGCCTTCGAACTCGGCGGGTGGAAGCTCATTTTCACGCCGCTGCTGTGGATCGTGTTGTTCTTCATGCTGGCGGCACCCTTCTTCGCGTTGGTGGCGGGCGCACTGGTGCCGGCTTACGGCGTGCCGCTGACTTTCAAGACCATGACCTTCCATGCTTTCGAGGAAATCCTCTTCCGGCAGGCGGTGACGCGCACGGCTTTCGTCAATTCGTTGTCGCTCGCAAGCGGGGCTGCAGTCGGCTTGCTCTTCATCACGGTGCTGGCTGCCTATGCGCTGACGCGGCGCAAGGATATGCTGTCGCGCGTCGTTTCCAGCCTTGTCGAAATACCCTATTCGCTGCCGGGTATCGTCATGGCGGTGTGCTTCATCCTTGTGTTCGCGGCGCCGATCCCGGTGCTGAACGTGACGCTTTACGGCACGGTCTGGATCATCCTCATTGCCTATTTCTCCTCCTTCTTCGCCGTCAGCCTGAAGCCTGTGGTCAGCGCCTTCCACCAGCTCGATCCGGCGCTGGAGGAGGTGGCACGGCTTTCCGGTGCCGGCTTCTTCCGGCGGCTCAAGGATATCATCGTGCCGCTGATTGCGCCGGCGGCAGGCGCCTCGGTCATCCTCGTTTTCCTGATTGCCTGCAACGAGCTGACGATTTCGGCGCTGCTCTGGTCGGCGGGTACGCAGACGCTGGGGGTCGCCATCTACAATCTCGACGACAGCGGCAGTTCCGATCTTGCCTCGGCACTCTCGGTGCTCGTCGTCTTCATGGTCGTCGCCATGATGCTGCTTCTGGAGCTTCTGGCGAAACATCTGCCCAAGGGAGTGGTGCCGTGGCGAAGCTGATCCTCAATCAGGTGGCCAAGGATTTCGGCACGGGCAGGGCAGCCGTCAGCGGCTTTTCGCTCGATGTGCGCGAGGGCGGCTTCCTGGCGCTGCTCGGCCCGTCGGGCTGCGGCAAGACCACGGTGCTGCGCATGATTGCCGGTTTCGAGACGCCGAGCGATGGTTCCATCCATCTCGGTGAGCGGCTGCTGGCGGACGCCTCGCAATCGCTGCCGCCGGAAAGGCGCAACATGGCAATGGTCTTCCAGTCTTACGCACTCTGGCCGCATATGAGTGTCGCCGACAATGTCGGTTATCCGCTGAAGGTGCGCGGCATCTCCGGCGAAGCTTATAAGACCAAGGTGCGTGACGCACTGTCGACCGTGCGCCTCGTCGATTATGCAGAGCGGCGGCCGGCCGATCTCTCCGGCGGCCAGCGGCAGCGCGTGGCGCTTGCCCGCTGCCTGGTGACCTCGCCCGATGTCGTGCTGCTCGACGAGCCGCTCGCCAATCTCGACCGGCATCTGAAGCAGGAGATGGAGGAGACCTTCCGCGAGTTTCACCAGCGCTCCGGCGCGACGATGATCTATGTGACGCATGACCAGAGCGAGGCGATGGCGCTGGCAACTGATGTCGCCGTCATGTCCGAGGGCCAGCTTCTGCAGGTGGCTCCGCCAGCGGAGATCTATGCGCGGCCGGAAGGGCGCATGGTCGGCGGGCTGATCGGCCGCGGCGCGATCGTCACGCTGCCGGTCATGGGCGGCGAACGGCAGCTCGAATGGGACGAGCTGGAGGGCGCGCTGCATGCCGCCAATATCGATGGCGCCGATATTCTGGTGCGACCGGAAGATGTCATCATCGGCGGCGAGGGGGCTCCTGCGACCGTCGAATCCGTGCTCTTCGAAGGCGAGCGCTACGCCGTGAAGCTGACGCTCGGCAACGGCCAGGCACTGCGTGCCTACAGCCGCGTGGCCGTCGTGCCTGATGAGGCGGTACATGTCGTCATCCGGAACGGCTGGCGGCTATGAGGGACAAACAGGGCTTTGAGAAGCGTTCTTTCGTCTTTAGTTGTATCCCTGATGCCAACCGGGAATGCCTGATGTCGCTTCGCCTTGCCACTTTCAATGTCGAGAACTTGTTGACCCGCTTCGATTTCACCCGCCGGGGCAGGAGGTGGAGCGCTACCCGCGCACCGGGTGGGACAGGCCGAAGGCATCCGACCATTGCCCGTCGTCATGACATTGGATCTCCTATGACACCAAATTTTTCAGAAGACCTTTCAGCCTTTCCGCCGGAACAGACGGTTTTTCCGATCGCCGGCACGGATCTGCGCGTGCTCGACGGTGATCATCCGCTGCTTGCCGCCAACAGGGCATCGATCCGCGAGAACTGGGAGCGGGAAATCGCCGCCAACCCGGCACTCTTCGATGGCCGCATGGTGCTTCAGCACCGGCTGAAGCTTTCCGAAGACGGGATTGCGAGCGAAGCCCACACCGTTCCCTTCTCGACCTTCATGTGGTGGCGCAGGCAGCCGGAGCGGAAGGGCGCCATCCATCTTTTTGCCTATCCGGTGCTCGAATCATCCGACGGCGCGCTGGTCGCGATCCGCATGGGTGCGCATACGGCCAATCCGGGCCAGGTCTATTTTGCCGCCGGCTCGCTGGAGCCCGAGGATGTCGTTGACGGGCGGTGCGATATCCACAGCAATATGGCCCGCGAGGTGATGGAGGAGACGGGCCTCGATCTTGCCGATGCCGTTGCGGGCGAAGGGCTGCATGCCAGCCACATCCGCCGCTCGGTCTCGATTTTCAAGCTCTTCCGCTTCGATATGACGGCCGATGAGATGGTCGATTTCATTGGCCGGCACATGCTGGTTGCTGAGGACAAGGAAATAACGGGCGCGGTCGCGATCCGCTCGGCCGATCCGAAGGCTCAGCCTTACAATGCCGCGATGCTGCCGATCATCGACTGGTATTTCGCGGGCAAGTAGGCCTGAAGCTTGCACTTGCGTGTGCTGTCGGGCAGGTTGGCGGTTCGATGACCGATTCAAGGAGGCCGATGTGGCGTTGAGCTACAGCGTCTATGATGTGTTCACCGACACCAAACTTGCCGGCAATCCGCTGGCCGTGATCTTTGACTGCGGGGGACTTGGCGATGCCACTATGCAGGCGATCGCCAGCGAAATGAACCTGTCCGAAACGGTTTTCGTGCAGCCGGCCGACAATCCCGCCTATACGGCGCGTATTCGCATCTTCACGCCCGGCCGCGAATTGCCTTTTGCCGGCCATCCCACGGTTGGTACGGCGATTGCGCTGGCGGAGAAGGCGCATGGGGCAGGAACACTCGACCTCGTTTCGGTGCTGGAGGAAAATGTCGGCCCGGTGCGCTGCGCCGTCAGGCTTCGGGAAGGCGAGGTGAGTTTTGCCGAATTCGACCTGCCGCGCAAATCCCAGCAGATCCAGCTTTCGCTCGACAAGGCCGGCATCGCCGACGCGTTGTCGCTGAAGACGACCGAGATCGGCTTCGAGAATCACGTGCCCTCGATCTGGAGTGCCGGCGTTCCCTTTCTCATGGTGCCGGTTCACGACGTCGGCGCGGCCAAGCGGATGGAATTCGATCCGCAGCTATGGGAAAAGACCGTGCCCTTCGTCGATGGCGCGCTCGCTTCGGCCTATATCTACTGTCGCGGCGGCGTGAACCATGTCGCCAAGTTCCATGCCCGCATGTTTGCGAGCGGCATGGGCATTTCCGAGGACCCGGCCACCGGCTCGGCCGCCGCCGCTCTCTCAGGCGCGATCAACCATTTCGACCGGCTGACGGACGGGCATCACCCTGTTCTCATCGAGCAGGGCGTGGAGATGGGCCGCCCGTCCTTCATTCATCTGCATATGGATATCGAAGGCGGGGCCATTTCGAATGCCCGGATCGGCGGCCAGGCGGTTCGGATTGCGACCGGCGCGCTCGACCTTTGATTTCATTGCATTTCCGGCCTCTGACAAAAAAACTTTGCAATTAACCAAAGAATTTTCGACAGGGCGCTAGACAAGCCGGACGATCCTATTTATATGCCCCGTCACACCGCGCAGCCAAGCACGGTACGGGTGATTAGCTCAGTTGGTAGAGCAGCTGACTCTTAATCAGCGGGTCGTAGGTTCGAGCCCTACATCACCCACCAATTTCTCCTTCAAAGAGAATGGATGTCGCAGATAAAGCCTTTGATACCAAGGGCTTGTCGGCTTTTTCTGGTTTTCTGATTCCGATGATCCTGCCAGCGGGAATCATCGGCGGCCTTGTCCTCATCATTCTGTGCTTGCCGGAAATCTCGCTCGGTATTTAACTCGTGGGCCGAGGTCACTGCCGCGGCATCTGCCGCCGCTGGCCGAACCCTGGAGGAATGTCGATGCGCAATGATAAGCAGGACCATGCCACCTTGGTCGGCGAACACCGGCTGGATGAGAAAGTTCTCGATGTTCTTCATTCCTATCACCGGCGAATCGATGAGGAGCGCCGCAGTCCGCGCCAGGATGCGCCGGGAGGACGCGATGGCGGGCAGGATCAGCGGATGCGGGCAGTCGGGCCGGAGACTGGGCGGTTTCTCAATATTCTCGTCCGCAGCCTCACGGCGCCGACGATTCTCGAACTCGGCACCTCCTTCGGTTATTCCGGCATCTGGCTTGCAGAAGCCGCGCGGGCGACCGGCGGGCGGGTGATCACCATGGAAGTGCATGGCTATAAATCCGCCTATGCACAGGCGATGGCGGAGAAGGCCGGGCTTGCCGAGCATATCGATTTCCGGGTGGGCGACGCGGTCGCCATGATCCGCGAACTGCGGGGCAAGGTGGACTTCGTGCTCGTCGATCTCTGGAAGGATCTCTATCTGCCGTGCCTTGAGGCCTTCTATCCGAAGCTCAATGCTGGCGCGATCATCGTTGCCGACAACATGATTTATCCTGCCACCGAAGACGTGAAGATCTATGCCCGGGCTATCAGAGCCAGGCCCGGCATCACCAGCGTGCTGCTGCCGGTCGGATCGGGGCTGGAGGTCAGCCGTTACGAACCGGCGTGAGTCTCAGGCGGATTTTCACCAGAGGCCGGGAAACAGCCGGTATCTCACCTTGCGGCAGTAATCCTCATAACCGGGCAGGTCACGGCGCAGGTGGCCTTCCTCGTCGATGAGGCGCAGGATCAGGCCGGTGAAGATCAGCGGCACGATGACGAAGCCCCACAGCGAGGCCAACGCCAGCGGGATGCCGGATGCGAGCGGCAGGACGGCGGCGTACATGGGGTGGCGCACTAACGCGTAAGGCCCTGTGGAGACGACCTTCTGGTCCTCTGAGACCTGGATCGTTGCCGAGGCGAAGGAGTTTTCCCTGAGGACGACCACGAAGGAAGTGAAGCCTGCCGAGATCAGCAGATTGCCTGAAATCACCGCCCATACCGGAACGGTCGACCAGCCGAAGCGGTAATCGAGTACCGAAACCAGGATAAGAGCGATCATCACGACGCTGGTGAAAAACTGGATGCGCTTCTGCACCGGTTCTGTTTCGGCGGCCGGTCCGGCGCGCATGCGCTTTTCCAGGAGTGCCGGGTCGCGATAGTAGAAATAGACCGATGAGCCGGCCGACCAGGCGGCGAAGGTGGCGAGGAAGAGCCAGCCCTGCCAGTAGGCGAGCGTGCCCGCCGCCAGGAAGGCCATGACGGCGAGGGCCACGAGAAACTTGGCGTTGGCTTCGGCGGCCCTGCGGCCGAGATCGGGTGCTGCATTCTGCATGACGCCTCCCTGCGCTCATGCTTCGCAATCCATTTGCGGCTTTGTCTTTAGAATATGCAAAGCAGGTGCATGATATCAAACCATTGCCGGAGGCGCAGGTTCCAGCCGACAGGGCCGACGTGCTCTGCCTTGTGTGCCCTCGGGCGATTGGTCATGCTTTCCTGCGGGGATTGGGGGATTCGGTGGAAATGGGCAAATCCGTTGATGACGGTGGTGTGAAGATCAGGCTTTCCATCGTCGCACCCTGCTACAATGAGGCCGAGGGGCTGAACGAGTTCTGCCGGCGGGCGCGGGCAGCGGCGGAGGCGGTTGCCGGCCAATCCTTCGAGATCGTCCTCGTCGATGACGGCTCCAGCGATGGTACGTGGGGCGTCATATCGGGGCTTGCGGCAGACATACCGCAGGTACTCGGCGTCAAGCTTCTGCGCAATCACGGCCACCAGCTCGCAGCGACATCCGGTCTTGCGGTTGCCCGCGGCGAGCGCGTGCTGCTCATTGACGCCGATCTTCAGGATCCGCCGGAGCTGCTTTCCGAGATGATGGCGATCATGGATCAGGGGGCCGATGTCGTTTACGGGCAGCGGAGCGAGCGCAAGGGCGAGACCAGGTTCAAGCTCGTCACGGCCTCCGTCTTCTACCGGCTGCTGACGCGGCTCGCCTCCATCTCGATCCCGCAGGATACTGGCGATTTCCGGCTGATGAAGGCGCGCATCGTCCATATCCTCCTCAACATGCCGGAGCGGCATCGTTTCATCCGCGGCATGGTGAGCTGGATCGGCGGCAGGCAGGTGGCACTTCGCTATACACGCGATGCCCGTTATGCCGGCTCGACGAAATATCCGCTGAAGAAGATGATCCGCTTCGCGATCGATGCGATCACCAGCTTCTCGATCATTCCGCTGCGCATCAGCGCCTGGATGGGGCTGATCTCGGCGGTCTTCGCGGTGGGGCTGCTGATCTATACGCTCGTGCAATGGTTCGAGGGCAATGTCATCACCGGCTGGTCGAGCATCATGGCGGCTATTTCCGCTTTGAGCGCGATCCAGCTCATCGCGCTCGGCACGCTCGGCGAATATGTCGGGCGCCTCGTGCAGGAGCACAAGCGCCGGCCGATGTTCATGATCGACTGTGTGGTACAGGGCGAAGTCACGTCCGAATTGTCCGACGATTTCTCCGAACTCGATACCGCCAGCCGCAGGTCGGAACTCGGCAGGCTTTCAGCAGCAGGCGTGACAGCCAAGCCGATCGAAACGGCTGTTGGCCGCTGACATCGATCGTTGCCGAACATGTTGACAAAAAATCCGGCCTCTGCGGCATTGGACCTTTCCGATCCGGTATAAGCGGCGTATGCAGGCTGCATGTCCCCCGCGCGGCTTGCCTGTCGGTTTTCCCGCCTTTTCCCGCGCAATCCGGAATTCGCATTTGGCAGATCGATGACTGCAGTTCAGACGAGTGAGAACGCAGATGAGGCGGCGAGCGTCCGCCAGGCGAAGATCGTAGCGCTCGTCGTTGCCGTTTCCTTCTTCATGCAGATCCTCGACGGGACGATCGTCACCACCTCGCTGCCGCAGATGGCGATGAGTTTCGGTGTGCAGCCGGTCGCCATGAGCATCGGCATCACCGTCTATATGCTCACCATGTCGGCCTTCATTCCGCTTTCCGGCTGGCTCGGCGACCGGTTTGGGGCGCGGCGCGTCTTTCTCGTGTCCATTGCGGTCTTCACCGTGGCATCATTGTTCTGCGGCCTGTCGGGAAGCCTCACCGAATTCGTTATTGCGCGCGCCGTGCAGGGTGTGGGCAGTGCGCTGATGACACCGGTCGGGCGCATCATCGTGCTGAAGAACGCCCGCAAATCCGAGCTGGTGCAGGCGATCGCGCTGATCACCTGGCCGGCGCTGACGGCGCCCGTCGTAGGCCCCGTGCTCGGTGGCTTCATCACCACCTATGCAAGCTGGCACTGGAACTTCCTGATCAACATTCCGATCGGCATTATCGGCATTGCGCTGGTGCTGCGCTTCGTGCCGGAGCAGCGGGAGGAAAGCGTCGGGCCTCTCGACATCAAGGGCTTTTTCCTGAGTGCCGCGGGGCTGACCCTGCTGCTTGCCGGGCTCGAACTGTCGGTCAAAGGGCAGGGCGGCTTCCCGCCGCTCGTCGCGCTGCTTGCGGCCGGCATCGTGCTTTCGGTCATGGCGACGCGACACTTCCTGCGGGTCGCCAATCCGCTGCTCGATCTCGCCGCCTTCAAGGTTCAGACATTCTCGATGACGACGCTTTCGGCGGGTACGGCCTGCCGTGTCGCGATCAATGCGACGCCCTTCCTGCTGCCGCTGCTCTTCCAGCTCGGCTTCGGCCTGAGCTCGATTGCCGCCGGCACTTATCTGCTGGTCTATTTCCTCGGCAATCTCGGCATGAAGGTGGTGACGACGCCGCTCCTGCGGTTCTTCGGCTTCCGCAACGTGCTTTTCTTCAACGGTGTCATCGCCGCTGCCTCGATCGTCGCCTGTGGTTTCCTGACGCCGGAAACGCCCGAGATCGTCATCTCGGCGCTGCTCCTGATTGCCGGGCTTTCGCGGTCGATGGAGTTCACGGCGCTCAACACGCTCTCCTTTGCCGATATCGGCCCGGCGCAGAGAAGCTCGGCCCCGACGCTGTCGAGCATGCTGCAGCAGATTTCCATGCTGCTCGGTGTTGCGGTGGCGGCCGCCGTGCTCAACATTTCCTCGGGGCTTCGGGGGGCGGCGGATGCTACGCTCGGCGATTTCCGCTGGGCCTTCTTCGTGGTCGGCATGATCGGCTTCCTGTCCTGCCTGCGCTTCCTGCAGCTTGCTGCCGATGCGGGTGCCGAAGTTTCTCACCACCGCCGCTTTCAAAAAAGCTGACCCTCGCGGAACTATTTGCCTTCCCCTGCGTTAAGGGCACTGATTTTCAGTATCCGTGTTCGCAATTTTTTAGAGGGGCTTCCGGCCGTGGCCGGGCAGGGGTCGACATTCTCGATGGCATTCTCCTTCGATCTGCCTGATATCAGGCGTCTTCTCGTACCTAAGGCCAAGTGCTGTTTACGCGCGCCTGTCGATGCAATACGACAGCCGCATGCAGAAAGACTCGGCGGCCTCACAGCCGGTATTGCTGCGGGAAAATGCCCGGAGGCAGAATGAGCGAGTCCAGCGGTGATACGGGCGCTCCAATCCGTATCCTCTATATCGATGACGACGAGGCGCTCGCGCAGCTGATGCAGAAGAATCTCGGCCGCCGCGGCTTTACGCTCGAATGGGCGAGCGACGGGGCGACCGGCCTTACGCTGCTTGCCGAAGGCGGTATCGACGCCGTCGTTCTCGATCATGTCCTGGGGGCCGAGACGGGGCTCGAGATCCTGCCGCGCATCGTGGCGATGCCCGATCATCCGCCTGTCATCTATGCCACCGGCTCCGACGATACGAGCATTGCGGTCGCAGCGCTGAAGGCCGGCGCTGACGACTATGTTCTCAAGGGCATTTCGCCCGACTATTTCGATCTTCTGGCCGCGGCCCTCGAACAGGGGCTGGAGCGGGCGCGCTTCCTCCGGGACACGGCACAGGCGCAGGAGGTGATCCGCCAGCAGCGCGACCATGCGGAAATGCTGCTTGCCGAAGTCAATCACCGCATCGCCAACAGCCTCGGCCTCGTCGGCGCGCTGATCCGCATGCAGTCCTCCATGACCAGCGACCAGGTGGCGATCGACGCACTGCAGGAAACGCAGATGCGCATCAATGCGATCGCCAGCGTCCACCGCCGTCTCTATACCAACCGGCAGGTCGGCACGGTGCAGGTGGATGAATATCTGAGCAGCCTCCTGACCGAGCTCGAAGCTTCGATGCGAGACGAGAAACGACCGCATCGCGTGGTGCTGAGCGCCCAGCCGATCAATCTTGCTACCGACAAGGTCATCACGCTCGGCCTGATCGTCAGCGAACTCGTCACCAACGCCTTCAAATATGCCTATCCGGATGGCGACCCGGGCGAGATCAATGTCATCGTCGAGCAGGAGGACGATGCGCTGAAGGTCATCGTGGAGGATGACGGTCAGGGCTTCGACCCGTCCGACCCGGTGAAGGGAACCGGTCTCGGCATGAAGATATTGAACGCCATGGCCGGCAGTCTGAAATCCGAACTTTCCTATGATCCGGAGCATCGCGGCACGAGAGCGATACTGGTCTTTTCCGTAAGCTGACCGATCTTTTCTGTAAGCTGACGCTGGGAGAGCCGTCATGAATGCCGATATCGTCTGCACGCCGGACGAAGTCTATGATTTCTGGTTCGTCCGCTGCAGCCGGAAGGAATGGTTCAGCTCGACTGCCGAACTGGACGAGGAAATCCGGGCGCGGTTTCGCGCAACCCATCTGTCGCTTGCCCGCAGCGTGACCGAGGAATGGCGCTCCAGCCCCGAGAGCCGGCTTGCCGCCGTCATCGTGCTCGACCAGTTTCCACGCAATATCTATCGGGCGACGCCGCTTGCCTTTGCGACCGATGGGCTCGCGTTGCGCGAGGCAAAGCTTGCGCTTGCCGTCGGCGCCGATCAGTCGCTGGAGGGCATCAAACGGACCTTCCTGTACATGCCGTTCGAGCATGCGGAAGATCTCGTGGAGCAGGACCGTTCGGTGGCGCTCTTTGCCGCGCTCGGCGATGAGGAATTCCACGATTATGCGCTTCGCCACCGGGCTGTAATTGCCACTTACGGGCGTTTTCCGCATCGTAATGGTATTGTCGGGCGGCAGTCGAGCGAAGCCGAACTCGCTTATCTCGCGCGCCCCGGCGCCGGTTTCTGAGCGACCATCCGGAAATTCCGCCTTTCTGTTGCCTTTCTTTCCTATAAAAGCGGTCATCTTGATAATGAGACGAATCCACGCGGGGGCTTCTTGCGCTTGACACACTGGCTGCTTCGCACCGTTCTTCTGCTGTCGCTGGTGGTTGCCGGCCTGCATCTCGATGGGGAGGCAGCCTTCGCGCAGGCGCCGCAGCCGGCGGCTGAGGCCCAGACACAGCCAGCGCAGACGCAGGCAGTTCCGGCCCAAGCAGCTCCGGCCCAAGTAACTCCGGCCGAGGCGCCGCTTGCCAATACCGCCCTCGATCAGGCGCTGAAGGATATCGACAAGGCGAAGAACCAGCTTGTCTCGCTGCAGGATCGTGTCAAGCAGAATGCCGACAATGACGATGCTCTCGTGGAGCTTGCCGGCCAGACGGACGCACTCGGCCGCGGCGTTATCGCCACATCCGTCAGCCTGCGCCCGCGTTTCGACCAGATCAAGAGCCGCCTGACCGAACTTGGCGAGCCGCCGAAGGACGGCCAGCCGCCGGAGGCGCAGATCGTCACCGACGAGCGCAATGCGCTGACGGCGGAACGCTCGCAGATCAATGCCGTCACGGGTGA
>Ga0102587_1000729_pt1 | contig 31289 bp, 22 predicted proteins | sample AraplaF_Col_mTSA_FD_76853 | JGI IMG/M metagenome (GOLD analysis project Ga0102587, IMG submission 76853) | Arabidopsis root microbial communities from the University of North Carolina, USA - plate scrape MF_Col_mTSA (SPADES assembly) (version 2) | ecosystem: Host-associated > Plants > Roots >... | reverse complement strand
GGACCATTCCCGCGGAGCGCATGAAACGGCGCAATCCGCACAACGTGTATCTGTCCAGGCAGGCGATCGACATGTTCATCGCGTTGAAGACGTGCGCCGCCGGTTCGCGCTACGTGCTGCCATCGAGGTACGACGCCGACCTGCCAATCTCGAACGCCACGCTGAACCAGGTGACGACGTCGGTGTCGCGCGTGGCGCGCGCCGCTGGCCGGCCACTGGCCGACTTTTCGCCGCACGACTTGCGCCGCACCGCGTCGACCCTGCTGCACGAGGCCGGCTATAACACCGACTGGATCGAGAAATGCCTGGCCCACGAGCAGAAGGGGGTGCGCGCGGTCTATAACAAGGCCGAATATGCGCAACAGCGGCGTGCCATGCTGCAGGACTGGGCGGACATGATCGATGCGTGGGTCAAGGGCGTTTAGGCCCTGGCGCCGGCTGTGGGATGGCTGCTGCCTGTTGCTGCGCGATCCAGGCGTCGACTTCGTTCAGATCCCAGGCAACAGCCCGCGCCGTAATGGAAAAGCGCTTAGGGAATTTGCCGACACGTTCGAGTTCGAGAATGGTGCGTTCGCCAAGCGGCACTTTTTGGAGCAGCTGCTTGCGTTTAATGAGCACGCGGCCGGGTGTCATCATTTCCTGGGTGGTTAGTGCGCGGGCATTCATAGGTGGCTCCTTTAATCGACGAAGTGGAATGATTGTGCCGGCTGAGACTTCAGCGCTTGGCGATTCGGACTGTGAGGATATGTTTGCACCATAACCGGAGTAGGCAACGGTGCGAACAGAACCAATCGTAGGTGGGGACGAATACCGTGCGATTTGCGCGGTCGTCCATGGAGAGAACTGATCGACTAGCTTCTCGGATTTCGGGATAGGGCTCGCCAACATCAACAGGGCCAGCTTCTGCAAATGAAAATTTAGATTGGCAAGAGACCGGTGTCAAACTTTGTACACCGAAATCAGGCGAGGGCTGGCATCGGCAGGTCGAGGCCAGCGTGCTGCAATCCCTGGCTCGCACAGCAGATGCCCACTCGGTCTTTTAAGCCGAGGGTCGCAGGTTCGATTCCTGCAGGGCAGGCCAATAAAATCAATCACTTACACGACTTTTGTGCGCCGCAAAATGCGTCGAAAATGCTTTGCGTAGGCACTGCGTAGGCAAATTCCGTAAATGATTCGCCAGGCACTGCCAAGCATGGCCGTAGGACTTCGGCCGCAAATTCTGGCGTGAGTGGCAAACAAAGAGGCGGTACCGAACTGCCAGCTCGGTACCGCCTTGCTTCCAATGATGAGAGGACGGGGCGGGAACCTTGATGCGAGGCGTGGTGCTAGCACCCAATGGTCAAGGCCTGCGCTACGGCCTCCACAGGCCACAAGAGCAACTTGCCGCGCTTGACTGGGCGAACGCCAAAGCACTCCCCGGTGAGGCAATGGTTCTTGTGCACGGTTGCCACTGCGCGGCACATGGCGTGTGCGAATTCTTCCGTTCTAATGAAGTCGCGTCCTTGGGCTACTTCCGCCAAGCCAGGGGGGATGGCAGCAGGCGGGTGGGATACATTGGCTGGCATAGAGGTCTCCTTAAGCAAAATTCGAGAAAATTAGCGCGCCGACTGGAATGGCAGTCCATGGCTTGGAATTAAGGCGAAGGGGGTTGTCATCGAGCGAAGCCTCTTGTTGCTGGAGTTCGCTCGGGACAGAAATGGACGGTGTTCAGCCGAAAGTCGAACTAAAAATGCAAGTTCGGTGATCAAGTGCTCGCCAGTTTCTTCAGGGCCAGCTACTGCAGTTGCAATTTAGACGGCCTGCAAAGCAATGTAAGCGTAAAGCCAGCACCGTCTGGACGTAGGAATCGCCCCCAGCCATGATCGAATTTTGGCACAACAGTTGTGCCCACAAATTCAATTATGGACACAAATTTTCAACCGGTCATTGAGCGAGGACCGCGTGGCAAGTACCGCCAGCATTCCTTGGAGTTCAAGCGAACGCTCGTGGAAATGGCGATGCAGCCCGGCGCTTCTGTAGCGCGCCTCGCGCGCGAGCACGGCGTCAATGCAAACCAGGTGTTTAGCTGGCGCAAGCTTTACGAGGCAGGGCAGCTTGTGGGCGGCGCAGCGGCGCCGGGCAATGAGTTGCTGTCAGTGGTTGTGACTGCGCCGGCGCAACCGCCTGAGGCTGAACCTGCCCCTGCCGGAATCATCACACTTGAGATTGGGCGTGTGCGGCTGCGTATCGAAGGCCAGGCCAACGCCGCTACGCTGGCACAAGTGCTGGAGCGCGTGCTGCGATGATCGGCCTTCCGGCAGGTACGAAAGTCTGGCTGGCCGCAGGCACCACCGACATGCGCAGCGGTTTCAATGGCCTGGCAGCGAAAGTGCAAACCGCGTTGAAAGAAGATCCGTTCAGTGGCCACGTGTTCGTTTTCCGTGGCCGGCGCGGCGACTTGATCAAACTGCTGTGGTGGACCGGCGACGGCTTATGCTTGCTGGCCAAGCGCCTAGAGCGTGGCCGCTTTATCTGGCCGCAGGCCAGTAGTGGCAGCGTGGCGCTGACACAAGCACAATTGTCGATGCTGCTGGAAGGGATCGACTGGCGCAGGCCAGAACGCAGTTGGCGACCGCAATCGGCCTTGTAAACATGACACGATTTGCGTAAACTTGATCGCATGCTCAACGCCGCCAATCTGCCCAACGATATCGAAGCGCTTAAAGCCATGCTGCTGGCGCGCGACGCAGCATTGCTGGCGAGCGAAGCGAAGGTGGCACACCTGAGCGCCGAACTGTCTACACGCACCGCCGAAATCGAGCACCTGAAGCTGGTGCTGGCGAAGCTGAAGCGCATGCAGTTCGGCCGCCGCTCGGAAAAGCTGGACCAGCAGATCGAACAGTTGGAGCTGCAACTGGAAGACCTGGAAGCCGAAGCAGCCGTGGCGGAGGCGCAAGCGCCGGTGGAGGTTGCGCCGCGCAAGAAGGCCGAGCGCAAGCCACTGCCAGCCCACCTGCCACGCGAGGAGCGGGTGCAGATGCCCGACAGCGAAGCATGCCCGACGTGCGGCGGCAACCTGAAGCAACTAGGTGAAAGCGTGTCGGAGCAGCTGGAATATGTGCCGGCTAGCTTCCGCGTGATCCGCCATGTTCGCCCCAAGCTGGCATGCGCCTGCTGCGACGCCATCGTGCAGGCCCCGGCAGCCAGCCGCCCAATTGAGCGCGGCCTGGCCGGTCCCGGCCTGCTGGCGCATGTGTTGGTGGCTAAATTCGCTGACCACATTCCTTTGTATCGCCAAAGCACTATGTACGCGCGCGAAGGCGTGGAACTGGAGCGCGCCTTGCTGGCCAACTGGGTCGGTGGCGCCGGAGCACTGCTGCGCCCACTGGTCGATGCGTTGCGCCGGCATGTGCTGGCGGCGACCAAGCTGCACGCCGACGACACGCCGCTGCCGGTACTGGCGCCGGGCAATGGCAAGACGCGCACGGCGCGCCTTTGGACCTACGTGCGCGACGACCGTGCCAGCTGCGACAGCACGCCGCCAGCGGTATGGTTTGCCTATACGCCCGACCGCAAAGGCGAACATCCGCAGGCACACCTGGCCAACTTCAGCGGCATCTTGCAGGCAGATGCGTATGCCGGCTTCAATGCCATTTACGAAAGCGGCCAAGTGCTCGAAGCCGCGTGCTGGGCACATGCCCGGCGCAAATTTTATGACCTGCATGCAGCGCGGCCATCGTCCCTAACGACCGAAGCGCTACGTCGGATCGGCGAGCTGTACGTCATTGAAGACAGCATACGGGGCAAACCGCCCGACGAGCGCTGCGCCGCTCGCCAGCAGCATGCCAGACCACTGCTCGACGACCTCGAACGATGGCTGCACGCCACGCTCGCCACGCTGTCGCGCAAGTCCGATACGGCGGCCGCCATCCTTTACTCACTCAAACTGTGGCCGGCGCTGACGCGCTACTGCAATGACGGCCGCATCGAGATCGACAACTCCGCCGCCGAGCGAGCCTTGCGCGGCGTGGCCCTGGGTCGTCGCAACTTTCTGTTTGCAGGTGCAGACAGTGGCGGCGAACGCGCTGCCGCCATGTATGGGCTGATCGGAACGGCCAAGCTTAACGGTGTCGACCCCGAGGCTTGGCTGCGTTACGTGCTGGCTCATATCGCCGACCATCCTGTGAATCGGGTGGACGACTTCCTGCCCTGGAACTGCGCCGACAAACTCCCCGGCGCTTAAACTCCGCTTCCCAGCGGTGTTGGGAACATCATCGGTTAATGTAGCGTGGAGCTCAAGACGGCGTTGCTTTGACGCTTACAAAGCAATGTCAAATGTTGTGCAACGGAATTCAACAATGATGAGTGACGACTCCTTTCTCTCTTGCTTGGTTAGGGGGGGGGCGGCCGTTTGCATGTGGGGGCAGGGGGCGGAAGTTCGAATCTTCTCGCCCCGATCAATCAAATCAAAGGGTTACAGTTTTTCGGACTGTAGCCCTTTTTTGTTTTGCACTTGTATGCCTTAAAAATTCCGTAGATTGCGTGGGCTGCGTTGAAATCTTTACTTGGCAATTCAGTGCTTCCGCATGACGGGTATCCCATTCGCCGATGTAGTAGACCTTAAGTTATGAAATATTTCCTTGACGGTAACGTGTTAAAATTGATTAGCCTTTCTTCCAGGTAATTAGTTGGCGATTGCAATTAATACCCGGGAGTGACTCATGCAATACGAAACGTCTCTTCATTATGCGTACACTTGAATGTTCGGCTGGGGACGAATTAGACAACAACCTGCAGTAGTCCGGCGAACAATTGAGTCGGATTTTTGGGAGAAGGTCGATGCTTATTAGCTCGTTCGACGTACAAAACTATAAAGGGTTCCGGGAAAAGCAGACGGTCAAGTTTACCCCGTTGACCTTGCTATATGGGGAGAACAGTTCAGGTAAGAGTGCGCTCTTGCGACTTTTGCCATGGATTTCGGAATCGATGGCGGACGACCGACCAGGTCCGATTCTCGATGGCGTGGTAGGAAGAGAGGCCTTGTGGAGCGATTTGGCGCACATAAGTACGTCTACGCGCCCAATTGAAATAACCGTCGAATGGGCTACTAGCCATAAGGCCACTTGGTCATTCCGAGGGGGCGTGCTGCCAGGTAGCTGTGAACTTAAGAAAATCACCTTGGAGGCACAGAAGAAGGTGTGGGAACTTGAGGATGACGGCGACGGCAAGTGGCAGGGACGCATCGACGGCGTCAAAGGCTTACTTCCTTGCGATCGTATAGATGTTTGGCACCAAGCGATTTCAAGCGAGAGGTGCAATTTCGCCTTAAATGTGCAATGGCTACAGGCTATACGCGTTGCGATTCCACGGGTGGAAAAAGGACTGGCTTCCCCCCCAGGTCGACTCGCTTCAAATGGCGATGGTGTGGCGCGGTTTTTGTATCACTGGACACGAAATGGTAGTACGGACAGTGAGAAATTAGCCAATGCCTTTGTGCTTGATTTTTTCCATCAACTTAAATTCGAGTTGAGTGTTCCTGATGTTGCACCTAGTTTCTTTCGACTTGATGTGGCGCCATTAGGTATTTCATCCCCCTCGATTAACCTCATCGACACGGGAGAGGGACTTACCCAAGTTTTAGCACCATTAGTTGCCATGGCTCGCGCAGCCTACAATCTTGGTCCTCGCGTGGTGTGCATTGAGCAGCCAGAATTACACTTGCACACCGACGCGCAACGCGCACTCGCAAGGTCGATCGCTAAAGCAATATCTGCTGGAGCACAAATCATCATTGAAACCCATTCGGAGGTATTGCTCGCGGCGATTCAGCTTGCCATCGCAACTCGACCAGCACAAATTTCAGCCGAAAAAGTTTCCCTCTATTGGGTGGAGCGACGTGGAGAGCTGGGTTCGATGGCGAAACGTGTTGAATTTGATGAGCGAGGACGTATTAGCGGCGGTTGGCCAATCGATGCGTTCGATGACCTTTTGCAGCTTAAAGGGGAGTTACTTCAGGCCCAGCGGAGCGCGCAGTGATTATTGAATTTGATGACAAGTGTTGGACTCGCTTAGACGAAGACTGGAAGCGAAGCCTGATTGAGCTACTTGTGCCACTGGTTAGTTGTGAACAACATTTCATACACGCGACCATTGATAGCATGGTGGCATGGTGCAGCGAAAACCTCCCACTTTATGTTGACTATTTTAAGACTCGGTTGGCGACGGCTCAGCATCGCATAAACTCCTTAAACATCCTTATCTCCCCAGATGGAGCGGCGACGGTAGACCAAAATCCGCCATGGTCGCTTACTGCTTTGGCTGCTCGAAAACTGGTCGTTCGTCCGCTCCGGCTAGTGTTTGAAAACGATAATTCTGACCAAGCATTTGTGACATCCGTCGTGACTTCATTTGCTACTTGGTGTCAACGTGGCTGGATCGCCCCTGATATGGGTGGTGGTGCGGCCATGGAACGTGACATTGAAACTTCTGCGGCTGACCCAGCGGCAAGGTGGCGGACCTTCTACATGTTTGACAGCGATCGACTGCATCCATCGGAATTGAGTATCGACTGGCGCCCTCCAAACGGTGATGGATGCCAAGGATTTAGGTTTGAGGTCGCTTGCGCGGCAATGCCGCAAACTCGATGGCATCGATTAAATCGTCGGTCTATCGAGAACTACCTGCCGCAGGTCGTTCTGGACGCGGTGGATGTGTCCGCAACATCAGTGTTGTTTGGAAGTTCAGTTGGGAGCATGGCTAACCATTACAACCTTAAGCGTGGGCTTGCTGGCGATGGTGTATTACCGCAGGACCCTGGAAAAGTCGTGCGAGCATCTCGAAGCCAAGGATTTTGGAATGCGTTACCACCTGAGGAGTCTTCGGTGCTTGAACGAGGATTCGGTCGAGACATTTCGAATCAATTTACTAATGTGCCTAAAGGCCATGGTTGGCCTCTTGATGTTGTCGCTGAAATGGACGCTTTAGCTGTTGCACTTCAAGACGCGATGTAGGACTTTATATGAACGAAACTCCAAGTTATGTATCCGAGCCACATGTCGTTGACCTGCCAAAGCTGCTTGCCGACGTTCGCGCTGGCCACATTCAAGTTCCTCGTTTCCAGCGCCCATTCGTATGGGAAGACGATCGCAGGGTAGAGTTATTGCGTTCATTGCGAGCTGGAATTCCAATTGGAAGCTTAATGGTCTGGCGAACCTCGCAGATTCGACTGAGATGCTTTGACGCCATTGCTGGAGTGGCGATCCCATCGCAAAAAACCGGGCAGGTCGTTAGCTACCTGCTCGATGGCCACCAAAGGTTAACTACACTATTTGCGGCGTTCTCAAATTTGCAAGCGCTCGCGGCAGAGAGGCCTGTAGACACAAATGATGACTTGCCAGCGCCGATTTACTTCGATCTAACTGTTGACGATTTTGTCGTTGGAAATCCGGCGGGTGCTTGGTCCTGTTTACCAATGTTTTTATTTTTAGATGCGGTGGCACTTCGCCAGCATTTCCGCACGAAAGAGCGTGAAGGTATTGCAACGGCAGCAGAAGTCGACCGATTGCAAGCAATTGCAGAAAGTGTTCTGTATGCGATGCAATGGTATCGCATCCCTGTAATTCCCCTAAGCACTGACGATGTGGAACTGGCGACTAGGACCTTTCATAGGGTAAATAGCCACGGCGTGCCTATGACCGAGTTCCATATGGTTGCGGCACTTACTTGGAGCGACGAGTTTGACTTGCGCGATATATTCGAGAAGGCTTGGCGAGAGCAGGTACTTCCAACGAATTGGAAGCCTGCGAGCGAAGAGCAAACCCTGAGTGTTCTCAAAGGACTTTTAGGCATGGAGCTGAGTCGCTCGACTGGTAATTTGCTGGTGCGGCGAATCAAGGAAAAGCCAGACCTGGCAAGAGAACCCGTTGGGTTGCTAAGGAAGGCAATGGAAGTGGCTGCTGCCAAATTCGTGAACACTCCAGTGACGGTTCCATACCAAATGCAGTTGACACTCACCGCCATCGCTCTGCACGATCAACCATATGATATTCCAATAGACTACGAATGGTTACGGCGTTGGTGGGGCCTTACTACTGTATGGGGAAGTTTTGCTAGTGCTGCTACTCATCGAGTGCAGGCCGCACTTCGTCATCTCAAAGCAGGATTGACGGGAAAAAATGAGCCGTGGCCTGAGCTACTATTTAGCAACGTGAACGCGGCGCCGTTGCCGAACCTGGAGCTACGCAATGCACGCGCCCGTTACTTTGCTGATGGATACGCTGCCGGATGTGGAATGACTGAATTGCTGCATGAGCGCGGCCCTCGCGCACTGGTTTCGTTGGTTGCGGGACAAGGCACACGCATTGGCAATCGATTCATTTGGCGGTCCGAGGAATTCTTGGGGCTGACTGCAGCATTAGATTTGCGTGATAGTGAAACGCTTCGAGGTCACTTTGTTGACGAATACTGTTTCGATGCATGGGCTGAGCATAACTACATTGCATTCCTTGAGCGACGTGAGTCGCTCATGAATGCGTATGACGAGGCCTGGTTCAAAGGACTAAGGCCAGTTGAATTTATCGAAGGCATTCGCTCATTATTTTGAAATGGAGAGGTTGGCGCCATCGCATAGAACGACGATGATGGCAATTAAAGGAATATTATGGCTGATCCGCTTGGATTTCATGGACACTTTGCGGCCGAGAATTTGGTCGGCTTCAGCCGCGTGTGACGGCGGTTGCTGAAGGCATAGGCGGTGCCGTCGCATGGAGCTTTGCCCAATGCCTGCTGCACATGCAGCGACAGACGGTCGATGCCGGCGCGGATATCGACTGGCTGGGTGGCCAGCCAGATCCCGTTTGCCTGCAGGTGCATCACAAACTGCGCAGCAATTCAGCCAACCACGCGGCAGACACCGAAATGGGCAGATCGAGCGACCAGGTCGGGCCAGCAAGGCGAATCGGGCCGCTTGCCGCAGCTGCCTTCACCCTTATCGGCAGCAGTGGCGCGGAAGCTGTCGCTCCTTCTGCAATGCGCTTCTTCAACCACACCAGTTGGCGCGGCGCTCAGCCTTGGCGCTCTGCAAAGCTCCGCATCGATTCGCCGCTGGCGCGCCATGCGTCCAGCCGTTCCTGCCATAGCTGCTGCTTATCTTGCGCTGACATTCCTGCCTCCAAAAATGACAGGAGTGTTGAACAGATCAACTGGAAATCATAGGTGGGCGGGCCGGACGCTTACCCAGCTTGGGGCGCACATGGCGAATCACACGGAAGCTGGCGGGCACCAGAAACATTCAACAAAATCAAAGGCTTACAACTCATCGTTGTAGGCCTTTTTTGTTGCCTGTGAGTGCGGTATGAAAAACCTGAACGAAAGCTCCGTAGGCAGCGAAAGATCGAGCACATAATTGAGTAAAGGATAATTCTGTGTCGCTCACCGCGCACTGAGCCGAGTGCATGGCTCGGGACGTAACGTGAGATGAGGTAGTTTGGGTCGCGACTTGTTGAACCAGGCCTTTTAGCCCTAGGCCGTCCATCGAGTTACGTCTTTCGTTAAGTACAGCTACTGGATGCTATGTCATTCTCTGTCCAACGGATTTCAACGAGCTGACTGAGCAGGGGCAGCCATCGATTTGCGAGTCATTGAACGAAAAACAAGCCGATTGGCCTATGGGTAACCCTTTGATTTCCCAAACCTAGACGGCTTGTCATGCCGTATCAGAATACACAAATTAAAGTCGGCTGGATAGGGTAGAGCAAGTATTAACTGGCTGTAACCGGGTCAAACCCTATAAAAGCCTAGTTGTTTTCAATGAAAGTAGTGTAGACTGCGCTCAACTGCCGCCATGTTGGGGGCGGACTCCGTTTGGGTGCAGACATGGACGACCGCTGGCTCTCTGTCGATGAAATCGCCGATTACCTCGGTGTGGCCAAGGACACCATCTACACCTGGGTGACCTCCAAGGGCATGCCGGGGCATAAGGTTGGGCGTTTCTGGAAATTCAAGAAAGAAGACGTGGATACCTGGGTGCGAGAGGGCGGCGCCGCCTCCAGCAGTGATGATTTTGATAATAAGGAGCCTCGCAATGCCTAAGCAGCGCTCCGCACAGGACAATAACTACATGAGCGACCTTGATCAAGAAGCCCAAGCACCTGAAAGCGCGCTCGAAGAGGGTAAGGTCTTTGACTATATCACCGGTAACCTGGTGAAGGACAACGACAAGGAACAAGTTCGACAGCGCATCGCCCGCGCCATCATCCATGAGTACGGCATTGCTGCCGAAGATATGGAGCCCGACTTCAAGGTCAAGGTTCTGGGCAAGAATCGTAAGCTCGATATCGCCATCTTCAAGCCTGGCCACGCACACACTGCAGACAACCTCTACCGTGTTGTGGTGGTTGAGAAGGAGCCTAAGCTCGGCACCAAGGGAGCCTATCGCATGCGCGATCCGGAAGAGGCGCGCAAAGAGTTTGAGGTGCTAGAAGCCGTGATGGCCGAAGTCGAAAGCTGCGACTACGGCCTGTGGACCAACGGCCTTGAGTTCTTCTTTTTCAAAAAGGAAGTCACCCGCTTCGACACCAAGTTCAAGCCCATCGGCGATTGGCCCTTGGGTGATGACACGTTTAGTGTTGAAGGGCGCTCCATGGGGCGCCTGCGCCGTGCAGATCCGGTCATGCTGCGCACGGCCTTCCGGCGCTGCCACAACTACATCCACGGCAACGAAGGCATGCCCAAGGACGCTGCCTTCTGGCAGTTTCTGTACCTCATCTTCTGCAAGATGTATGACGAACAGCAGCCCAATGATGCGCGTCGTTTCTGGGTAGGGCCGTTTGAGCCGTTTGAGGCTGCTGGTCGAGAGCAAATCCGGCTGCGCATCAAACCGCTTTTTGAGGCGGTAAAGAAGAAGTACGACGGTCTGTTCAAGGGAAATGAAGAAATCACCCTGTCCGACCGAGCACTGGCCTTCATCGTCTCAGAGCTTGCCCGTTACGATTTTGGCCGCACCGATGTGGACGCCAAAGGCACGGCCTACCAAGAAATCGTCGGCACCAACCTGCGCGGAGATCGCGGCCAATACTTCACACCGCGTGGCGCTATTAGCCTCGTGGTCAAGATGCTGGCTCCCAATGAGCATGAGCGCGTGCTCGATTCGTCCTGCGGTACGGGCGGCTTCCTGGTCGAGACCTTGAACTACCTGAACAAGGTCTTCCACGAAGAGAAGCGCATCAAGGCAGGCGACGAGAATACGGAAGAGTTCGTTTCTATCAGAGACCGACTAGCTAACTTCGCCGCCAACAATCTGTTTGGTGCCGACTTCGACCCCTTTCTGGTTCGCGCAGCGCAGATGAACGTGATGATGGCTGGTAATTCGCTCGGCCACCTCTATCACATGAATTCGCTGGAGTTCCCGGTAGGCCACCTGCCGGGTGTGCCTGCTGCGAAGGCAGCCATCCCGCTCGGTACGATTGATGTATTGATGACCAACCCGCCGTTCGGCTCCGACATTCCGGTCACCGAAAAGACCATCCTTGAGCAGTACGAGCTTGCTCGCCGCTGGGAGCGGCAAGGCGATGGCTTCGTGATGACCAATGCCATCAAGCCTGCGGTGTCGCCCGAAGTGCTGTTCATTGAGCGTTGCGTCAAATGGCTCAAGCCCGGTGGCCGAGCTGGCATCGTTTTGCCCGATGGCATCCTTGGCAACCCTGGCGATGAGTACATCCGTTACTGGATTCTTCGCCACTGCTGGGTGCTGGCTAGCATCGACCTGCCGGTGGAGTCCTTCATCGTCGAGGCTAACGTCAACATCTTGACCAGCCTGCTGTTTTTGAAGCGCAAGCCGGCAGAAGTAATTCAGGCGGAAGACCTTGGCCAGAAGAAAGACTATCCCGTCTTCATGGCAGTCGCCGAGAAGGTGGGCTTCGACCGCCGTGGCAATACGCTCTACAAACGCCACCCCGATGGCGAAGAAATCCTGGTGGATGTCAGTCACGAGGAGAAGGTTCGCATTGGCGGTGGCCTGCAAGTGCGTACGCTGCATCGCAAAGAACGCATCCTCGACGACGACCTGCCCGAAATCGCCAAGGCCTACGCCGAGTTCCGCGCCCAACATCCGGAGCCCAGCAAATGATCACACGACTGGAAGCCACACGCTATCGCTGCTTTGAGCGCCTTGGCGTTGATGTTGGCGACTTTCGTGTTCTCGTCGGGGCAAACGGCTCTGGCAAGACCACGCTCCTTGATTTGCCAGGTCTACTCGGCGATCTCTTGGATGCCAAATATGTGATCGATGCGTTCGTGCCGCGTCGTCGCAAGTCATCGGAGGGCAAAGCTCGTGCTAGCAGCCTGAGGGAACTCGTGTTTGCTGGTCGGGGAGATGACTTTTCTTTCGCCATCGAGGCGAAATTACCGGAGGAAGTCCAGTCAAAACTTGTCGAAGGCATGTTTCAACGACTGAGTAAGGCTCAACGGCAAAAAACTCAATCCGCGCTGGAAATCGACAAGAAGCGCTGGCCTTCGCATATTCGGTACGAACTGGGGCTCAGAGTCTCTGAAGATCGAGAGCTTCATGTAATTCAGGAATACCTCTTCGTCTTCCCAGAGGGCTTCAAACCGAACCGCGCGGAACCCGGGTACCAGGGCGTTCGCGTGGTCGAGCGGAAGCGCAAAGGCTGGCGAATGATTCTGCAGCGCGAATTTGGACAAACGGCCGAATTTACGCCAGAGGTTCCGCCTCCAGGGGCACGAACCCGCTCCACCAAAGTCGGAATTGGCAACTCCTTGCTCGCAATGCCCCGAATGCTCTTTGAGTCGGAGCATGAGTACCCCGCGTCACGTTGGCTACATAGTTTGCTCACTACAGAAACTGTGTTTCTCAATCCAGATTGGGAGGAAATGCGGTTCGCCTGCCCACCAGGCCAGCCGAAAACGATCACATCGGACGGCCGCAATGCGCCATGGCTCGCGTTGGATTTGAAGCGTGAGGGCGCACCGGAAGGCGCGAGTGCTGACTACCGCAGTGAGCGCTATTCCGACTGGATTGCTCATGTGCAAAGCGCGCTGCCGCAGGTGATCGATGTGGAGGTGCGTGAGCGCGAAGACGACCATCACGCCTACTTCGTGGTCAGCTACAAGGGTGACTTCAACGTGCCGTCACCCGGCTTGTCGGATGGCACCTTGCGCATCCTCACGCTTACGCTACTACCCTATCTCAGCAAGCAACCGGCCATCTTGGTGACCGAGGAGCCTGAGAACGGCATCCATCCGCGGGCCATCGAAGCGGTCTTGCAATCTCTCTCATCGATGTACGACAGTCAGGTGTGGGTGTCATCGCACTCACCCGTGGTGCTGGCACGCGCCAAGCTGCACCAGTTGCTGTGCGCTCGGCTCGCCAATGAGGGCGGTGTCGAGATGGTTGCAGGTACAGATCATCCTCGCCTACAGGAATGGCGGGGTGGCATTGATCTGGGCAGTCTATTCGCAGCGGGGGTGCTGGGATGATGAACAAGCGCCCCTGTGCCATCTTGGTAGCTGACAGCAATATGGCGGCTACCTTCCGAGGTTACTTCAAGCGCGAGGGTTGGCACCTGAGCCTCGGTTGCGCGCCCTTCGAGATCAACACTGATGTCGGTGCCGACCTGCTGGTTGACGAAGGTGGCAACGACCCCGGCGTCTACACAAAGGGCCACGAGTTGTTGCGTCCCTACTTGAACAGCCATCATCGGGCACTTGTTGTGCTGGACTGCGAGTGGGATGGCTCTCCAGGCAAAGAAGCTATCGTTACAGACATCACGGCCAATTTGGTTTCCAGCGGATGGGCTAAGGATGCTGTCAGGGTGATCGCGATCGAGCCCGAATTGGAAAACTGGCTGTGGCAGGACAAGCCGCAGGTGGCAGAAGTGCTCCGCTACAAGGGTGACAAGTCGCTGCGTCAGCATCTTTCTGAGAGCGGATGGTGGCCTGCTGACGCCGCCAAACCGTTGCGACCGAAGGAAGCCGCGGAATGGGTGCTGAAGCAGACCCGGCAACCTCGCTCGGCAGCGATTTATCAGAGGCTCGCTGAGCAGATCTCGATTAAGGGTTGCACCGATGCGGGTTTTGCGGAGATGCACGCAGCGTTTCTGGCATGGTTCCCCCTGGAGGTCCCCGCATGACATTTACGAATTTCAAGAACGCACGCATCGTTCGGTCCGGTTGGCTTCATGAGGGTGGCCGGCGACTCGATTGCAACCCATACATGTCGGGTGCTTTGGAGGCACGCGACACACTTAAGCAGTTGAATGCGCGCAAGGATGCACTGAGCGCTTTGACTGCGGGACATACGGGTGGCATCTACAACGGTCCCGTGTTCGCACGCATTTGGGTTGATGACTCACGTCACGGCGTTCCATTCCTTAGTAATAGCGACATGCTCAATGCGGATCTCGCCAATTTGCCACTGCTGCAACGACGTTATGCGGAGTCCAAGAAATTGGCTCACCTTGAATTGAGCCCAGGAACCACCTTGATTACTTGCTCTGGAACGATTGGGCGGATGACCTTTGTCCGCCCTGACATGGCAGGCATGTGGTCATCGCAGCACATCATGAAGGTTGTACCGGATCCCGAGCGCATTCCGCCTGGTTACCTGTACGCCTACTTATCGAGCCGCTACGGCGTGCCGCTCGTGGTCTCCGGAACCTACGGAGCCATCATTCAGCACATTGAGCCGGAGCACATTGCCGATTTGCCTGTCCCCCGGTTTGATGCTCGAACAGAAGCCGCCATTGCTGAAAAAATTGATGCTGCCGCTCATGCACGTTCTTTGGCTGTGAAATTGCTGCAAGAGGCCTGCAATCGCCTGCATTTGACGCTAGGCCTGAGGGCTCCGACACCGATTTCCGCATTCGCGAAGCCAGACGTCACAGCAGTATCCTGCGATACCTTCAAGGATCGCGGAGATGGGTACTACTACAGCGCTAGAAACGCTGAGTCTCGTATTGCATTTGATGCAGCTGGCGAGAATCGCGCGCTGGGTGATGTGGCAGAGGTATTCATCCCCGGTATCTTCAAGCGGCTTTACGCATCCGATCCCCAGTTCGGAAGCCCTTACATCACCGGTGGTGATGTGTTCGAACTGGCGCCCACTTCAGACAAGTACTTGATGAAGCGCGTAGCTGCGGAGTACGGCCTGTTGTTAAGGAAAGGAATGATCGTCGTTCAGGAGGCCGGTCAGCTGGGTGGCCTCATCGGGCACTCAGTAATGGTTGGTAACTATCTCGACGGGTTCTCTTGCAGCAACAACATGATTCGGATCGTTCCCAAAGACGATATCGACGGTGGCTACCTGTTCACGCTGCTGTCTAGCGAACATGGAGTTAGATTGCTGTCGCGAGAAGCCGCTGGCTCCAGCATTCCTCACACCGATGAGCAACGCGTAAAGCGAATTCAGGTGCCTTGGCCCTCACGCGAGGACAGAGGCGAAATCAGCGCGCCGGCCATTCGGGCCCGTGAGTTGAGGGACCATGCGTGCATCTTGGAACGCGAAGCACGCGACATGCTGGAAGCAAGAATTCAGGGAGGAGAGTGAGATGGCCAAAGTGATCCCCGTAGGCCAGCCGGTCAACGATGCAGAGCGCAGCGCCATCGCTTACCTGCGGGATCGCCTGCCAGACAATTTCACCCTGCTTCACAACTTCGAGATCGAGCGGCAGGGCGAGCGCTTCGAGATCGACATCGCGTTGCTGACTCCGTACGCCCTGTACCTAATCGATGTGAAGGGCACTCGCGGCACTATCGACGTGTTCGGCAATAAATGGTACCCCGAGGGGCGTGCACCGTATCCGTCGCCATTGGGCAAGCTGCGCGGTCACGCCCGCACAGTGAAGGGCTTGGTGACCCAGGCCAACCCAGGTCGCCACGAGTTAGATGGCATCTATGTCGATGCCACTATCCTGCTCACCGCGCCAGACGCGCACCTGAATGACCGTGCTGACTTCGACCAGAAACAAGTGGTGAAGCTAAAGGAGGCCGAGCGGTACTTTAAGGATGCGACGCGCATTCCAACGCGTTTCTCCAAGAACATCCTCCAGCAACACAATCTCATCCTTCGTGCTTTGAACGTCGTGAAACCTGCGTCTGCTGTGCAGCGCTTTGGGCACTGGCAGGTGAAAGAAAAGCTTGGGGCAGCGGAGGCCTTCACCGAGTTCCGTGCCGAGAACGAGTTCGCGGGGGGCACTTCCCGCCTGCGAGTTTACCAGGCTGACCCTTATCAACCGGAAGACGTGCGCAAGGTGCAGGTCAACCGCATTGCCAATGCGTACCGGGCGCTGTCCAAGCTGCCGTTACATCCAAACATCGTGGCGGCTCGGGATTTCTTCTCGACCGATGATGACAAGTCTTTCATCCTGATCCTGGACGATGCACCGGGCCAGGCGTTGACGGTGCACATGGCTCGGCCACAGTTGTCGCTGACGCTGGACCAAAAGTGGCGGGTGGCCAAAGACTTGTTGGCAGCTTTGGCTCATGCGCATCACCACGGTGTAGTGCATCGCAACCTGACTCCAGGTGCGATCTTAATTGGCCAAGATGGCACTACGCGCATTACTGATTTCGACTTCGCCAAGCCCGCGGTGGACCGCAGCTCGACGATTGCGACGGACATTGTTGAGTTAGTGGAGAAGGCCTATGTAGCGCCCGAGGCGTTCCGCGAGCCGGGAGCTGCATCGAGCGCATCGGATATCTTCTCCGCAGGTGTCGTCCTCTACGAACTCTTTACCGGCGAGCGGCCGTTTGCAGGCGAGCCAACTAACATGTGGGACCGAGCTGGGGAGTTTCTGAACAAGCCTTCCGCACTGCGGCCAGAGCTGAACGAAGCCTTTGATGCGTGGTTGCAGAGTCTATGTGCTTTTGATGAGCACCGTCGGCCGACCGCAGCGGCCGCGCTGGCCGCGCTCAACGCGTTGCTGCAACCAGTTAGCCAGGTTGTAGAAGCACCGAAGCCCGAGGTCTTTGAAGTTGATGATGCCCTAACCGACTATCTGAATTTGGCGGCAGGCCATCGCCTGACCCACAAGTTTATCGTGGAGAGGAAGCTCGGCCGCGGCAGTTTCGGTGTGGTCTACAAGGTGATCGACACCTTGGGTGATGTGGCTCGCACGGTGAAGCTCATCGTCAGCGACAGGCATTCAACCCTGGAGCGCCTTAAGAAGGAATACCGGCACCTGGTGCACATCCCAGAGCACCCTCATGTGGTGCGTGTGCTGGATGCGGATGTGATTCCAGGACGTGACATTCCCTTCCTGGTATTTGAGTACGTGGAAGGGGCCGATGTCGGTGACATGATCCATGACCGCCTGCTGTCCCCCGAGGATGCGCTGGAGCTGGGCAAGCAGGTGATTGAGGGTCTGGTGCATCTTCATTCGCAAGGCTTCCATCACTGCGACATCAAGCCGCGCAATCTGTTGTGGACGCAGAAAGGGGCCAAGATCATCGACTTCAATGTGTCGGTGCGGGCCGATGACAAGGAGTCGCGCGGAGGGGGCTCGCGGCGCTATTTGCCGCCGGACTTTGACCCAGCGGTAATTCCGCACAACGGCGAGCGCGCAGACCGCGATCTGTATGCGCTGGGTTTGACTTTGTACGAGGCATTGACGGCCCGTTATCCGTGGGACGCGACCGAGCCACCCATCAATAAGCCAGCGCCTGACCCGCGCGATCAGTCGGGCTTTGCCGACTTGGCACCAGAGCTGGTGAACGTGGTGCTCAAGGCCATTTCGCCGCGCAGGGCCGAGCGCTTCCATACGGCCGTTGATTTTCGCGATGCGCTTGCAGAAGTTCGTCATGCACGTCGTGTTCAAACCGTCAGCCTGGCCGCTATGGTGACGGCAATCAGCGGCGGGCAGCCCGCCTTTGGTGAATCAGTGCCCAACTCCAACGCATTCGTTTCGCATTTGCTGACGCTCTACAGCCAAAGCCGCCGCAGCAATGCCGGTACGCGGGGGATGGACGCGCTTGGGTTCTCCGCCTACGTGGATACAGCGCTGGACCGTGCCTTGTTGCCTGCTGTGCTGCTGGGGGAATTCCAACTCGTGCTAATTTCGGGCAACGCTGGTGACGGCAAGACCGCCTTCTTGCAACGACTGGAGAAAGAGGTTGAGGCACGACGCGGCGCCGTCAATCGTGGTTTGGCAAACGGAAGCGAGTTGAGCCTAGATGGCAAGCGCTACCTGATCAACTACGACGGTAGCCAAGACGAGGGCAATAAAGACAATAACCAGGTGTTACTGGACTTCTTGGCCCCGTTCAAGGGTAACGACGCAGCGTCCTGGAGTCCACAAGAAACGCGACTGATTGCGATCAACGAGGGACGTTTGGTGGACTTCCTGGCTGCGCACGAGCAGGATTTCCCGGCACTCACAGCCCTCGTTCGGCGTGCATTCGCCACTGGGGAAGCTGAGTCTGGCGTGGCGGTGGTCAACCTGAATCTACGCAGCGTAGTGGCCGATGCGGAAGGTGGTTCGATTCTGGAGCGCACGCTGCGGAGCATCGTCCGCCCCGAAAACTGGGCAGCATGCGAGCAGTGTGACTTGAAGGACAGTTGCTACGCGTTGCATAACGCGCGCAGCTTTCAGGATGAGATCGCCGGGCCGCGATTGCTTGAACGCCTCAAGACACTTTATACGATGGCGCACTTGCGCGGGCGCTTGCACATCACCATGCGCGACCTGCGTTCAGCGTTATCGTTCATGCTGATTGGCAATCGCGACTGTGGCGAGATTCATGCGCTCTACGCGGCAGGTCAGCACGATGACGTGGCACGTAGCTTCTACTTCAACAGTTGGATGGGTGGTGGGCAAGCCACCTCAGACCGACTGCTGACACTGCTGAGCGACCTGGATGTTGGCAAGCAGGAAGACCCTCGCTTCGACCGAGGGCTTGACTTTGTGCAGCCCGATGACCGCGCCTTGTTCCGGTTGGAGCGTCGAGGGCAGTTTGACTTCGAAGTGTTGAAGCGCCTGTTCGGTGACCTGCCGCGGGGCGTTTCTGACTCATCGGTCCACCAACGAGCGCGCAAGCATCGCGAGTACGTGGCAATGGCTCGCCGCAAGCATTTCTTTGAGCGGCGTGACGCAAGCTGGGAGAAGATGCTGCCCTATCGCTCTGCCAAGCGTATGGTGGAAATTGTTCGAGGCGAATTGCCCATCGCCGAACTCACCAGCGAAATCCTGCATGCCATCAATCGAGGAGAGGGGCTGCAGCGCCCCGAGCGACTTGGCGCCAGCCTGGCTTTGCAGTTGAGGCAGGTCGAACACGGTACGGTCCGCAGCTACCGGCTCTTCCCAGTGGAGGGCTTTGGGTTGGAGGTACAAGACTTTGCGGCTAAGGCACGCTTCGTCGAGCACTTGCCGACGGGGCTTCTCTTAAAGTACCAAAGTCAGGGGCTAGGGGCCATCTGCAGCGAACTGATCATCAACCTCGACGTGTTCGAGATGCTGGTGCGCTTGAATGAAGGCTATCGGCCTAGCGTTGAAGAGATGCAGGGTTTCTATCTCTGCCTTGGCGTGTTCAAGAACAGTCTCAATGCGCAGCCTTACCGCGAAATTCTGCTTACCACGACGGGGCATGACTTCTACCGCCTGGCCCGTCATGAAGATGGTCGGGTGGAGATGCGTTTGTTGCATGGGCCGGTGGCGGGCGCACGCCAAATTACAGCCGCGGACAGCGGCGCCAGGGGGAACTGATGGCACTGCAGAAGAAGGACAGGGAATTCCGACTCCCGAAGATTAGTTACCTCGACTTTAAGACCATCGAGATGGATCGAGTTCTTACGGGCTTGTTCGAGCGCCTGGAGCATGGGGGCTATCCGAGTGTTTTCCGCGACAAGCGAGAGCTGACCGTGGATAAGTTCGTCGATGACATTTTCGACGCTAGCGACAAGTTCTTGGGCTTCTCGCAATACCGGGACATGGTGGAGCGTTGGGTGGAAACGCACCTGATGGACATCGTGAACCGAGGCAAGAAGAACGCCGCCGTGGCGGGGCCACGTCCTCTGCATGGCTATACCTATCGCTTCCGTAATCCTAAGCACTCGCGTGACTACGGTGCGGCACAGCATCTTTATCAGATGTTGTACCACGCGCGTCACCTTGCTGGCCACAAGGCTATTGAGCATCTCAAGATCTTCTTCTTTGACGGATTCGACAAGCTCACACGTGAGCTGAACGAGAAAGCCCTGACAGACATTGAGACAGCGACGCTGCTGCACTTTTTGTCGCAGAGGAAGGACACGGCAGATACGAAGAGTGGTGGCGACCGATTTGCGCCAGTTTGTATCGGTTCGGCCGACTTGATGGCGGAGGACATTCAGCGACTACTTTTCTATAAACGACACATGCCGCGCTCAGTGATGGTGGAGTACCTTAAGGTGCTGCTGTCGTTCCATTTGGCGTTGTACCACCTTCGCTTACTGAAGCTGCTGCCCGCATGGCAAAAGCTGGATGGTGCGAACTCAATTTGTGCTGAGTCGGCATGCCCGATGACCCCCCGCGAGCAACGTCAGCCTCAGGGCGATTGTCCATACAAACTTGGCTTATTCGTTGACCTGTCAGGCAGTGCAGAATCTTCAGCTGCTGCACTGGCTGAGCGCAGCGCTGATGGATATTTCCGGCGGATTCCGACGTTCATTCGCGCGTATTTCATGGCTAAGAAGCTTGATGAGTTTGGTGAATTTTTGCTTTCTAGAGGAAAGCTCATTCGAACAGTTGGCAAGTCGCTAACCGTCGGGGAAATTTTCGCCCTTCAAGGGGACGCGTTCAGAGAAGAAAGAGAAAAATACTTCAATGGTCGCTTGCGAGAGCTCGTTGATTCTCTTCGCGACGACGAGAACGGACTGGATGAGCGCACTCAGCAATTGTTAACCCTGGGCCTGTCTGATTTCGATACGTATATCGAGATACTTGTTACGTTGCGTGGAGATTTTCATCGAGATTTTGTAATTAAGTCTTTCGACGCCACGATGCTGAAGAATAAGGCAGGGGCTTTGTTGGCACAGCCTCGTGCTAGTAAATCTTCGAGGAGGTTCGCACTGGAGAGTCGCCTGCTAGAGGTGCTGCTGCAGATCGCTGTGCTGCGACCAGGTGGCGATCAAGGATATTTTACCGGCGAGATGCGGATCGATGACCTGCTGTCATTCTTGCGCGAACGCTATGGTCTGTACATCGATCAGCTGCCGCCAGGTGAAGGGTTCAGCGTACCGACCATCGATGAACGGAAGGCCTTGCGAAGCAATGTTCATGCGTTTACCGGACGTTTGCGCGAGATTGGCTTCTATCGTGACTTGTCCGATGCTTACGTGACTCAGACAGTAGTGCCGCGCTACACGATTGCAGAACGAAACGAAGGAGTGCGCGCATGAGTCAAGGACTGCGTGAACTCACGAATCAAGAACTGAACGCTGCGTTGGAATCAGTTCTGCTACCAAAGCTTTCTCAGATGCTTGCAGCCCGCGAGCTTGGACATTGCATGCGGGTAACCGACTTGGATCGGGAGCTGATGATTCGATTGGCAGGTGGCCTGCGGGCTGCCGTGCCGGCAGCGAACGTCGTGGTGTTGGCGGACGAGAGCTTGCGAGCGATGGCGCCGGATATGGCTGTCAGCAGCACTAAGCTGGTTGAGTTGCGGAACCCGCTTCCAAACGATGAGCTTCGACTTCCGTTATTGGTATTTGTGCCGAATGATCTGCGCGCCTCAGCGGAAGATTCGTTTGGGGTTGCGACGTTCGAAGAGGTTCCGATCGATGGTGCCTACGCGGAGCTGAATGCAAAGTTGATCACCCAAATTCCTGCCAATTTGCGTGCGGGGGTAGAGGCCTGCTTGAGCGAGTTGCGGCGGCGTGAATCTCGCTGGCGCTATGCTGACGACGCTGCCGTGGCGCGGTACCTCCTCACCTGCCAAATCAATGAGTTTGATCCAGACGCTATGGGTGCCGCCCTATTTGAGCTTGCTCTGGTGCCAGATTTTGAGCTCTTCCAGCAGCCTGAGCGAGCGCCCGTGCGAGTGGCGCGCAACCGGGAGTGCGTTGAGCTCGTCACATGGTCGACTAAGACGGAGCGCGTTCGAGCACTTGAGCTGGGTCTGCTAGATCCCTTGTTTTGCAAGCAGCTGGGTGAGTTTTTTTCCCGTAACGGCGTTTCCAATCCCAAGGATTGGATGCAAGCTATCGTTCGCGACCGAACCAACTGGCCACTTGCGTTTAACAAGTGGTTATTCGAGGACGGGGGAGTGAACCCGGACGCGATCTACATCGGCGATGTCGCGCTGCCCGATTTGCCTGTGGTGAAGGATGATAACGAAGACCCCCGATTGGCCGAGTTGATTGGGCACAAGGTGCTGCCCATCTCAAAAACCGGGCTCAAGAAGTTCAGTGTATCTTTTCGGGTTGACCCAGTTCCATCCAAGGTCGAAGGTCTGTCTCGATTTGTGGCGGAGGTTGTGTCGCGTGACAACGGGCCGACCGGCTTGCGTAGGCGTAAGGCGGCTTGGAGCAGGGGAACCGACAATGGCGGGATTGCTTTCTCTTCGATTGGCAAGATCGATTGGGAGGAAGGCTGGCACTACGTTCGAGTGTATGCAGAGACCGAAGACGGTGACCGAATTCCTCTGGCGGACGGAGAAGGCAATCCTGTCCGGTTTAACAGTGATTCATCGGAGACGCACGCTGGCCCCAACGAAAGTGATCTATTCTACGTGGTCACTGACGACGAGGTAGAGGTAGAACCACCACAGCGTGCTGTCCCGCGCGAGGCGAGCTTGATGCATGCGTTGCTGCACGCACGTTTTGCGGCCGTCACCCAGGATCGGGATCCAGGTGCCGTTACTGTTACTGGCTGCGGCTGGGTGGAGCGCAGTAGCAAGGCTACAGCCAGCGGCGAGACCTTGGAAATTCGCCTAGGCAAGGAGGGAAAGGCGAACGTCTTGGTGTCTGGTCTTTTGGCTAACCTGGAGCGCGCGCTTCTTGAAGACCCCCAAGGCCTCAACCGTTTGAGACTTTCGATCAGTGCATCTGGCGTTATCACACGATCCACGACGTCGTTCCAGTGGCCCGTTTCGGACGAGGTTGCGCGGTTCCGAGAAGCGCGAGAGACCTTCTTCGCCGCCGTACTGAATGGTGACCAGCGGCTGATCATGCAGGCCAGCGACCTTCTATCTCTCCAGGAACCGGCCCAGAATTATGCCTCCACCTATTTGGCTTGGATTGACGCGGTGCTTACACATGCCAACTCTACGGAGGCGACCATTGCTCGGCAGGCTATGGATGAGCTTCGCTGCGCGCTCACCATCGATTCAGTGGCTCTTGTGTTGGAAGACTATCAAGGTAGGCGACGAGATGCTGTCCTGCTGGGGCCAACGCATCCGTTGCGTGCCAATTGGCACGTCGCGTGGAGCAATCTCGGACAGGCCTGGATGGAGCGGAGTCGCTCTAGCGACAAGGAATTTGTGGTCCCCACACGTGACGCGGTGATCAAGCAACTGGCGCCATCCGCATTTCCTCCGGTTGTTCCTTTTGGAGATGAGCTGGGACGGACAGCGTTGGCGGTGGACAACATCAATCCGTTCTGGTCCTTGTATGCAGCGACCGATGAGAGGGATCCTCGTGCTCTGATCGGGGAGGTGTGTGCCGCTCTTGGCCTGCCAGAGCCAGCCATCGGTGGTGCTACCATCGATAGCGCCTATATTGCAGCCCGCGTTCAGCGTTATCTGATCCAGCACCCGTATGTTGAGACCCTGACGATCAATGCATTCAACGTTGGGCGTGCCGGCGTATTGGCCGAGGTGCTGATGGCACTCCAGCGGCATCCAGAGTTTGCCGATCTGCGTTACGACATCCGGCTTTTCGCGCTTGATCCGGCTGTGCCGTCGACCGGGGAAGCATTGCTGGAACTCTTGTCGCCAGACTCGGGCACCAGTGCTAAGGAGGCAGACGCATTTTCGACGCCAACTGACAGTCATTTGCACCCCAAGTTGCGATTAGCAATTCGAGCGATCAAGGAATTCCGCGACGACCCGGACTTGCACGCGGCGCATCTTTCCTTCTTGTTTGACCTGTTCCCCGCAGAGGAAGTCCGAGCAGTTGATGTTCAGGACAGTGATGACTCCTCATTTGTCCATGGACTGGTTCAGCCTTTCGAAGTGGACTATCTGGAGGATGAGCAGTCCATCACTTGGCTCCGTCGGCCGCTTCACGGTATCGCCCAACCTCTGGAAGGATCTGAGGCATTATCCGACCTCATGGGGAGCATCTCTCGCGCCACTTCGGTCGCCGTGGCGACGGTTGCTCGCAGTCAATACCTCCCGCATGCTCGTCCCGTAGTCGCGTTAAGCTTATCCGCTGATGAGCGCGCAATGCTTCATCAGGTGCACGAGGTCAGTGACTGGGTACTCACGATTGATCGGAACTTAGGGATAGAGTTCTTTGACCATCGCCGGCATGCCACGCGGCCAGATTATCTTATCGACCACTCGCCCGATATGGCGAACGCGATGAGCCATCGTTTGGCGATCACTTCGCGATCTGTTGCAGAGCTTGAGTCATTGCTGATCCCCATCTTGGGTGAGTATGGGTTACCGAATACGGGCCGGCATGCCTTGGTGATGCTGGATCAGCTTCGGTCGCTGTCCGGAAGGTTGGCCTTGAAGCTGTTGTCCTCTTCTTCACAGCGGGCAGAAGCGATGGGCCTGGCGCTCTCGCGCTTATTCCTCGAACACCAGGGCGTCTTTCAGAATCAAATCGTCGTTCCTTTAGATGCGCACTTGGAGTTGTACAAGGCGCTAAAGCAGAGCGCTGAGGAAATGGGTGACGAGGTCACCTTCCGTCGGACTGACCTGGCCTTGTTCGACCTCGATCCCGCAAGTCGCGTGGTTACGTGCCGGCTCGTCGAGGTCAAGTGCTACAGTCAAGTGGGCGATCTAGCTGCCTACACTCAGTTGAAGGGATCGATCGCTGAGCAGATCGCTCAGTCCGAGTACGTGCTGGCCTATCACTTTGACCCTAGAAAGGCTGAAGTAGATCGTCCTGATCGCCCGATTAAGAATCGCGATCTTGCAGCACTGCTGGGCTTTTACCTGGATCGATCAGAGCGCTATGGCGTAGTTTTGCCAGAAGCTGCCGAAGAGGCGCGCTACTTCCTGCGACGCCTAGATGAATGCGCCTACACCTTGCAGTTCACTCGCAGCGCCGTGGTGTTCGACTTCAGCAAACCCGGTACCGAGCCAGCGGAGCATGAAAGCGGCATAGAGTACTATCGCATTGGAAGTGATCTGATCCGGCAACTGGTCGAGTCGGCCGTGAACGACACCGAGACGATGGCCAGCGTCCAGTTCGCTCGCTCCTCCGATACGGCGCGAGAGGTGACACAGGAACTGCTTCGTCGCAGGGAATTGGCACCGGCCGTGCCTACCTTTGAGACGGCAGCTTTCCTCAGCCCGCCGCGTGATCGAACGCTTGCGTGGGACGACAGCTCACGAGTGACTTACCAATTGCCTGAAGCGGTTCGCACCGTGGAGGGACGCGAGCGTCAACTCGCTCCCGCGCAACAGCGTTCTACCCAGCAGATCGAGGGAATACAGACTCCTAGCGCCGACGTTGAACCAACGGCATCGCGGGTAGGCCAGCAGGCATCGGATTCGAATTCGGTTCAGGCATCAGCATTAACCCAGGCTGAGGCCGCAACGGCCGTCGCTCCGCAGCTTGAGTCCGCTACACGATCTCAGTCGCGAGAGCGCGGGAATTCTGACGGTCGTGTTGCTTACGACATCATGCTTGGCGCCACCGCGGAAACACCGCAGTACGGTCTGATTGGCGAGGTATCTGGACGCAAGGTGGCGCTGGATCTCAATCAGACTCACACCATTAGTTTGTTCGGTGTTCAGGGTGGTGGCAAGAGCTACACCCTCGGCAGTGTTGCTGAGATGGCCTCACTGAAGATCCCGGGTATCAATTGCCTGCCTGAACCGCTGTCCACAGTGATTTTCCACTACAGCCCTACCATGGACTATAAGCCAGAGTTCACGTCGATGGTGGGAGCAAACAGCGTAGAAGATCAGGTCCGCGCGCTGAAGGAGGTCTATGGTGCAGAGCCAAAGGCGCTCGCGGATGTCTTACTCCTCGTGCCAGCAGACAAGATCGAAGAACGGCAGGCCGAATACCCGAATATCGAGGTGCGCCCTTTGCAGTTCTGTGCATCGGAGTTGAAGGCGTCGCACTGGAAATTCTTGATGGGCGCCGTGGGCAATCAGGCCACCTATATTCGCCAGATCATGCGTATCATGAAGGCGATGCGCGACGATATCACCCTTGAGGGCTTGCGTGCGGGCATCGACGGATCGTCTGTTCCGGACCACCTCAAGGAACTGGCCCGGATGCGTCTCGACCTGGCCGCCGAGTACATCAACGATGCCGCCTCGCTTACCAATGTGGTAAAACCTGGCCGATTAATCGTTGTGGATCTGCGGGATGAGTTCATAGAGAAGGATGAGGCACTCGGACTGTTCGTTGTGCTCCTGCAGCTGTTTGCCGACGCGCGGATTGATGGGCGGAGCTTCAATAAGCTCGTGGTATTCGATGAGGCCCATAAGTACATCGAGAGTCCTGACCTCGTGGCCGGGCTCATCGAAGTGGTACGAGAGATGAGGCACAAGGGTGTCAGTATCATGGTAGCGAGCCAAGACCCACCATCTGTACCAGTGAGTTTGATTGAACTATCAAGCCAAATCATCTTGCATAAGTTTAATTCGCCCGCATGGCTTAAACACATACAGAAGGCAAACGCCGCGCTTGGAAATTTAACGTCCGAGCGCATGGCGCAACTCAAGGCAGGCGAAGCATATATTTGGTCGAGCAAAGCAAGTGACGACTCGTTCACAAAAGGGGCGGTAAAACTGCGGTGTCGCCCCCGTGTTACACAACACGGGGGGGCCACTAGGGTCGCTGTTAAAGAATAGCGCCGTCGATAGCGCTTTGGCACCTACGAGTCGGAGTCTTGAGCTGTAGCTTGTTGACCAGCTTCGACGTCATCATCAACTTTGCCGACGGCAGTCAGGCTACCGGTAAGGCGCTTCTCAAGCGCCATCCGGAGCATACGCGCAGTGCTAGCCGCTCCACGCACGTTCTTCTTGATTCGAGATTTTTCGATATTCAGTTGACTGATGGAGATCGCTTCATCGATGCACAGCGTTTCGAGCATAGGCATAAGTTGATCGACTTTTTCGATCATCTCAAGCAGTAACCGGCCAAGGGTTGAATAGACTTTGGCCTCAATCAACATTGGTTCAACGTCGTAGGTCGCCAGGGTTACGATTCCATTCGCTTGACACTTCGCTTCCAAGTCCACGAGCGATTGGTTAAGTCTTGCGAGGCGCGAGTCAAATAGCTGGCGCAGTTCCAGTTCGACTTTGTCGACGTCCTCGCCTGGCAACTTCATCCTCGCGAACACGGCGATGAAATGCAAATTCATCTGGGTGATATCGAAGCAGCGCAAATATAGACGTTTGCCTTCTGGGCTCGACAGGTGAATGCTGATCTTACGGCTGGCCGATTCGATCCGTGTCAGATCTGCTGCAGTTTGGCGAGCCATGAGCTTACGATTGGTGGCGCCATGATCGGCCCTGATCGTCAATTTTGCATCGGTAGGTGAGTTCACGATGGCCTCCGCGGATACTTTGTCGACCATCGTGCCATGCAGGCGCCGATGGCGCACCAACAAAAGGCTTCCTTGCCGATGGGGCTTTTTTGGAGTTCGACTCGACTTCGTTTTTGTGCGGCGTCAATGCAGTTGCAGTGTATTGTTTTTCGTTATACGCCGCTTGACGCCGGGGATTCATCTTACTAAATTGTGCTGTAAGTACGCAGCAGAGAACCAACGCGGCGGATCTTGCTTTCGGAGCCGGCATCATGCGGACTCCATCCATCTGATTTCCCGACGGTAGCTGGCAGCCCGTCAAGAACGGCATCACGCCGTAGCAGTCAAGCCAGTCCAATCACTCACCGGCGCTCGCCGGCCTTTCCTCGATCCCCATGGGACAACCATCCCGTGTGGATGATTGTCTCGCTTTTCTATTCCTCAGGGAGACAATCATGAATCAGTCCGCCCATATTGGAGGTGGCACCCGTTCGGCCTACGGTCGACGCGCAGCCATCGATCCCTGGCACCAGCTGTTGGATAACGACACGTCTGTCGAATTCTCGGAAGAGGATGTCGTCCATCTGCACTGGTGGCTGCTGCAAAAGGTCAAGCTGCTCAGTAATCCGGGCACGCCGTTGGCCGAGAAATTCGAAATTATCCGATGGGTCTTTACGGACCCTGATCGCGATACCAAGCCCTTTTCGTTCGTGAACTGTCTGCGCGTTGTGTCGTGCAGCCCGTTGTCGGAACTGCCCTTCATTGGGACGCTCGACCCGGAAGAACTGCGCGATTGGCTGCGCGTGCGCCTGCATCGCTGGCTGGAGGCCACGATCAGCACCTATCCGAAATGGGTGCAGGAGGCGGTGATGGCGAACCCGGAATGGGTGGCCGACTGCCTCGCGAAGAATCCGCAATGGCTGAATGAAGAAGTCAAGCGTCATAGAGACCGCAACGACTTGTTTTCTTAGGGGGCAATCAATCAGATTCCCTGGCCCCAGGCCAGGCGGTCCCGGTGGTCTCAACTTTGAAGGAGAACATCATGTGTGAAGAAATTGTGATTGCACTTCGCTTGGACGAACGTTTCGTGGCTGTGCGTGCACTGAGTGATCTGGAATATCTGGTGAAGGAGAGCGAGATTATGACGTCGACTCCTGGCCGCATGTTCCACATCAGGAGCCAGGACCGGCCGGTCCTGATCTCCCTGGAGTTTGGCGGCTTCGTCATTCGCAACGTAGGGCCAGACGACGCGAGCCGAACGATCTATCTGCCACGCAGACTGATGCTGGATGCGCTGATCGGACATGCGCTGAAAAGCGGCATGCTGTTCACGCGGCGCCTTGTCGGCTGACGGTTCCTTGGAGGCGATATGACCAAGGAACAATTCGAAGAACGCTTTCATCAAGCGCGGAACAATGCTTTCGGTCGCTGGACCGGCATATTGCTTGCATTGGGCGTGGATGAAAAGGTGCTGAACCGGAGGAACCAACCATGCCCGCTTGCCGGGTGTGGCGGCACAGACCGGTTTCAATACACTGACAAGTTCGGCGATGGCAATTACGTTTGCCGGGCTTGTGGAGCAGGTGGTGGATTCAAGCTGCTCATGGGGTATTTCGGTTGGAGTGCTGCGACGGCGCTGAATTGCGTTGAACGTAGCCTGTGCATGCAGCCAGCCCAACCGCGCCTCAGGAAGCCGACAAGGGACAACAGTACCTTGATCCGTCGGATTCTGTCTGAAACGGCACCAATCGCCTGTGGCGATGAAGTAGATCGTTACCTCCGTAACCGTGGGCTTGGCATGGACGGCTATCCGGACGCACTACGCACGCATCCAGCGCTCGGCTACTACGAACTGGATGCCGAAACTGGGATGCCGGTGCTGTTAGGCCACTTTCCGGCAATGGTGGCCACGATTCATGATCGACAAGGCGAGCTGGTGTCGCTGCATCGCACGTATCTGCAAGACGGCAAAAAGATCGTTGGCAGGGACGCAAAGAAGCTGCTTTGCGGTGGCTTCGAAGGTGGCTCGATCAGGTTGGCGCCAGCAGGCGTCGAGCTCGCTGTGTGCGAAGGCATCGAGACTGGCCTGGCCATCTTGAAGCGAACAGGACAGCCAATTTGGCTTGGGATCTGCGCCAGTAACCTCGAATGCATGTGGATTCCGGATGAAGTTCGGCGGTTGCGCATCTACGGCGACAACGATGCCGACTCCATGTTCGACGGGCAGGCGTCGTCGTATGTGTTGGCGCGCAAGTTCCTGAAACGTCGCGTAACAGGCGAGCGGCGCACAGCGGAGGTTTTCATCCCACGTGCTCCTGGCGCAGATTGGGCGAACGTGCTTTCACATCAGGCGCCCGTCGTTGAACGGGCGGCTTGAGCGAATTGATTCCGTCCCTCTCAACGGGACCTCGTAGCACCGGCATTCGCCGGTTTGATTTCAACCCCGCGGGGACCCGTTCCCCGGTGGGGGCGGGCCGTCCGCATCTCGAAGGAGTCTCATCATGAAAACTGGACGCAATCTGATTGACCTGGCCACGGAACTCGAGCGTCAGGCTGCCGCCAAGAAGGACTTGATCGTTCCCGCGAAGATGATGCACAGCGCAACACTGGCGTCGCATCAGTGTGGGCTGGTAGTCGACGAGTCGGATGGTGCCACGCGCTATCCACTAAGCGAACTGGCCTGCTCGCAGTTGGCGAAGAAGCTGAACATCCCGTTCACGTACTTCAAGTTGATGCGGGATCTGTATCCGGAGCTGCTGGACCAGAATGTCAACGGCTGGCTGCGTATCAATGCGCCGGACAGCTACATGGTCCGTACGCTGGACGGCAGGGCGCGCGCTTTTCTGTCCAACCGGTACCGCAGGCTCGATAACTTCGACCTGGCGAAAAGCGTGATGCCCATCCTGCAGCAGTTGCCCGGCGCCCGCTTTGAATCGGTCGAGTTGACGGAGTCGAAACTGTACCTCAAGGTGGTCACCTCAAAGATCGAATGCGAAGTGGCCCCAGGCGATATCTTGCAGGCTGGCGTCATCGTCAGCAATTCGGAAGTGGGCTGTGGAACGCTTCGCGTAGAACCACTGCTGTACCGCCTGGTGTGCAGCAACGGTTTAATCGTCGCGGACCGCAGCATGCGAAAGAACCACGCCGGTCGCGCCCTCGTTTCGGACGATGAATCGGTGCTGGTGTACCAAGACGACACGCTTGAAGCGGAGGACAAGGCGATCTTCCTGAAGGTGCGGGATCTGGTGCAAACGGCGGTCTCCGAAACGACGTTCCAATTGATCTCAGAGAAGATGCGCAAAACCATGGGCATCAAGATCACCGGTAATCCAGTCAAGGTCGTGGAGGTGCTGGCCAACCGGTATGCGCTGAATGAAGTCGAGTGCGCCGGCGTGCTGCGCCATCTCGTATCTGATCATCTTATGAACGGTTACGGGTTGGTCAACGCTGTCACCGGCTATTCGCAGGAAGTCGACGATTACGATCGTGCGACCGAATTCGAAGAGCTGGGCGGCAAGCTACTGGAGTTGAGTTCCAGCGAATGGAAGCATTTGGCCGAAGCCGCCTGACAAGGCAGATAAGGGCCCATCGCCTCTTCAGGAACAATCGGAGAGGCGACGTATTCCCTTAAAGCCGGCAGGCATTGACTGCCAGCGTCAC
>Ga0102587_1000725_pt1 | contig 31352 bp, 34 predicted proteins | sample AraplaF_Col_mTSA_FD_76853 | JGI IMG/M metagenome (GOLD analysis project Ga0102587, IMG submission 76853) | Arabidopsis root microbial communities from the University of North Carolina, USA - plate scrape MF_Col_mTSA (SPADES assembly) (version 2) | ecosystem: Host-associated > Plants > Roots >... | reverse complement strand
GGCCAGCGCCTGACGGGCCATGCGCTGATCGAAGGCAAGCGCCGCGGCGCCAAGCGCGTCTGCGTGACCATGTGCATTGGCGGCGGCATGGGCGCGGCCGGCATTTACGAAGTCCTCTAAACCGGGCAAGCACCATGGATGAAACCCTGCTCCTTCAGAAAGGGCAGGTGTTTCCTGCCTTCCCGCCTGCCTGCCAACCGGGGAGCCCGTCATGAGCCTCAGGCCCACGCTGGACTTCCTGCTGTACCAATGGTTGGACGCCGAGTCGCTGAACCAGCGCGAGCGCTTCGCCGACCATTCGCGCGAGACCTTTGACGCGGTCTTTGACACCTGCGAGCGCATCGCGCGCGAGAAATACGCGCCTTTCAACCGCACGGTGGACACGCAGGAGCCGCATTTCGACGGCGAAAAAGTGATACTGCCGCAGGCCACGCACGATGCGCAGAAGGCCTATGCGGCCTCCGGCATGCTCAGCGCCGCGCAGGACTATGAAGTCGGCGGCATGCAGCTGCCCTATACCGTCGAAGCCGCGGCCAACGCCTTTTTTGCCATGGCCTCGGTCAGCATAGGTTCCGGCCTCTTGACCACCGGCAATGCCAACCTGCTGATGGTGCACGGCACCGAGCTGCAAAAAGAAGTCTTCGCGAAGAACGAATTCTCGGGCCGCTTCTCGGGCACCATGTGTCTGTCCGAGCCGCAGGCCGGTTCCTCGCTGAGTGACGTGAGCACGCGCGCCGTGCCCGACGGCGAAGGTTTTGAGGCCGACCCGCTGGGCGCGCGCTACCGCCTCAAGGGCAACAAGATGTGGATTTCGGCCGGTGAGCATGAGCTGACCGACAACATCATCCACCTGGTGCTGGCCAAGATACCGGGGCCGGACGGCAAGCTGATCGCCGGCACGCGCGGCATTTCGCTGTTCATCGTGCCCAAGAAAATGGTCAATATCAAGGGCGAACTCACCGGCGTGCGCAACGACGTGGCGCTGGCGGGCCTGAACCACAAGCTGGGCTGGCGCGGCACCACCAACACCTTGCTCAATTTTGGCGAAGGCAAATACCCGGTGGACGGCCAGGCCGGCGCTGTCGGCTACCTGGTGGGCAAGCCGCATGAGGGCCTGCGCTGCATGTTCCACATGATGAACGAGGCACGCATAGGCGTGGGCACGGCCGCCGCCATGCTGGGCATGGCGGGTTATTACGCCAGCCTGGACTACGCCAAAAACCGGCCGCAGGGCAGGCCGGTGGGTGTGGGCGGCAAGGACGCCTCCCAGCCGCAGATCCGCATCATCGAGCATGCCGACGTCAAGCGCATGCTGCTGGCGCAAAAAGCCTACTGCGAAGGCGCGCTGGCGCTGGAGCTGTACTGCGCGCGCCTGGTCGACGAGAACCACACGGCCGAGGCGCAAGCCGCCGACGATGCGCGCCTGCTGCTGGAGGTGCTGACGCCGATTGCCAAAAGCTGGCCCAGCGAATGGTGCCTGGAAGCCAATTCCCTGGCCATCCAGGTGCATGGCGGCTACGGCTACACCCGCGACTTCCCGGTGGAGCAGTACTGGCGCGACAACCGCCTGAACATGATTCACGAGGGCACACACGGCATCCAGGCCATGGACCTGCTGGGCCGCAAGGTGCTGATGGAAGGGGGCAGGGGACTGCAGCTGCTGGCCGCCCGCATCAATACCACGATTGAAAAAGCCATACAGCGGCCCGAGTTGGCGGTGCACGCCAACGCGCTGGGCAAGGCGCTGCAGCATGTGGGCAGCGCCACCAAGGCGGCCTGGGCCACGGGCGAACCCGGCGAGGCCCTGGCCAATGCGGTACCCTATATGCAGGCCTTCGGCCACACCGTGCTGGCGTGGCTGTGGCTGGACGTGGCCCTGGCCAGCCTTTCATTGCCCGCGGATGCACCGCATGCGGGAAGAATGGGGGCCATGCGCTACTTTTATCATTACGAGTTACCCAAGATCGACGCCTGGCTCAAGGTGGTTGAAAGCCGCGACCTGACCTGCGCCGATCTGCCCGAGGAGGCTTTTTAATGGCATTTTTCAAACCGTCGGCCGACCCTGTCTCCAACAAGAACGTGGCGCGCCTGCAGGCCCTGATCTGGATCCTGATCTACGGCGGGCTGCTGACCCTGGTGCTGGGCCTGTCGGTCCAGCGCACGGACGACGCCATAGGCTGGTCGCTGGTGGTCGTCGGCGGCGTGGTCGCGGCGGTGGGTTTTGTGCTGATCTACGTGCGCTCCCGCATCAACGTGGGGCCCTGAGCCGCGTGTGGCCGCAAGTCGCCGCCACGACAGCATGGGCTGCAAGCCGCGCGATGTTGTGCCAACATGGCAAAGTCCCAAGCAAGTAAAAAATGCAGCCGTGGCTGCCTGAGCACCACCCTTATTCCCAATCCCTTACCCCGACCAGGCCGCAAGCGCCGCCTGACAGGGACGCATGAACAACACACAGGAGATCCCCATGACCCGTACCATCCAGCAACTGTTTGACCTCAAAGGCAAGACCGCCCTCGTGACCGGCGGCTCGCGCGGCCTGGGCCTGCAACTGGCCCAGGCACTGGGCGAGGCCGGCGCCAAGGTCATCCTGAGCTCGCGCAAGGCCGAGGACCTGATCGAGTCCGCCGCTGAACTCAAGGCCGCCGGCATAGACGTCGACTGGATCGCCGCCGACTGCTCGAAAGAAGAAGACATACGCGCGCTGGCCGACGAGGCCATCAAGCGCCTGGGCCATGTCGACATCCTGGTCAACAACGCCGGCGCCGCCTGGGGCGCGCCCGCCGAAGACCACCCGGTCGAGGCCTGGGACAAGGTCATGAACCTCAACATCCGCGGCTATTTCATCCTGAGCCAGCACATCGCCAAACACAGCATGATCGCCCGCAAGTCCGGCCGCATCATCAACGTGGCCTCCATCGCCGGCCTGGGCGGCAACCCGCGCGAGATGACCACCGTGGCCTACAACACCTCCAAGGGCGCCGTCGTCAATTTCACGCGCGCGCTGGGCTGCGAATGGGGCAAGTACAACATCACCGTCAACGCCATCTGCCCGGGCTTTTTCCCGAGCAAGATGACCGTGGGCACGCTCAAGGCACTGGGCGAGGAAAAACTCGCCTCGCATGCGCCGCTGGGCCGCCTGGGCGACGACGAGGACCTGAAGGGCCTGTGCGTGCTCTACGCCTCGGATGCCGGCAAGCACATCACCGGCCAGTGGCTGGCCGTCGACGGCGGCGTATCAGTCGTAACCGGCGGTTAAGTTGCGATGGGTTGGGAAGAACTGATGGACTTCGGCGCCGATATCCCCTTCGTCAGGCATCTGGGCTTTGAGCTGGAGCTGTTCATGGGCGGCGCCTCGGCCATAGGCTATACACCCCAACCCGAGCACCTCAACTCTTTTGCCGTGACGCACGGCGGCGCCATCATGACGCTACTGGACGTGACCATGGCCACGGCGGCGCGCAGCGTTCAAAAAGACATGGGCGTGGTCACCATTGAAATGAAGACCAGCTTCATGCGGCCGGCGCCCGGCGACGGCGGCCGGCTCACGGCCAAGGGCCGGCTCATGCACCGTACAGCCAGCATGGCGTTCACCGAAGCCACGTTATACGATGTGCTGGGCCAGGCCTGCGCGCATTCGACCGGCACCTTTAAATACGTCAAACGCAAGCCCGCCGCCGGCCAGGCGGACGCGCCCGGCGGCGCGATTTCCACCGATTGACGCCCCCGCCGCGACCTGAACGCGGCACACACTTCACAGGAGACAAGCATGCCCATCAACCAGCAAATCCTTCTCGACAACCGTCCCACCGGCGAGGCCAGCGCAAGCAACTTCATGCTGGTCTCCAGCGACACGCCGCCCCTGCAGGACGGCCAGGTGCTGGTGCGCCACCACTACCTGAGCCTGGACCCGTATATGCGCGGCCGCATGAACGACAGCAAAAGTTATGCGGCGCCCCAGCCGCTGGGCCAGGTCATGATTGGCGGCACGGCCGGCGAAGTGGTCGAAAGCCGCTCGCCCAAGTTCCAGCCCGGCGACAAGGTCGTCGGCATGGGCGGCTGGCAGGAATACAGCGTGGTCAGCGCCGACCAGCCCGGCGCGCTGCGCAAGGTGGATACCACCCATGTGCCGCTGTCGCACTACCTGGGGGCGGTCGGCATGCCCGGCGTCACCGCCTGGTACGGCCTGGTCAAAATCATAGAACCCAAAGCCGGCCAGACCATGGTGGTCAGCGCCGCCACGGGCGCCGTCGGCAGCGCCTTTGCCGCGCTGTCCAAGGCGCGCGGCTGCCGCACGGTCGGCATCGCGGGCGGGCCCGACAAATGCAAATACGCGGTCGATGAACTCGGCTTTGACGCCTGCATCGACTACAAGCTGCATGCCGACGCGGCCTCGCTGTCCAAGGCCTTGCGCGATGCCTGCCCCGACGGCATAGACGGCTATTTCGAGAACGTGGGCGGCATGGTGCTGGACGCCGTGCTGCCGCGCATGAACGCCTTCGGCCGCATCGCGCTGTGCGGCGTGATTGCCGGCTACGACGGCCGGCCCCTGCCGCTGGCCCACCCGGCGCTGATTTTGACCAGCCGCCTCAAGCTCGAAGGTTTTATCGTGGCCGAGCACATGGAAGTCTGGCCCGAAGCGCTGAAAGAACTCGGCACCCTGGTCGGCACCGGCAAGCTGCGCCCGCGTGAAAGCGTGGCGCAGGGTATTGAGTCGGCGCCTGAAGCCTTCCTCGGGTTGCTCAAGGGGAAAAACTTCGGCAAGCAGCTCGTCAAATTGATCTAGGCCTGGCCCAGCAGGAGGTTTGCCATGAACCCCACCCATGAAGTCTTCAACCAGCCCGCGCCGCTGTCGGACTACAACCTGCTGGCCACCAACCGGCCGCTGCGCGACGCGCTGAAGTTCAACGCGCCCGGCCTGGACAGCACGGAACTGGGCCAGCTGGGCGCCGCGCTGGGCAGCAGCGCCATGCAAACCCATGCGCGCCTGGCCAATGTGCATGGGCCGGTGCTGCACAGCCACGACCGCTTCGGGCGGCGTGTGGACCAGGTGGAGTTTCATCCGAGCTACCACACACTCATGAAGCTGGCGACGGGTGCGGGCCTGCATGGCACGCCGTGGACTGATGAAGAGCCGTCCGCCCATGTGCGGCGCGCGGCGGGCTTTATGCTCTTCACCGAGCTCGAGCCCTCCATCCTGTGCCCCATCTCCATGAGCTACGCGGCCACACCCGCGCTGCGCGGCAACACCGCCATCTACGCCGACTGGGGCCCCAAGCTGGCCAGCCGCGCTTACGACCCCGAACTCAAGCCCTGGCAGGCCAAGGCCGGCCTCACCATGGGCATGGGCATGACGGAAAAGCAGGGCGGCTCCGACGTGCGGGCCAATACCACGCGGGCCGAACCCTCGGGCCGCGACGGCTGGGGCGAACGTTATGCCATCACCGGCCACAAATGGTTTTTCTCGGCGCCGATGTGCGACGCCTTCCTGGTGCTGGCCCAGACCCCAAGCGGCCTGAGCTGCTTTTTCCTGCCGCGCGTGCTGCCCGACGGCGGTCTCAACGCCATCCGCATCCAGCGCCTGAAGGACAAACTCGGCAACAAGGCCAACGCCAGCTCCGAAGTGGAGTTCGAAGGCGCCCAGGCCTGGCTGGTCGGTGAGGAAGGCCGCGGCATTCCGCAGATTCTGGAGATGGGCACCATGACGCGGCTGGACTGCGCCCTGGGCACCAGCGGCCTGATGCGGCAAGCGCTGGCCCTGGCGCTGAACCATACCTCCCAGCGCAAGGCCTTCGGCAAGCTGCTGGTGGAGCAGCCGCTGATGCGCAATGTGCTGGCCGACCTGGCGCTCGAATCCGAAGCCGCCACGGCGCTGGCGATTCGCCTGGCCCGGGCCTTCGACCGCCCGGGCGATGCCCATGAGGCCGCTATGGCGCGCCTCTTGACGCCGGTTGCCAAGTTCTGGATCTGCAAGCGCGGCAGCCACTTCGCGCAGGAGGCCATGGAATGCCTGGGTGGCAACGGTTACGTGGAGGAGGGCGGCGAAGGCATCATGGCGCGCGTCTACCGCGAAATGCCGCTCAACTCGATTTGGGAAGGCGCGGGCAACATCATGGCGCTGGACTTGCTGCGCGCCTTGCGCAAGGCCGATGCCGTGGCCGCGCTGGCGCAGGAATTTGCCGCCGCCAAGGGCGCGCACCCGGCACTGGACAAACTGGCCGCCGCCTTGCCCACGCGCATCGAAGAGATGGCCACCGAAATTGAGGCGCGCCGCCTCGCGCAGGACGTGGCGCTCGCGGTACAGGCCGCGCTGCTGCTGCAGACGGTACCCGTGGCCGTCTTCGGCGCCTTTTGTGATTCGCGCCTGGCCGGCAACTGGGGCCAGTCCTTCGGCACGCTGGGCGCCGGCACCGATTTCGACGCCATCATCGCGCGGGCCATGCCTCGTTAATTCCACAAAAAAATCCCGGAGACCCCCATGACCGAGCTGATTCTTCACCACTACCCCACATCGCCCTTCGCCGAAAAAACGCGGCTGATGCTGGGCTACAAAAACCTGGCCTGGAAGTCTGTCATCATCCCGATGATCATGCCCAAGCCCGACGTGGTGGCGCTCACGGGCGGCTACCGCAAGACGCCCATACTGCAGATAGGTGCCGACATTTATTGCGACACCGCGCTGATCAGCGACGTGCTCGAGCATTTGCAGCCCACGCCCAGCGTTTACCCCGAACCCAGCAAAGGCCTGGCGCGCACGCTGGCGCACTGGGCCGATAACACGCTGTTCTGGACCTCGATGGCCTACAACAGCCAGCCCAAGGGCATTGCGCAGATCTTCGAAAAAGCGCCGCCCGAAGCCGCGCGCGCCTTTGGCGAAGACCGCAAGGCCATGAGCTTCGGCATGCCGCGCCTGCGTGCCGGCGATGCCGCGGCGGCTTACAAGTCCTACCTGCGGCGCATCTCCGACATGCTGGACGACAGGCCTTTCCTGCTCGGCGAGGTGCCCTGCATCGCCGATTTTGCGATGTACCACCCGCTGTGGTTCACGCGGGTGCAAACCCCGGTGCTCGCCGGCATCCTCAAGCTCACACCGGCCGTGCTGGACTGGATGGACCGCATGGCCGCCATAGGCCAGGGCAGCTCTGAAAAACTCAGCTCCACCGACGCCATCGCCGTGGCCGCCGCCGCCACGCCCGCGCCGCTGCACGACGAGCTGTTCCAGGACGAGCATGGCATCCCGCTGGGCACCGTGGTGCGGATCACCAGCGAAAGCTTCGGCCCCGAGCCCACTGAAGGCGAGCTGATCGCCGCCACGCGTATGCATTACACGCTGCGCCGCAGCGACCCGCGCGCCGGCACTGTGCATGTGCATTTCCCGCGCATAGGCTATTCGCTCAAAGCCGCCACCCCGGCATGAGCCAGGGCACCATCACCTGGCGTTTTCTGCCCTTCAGCGCGCTGAACACGCTGGAGCTTTACGAACTGCTGCAGCTGCGCAGCGAGGTCTTTGTGCTGGAACAGGCCTGCGCCTTCCAGGACCTGGACGGCGCCGACACCGAGGCCATGCATTTGCTGGGCGTGCGGGATGGCCGCCTGGCCGCGTATGCGCGCTGTTTTGCCGCCGGCGTGAAATTCGCCGAGGCCAGCATAGGCCGTGTCGTCACCCATGCCTCGGCGCGCGGCGGCGGAACCGGTCATGTGCTGATGAAGGAGGCGGTAGACCGCCTGCAGGCGCACTGGGGGCCGCAAGCCATACGCATAGGCGCCCAGGCGCGGCTCGAAAAGTTCTACCAGCAGCACGGCTTTGTGCAGAACGGCGAACCCTATATCGAAGACGGCATACCGCACATCGAAATGCTGCGGGCGGCCTGAATGACCTGAGTTCCCTGGGTGACACGCGCAAGGGCGCGCCTCATGGACAATTTTCCCATTCAAGCTATCAAGGAAGACACGCAATGATCACGGACTTCAAAGGCAAAACTGCGGTGCTGACCGGCGCGGGCTCCGGCTTCGGCCTGGAATGTGCGCGCCTGGGTGCCAAGCTGGGCATGAACCTGGTGCTGGTCGATGTGCAGCAGGACGCGCTGGACAAGGCCGAGGCGGAAATGAAGGCCGCCGGCGCCCAGGTGCTGTCCTTCAAGCTCGACGTCTCCAGTGCCGACCAGATGGAAGCCATGGGCAAGGCCGTGTTCGAGCGCTTCGGCGCGCCGCACTTCGTCTTCAACAACGCCGGCGTGGGCGCAGGCGGCCTGATCTGGGAGAACAGCCTCAAGGATTGGGAATGGGTGATGGGCGTCAACGTCATGGGCGTGGTGCACGGCGTGCGCATCTTCACGCCCATGATGCTCGAAGCCGCCGCCAAGGACCCGTCCTGGCAAGGCCACATCGTCAACACCGCCAGCATGGCCGGCCTGCTGAACCCGCCGAATATGGGTGTCTACAACGTCAGCAAGCACGCGGTCGTGGCTCTCAGCGAAACCCTGTACCAGGACCTGGGCCTGGTGACCGACCAGGTCGGCGCTTCGGTGCTGTGCCCCTTCTTTGTGGCCACCGGCATAGGCATGAGCCACCGCAACCGCCCGGCCGATCTCGCCGCCGGCAAGCCCACCAAAAGCCAGATGATCCAGCAGGCCATGACCGGCAAGGCCGTGGGTTCCGGCAAGGTCACTGCGGCCGACGTGGCGCAGCTGGTGTTTGACGCCATTGCCAACAACCAGTTCTACATCTACAGCCACCCCAAGGCCATCCATTCGGTGCAGACGCGCCTGGAAGACGTGCTGCAGGCGCGCAACCCGACCGACCCCTTTGCCGACAAGCCCGAGATAGGCCAGCAACTGAAGGCCGCCTTGCGCGGCGCTTGATGCGCCGCATCTGCCTGACCCTGGCCGGCTTGCTGCTGGCCGGTTTGCCCTGGGCCGCCCTGGCCCAGCAGGCCACATGCCCTGACGGCAAAAAGGCCGACGGTGTGGAGCGGGCAGGGAACAGCCGGCATTGCCTGGTGATACGCACGCTGGCGCCCAGCCAGGCCTCGGCCCGTACTGCGCCCAAGGTGCTGGTCGTCTTCCTGCATGGCGACAACGGCGGGCGCACCGAACTCAAGGCCGACAGCGGCGCGGCCGCCATGCTCGCGGAGAAACTCCAGGTCGTCACGGTAGCGCTGCAAAGGCCAGGCTATAGCAGCGAACTGGGCCGGTCCGACGGCCAGTCCAGCCCGGGCGATGACGACTACACGCCGCAGAACATCGAGATCGTCGCCGCGGCTCTGGCCCAGTTGCGCAGCCTCAATCCCACCAAAAAAATCCTGCTGGTCGGCCATTCGGGTGGCGCGGCCATGGCGGCGCTGCTGGCCGGCCGTTTCCCCGGCAGCGCCGACGCCTACCTGCTGGCCGCCTGCCCTTGCGATGTGCCCGCGTGGCGGCAGTGGCGGGCCGGTTCGGCCGGCAAGAAGGGCGCCTGGACCAGCCTGTCACCGCTGGCCGAAGCCGGCAAGCTGCCTCCCGCCACGCTAATCAGCCTGGTCGTCGGCAACAAGGACGAAAATACCTTGCCCCTGTTCAGCGAAAGCTACGCCAGGGCCGTGCAGGCGCGCGGCCTCAAGACCCGGGTGACCTATGCGATGAACGCCACCCATGTGTCGGTGCTGCGCTCGCCCGAATTCTTCATGCTCGCGGGGGAATTGGCCGAAACGCTGTCGAAATAGGCGGGCTCGGCTATTCTTGGCCTTTCGTTCACCAACGGCCGCCACCATGCCCAAACCATTGTTCTCGTTTTTTGCCGCCGCGCTGACGGCCTGCACCTTGCTGCTGGCCGGTTGCAACGACGCCCCCGAGGCTTCCACCCCCAAAACCGCGGCGGCCGCGCCCGTCTCGGTGGAAGCCATCGCGGCCGAGGCCAAGGGTTTTATCGCCGGCTCGCAAATGAGCAAGCGCACCGTCTATGTGTTTTTCGACGCGCAGTGCCCGCACTGCGCCGTGCTGTGGGAGGCCGCCAAGCCGCTCAAATCCCAGGCCAAGTTTGTCTGGATTCCCGTCGGCATCCTCAACGCCGCCAGCACCTCGCAAGGCGCCACCCTGCTGGCCGCCGGCGACCCGGTGGCGGCCATGGATGAACACGAAGCGTCCATGAAAGCAGGGCGGGGCGGCATCAGCGCGGCCAGCAGCATAGACCCGCAAAAAGACGCCGTCGCCAAAAACACCGCGCTGATGACCCGCATGGGTTTCAGTGGCATCCCCAGCATCGTCGGCACCCATGCGCAGACCGGCGCTGTGGTGTCGCAAGAAGGTGCCTTGCCTACGGCTGCGCTGGCGGAGTTGCTGGGTTTGCAGGTGCCAGCGCAGTAGGGTGGATCAGTATCAACTGGTGGCCGCAACCCAGGTCCATGCTCACCGAATGATTTTCCCAGACAAGAGCGAGACAGGCCGCTCTGCGTGTGGCGCGCTCGCCCCATTGCTTCCCAAATTGCAGCGCCATGACCCGGCCAGCCACAAAGCCACGGTCTCTTCATGCGCCTGCTGAATCGCGCTGAGGATGTCGTGGCCCTCGATGTCCTCGTTCGGCCATCTGGCGGGTTCACGGCAGCAGAGCTGTCCGCGGTGGTCGGTGTGGAAAACATCACCGGGTAGTTCCGCCACTGGCATGCCGTCGCCCTTGAACGCCTGGCGGCGCCACTGGGTGCCCGCCATGTTGGCCGGGTGAGGCAGGTTTTTGTTGAGCAGGTGTTCGTGCATTTCCTGGACTCCTTCGCGGTTGACGGCGTGGATGTCTTGCGGGCCTTCCGGGATTTCACCGGGACGATATGCGGTTTTTCAACGCAAGACGGCTTGACCGCTGCGGAGCTTATTCGCTGCGCGCTGCGCCTGCTGGGCTATCGTTACTTCTTTGTCCGTAGGCGGACAGAGTTTCAGGAGTTTGGGTGATATTCACCTTCCGGCCGTAGCACCGCTTCAAGCCGGGCGTGCGCGACCCCCGGCCTGGGCTTCCCCTGCCTTAGAACAACACGCGGCTGCGGATGGTGCCCGGCACCTCGGCCAGCTTGGCCAGCGCCATGTCGGAGTGCGCGGCGTCGATGTCGATCACCACATAGCCCACGGCCTCATTGGTCTGCAGGTACTGCGAGGCGATGTTGATGCCGTTGCTGGCGAACACCTTGTTGATCTCCGACAGCACGCCGGGCACGTTGCGGTGAATGTGCAGAAGGCGGTGTTTGCCCGGGTGGGCCGGTAGCGCGACTTCGGGGAAATTGACGGACGAGGTCGAGGTGCCGTTGTCGCTGTACTTCACGAGTTTTTCGGCGACTTCTATGCCTATGTTTTCCTGGGCTTCCATGGTGGAGCCGCCCACGTGCGGCGTGAGGATCACGTTGTCCAGGCCGCGCAGGGGCGACTCGAAGATGTCCTTGTTGCTGCGCGGCTCCACGGGGAAGACGTCGATCGCGGCGCCCAGCAGCTTCTTGTTTTTCAGGGCCTGGGCCAGCGGCTCGATCTCCACCACCGTGCCGCGCGAGGCATTGATCAGCACGCCGCCGGGTTTGATGGCGGCGATTTCGGCCGCGCCTATCATCCACTGCGTGGCCTGGGTTTCGGGCACATGCAGGCTCACGACGTCGGACTGGGCCAGCAAGTCCTTGAGCTGGGCCACCTGGCGCGCATTGCCCAGGGGCAGCTTGGTGACCACGTCGAAGAACAGCACATGCATGCCCAGGGCCTCGGCCAGCACCGAGAGCTGCGTGCCTATGGAGCCGTAGCCGACGATGCCTAAAGTCTTGCCCCGGATTTCATACGCGTTCTCGGCCGACTTGAGCCAGCCGCCGCGGTGCGCGACCGCGCTTTTTTCGGGCACGCCGCGCAGCAGCAAAATCGCCTCGGCCAGCACCAGTTCGGCCACCGAGCGGGTGTTGGAGTAGGGCGCGTTAAACACCGCGATGCCGCGCTCGCGGGCGGCGACCAGGTCAACCTGGTTGGTGCCTATACAGAAGCAGCCGACGGCAGCCAGCTTGGATGCCTGGGCGAACACCTCGGCCGTGAGCTGGGTGCGCGAGCGTATGCCGACAAAATGCACGTCGGCGATCTTGGCCTTGAGCTCGTCGTCGGGCAGGGCGCCGGACAGGATTTCAATATTGGAATACCCCGCGGCCTTGAGAACTTCCACGGCGGAGGGGTGTATGCCCTCCAGCAGCAGGAACTTGATTTTGTGCTTGTCGACCGAAGTTTTGTTCATGGAGGCGGGCAGGCAATGAGTGGATGGCCACCCAGTATGACGCATGCCAAATACCCATGCTGCGCTGCGTCATTCCAGCACCCGGCCCGTCGGAGGGTAGTCGCGCGACAGCACCTGCTCGTCCGTGAGGTCCTGGCCCTGCCAGATCGTGACTTCCGAGGCGCCGGCGCCCAGGGCCATTTCATGCAAGGCCCGTATCTCTATTTGGGTGAAGCCGCCGGCCGGGTCGCCCTGAGGATGGAAGACCATGCGGGGCGCGGCGGCGAGGAGATGGCTTTTGGGCAGCTTCTTGATGAAGGCCTTGAGCAACTGCTGGCCCAGCGTGAAGTCGGACACCAGGGTGCGCGGGTGGCTGAAAGGATTGCTCACCAGTGCCGAACTGCTGGACTTGTAGGGGGCCGCTTCATCGCCGGCGCCCAGCACCTTGGGCTTGGGCCCGCGCGAGATGGCAATTTCGGGCACTTCGGAAACAAAGGCGCCGGTTTTGACGTTGCGCACTGTCAGGCGAGAAGGCGACAGGCGTATATACAGGGGTGTCTGGAAAAGATCGAGCATGGTGCGAAAAATCCCGGTGAAATTCAGCCTTCAGAAAAAAACGGCTTTCAGCGCCGCCAGCAGCCTGGCGCCCGCCAGCTTGAGCCGCGTCTTCAGGCGGCGTGCCACGCGCCAGGCCCAGGAAGCCCTGGCCTGCGCGATGAGCTTGTCCTTCCAGGCCTTCCAGGGTGTGTAGAGCCGCGCGAACCAGGCCATGCGCATCAGTGCCGGTTGTGTCAGCTGGAACAGGCGTGCCGCCATCGCCGTTCCCGCGATCTTCGCAGCAAGAATCAAGCCCAAACCAATGGTGATGTGGCCCTGGCCGAAGAGGTACAGCGCCAGCAGCTTGATGGGAATCAGCGCGAGCACGGGCACACCGAAGGCCAGCAGCGCGGCCCAGGGCGGCAAGCCGGTGATGAACCGCTCGAGCCTGCCCCACCAGGGCAACCGGCCCAGCGCCGCGAAGGCGGCGGCCAGCGGTTCCCAGCCCCATTCCTCAAACAGCAGGAACAGGGCAACGGGGGCCAGCAGCAGGCTTCGCAGTATTTTTTTGAGGGTGTTCACGCGGGCTTGGGCTCAGAAGGACGAGGGGTAGGCGCGGCTCCATCCCAGCAGCAGCGCACCTGCCGCCACGGCCCAGGCCAGGGTGGCGGCGGCCAGCGTCACCGTGAGCGAGGCGCGGATGCTGAGCCAGTACACCGCAAGCAGGTAAGTCGCATAAGGAATCAGCGACCACAGGCCGAACAGCGCGGTGGCGCGCAGGTCGGCGGCGCTGCGCTCGCTGCCCACCATGTAGTGCGCGATCAGCGCGAAGGTGGGAAACAGCGGCACCAGGCCGGCAATGACAAAGTTGCGCGAGCGGGACAGCAGGGCGATCAGCAGCACGGCCAGCGCGCCCAGCAGGCATTTGAGGAACAGCGAGATCATGCGAAAGAAAGGCGTGCGGGGCGGCAAGAGGGCATGCGGCAGAGTTTAGCGAAGGCCGGGCGGCGGGCTTCAGGCCTGCTTGCGCATGGCAAACACCCGCGCGTCCGACAGGTCCGGCACCACGGCAAAACCCAGGCGCTCGTAAATGGCCAGCGCCGGGTCGTTGTCGCGGTAGACGCGCAGCGTGAAGGCGCTGGCGCCGACGGCGCGCGCGGCCTCGGCCATCAGCAATTCGCACAGCGTGGTCCCCAGGCCCTGGCCGCGTGCCGCGGGCGCCAGGATGATGCGGGCCAGGTGCGCCACGCCGGGATCGCGCACCCAGAACTGGCCGAAACCCAAGGCCGGGGCGGCCGGGCCGCGGCTCATCACAAAGCTGTTGGCGCCGGGCTCAGCCAGCAGGCGCGAAAGCCGCGCCGGCTTGAACGGAAACTTCAGCTTGGGACCGGCCCAGCGCGCGCAGCCCTCGGCGTCGCGGACCCAGTCGCCCAGCGCCAGGTAGTCGGCGTCTTCCGGCGTGCGCAGGCTGGGGGGCAGAAAAGAGGGGGAGGGCGCGGGCCGGGGCTCCATACCGCCATTTTGCGGCAAGCTTTGTGAAATCTGTTCATGATTCAGGCCGGACACTGCAGACTCACCGCCTGCAGCGTCTTGCCGGTTTTGGGGTCAAACACCACGAGGTTGACCTGGCGTTCGTGGCCGGGGGTGGCGGCAATGCTGCGAAAGACCAGCTTTTGCGGCGTCGTGCCCTGGGTGGGGTATTCACCCGCCGGGGTGTACTGGCGCACCACAAAATCGTGCTTGAGAAAGGTGCCGGCGTTTTCGCCGGCCTGCACCTTGGAGTTGTGGCCGTGTTCGGTGATGGTCCAGTAGGCCGCCCACGAAGGCGACAGCTGCCGCTCGGCCACTGGTGTCACCACGGCTTCGAACTGGTCGGCGCCCAGCTGTGTCAGCACGATGGCCGCGCGCGCCGGCTCCTTGCCGCCGGGCGGCCTGGGTCCCCAGGCGGGCAGGTCCTTGCCGTTGAGCACGGCTTGCGGGGTGTAGACGCTGCGCAGGCCGTTGCGGGCGGCCACCTCGTGCTGGCGCCGGGTGTAGGCCGGCGCGGCGAAGCGGTCCACCCAGCCTATGTAATCCCAATAACCGACGTGGAAGGCCTGCACCACCATGCCCGAGCCCTTGAGCGAGGACAGCCATTTGTCGGCGGGCGGGCAGGAGCTGCAGCCTTCGGAGGTGTAGAGCTCCATCACCGGGGTGACCGCTGGTCCCGATGCGGTGTTGCAGGTGTTTTGTGCCGCGAACACGCCGCAGCTCAGCGGCAGCAAGGCGGCGGCGATCCAGGGTGTGGGGATGGGCATGGGCGTCTCCAATGGCGTTGGAGCAGGCGCCGCACCCGAAAAGGGCAGGCGGCTGCTGATGGCCGTTGGTCGCGCGGCGCCGGGCTTTCTTACACCGCTATACCAGCGGCATGGTCAGGTGGTCTTTTTGCAGGCCGTTCATGCCGTTGCGCCGTTCCAGCGTATCTTCCAGTTGACCCACATGGGCCGCCACGCTGTTGTCGATCTGCTCCAGCCGGGCCAGCAAGGCCTGCTGCTGCTGGGCGAAGCGTTCGGCCAGCACGGTGGCCGCGGCGGCCTCGCGGTGCTGCGCGGCCAGCGCCTGCACCTCCAGGTAGCTGCGCAGTTCGGTGAAGCGCGAGGCCTCGGCCTTGTCGGCGAGCTCGCGCTGGGTGTTGAGCTCGCGCGAGTACTTGCGGGTTTCCAGCAGGTGGGTGCTTTGTATATAGAGCGTGCTGGCCAGGAAGACCACGGTGGCGATCACCAGCAGCAACAGCATGAGCAGGCCCAGCGACACCTGCACGGTGGTAAAGCCCAGGCTCAGCATGCTCACGCGCGTGAACTCGTCAAGGTTGAGGGCGACAAAACCCGACAGGAGCAGGATGCCCACCACCAGCAATATCGTGCGAATTCGCATATCAGTCTCCCCGGAAAAATGTAAGAAATTGCTTTTCAAGCTCAGGCCATTATGGGAAGGGGCTCCCCGGTTTTCCTGTGGGACAATGCCGACCCTTGGCGTCAGTTTGTGGGTTCGCGAGTAGCGCGCTTGCGGCCACCCAATCCCGTTTGTCCGTTTCATCCCCTTCAGCCTTTCCAGCCACTTTTTTCCGATATGCAAAAAATCATCCGCCAGATCGCGGCAGAAATCAAAGTCCAGGAACACCAGATCAAGGCAGCCGTGGAGCTGCTCGACGGCGGCGCCACCGTTCCCTTTATCGCGCGCTACCGCAAGGAGGCCACCGGCGGGCTGGACGACATCCAGCTGCGCGAACTTGAATACCGGCTGGGTTACCTGCGCGAGCTCGAAGAGCGCCGCGAGGCGGTGCTCAAAAGCATCGAAGAGCAGGGCAAGCTCACACCCGAGTTGCGCGCGGCCATTGAATTTGCCGCCACCAAGCAGGACCTGGAAGACCTGTACCTGCCCTTCAAGCCCAAGCGCCGCACCAAGGGCCAGATCGCGCGTGAGGCCGGCATAGAGCCGCTGGCCGACAAGCTGTTTGCCGACCCCTCGCTGGCGCCGGCCGACGAGGCCGCGGCCTTTGTGAAGGCCGAGAAAAACGAAAGCGGCGACGACTTCACCACCGTGCAGGCGGTGCTGGACGGCGTGCGCGACATTCTTTCCGAGCGCTGGGCCGAGGATGCGGGCCTGGTGCAGTCGCTGCGCAACTGGCTGTGGAGCGAAGGGCTGTTCAGTTCCAAGCTGGTGGCCGGCAAGGACGAGAACAATGCCGACAACAGCAAATTCCGCGACTACTTCGAGTATGACGAGCCGATTGGCCGCGTGCCTTCGCACCGCGCGCTGGCGGTGTTCCGCGGCCGCACGCTGGAGATCCTGGACGCCAAGCTGCTGCTGCCCGAGCAGGCCGAGCCCGGCAAACCCAGCATCGCCGAAGGCAAGATCGCGCTGCACCTGGGCTGGAGCCACAAGGCGCGCCCGGCCGACGACCTGATCCGCAAGGCCGTGGCCTGGACCTGGCGCGTCAAGCTCAGCATGTCGCTGGAGCGCGACCTGTTCACCCGCCTGCGCGAGGAAGCCGAAAAAGTCGCCATCAAGGTGTTTGCCGACAACCTGCGCGACCTGCTGCTGGCCGCGCCCGCCGGCCCGCGTGTGGTGATGGGCCTGGACCCGGGCATACGCACTGGCGTCAAGGTGGCGGTGGTCGACGCCACCGGCAAGCTGGTGGAGACCGCCACCGTCTACCCGCATGAGCCGCGCAAGGACTGGGACGGTTCGCTGCACACCCTGGCCAAGCTTTGCGAAAAACATGGCGTGAACCTGATCGCCATCGGCAACGGCACGGCCAGCCGCGAAACCGACAAGCTCGCTGCCGACCTGATCAAGGGCATGGCCAAGGTGGAGCAGGTGATCGAAAAAGTCGTGGTCAGCGAGGCCGGCGCCTCGGTTTACTCGGCCAGCGAATTTGCCTCGCAGGAAATGCCCGATGTCGACGTGAGCCTGCGCGGCGCGGCCAGCATCGCGCGCCGCCTGCAGGACCCGCTCGCCGAACTCGTCAAGATTGACCCCAAGTCGATAGGCGTGGGCCAGTACCAGCACGACGTGAACCAGAGCGACCTGGCGCGCAGCCTGGACACCGTGGTCGAGGACTGCGTGAACAGCGTGGGCGTGGACCTGAACACCGCCAGCGTGCCTTTGCTGGCACGCGTCTCGGGCCTGTCGCAAACCGTGGCCAAATCGGTGGTGCGCTGGCGCGACGCCAACGGCGCTTTCGCCTCGCGCGCCGATTTGCTCAAGGTGACCGGCCTGGGCGCCAAGACCTTTGAGCAGAGCGCGGGCTTTTTGCGCCTGCGCAGCAGCAGCAACCCACTGGACATGACGGGTGTGCACCCCGAAACCTACCCGGTGGTCGAAAAAATCATGGCCCACACCGGCAGGCCGGTGGCCGAACTCATGGGCCGGGCTGAGATGCTCAAGACCCTGAAGCCCGAGTTGTTCGCGAACGAGCAGTTCGGCGTGATCACCGTCAAGGACATCCTGACCGAACTCGAAAAACCCGGCCGCGACCCGCGCCCCGACTTCAAGGTGGCGCGCTTTAACGAGGGCGTGGAAGACATCAAGGACCTCAAGGAAGGCATGACGCTGGAAGGCACGGTCAGCAACGTCGCAGCTTTTGGCGCCTTTGTCGATATCGGCGTGCACCAGGACGGCCTGGTCCATGTGAGCCAGCTCGCCAACAAGTTCGTCAATGACGCGCGCGAGGTCGTCAAGACCGGCGACATCGTCAAAGTGCGCGTGACCGAGGTCGACGTGGCGCGCAAGCGCATAGGCCTGACCATGAAGCTGGACGCCGCGCCGGCGCGCAGGGACGGCCCGCGCGACAATCGCTTTGAAAGCGCGCGGCCCGGCGGGCAGGGCCGTGGCGGCAATTACGGTGGCAATTACGGCGGCGGGCGCAGCGGCGCGTCGCAACCGGCGGCCGCCACGGCCATGGAATCGGCCTTCAGCAAGCTGGCGGCGCTCAAGAAATAGGCGGGCAGGGCGCGGCCGTCCCGCAAAGGACAGCCGCGCATCCACGCCTGGTGCTCCAATACGCCTGCAGCCCTACCGACCCTCTTCCATGAAAGCCCTTCGCATCTACGCCGGCCCCAAGGCGCGCCGGCACATTGAACAAAACGGCTTGCAGGCCAAGGACATCGGCGTGGTGCCGGGCGCGGCCGGCGGCCCCAAGGGCCTGATCCTGAGCGCGCTGGACCGCTTTATCTTTGGCGAGTGGCTGGCGCAGACCGACCATCCGGTGCACCTGGTGGGCGCCTCGATAGGCGCCTGGCGCATGGCCACGGCTTGCCTCAAGGATCCGGCGGCAGGTTTCTTGCGGCTGGAAGACGACTACATCCACCAGCATTACGAACTGCAGCCCGGCCAGAAGCGCCCGACCGCGGACAGGGTGAGCGAGCAGTTCGGCGAGAGCCTCAAGGCGTTTTACGGCGGCCGTGTGCACGAAGTGCTGCAACACCCGCGCTACAAGCTGCACATCGTGACCTCGCGCGGGCGCCACATGCTGGGCCGTGAGCACAAGCTGGCCACGCCGCTGGGCTACCTGGGCGCCTTTTTGACCAACAGCCTGCACCGCAAGGCCATGGGCGCCTGGCTGGAGCGCGTGGTGTTTTCCACGCCCGGTGTGAAACTGCCTTTCGCCACCGGCGACTACCGCACGCGCCAGGTCGACCTCAGCGAGGACAACTTCCAGCCCGCGCTGCAGGCCAGCTGCTCGATTCCCTTTGTGCTGCGTTCGGTGCACAACGTGCCGGGCGGGCCGCCCGGCGCTTACTGGGATGGCGGCATCACCGACTACCACCTGCACCTGAACTACGGCGCCAAGGATGCGGCGGGCGGCGCGGGCTTGGTGCTGTATCCGCACTTCCAGAAATCGGTGGTGCCCGGCTGGCTGGACAAAGGCCTCAAGTGGCGCCACAAGGCCACCCACTTCCTGGACAACATGGTGTTGTTGGCGCCCGACCCGGACTGGGTCAAAACCCTGCCCAATGCCAAGCTGCCCGACCGCCAGGACTTTGTGCGCTACGGGCCGGATATGCAGGCCAGAGTGAAGGCCTGGAGCGCGGCCACCGCGGCCAGCGCGCAGCTGGCCGAGGAATGGCAGGAATGGCTGGCGCGGCCCGACCTGGGACAGCTGGGCGCGCTTTGATCCTGCTTAGAACATATGCGCGATACCCGCGTACACCGATTTCGGGCTTTGGCCGACGGCCGAGAGCGCCAGGCCTGGCGAGCTGCCGCCGCCGCCGCTGATGGTGTAGCCAGCCGCTGCCTGGTTGCTGATCCTGGTCGCGCCGCCGTAAATCGTGGTGCGCTTGGACAGCGGGTAGTCGTAGCGCACGCCAATGGCCTTGGAGTCCGAATTCGCCGTGGTCTTGTTTTTGAGCTGGCCGTAGGTGGCGATCAGCTTGCCGACGCCCACGGGGGCCGAGGCGCCGATCTGGTAAGCGTCGAGGGAGGGCGCGCCGGCCATGTCGCCGCGGCGGCGCACAAAAATGGCCGAAGGCTTGATCGCCCCGAAATCGTAGGACGCCGCCAGGACTGTGTACTTGTCGGTGTTGCCGACCAGGTAAATGGTTTTTTCCGTCATGTAGCTCGCTTGCGCCGACAGCGTGCTGCTGCTATAGCCGGCGGCGATGTTGAGCGTATTGCCGGTGGATTTGGGCTGGCCGCCCGCGCCGTTCGATTCACCGAAGGCGTAGAACAGATTGGCCTTGAAGCCGCCCCAGGTCGGCGTGGTGTACTGGATGGAGTTGTCGCGGCGCGTGGTGGCATCGGCCAGCGAGCCGCCGTTGATGCCCACGCCGGGGCCGGCATAGTAATTCAAGGCGCCCGACATGGTGAACCCGGCCGGGTCAAAAGCCGCCATGGTGCCGAAGTGCGGCGTGTATTGCCGGCCTATGTTGACGGCGCCGAAGTCGCCGCTCAGCCCCACCGTCGCCAGGCGCTGGAACATATAGGCGGCGCCCGTCGGGACGGTGCTGGTCGGGATGGTGGCGGTGCCGGTGCTGGCGCCCGTGTCCATCAAGATGCCGGCTTCCAGGACGAAGTTCGCCTTCAGGCCGCTGCCCAGGTCTTCCGTGCCGCGAAAGCCGAAGCGCGAGCCCATGGCGCCGCCGCTGGAGATGCGCGTCACCGTGCCGTTGCCTGCGGAGGCCAGCTCGAGGTAGGAATCGAGCGCGCCATACACCGTGACGGAGCTCTGGGCTTGCACCGCGCAGCTGGCGGCCGACAGCACCGAAAGTGCGAACAATTGGGTCTTCATGATGTCTCCTGATGTTGTTGATCTGGCGTGCTCAGCGACCTGGCGCCCCCGCAGGGCCGTGCGCCAGCAACCCGCCAGCGGCCGGTTGCGCGGAAATCGTTAACCACAACCCGAAGCGTAACGGGATTTTGGTTATAAATAATAAGTAAATAGACTCTTGCCAAGTCGCCCGTTTATGGTTATGAAACGTAACCATATTCCGGATTTTCCGTTCCTCGTCGGTTTCATCGCGAGGCGTGCCGGCCGGGCAGGCCGCTAGAGCGAGGCCGCCAGCATCTCTTCGTATTCGCCGGCGCTGGCAATGCGTGGGTTGGTCTTGTGGCAGTGGTCGGCCAGCGCGCCGGTGATGATCTGCCCGAACTGCCCGCGCTCAACACCCATGGCCGCCAGCCCGGTTGGCAGGCCCAGCCGGGCGTTCATGTCGCGTATCGCCTCGGCGATGTCGCCGCCCGAGGCCAGGCCCATGGCGCGGGCCATGCGGTCCAGGCGCTTGTCTTTTTGCACCGACTCGGCCCCGGCGTTAAAACGCACCACGGCCGGCAGGAACATCGCGTTCAGCGTGCCGTGGTGCAGGCGCGGGTCCACGCCGCCCAGGCTGTGGCTTAAGGAGTGAACGCAGCCCAGGCCTTTCTGGAAGGCCATGGCGCCCTGCATCGATGCGCTCATCAGGTTGAAGCGCGCTTCGCGGTCGCTGCCGTCGCGCGTGGCGCGCTCGATGTGCGCCCAGCCGCGCTCCAGGCCGTCCAGCGCAATGCCGTCGGCCGGCGGGTTGAAGGCGGCCGACATAAAGGTTTCCATGCAATGCGCGATGGCGTCCATGCCGGTGGCGGCCGTCAGTTTGGCGGGCAGGCCCAGCGTGAGCTCGGGGTCGCAAATCGCAGTCTTGGGCACCAGGTGCCAGGAATGGAAACCCAGCTTGCGGTGGTCGTCGACGATGATGATGGCGCCGCGCGCGACTTCGCTGCCGGTGCCGCTGGTGGTGGGCACGGCGATCAGCGGCGCGGCACGGTCGGTAATCTTGAGGGAACCGCCTTCTATGGTGGCGTAGGTGGTGAGCGGGCCTTCATGCGTGGCGGCAATCGCCACACCCTTGGCGCAGTCGATGGCCGAGCCGCCGCCCACGGCGACCAGGCCGTCGCAGTCGCTGGCCTTGTAGAGCTCGGCGGCGGCGCGCACCGCGGCCTCGGTCGGGTTGGAAGGTGTCTGGTCGAACACCGTGACCTGCAGGCCGGGCAGGGCGTCCAGCGCTTTTTGCAAAATGCCGGCCGCCTTGACGCCGGGGTCGGTCACGATCAGCGGGCGTGTGATGCCCACGCGTTCGCATTCCTGCTTGAGCAGCTTCACGGCGCCGAACTCGAACTGGATCTGGGTGACGTAATAAATGAAGGCCATGCGGGCTGTCTTTCTGCGTTGTACGATGTGGGGCTATGCGGGTCCTTGCGCTGACTTTAATGGCTTTCAAGGCCTTCTGCCTGGATACCCCGCACACCGACTCCTATTCCCGTCACCTGGGTGATAGCGCCCGCGCCGCCGCCCCACGCCTTCACTGATGCCGCCGAATCCGCAAACCCTGTTGACCCCCGCCATGCGCGACGTGCTGAGCCGCATCGCGCGCGCCAATCGCCCGGCCTTTCACACCCTGACGCCCGACCAGGCGCGCGCCGCCTACGCGGCCGGCGCTGGCGTGCTCGAGATCCCCAAACCGGCGCTGGCCCGGGTGGAGGATTTACAGATCCCCGCGCGCGACGGCGAGCTGCTGGGCGCGCGGCTGTACGCGCCGTCGGACCAGGCGCTGCCGGTGCTGCTGTTTTTCCACGGCGGTGGTTTCACGGTGGGCAGCGTCGCCACGCACGACATCCTGTGCCGCCAATTGAGCCTGCTGGCCGGCATTGCCGTGGTCTCACTGGACTACCGGCTGGCACCTACCCACAAATTCCCGACAGCGGCCAACGACGCTTGGGATGCATTGCAGTGGCTGGCCGCCAACGCCGCTTCGCGGGGACTGGATGCGTCGCGCCTGGCCGTGGGCGGCGACAGTGCGGGCGGCACGCTGGCCGCCATGTGCGCGGTCCTGGCGCGCGACGCCGGCCTGCCGCTGGCCCTGCAACTCCTGATTTACCCGGGCTGCACTGCCCACCAGGACACGGCGTCGCACAAGACCTTTGCCGAGGGTTTTGTGCTCAGCGAAGCCGACATCAGCTGGTTCTTCAGCCAGTATGTGCACGGCCCGGCGGACCGTGATGACTGGCGTTTTGCGCCGCTGAACGCGCCCGACGTGGACGGCGTGGCGTCGGCCTGGGTGGGACTGGCCGAATGCGACCCACTGGTGGACGAGGGCGTGATGTATGCCGACAAGCTGCGCGCGGCCGGCGTGGCGGTGGATCTGGAGATTTACCGCGGCGTGACCCATGAATTCATCAAGATGGGCCGCATCATTCCCGAGGCCAGGCGCGCCCATGCCGATGCGGCGGCCGCGCTGCGCGGTGCCTTCGGGCTGGACGGATAAGGAGACGAAACGGATGAAACGACAGGACTTCCGCTTTTTCCACCGCCTGCGCGTGCGCTGGGCCGAGGTGGACATGCAAAAAATCGTGTTCAACGCGCACTACCTGATGTACTTCGACACCGCCATCACCGACTACTGGCGCGCGCTGGCCTTGCCGTATGAGGAAGCCATGGTGCAGCTGGACGGCGACCTCTACGTCAAGAAGGCCACCGTGGAGTACCACGGCTCGGCGCGTTTTGACGAGCGGCTCGACGTGGCGCTCAAGTGCGCGCGCATCGGCAATTCGTCGATGGCGTTTACGGGCGCGATCTTTCGCGGCGACGCGCTGCTGATCAGCTGCGAGCTGGTTTATGTGTTTGCCGACCCGGCCTCGCAGACCTCCAAACCGGTGCCCGAGGCCTTGCGCCGCGTGCTGACGGCGTATGAAGCCGGCGAAGCCATGCTGCAGCTGAAGACCGGCGGCTGGGCCGCGCTGGGTGCCGACGCCGGCAAGGTGCGCACGGCGGTCTTTGTGCTGGAGCAGGGCATTCCCATGGAGATGGAATGGGACGAGGCCGACAGCACGGCCCTGCATGCCGTGGCCTACAACGGCCTGGGGCAGGGCATCGCGACCGGTCGGCTGGTGCGCCAGGCCGAGGGCGTGGGCAAGATAGGCCGCATGGCGGTGCACCATGCGCTGCGCGGCTCGCGCGTGGGCAGCGACGTCTTGCGGGCGCTGATGGATGCGGCGCGCGAACGCGGCGACCGCGAAGTGATGCTCTATGCCCAGCGCAGCGCCGAGGGTTTTTACCAGCGCCTGGGTTTTACACCGCGCGGCGAGCCCTTTGAGGAAGCCGGCATTCCGCACATCGAGATGGTCAAGGCGCCTTGATGCTGAATTGCCCGCGGTGCACCACTACGGCGGCCGGGCCTTCGCGGCCATGGGTACGCTCTTCCAGTTCAACATCCCAATCGCTGCCGGACGCCGTCGCCAGCAGCACCGTGCTGCAGCGCGTGCCGTAGCCGCGCCCCGGCACTTCCACAAAGGCGCTGGAGAGGGCTTCCTCCAACTCGGGCGGCACGCCGGTATGCGGAAGGTCCGCGGGCAAGGCGCGTTGCCGGCTGCCCAGCGCCGTCCATAACTTTTGCAGGCCCTCAGGGCCGTCGCCGCTTTGCAAGGCGGCCGCCAGCACACGCTTGAGTTCCAGTGTTTTGGGCCAGGGCGTGTCCAGCCCGGCATTGGACAGGCCGTAGAGGCCGGGCGCCAAAGCCTGGGCATGCAAGGCCGGCGCGCCTTCATATTTGTTGGTGACCCAGGTCCAGGCCTTTTGCCGCAAGTCGCCCAGCACCAGGTTAAAGCCGCCAAAGGCCGCGCCTTTATCTTCGAGCGCCGCCACAAAACTCGCCGCGTCACCGGCGCTTTCGAGCCAGCGCGTGACCAGCTCCCCGCGCGAGCGCGGCGCGGCCTCGGGCTGGGCCTCGCGCACATTGGTCAAAAAAGCGATACGGCCGGCGGGCGTGATGCCCATCCAGGTGCCGCCGGCGCGCAAGTCGCGGCCCGAGATGATTTCCTGGCCGGACGCGGTGTTCCAGCGCGCCAGGGGCAGGGTGGGCCGCTCCAGGAATTCATCGCGGTTGGCCGCGATCAGCAGCGGCCAGCGTGCGGAAGCGCCTATGGCGAAAGCCACCAGACACATCGTTAAATGTCTTCTAGCAGCGCGTAGGGCAGGGGGAGCAGCGTCAGGGCTTCACCAGAAGCGCTTCCCAAAGTCAGGCGACCGTCGGCCGCGTCAGCCGCCGCGGAGGTCTGCATGGACACAATGGCGTCAAAACCGCCGGCCGGGTTGGGGGCGGCAGCGGCGACCAGGCCGCATGGCTGGGAGGCATCGGAGGCGTGGAACACCTCCTGGCCAACCGCAGGCGTTCCGGCGGTGTGGGCCACATAAGCGCGCCGTTTGAGCGTGCCGCGGAACTGGCTGCGCGCCACGATTTCCTGGCCGGGGTAGCAGCCTTTCTTGAAGTTCACGCCGCCCACGGATTCGTAATTGAGCATCTGCGGCACAAAGGCCTCGAAGATGGGCTGGGTGATCATCGCAATGCCGGAGCGCACACCCAGCCATTGCCAGTCGGACAGGCTGATGGGCGAGCCCTGGGGCGCGGGCGAGCCGGCCGGCACGCAGCACAGGGCGCGCGCCTGGCCGGCGCCGGGATGCAAAAACACCAGGCTGGCCTCGCCGATTTCGGTTTTTTCCCAGAGGGCGCCGGCGCGGCCCGCAAGCTGCGCCACGGCGGCGCCGGCGACACCGTACAGGGCGAACTCCGCGCTGGCATCGCTCAGTTTGGCCTTGGCGCGCAGCACAAACATGGACAGGCGCTTGAGCGTGGCGGGCAGGATGTCGCGGCTGCAGACCATGAGCAGGTCCGCGCCGCGCTTGAAGACCACAAAGCTGGCCTGCATGCGGCCCTTGGCATTGCAAAAAGCGGCCAGGCGTGCCTCGTTGTTACCCATCAGCGCCACGTCCTGCGTGAGCTGGCCCTGCAAAAAGGTGACGGCGTCGTCGCCCGTGACGCGGATGACGCCCAGGTGCGTCAGTTCGGTGGTGCCGGAAATCGGGTGGGCGGTGCTGGGCAGGGTCATGGGGGTCTTCACGGTCGGTGGGGAGATGGGCTGAATTATCATAGGCCTCGGCTTTTGCGTTCTGTACAGAAAAGGTAGTTGGGTTGTGCGTCGTGTCTTTACAAGTCTGTTGATTTTGGTATTTGCCGGCGCCCTGCTGTTGTTCGGTGCGGGCTTGTGGTGGCTGCACGAGCCGATTCCGCTGCGCCTGGCGCCCGGCAGCCAGGTGGTGGACCTGGAAATCGAGCCCGGCACGCCCGCCAGCGGCGTCGCCGACGTCATAGTCGCCAGCGGCGCAGACGTGCCGGCGGTACTGCTCCATGCCTGGTTCCGCTTTTCGGGTCAGGGTCGGCTGATCAAGGCCGGCAGCTATGAACTGGCGCCCGGCACCACGCCGCAAAAGCTGCTCAGCATGCTGGTGCGGGGTGATCAAGCCCTCAAAAGCGTGACGCTGGTCGAAGGCTGGACCTTCAACCAGGTGCGCGCGGCCCTGCAAAAAGCCGAGCAGCTCTCGCCCGACACGCTGAACCTGGCGCCCGAAGCCATCATGGAAAAACTGGGCAAGCCGGGCGTGCACCCCGAAGGCCGCTTTTTCCCCGACACCTACACCTATGCCAAGGGCTCCAGCGACCTGGCCGTGCTCAAGCGCGCGGCGCGCGCCATGGACAAGCGCCTGGACGCCGCCTGGTCGCTGCGCAACCCGGACACCCCGCTCAAAACTGCGGATGAGGCACTGATCCTGGCCAGCATTGTCGAAAAAGAGACCGGCAAGCCCTCGGACCGGCCGCAGATAGGCGGCGTTTTCAGCAACCGGCTGCGCCTGGGCATGCTGCTGCAAACCGACCCGACGGTGATCTACGGGCTGGGCAGCAAGTTCGACGGCAACCTGCGCAAGCGCGACCTGCTGGCCGACACCCCTTACAACACCTACACCCGCGCCGGCCTGCCGCCCACGCCTATCGCCATGCCGGGCCGGGCCGCGCTGCTCGCGGCGGTGCAGCCGGCGCCCACCAAGGCCATCTATTTTGTGGCGCGCGGCGACGGCAGCAGCCAGTTCAGCAGCAGCCTCGATGAGCACAACCGCGCCGTCAACAAATACATCCGGGGTCAGTAGCCATGCATTCGAAACATCCCGTGCATGGCCTTTTCATCAGCTTCGAAGGCATAGACGGCGCCGGCAAGTCCACGCACATCGCCGGCCTGGCCGAGGCTTTTAAAGACCAGGGCAGGGCGGTGACGCTGACGCGCGAGCCCGGCGGCACGCCGCTGGCCGAAAAGCTGCGTGCCATGGTGCTTAACGACGCCATGGACCCGCTAACAGAGGCCTTGCTGATCTTCGCGGCCCGGCGCGACCACATCGTCAATGTGATCGCCCCGGCGCTGCTGCGCGGCGATGTGGTGCTGTGCGACCGTTTCACCGACGCCACCTTTGCCTACCAGGGCGCGGGCCGCGGCTTTGACCTCAAGCTGCTGGCCACGCTGGAGCAATGGGTGCAGTCCGACGAAGGCCTGCTGGGCGACCCGGCCGGCAACACGCCCATGAAGCCCGGCGTCGAAACCGTGATCGAGCCGCACCTGACGGTCTGGTTCGACCTGGCGCCCGAGGAAGCCGCGCAGCGCCTGGCCGGCGCGCGCGTGCCCGACAAGTTTGAAGCCCAGCCGCTGGAGTTTTTCCGCCGTGTGGCGCAGGGTTATGCCGACCGGCAGAAAAACCACCCCGAGCGTTTTGCCCGCATAGACGCCGCCAAGTCCCGCGACGAAGTCTGGCAGGCGGTGCGCCAGGTGTTTATGGACAAGGGCTGGCTGCCATGAGCGACACCGAAACCGTGGACGGCCCAGCCATATCCAACAACCCGCCGCTGGCGCCCTGGCTGCAGACCCAGCTCGAAAGCCTGCTGGTCCAGCGCGGCCACGCCTGGCTGCTCAGCGGACCGTCCGGCCTGGGCCAGTTTGAGCTGGCGCTGGCGCTGGCCCGTGCCTGGCTTTGCGAAGAGCCCACGCCGCGAGGCGCTTGCGGGCACTGCGGCAGCTGCCATGCGGTCGACGTGCACACCCATGCCGACCTCTGCATGCTGATGCCCGAGACCCTGTCGCTGGCACTGGGCTGGCCGCTGGACGAAAAAACCCAGGACGAACTCGACAGCAAAAAACGCAAGCCCAGCAAGGAAATCAAGGTCGACGCGGCGCGCGAAGCCGTGTCCTTCACCCAGTTCACGCGCTCGCGCGGCACGACCAAGGTGGTGCTGGTGTTCCCGGCCGAGCGCATGAACAACGTGACGGCCAACACCCTGCTCAAGACGCTCGAAGAGCCGCCCGGGGCCGTCAAATTCATCCTGGCCACCGATGCGGCGCACCAGCTGCTGCCCACCATACGCAGCCGCTGCCTGGGTCACACCATGGTCTGGCCGGATTTTGAACTCGCGCTGGGCTGGCTGCAGCGGGAAACCAGCCAGGCGGGCGAGGGCGGCAGCACCAAAAAAGCCGCGCCCGTGCCCAAACCGGCCGACCTGCAAACCCTGCTGGTCGCCTCGGGCGGGCGCCCGGCCGATGCGCTGGCCTGGGCCCAGGATGCACCGCCCGGCGAAGCGGCCCAGCACTGGCAGGCCCTGCCCAAGGCCATGGCGCGCGGCGACGTGAGCGCCCTGTCGGACTGGGCGCCGGCGCAGGCGGTCGACGCGCTGCAAAAGCTCTGCCACGATGTGCTGGCCGTGCGCATGGGCGCTGCGCCGCGCTTTTTCAGTGCCGCCGACCTGTCCGCTGCGGCCGGCAAGGCGGGTGGCGGCTTGTATGCGCTGGTCAGCTGGTCGCGCGAGCTGGCGGCCATCGCCCGCACCGTGGAGCATCCCTACAACCCGGGCCTGATGCTGGAATCGCTGGTCAGCCGCGCCCGGCTGGCGCTCAATGCCAAATAAAAAGCCCGCCATTCATCGCGCAATTGCGGACACCGCCGCCTTCAAACCGATAAACTAGCGCCATGAGCACAACGCCCCCCGCCAGTTCCCCCGCAGCCGCCGGCGCCCGGCCCAGCGTCGTCCAGCTGGCCATCAAGGAAAAAGCGGCGCTGTACGCCGCCTACATCCCGCTGTTCAAGGAAGGCGGCGTTTTTATTCCCACGGCACGCGACTACAAGCTCGGCGACGACGTCTACGTGCTGCTGACGCTGCCCGAAGACACGCAGCGCTACCCGGTGGCCGGCAAGGTGGCCTGGGTCACGCCGGGCAGGGCGGCCGGCAACCGCACCCAGGGCGTGGGCGTGCGTTTCCCGTCCGACGAAAAATCCCGCCTGCTCAAGATCAAGATCGAGGAAATCCTGGGCGCGCACCTGGCCTCCGACCGGCCCACCCAGACGATTTAATTTAAGCGAAGCGGCGGCCACGCCGGCCGCCCCGCTTTCCATGCCTTTCGCCTCTCGTCCTTCCCTGTATCTATATAGATAGTGGGACAGGGGCACCCCTCCAGAGCCCTTGCGCCATGTTTACCGACTCCCACTGCCACCTAAGCTTTCCCGAGCTCCAGGCCCAGCTGCCGCAAATCCGCCAGGCCATGCGGGACGCCCAGGTCGACCGGGCGCTGTGCATCTGCACCACGCTGGAAGAGTTCGAGACCGTCCACGGCCTGGCCACGGGTTATGACAATTTCTGGGCCACCGTGGGTGTGCACCCCGACAACGAGGACGTGCGCGAGCCCAGCCTGGACGACCTGCTGCAGCGCGCCGCGCTGCCCAAGGTGGTCGGCATAGGCGAAACCGGGCTGGACTACTACCGCCTGGGCGAGCGCACCGTGGCCGACATGGAATGGCAGCGCGAGCGTTTCCGGGTGCATATACGCGCGGCCCGCCGGACCGGCAAGCCGCTGGTCATCCACACCCGCAGCGCCTCCGACGACACGATTGCCATCCTGAAAGAAGAGGGCGGTAGCGCGGGGCAGGCCGGTGCTGCCACCGGTGTTTTCCACTGTTTCACCGAAACCCTGGCCGTGGCCCGGGCGGCGCTGGACCTCGGCTTTTACATCTCGTTTTCCGGCATCTTGACCTTCAAAAACGCGGCCGATCTGCGCGAAGTGGCGCAATTCGTGCCGCTGGACCGCATGCTGATAGAGACCGACAGCCCCTACCTGGCGCCCATGCCCTACCGCGGAAAAACCAACAACCCGTCTTACGTCCCTTTCGTGGCCAAGCAGATCGCCGAGCTGACGCAGCAACCGCTGCAAACCATCGCCGAGGCCACCAGCCGCAATTTCGAGCAGCTTTTCAGTGGGGTCAACGCCTGATGAAAAACCTCACCCAATACTTTAAGAAGGTAATTTATCTTATTGTCATTACTGGATTTTCTTTAGCGAATGCCGGCTCCTACGAAGACTTTTTCGCGGCTATACGGCAGGACAATCCCGCCGTCATCCAGAACCTGCTGCGGCGCGGTTTTGACCCCAACACCCTGAACCCGGCGGGCCTGACCGGCTTGTACCTGGCCTTGCGCGAGCCTTCGCCCAAGGTCGCCGAGGTGCTGATCGCCTGGCCCAAGACCGACGTCAACATCCTCAACAGCAAGGACGAAAGCGCCCTGATGCTGGCCGCGCTCAAGAACCACGAGGCACTGGCCGAAAAGCTGATCAAAAAGGGCGCCGACGTCAACAAGACCGGCTGGACGCCGCTGCACTATGCCGCCAGCAACGGCAACATGGCCATCATCAGCCTGCTGCTGGAGAACAACGCCTATATCGACGCCGAGTCGCCCAACGGCACGACGCCGCTGATGATGGCCGCCATGTACGGCACGCCGGCGGCCGTCAAGCTGCTGCTGGAGGAAGGCGCCGACCCCCAGCTCAAGAACCAGCAAGGCTTGACCGCCTTGCAGTTCGCCGAACGCGCCAACCGCCCGGATGCCGTCGAAGCGATCGCCACCGCGATCCGGAAGAAGCGGCCGGCTGGGCAATGGTGAGCATCCGGTGAGGTGGCGGCAGTCCCTGGCAATGCTGGGCGATTTGCTCGCGCTTGCATTGGTACTCTGGCTGGGCTACGCATGCCTGAACTCGCTGCTGACCGCGGAGATCCGTTTTGGCCGCGCTACCAGGATCATCCGGCTCGCCGACGACCCCGGCTGGTTCTGGTTCGCTTTCTGGTTTCAGTTCATTCTCGCCGTGCTGGGCGTTTTGGCATGCCGGCATTCCATCCGTAAGCGGGTTGCGGCGATTCGTGCGGCCAGGCGAGGCAGCGCCCAGCCAGCCAGACCAGAGAAGCAGCCTTAAGTAGCTTCTGTACGCTCTCCAAAAATATTTGAAGGCTTGGCATTGGGAAAATGTCATGGCCTATGAATAGCCGTAGCGACATTTTCGAGCTTGGCTTTTCACAAACTTCTATACGTCCTGTTGCGTTTCACTAGGCTTCTGTACGTCCTGCAAGCACGCAAAATTTCCCCGTTGCTTAAGTGCAACGAGGCCTATTGATTGTGCAAATATTTTTTGAAGACAGTGGGAAAGCTCAAACCTCTATGGCTTCAGAGGAGAGCAAATACAGAACACAAACTTTGTTCAACAAAGCTTATGGTTTTGGTCAAAAAGGTGTCGCGATTCGACGCTACCTATGCCTCGCGTAGCTGCTGACGGTGCTTTTATTTCGTGTCTCTGTTGAATTCCGCTGAAGTCTGACCCGAGTTTTCCATCGAATATTGACCCACACTCTTTGTGAGCAGAAGGTGCTCACGATGTGGATAAGTTCTTGATCTTCTCCTTTTTGGGCTGGGTGTGTGGATCTG
>Ga0102587_1000722_pt1 | contig 31419 bp, 37 predicted proteins | sample AraplaF_Col_mTSA_FD_76853 | JGI IMG/M metagenome (GOLD analysis project Ga0102587, IMG submission 76853) | Arabidopsis root microbial communities from the University of North Carolina, USA - plate scrape MF_Col_mTSA (SPADES assembly) (version 2) | ecosystem: Host-associated > Plants > Roots >... | reverse complement strand
TCCAGTACGGCCAACACACCGTGACGCTGGAAACCGGCGAAATCGCTCGCCAGGCATCCGGCGCGGTAATGGTATCGATGGATGACACCGTCGTACTGGCAACCGTGGTGGCGCGTAAAGACGCAAAGCCAGGCCAGGACTTCTTCCCACTGACCGTTGATTACCTCGAGAAGACCTACGCAGCAGGTAAGATTCCAGGTGGCTTCTTCAAGCGCGAAGGCCGTCCTTCCGAGAAGGAAACCCTGACTTCCCGCCTGATCGACCGTCCAATCCGTCCTCTGTTCCCAGAGGGCTACATGAACGAAGTCCAGGTGATCGTGCACGTGCTGTCCGTGAACCCTGAGATCGATCCGGACATCGCATCGATGATCGGCGCTTCCGCCGCCCTGTGCGTGTCTGGCGTTCCATTCAATGGCCCGATCGGCGCAGCGCGCGTCGGCTACAAGAACGGCCAGTACATCCTGAACCCAACCGCCTCCCAGCTGAAAGATTCCCAGATGGACCTGGTGGTTGCCGGTACCGAATCCGCCGTGCTGATGGTGGAATCCGAAGCGCAGCAGCTGTCCGAAGAAGTGATGCTGGGCGCCGTGGTCTACGGCCACGAGCAGATGAAGGCCGTTATCGACGCGATCCATGAACTGGTGCGCGACGGCGGCAAGCCAGAGCAGCAGTGGACTCCACCTGCCAAGAACGAAGCCCTGATCGCTAAAGTAGCCCAGTTCGCAGAAGCGAAGATCAACGCCGCTTACCAGACCAAAGACAAGCAAGCCCGTACCGAAAAGCTGCGCGCCATGTCCGCTGAAGTCGCCGCCGACCTGGCCGCTGACGCAGCCGCCAACGGCGTTGACGCTCCTGACTCGGTAGAAGTCGGCAACATCCTGTTCGAAATGGAAGCCAAAGTTGTGCGCTCCCAGATCCTGCAAGGCGAGCCACGTATCGACGGCCGCGACACCAAGACCGTGCGTCCAATCTCGATCCGTTCGTCCGTGCTGCCACGTACCCACGGTTCCGCACTGTTCACCCGCGGCGAAACCCAGGCACTGGTCGTAGCGACCCTGGGCACCGCCCGCGACTCGCAGAAGATCGACGCTCTGATGGGCGAGTACACCGACGACTTCATGCTGCACTACAACATGCCTCCGTTCGCCACCGGCGAAACCGGCCGTGTTGGTACGCCTAAGCGCCGCGAAATCGGCCACGGCCGCCTGGCCAAGCGTGCACTGATCGCCGCACTGCCTTCTCAGGAAGAGTTCTCCTACTCCGTGCGCCTGGTGTCGGAAATCACCGAATCCAACGGCTCCTCGTCGATGGCTTCCGTCTGCGGCGGCTGCCTGGCACTGATGGACGCCGGCGTGCCGATGAAAGCACACGTTGCCGGTATCGCCATGGGCCTGATCAAGGAAGGCGGCCGCTTCGCCGTTCTGTCCGACATCCTGGGCGACGAAGACCACCTGGGCGACATGGACTTCAAGGTTGCTGGTACCTCCGCTGGTATCACCGCGCTGCAGATGGATATCAAGATCCAGGGCATCACCAAGGAAATCATGCAAGTGGCACTGGCGCAAGCCAAGGAAGGCCGTGAGCACATCCTGGGCGAAATGCAGAAGGCCATGCCGACCGTGAAGACCGAACTGTCGGACTTCGCGCCACGCCTGATCACCATCAAGATCAACCCAGAGAAGATCCGTGACGTGATCGGCAAGGGCGGCGCTGTGATCCGCGCGCTGACCGAAGAAACCGGCACCCAGATCGACATCAGCGACGACGGCATCGTCACCATCGCTTCCGTCGACGCGGCTGCTGGCCAGGAAGCCAAGCGCCGTATCGAAGAACTGACCGCTTCCGTGGAAGTGGGCAAGACCTACGACGGTACCGTTCTGAAGCTGCTGGACTTCGGCGCCATCGTCCAGGTGATGCCTGGCAAAGACGGCCTGCTGCACATCTCCCAGATCGCCAACGAGCGTGTGAACGCCGTTGCCGACTACCTGAAAGAAGGCCAGCAAGTGCGCGTGAAGGTCCTCGAGACCGACGAGCGCGGCCGCCTGAAGCTGTCGATGAAAGCCGCAGCTGAAGAAGCTGCTGCTGCCGCACAGTAATCTGCAAAGCTGAATAAAAAAGCCGCCGGTGCGAAAGCCCGGCGGCTTTTTTTTATTGCGTTGTATTTTAATAGCTTGTGAACATTCGAGAGATTCAAACGCCCCCGATGACGGCATGATGCTGGGCATTCAAAACAATTAATCTTTGGGGGTATGACAAATGATCGTATGGGGATCGAAGGGTGAAGTGGAAGTACTGCAAGCCGAAGAGCACAAGCATTGCCCGGTTTGCGAGAAGGAGCGGACCTTCATGGTCCAGCTGCATTACAAGGTCAATCACATCTGGTATTTGTTCAAGTGGGTCACCGCCAAGCAGTACGTCAAGGTGTGTGAAGTCTGCCAGCGCGGCGAAAAGCTGATTTCCAGGGAAGTGGAAGAGAAACTCGGCAAGCCCGCCATCCCATTCATGTCCCGCTGGAGCTGGGCATTCCTGGTTGCCCTGATCATCGGTTTTGTCATCTTCGCGGAAGTCGATGGCGCAAAACGTAACAAAGAGGTGCTGGCGATGATGGCAAGCCCGATGAAGCGCGACCTCTACGTCGCCGACGTCGCAAGCCTGGTGAAGGCCCCTGACGCTCCGGTCATGTATGGCGTGCTGCGGGTCAAGAACGTCGATGGAAACAACATCGAATTCGACGCTCCACGCGTCACCTACAACAAGCTGAAAGGCGCAACGAAGGACGTGAGTAGTGGCGAGGTGATTGGTTCCGAATACTACGAAGGAACGATTGTCTTCACCAAGGACGAACTGGCCACGCTGCAGAAGGGCGGTCATATTTATTCCATCGAACGCCGCTGATGAATGACGTGAATTCCCGCAATCCTTATCAATCGCCGTCCACCACCAGCTTCGCCCAAACCACGGAGTTACGGACCGACTTCGGATTCCGCCTTGGATGGTCGCTGCTCTGGCGTGTGTTCGTATTGCAGTGGTTCGGCGTATTTTCTGTCGATGCGCTGCGCTATGTGCCGCTAGACATTGGCCAGTTCAAGCAAGGGCTCATTTGCCTGGGATTGGCGCTGATTTCGGTCTTGTCGCTGCTTGGCACCAGGCACGGTGCGCTGTACTTTCTGTTCGGCGACCGGCTTCACCTGGCAGATTCGGCCTGGCGCAAGTTCCACTGGCTGCTGGTGGCGTATTACGGCGCGATGCTGGCATGGAACCTGGTGGCGGTGTTTGTGCTTGTGGACGTGACGGCAAAAATCAAGATCACCGTCTCGCTGGCCTCGTGGCTCTTCTTATTTGCAATCGTTCCGCGATTGCTGCGCACGGAAACCGATGTCGAATAACCTGAACCTGCAGCACGGAGAGGAGAGTATCCAGCAGATCTCCGACCATATTGAAAAACACCTTGGAAAGATCGAAATGGTCTTTCACGAGATTGTTTCCGATGAGGTGCACATTGACGTCTACTGGGTGAAGGCGAGCGAAAAATTTCCGTTCAACCGGCTCATTACCTCCGGCATGAGCGACCTGCCGATGGTGACGCCACCTGGAACATCGCAGTCGCGCTATGCGGAGTTGATGATGACGCTTCCAGCCGACTGGAAGTTTGACAAGGAGTCGTTCAACAACGAGGCTTGGTATTGGCCCATTCGCACGCTCAAATTCCTGGCACGGCTGCCGCATCACTATGAAACCTGGCTGGGATTCGGCCATACCGTGCCGAATGGCGATCCGGCGGAGCCATATGCCCCGAATACAAAACTGTGCGGTGCGATCATCCTGCCATCCGTCACGGCGCCCGAAGACTTCAACCGCCTGCCGATCCGGTATGGAAAAGAGATCATCTTCTATTCCGTTGTCCCCTTGTTTGAGTCGGAAATGAACTTCAAGCTGCGTAAAGGCGTCAACGACCTGCTCGACCTGTTTGATAAGAAGAGGATCAGCGACATTGTCGACATCAAGCGCGTTGACGTGACGAAGAAATTTTTTGGATTCCTGTGAATTTATTGGCTCTTGCAGCGAAGAGGGCAGGGCACGCAGGGCGCGCGCTGCCGTTCTCGGTCTATTCGTCGGTTTCCGAGCAGAAGATCGTCAACGTTCCGATCATCAAGCCGATGCTGATTTGCGTGCTCGATGGCGGCAAAAGGCTTGGCGGTAAAGGAGAAATCGAGTGCCCGACGGGATCCTTCGTCGTGCTGTCGAACCACCCCGGCATCACTATGCGCAATATTCCCGGGGAAGGGGAGTACCTCGCCCTCATCGTTGAATTCGAATACGAGGACTTCAACTGCCTGCCCGCCAGGACAGGCCGGACGGAATCGCATCTTCAAGGCCCGATATGCGAAGTGTTCCGGAAGACGCTTGAGCAGTTCGTGGAATGGTCATCCTTTGCTCCTGCCGCCATGTGGGCTGCGCGCCGGCAGGAAATCCTTCAGCTGATGTACCACCTGGGCCACGAGCGGATCAGCGCGGTCGTCGAGCCGCCAAGCCTGAGCCACAAGCTTCACGCCATGATCAGCGCCGATTTGGCCAACGACTTGGGCGCCGGCGTGCTGGCCTCGCGGGTAGCGCTCAGCGAATCGACCTTGCGCCGGAAGCTCGCAGCGGAGGGCACGACGCTGCAAGCAATCAAGGACAGGGCCAGGCTGGGTTATGGCCTGCACCTGGTCCAATCGACTTTCGAACCGATTGGCCGTGTGGCGGACAAGTGCGGCTACCAATCGCAGTCGCGCTTTACGGACAAGTTCAAGCAATTCTTCGGCGTCACGCCGACGGAACTTCGCAAAACGCGCATAATGCATCCTGACTGATCCATCCAGGGAGAGCGTCATGAAGGCAGAAGATTTGCGCGCAGTGCAGGCGCCGCTGAAGGACCGCTACAAGGAAGAGCCGGAAGCGGCAATGATCACCCTTCATGCGCAAGGCCGTGCGGAAGAGGGCGTCAGCTGCAAGATTGAAACAGGGAAGGGACTCGTTGTCGCTGGGCTGCATCCGGCCACCGGCGGAACCGGGCTGCAAGCCTGTTCCGGCGACATGCTGCTGGAAGCCCTGGTGGCGTGCGCCGGCGTCACGCTGAATGCCGTGGCCACATCGCTGGGCATCGTCTTGCGCGAAGCCGTGGTCAGAGCGGACGGCGATCTGGACTTCCGCGGCACCTTGGGCGTATCCAAGGAAGTCCCGGTCGGCTTCCAGGCCATTCGCCTGCATTTCGAACTCGATACCGACGCCACCGACGAGCAACTGGCCACGCTGCTACGGCTCACGGAAAGATATTGCGTTGTCTACCAGACTCTTGCAAAGGGACCTGACATTTCAGCCGCCACTTCGCGAATGCGCGAATAGGGCGAAGATCTGGCGGAATATGGGCTAAACGAAAGCCGGCCCGCCGCCTAGGATATGCGCTCCCAAACAAAGGAGCACATATGCGACACCTTATTCTTGCAGCACTGCTGTTATCCAACACCGCGCTGGCCGGCTCCCTGACGCTGACCAGCACCGACATCGCCAACGGAAAATTCATGAACAAAGCCCAGGAATTCCAGGGCTTCGGCTGCGACGGCGGCAACCAGTCCCCGCAACTTTCCTGGACCGGCGCACCGGAAGGCACGAAGGCCTTCGCCGTCTTTGCGTACGACCCCGATGCACCAACCGGCAGCGGATGGTGGCACTGGCAGCTGGTGAACATTCCCCGGGAAGTGACGTCGCTGCCCGCTGGTTCCGCTGCGCCGGCCAGCAGCCAGGCAATGAACAACGACTACGGCGCTAAGGGCTTTGGCGGTGCCTGCCCGCCACCCAAGCACGGAGTGCACCGCTATCAGTTCACGGTATATGCGTTGTCCCAAAAGCTCGACCTGCCGGAGAAGGCATCGGCTGCGTTGACCGGCTATATGGTGAAAGCACACTCACTAGGGTCCAGCAGCATCGAGGCGCTGTACAAGCGTGATTGAGGCGACGTTGGCCTATTCCAGCCTGACTGGAACGCCATGTCGAATGGTGTTATGAACCTCCGCCACAGCGTCGGTATGGCGCAGTAAATCTGCGATGACATCTTCGGTTGCTGGCGAAGTAATGCGGGCATGGTAGCGGATGTTGGTAGCCGCCAGGCCAGGGCCGGTAAAGTCGGCACTGGCCTCAACGAAAACGCCATCAATCGGGATCTGCAGCTTTTCGGCCTCGCGATAGACATCGTTGCAGTAGCAGGTGGCCAACGCCAGCATCAGGAACTCTCCACCGTTGACGGCTGAACCTTTGCCTGGTCTCTTGGCCGGCACGGGGAGTGATTGAGCAACGCCGTTCGTGGCGACATCGACCAAATGCATATCGGCGGAATTGCGAACTGTGGCAGTAATTTTCACGGGATGCTCCTGCGGTTTAGTGCTCCATTCTACGCCGACTCCAATTCGTTACTTTTGGAGAGCTTTGCGAAGGCGCGGGCAAGCTAAGATGCCGGCTCCTGATCACTAGCCACCCGATGGAGTCACAATGAAGAAACTGGTATTTTCCCTGTTAATGGCCGCATCCGGCGCCGCCCTCGCAAACTCCGCGTGCGACGTACCGAAGAATGACTTTGACGGCCTGTATTGCCTGAATAAGGTCTACCAGGAGGCGGACAAGGAACTGAACGAGACCTACAAAAACCTGAGCGCCAAGCTGGATGCCAACGGCAAGAAGGCCCTCAAAACCGGCCAATTGGCATGGATTGAAAACCGTAACAACACCTGCTCCAAGCGCGAAGCAAAAGCTTTTTACGTAAACCTGGACTGCGCCACCAACACCACCATCGAACGCTCCCGCTTCCTGCAGGACCGCCTGCGCGAATGCTCGAGCGCGGGCTGCATGAACAGCAAACTCTAAGCTGGGAGAGGCTCAAACATGAATGGCAAAACCGCATTCCTGGGACTTATGCTGGCCGCAAGCTGCCTGGCGCAAACCGCATACGCAGCAGGGAAAGCGCCGCTGGTGCCGCGCACTGCTGCCATGCAATGCGCCGACCGCAAGATCGAGTTGAAAGCCGATTGCCTCAAGCAGGAGGGGATTGGGGGCTTATCCTGCACCAGGCAGCGCCTTAGCATCATTGATGCCGGCACCGGCCGCGAGCTGGGTAGCCATACTTTCCAGCCCGCGCCGCTCCAGAAAGGCGATGCCTACCCATTGATCTCCGAACATCTGGGCGACGTAAGCTGCAAAGAGACGCCAGCCAAAGAAAAGTTCATCGTCATCATGATGAGCAACGGGGGCAATTGCGAACAATGCGAGTGGCAGCAGGTGTACACCTGGGATGGCAAGGTGCTGGGATCGAGCATCGATGCAAAGAAGGACCCGGTAATCAGCGCCGCATTGAAGGGCGCCGAGAACAAGAAGTCCAAAACCTTGGGCGCGGGAGACCTGTCGCTAAGCGGTGCTGCCACAAGCGCACTCGCGAGCGAGCCGTATTCTCCTTACGGCCTGCGCTGCGTCGCGGGCACCAAGACCTACGATGCAGATACCACCAGGATCGCCGATAGCCTGAAGTCCCGCTATGAACGGGCATGGGGCAAGGATTGGATGGGCAAGCCAGTCCCGCGTCAACGCATCGACCCTCAGCTGATGGGGGAAATTGCCGCCATTTCCGGCTGCGCAGCGATCATCGACGAACCAGCCTGCGCGAATTTCTTCAGCCCGGACATCGGCGGCGAGTTTTATATGTTCGCTGAATTCGGCAGCAAGGTCCCTTTGCGCAAACAATTCGACGAAGCGGTGACCGCGCTTCCACCTTCAGAAGGGAAGGCTGCAGTCCAGCGCTGCATGAAGCTCGTGGCGAAAAAATAGAAGGTGAGCCGAAGAGCTCCGGGGAAGTCATCAACCTGACATATTCGCTGCGTAACATGGGGAACAGCAGTAGCCAGGAGGCGCCATGTTCTTCATCCGATACAGCTGGACTTTGCCGGTCAAGGCGCAATTCGCCGTCTGCGTAGTGCTGCTCGCCGTTCTGGGATGGATGCACGGTTCCGATGCGCGGGCAAAGGAGTTCGCCAACCTACACCACAAGCGTTGCGTCGTGCAGCGCGGTGCATTGGCCAGCGACGGTTGTGCGAAGAGCACGATTCAACTTGCTATGCAACTGCATGGCTCAGAATTCAGCGGCCGCGTTGCCGAAGTGCTCCGCTGAAGTCCCGCCGATTACCGGTCAAGCGGGCTGATAACGCCTTGTCCGCCCCGGTTCAGGACATGGGTGTAGATCATTGTGGTGCGCACGTCTTTATGTCCCAGCAGGTCCTGCACTGTGCGAATGTCGTAGCCTGCCCGCAGTAAATCGGTTGCGAAACTATGCCGTAGCGTGTGCGGCGTCACTCTCTTGTTGATGCCGGCATCCCGCGCTGCCTGGCGAACCGCACGTTGAATCCTTTGCTCCTCAATATGGTGGCGGCGAACTTCTCCTGTACGCGGGTCGGTCGAAAGGCGGCTCGCTGGGAAAACGTACTGCCACATCCATTCCGTTGGTGCGTTGGGATATTTTCGATCCAGTGCGTACGGAAGGTAGACTTGGCCATGGCCTTGCTCGCAATCGCGTTCGTGCTGCAGCTTGACCAGGTGCAGATGCGATTTAAGCGGCTCGATGAGGGAGGTCGGCAGCATTGTGACCCGATCCTTTGCGCCTTTTCCATTTCGAACCGTGATCTGCTTCATTTCGAAGTCGATGTCGAGCACTCGCAGGCGGCAGGCTTCAAGCAAGCGCAATCCGCTGCCATAAAGCAGGGAGGCAACGAGCCAGACATCACCCTCCATCCGTGAGAGCAATGAACGTGCTTCCTCGTTTGTCAGAACGGTGGGCAATCGCTGTGGCTGCTTCGCCGACACCACGTCTTTAAGCCAGTCCACTTCGACCTTCAGCACCTTTTGGTATAGGAAGAGCAGGGCGGATTTGGCCTGCGATTGCGTTGAAGCTGAAACGCGGCCCTCGACCGCCAGGTGCGTCAGAAAGGCCTCGATTTCTTCCTTCCCCATATCTTTTGGATGCCTCTTGTTGTGAAACAAGATGAATCGTCGAACCCAGTCCACATATGCCTGCTCGGTTCGGATGCTGTAATGCAGGGTTCGGATTGTTGCCCTTACCTGATCGAGCAATTTTGGTTGGCTTGGCGACATGATGGATTTCTCCAGGTGTTCGGAGGCTTTATGTTCACATTGCGCCAAGTTTCAGACTTAGATAATTCTCAAGAAGCGTTTATGCGTCATGATAAAATTTTAAGAAACGTCAATTTGACGTCCACTTAACGTTGTACCCCGCTTTGATTTGTTTATGACGCTTGGCGCCGCCACTTCGTTCAGCCTCTGGGCCGCCGCCAACTCTGGCCGTGCGGCTCACGGTGGCGTTTGGGCCGCTGGCATCACCGCGTTCTGTGGCACGGGCGAGCAGGTGCGGTATGCTGCTGTTCGTGTGGGCGCTGGCGCGGACGCCTTGGTGGTAACGCCTTCGTGGCAAGTTCACGCGCGTTGCACAACCCTACATTCGAGCGGACGCGCTAAAGCGCACCGCTCAATTCCACGTTGGGCCACGAGACCATGACAACACGCACTTTTGCCAGCTTTGACTGGTCGACTTTACCGGCTAATCAAACTGACGCGAACATCGGCGATATCCCGCCAGGTAAAGAAGTAATGGATACGATCCATTTGGCTTTGGTCGAGCGGGGCTTTGTCGTAACTGAAGTGGAGCAGCACAGTTCTTACGGTTGGAGCTTCTACATCAAAATCGGGGAAGTTTTCGTTTGGACCATGCTTCAACTTTCAGATTCCTGGCTTCTTGTCTCTGATGCCCCAATCGGTTTGCTCAAGCGGCTAATTGGCCGAAGCAATAACGCAGCCCTAACTATTGCCTGCGCTGAGCTGCACGCTGCATTGTCGTCGACCACCTTGGCGCAAAGCATTCGGTGGTTTACACGCGATGAATTTGCGAAAAACCCGTCCGGAGGCGTTAGTGAACCATAAGCCCAACCATCCAATCCAGCGGACGCCTGGCGGCGCCGCTGATCGCAAACGTTAGGCATCGAGTCATGGTCTCGGCTATCAAAGCAATCATTGCACTAATCGCTGGATCCGCATTAGGGTGGTGGTTACTTGCTGGATTCTGCGGAATACCAGGGCTTAAATTCAGTATCGCCTGTGGTCACAATGCTTATATTTGGATACCAATTTTTGTCCCGCTCAGCGTTTATGCCTCTTGGCTTACGCTAGACTTTATCAGTCGCAAAATTCAAAAACGAACTGCTAACGCAAACGATACAAATAAGAATGCCTAACCCAATGCTCAACCTCGCTCCCTTCGGTCGCTGGACACGCCAAAGCTTTGCTTTGTCGTGCCGGTTAGCGTGAAACGTTAGAATCTGCCAGTCATATGTTTAATCCAGATCTCATCTCGGCACTTACTGTTCTTTCGAAAACGCGGACCGAAGAAGGCTACGTTGAACGCCAAGAGGCTTTGCTCCAGCATCTTCCTGGTGAGTATGACCAATTGGTTGACATCGCCTATGATGCCGAAGACTCTTCAATACGGATAGAAGCGCTGGAGCTCGTTGCACTGGCGGCGAAAGATGATTCGCGTACGGTATTATCAGATTCAATGAAGGCTGATCCTGATCCGGTCGTTCAAAAGCATTCAGAAGGACTGCTTTTCCGAGCAATCGTCAATGAAAACATTCGCAAACACTTGCTCCGTGCGGCGCACTAAATATCTAACCTCTAGCTCAACCGGACGCGCTTGCGCGCGCCGGTTAGCACCACGTTGTACCTCGCTTTGATTTGATCGTGATGCTTGCCTCTGCCACTTCGTTTAGCTTTTGCGCCGCTGCCAAATCTGGCCGTGCGGCTTCCGGCAGCGTTTTGGCCACTGGCAGCGCTGCGTTCTGCGGCAAAGGTAAGCAAGTACGGTATGCTGCTGTTCGTGTGGGCGCTTGCGCGGACACATCGATGGCAACGCCTTCGTGGCAAGTTCACGCGCGTTGCACAACCCTACATTCGAGCGGACGCGCTAAAGCGCACCGCTCAATTCCACGTTGTACCCCGCATTGATTTTTTATGACGCTTGCCGCCTCCACTTCGTTCAGCCTCTGGGCCGCTGCCAACTCTGGCCCTGCGGCTCGCGGTGGCGTTTGGGCCGCTGGCAGCGCCACGTTCCGTGGCAAGGGCAAGCAGGTGCGGTATGCTGTCGTTCGTCCGGGCGCTGGCGCGGACGCGTTGGTGGCAACGCCTTCGTGGCAAGTTCACGCGCGTTGCACAACCCTACATTCGAGCGGACGCGCTAAAGCGCACCGCTCAATTCCACGTTGTACCCCGCTTTGAATTGTTTATGACGCTTGTCGCCGCCACTTCGTTCAGCCTCTGGGCCGCCGCCAACTCTGGCCGTGCGGCTCACGGTGGCGTTTGGGCCGCTGGCATCACCGCGTTCTGTGGCACGGGCGAGCAGGTGCGGTATGCTGCTGTTCGTGTGGGCGCTGGCGCGGACGCCTTGGTGGTAACGCCTTCGTGGCAAGTTCACGCGCGTTGCACAACCCTACATTCGAGCGGACGCGCTAAAGCGCACCGCTCAATTCCACGTTGGGCGCTAGTTCGATTTGATCATGTTCAAGCCTAAGAATTTCAAACTCGCCGCTTCTGAAATGGTTCGGCTACTTGATCGACCGATGGGGGCCGGTCTTGCCACTGACCACATCATGGTTGAAGGTTTCCTGGTCGGCTACATGTACCGTGAAGAACCCGACGGACCGACTGATAGCGGTTGGCGCTTCTTATCCGGGCACGAGACTCAAGAGTATGCCGACGTCGCCGATAACTGGGCCTTCTACGATCTGAATACAATTGCGAACTACGACCGAGCTGTGATTCCATACCTGGGTATGAAAATCGGAGCAGAGCTGGAGCGCATCTCCGGCACCAACGAATTTCAATGCGTATGAATTACAGCTATTGGCCCAACCATTCCATCAACCGGACCGCTACATCGCTGCGCGCTGTAGCGTCCGGTTACGTCCAACGTTGTACCCCGCTTTGATTTGTTTATGACGCTTGGCGCCGCCACTTCGTTCAGCCTCTGGGCCGCCGCCAAACCTGGCCGTGCGGCTCGCGGTGGCGTTTGGGCCGCTGGCATTGCCGCGTTCTATGGCAAGGGCAAGCAGGTGCGGTATGCTGCTGTTCGTGTCGGCGCTGGCGCGGACGCCTTGGTGGCAACGAATTCGTGGCAAGTTCACGCGCGTTGCACAACCCTACATTCGAGCGGACGCGCTAAAGCGCACCGCTCAATTCCACGTTGGGCCACCTGATCAACATCCATGAATAGAATTCTGTTTTCGATACTCTTCATTACATCTCCGCTTGCGTTTGCAGCGGACCCTCTGGAACCTTGGGGATATCCTGACCCAAGCGAGTTCGTGAAAGCTTCGAACGTCCTCTGCGCTGACCAGGCGAAGTCGGCTCTGTTGGCATGGCATTACGCCCGAAAGGGGCGTACTCGTGAGGAAGTTCTAGCACTAATTCCGGAATCGCCCAAGGCATTTCCGATGCGAGTCACGAGCGCTATGCGTGAGAACGTCGAGGATGCATTTTCCTATCCGGAGATATCACAGTATGCGCTTTACTCCTTTAGAGCAGAAGTTTGCATGAGAGAGACCCTTGGCGCAGTTAGGATGCCAAGGCTTGCCCTTGCTGAAGGCGATGTTAGACAGTGCCAACGAACTCACGGCACGGAGAAAAGCAACGAGCTTTTTAAGTGCATTCAATCCGCAGTCAGAAAGTTGGAACCGAAATGACGCATTTGCCCAACCTTGCGGTCAACTGGACTGCCTACACGCTGCGCGTTCCGGCAGCCAGTTACCTTAGACGTTGGGCAAATCACGAAGAAATATGAGCTACGACATTTCCCTTTACGATCAAGCGTTTCTGCGGAACGCACTTCAAACTGGGCTCGGGGATTGGACAAAGGCAACCACGCTCCCCGCTGCTGTGAATGAGGCGGCCGTGTCAGCTGCTCTATCGAACGGATTTACCGAGTCTTTGCTTGATGAGAAATTTATCCAATTTATGATGGCCCAAGGCCACCCACCTGGCCGTGAGTTCGTTCTGGATTCAACATTCGCGTTCGCTCAAATGACGGTCTTCTCTGGCTCAATAGCCTTTTCAATTTCGTCATCCGAACGTGCCGCGAACTCAATCAAGATTTGCTCCGATATTGCTCGGCAACTTGCACGTACCCACGGCCTTGCCTTGTTCGATCCTCAAACAGGCGAAGCGGAATTTGAATGATGTCTTTCGCGCCCAACAAAATGCTCCACCTGACATCCTTGTCGCTTCGCGCCAAGGCTGCAGGTGAGCCCGCACGTTGGACACTAAAAGAGTACAGATTATGTCGGATCTAAAAGCACAAGTACGCGAGAAGGCCAACCTGGCCGTAGCTCAATTTCAAGACCGAGCTGATGGTCAATTGGATTTTTCTTCCGGTAGTCTCTTGATGGTGGAGGAGATGCTCAATGAGGCATCTCAATACGTCGATCAGATGCCTCCGGCCGACGTCACAGCCTTGGTTCAGTTGCTAGGCTCATATTTGCTCGAGGTTGCTCGCACTGTGCACGGTGGAGAATTCCTTTGGCATCAGGAGCATGATCAACCGGTACTTGTTGTCGGCGAGCCAAACCACCATATCGCCATAATGGCTTTTGACAAGGTTCGAGGACGCTTAAACGGAGATAAGTCAGACAACATTCCATTTTTCTACCAAGGATTTGATGAGCGAGTCCGATCCGCAGAACCTGGCACTCGTGTTTTATACGTTTAAGGCTTTTTGCCGAACCATTTTCTCCAGCGGACGGCCTTCGGCCGCCGCTGAGCTGGCACGTTATGCATCATGAGTAATCGAACATTCGCCTGCCTTTACTGCCGCAAGCTTCAGCGGAAGGATCAAAACATTGAGGCTTTTTTCTGTCCTCTTTGCGGACGGGAGAGTGTTCGAGTTCACTGGAAGCTTCACGTACCGTCTCCGAAAAAAATCAAGAAATGGAACTCATTCTGGGGTCGCTACTTGATTGAACTTCGTCAGATCGAAGAGTTCAAGCACAATCCGAACATTTCGGAGATCCGCTTACCGCTCTTGAACCAGGTCTTCCGTCGCCAAACCCGATGAAATTGCAACTGACGCTTTGGCATAACCTTTCATTCCACCGGACCCGCGCAAAAAACCGCGCGGTCCGGTGAATTCGCACGTTGGAGTGCATGTGCTAATTGCTGATCTACCGTTTCCGATTATGATCGTAGCCCCGGATGGCTGGGCTGAATGCCTGAATACCGTGGATGACGCTCGGTCGTGGAATTCGGTGGCGATTCGAAAGTACAACCGTATTGGCTTTCTCGTAGCCGATGCAAGCGGTGCTGTTTGGGTTCTGGAAAAGCTAACGCCACTTGAAAAACCATCGCTACTTGATCGAATTCGGTTTCAACCGCGTCGACTTCTCACGGAAGGTACCTTACGCTGTGTGGATGGTCTGCCCCTTGACGTCTTTCGAGATCGACTTCGAATTGCGCTTTCCGCTGACTCGGACGCCATGACCCAGTTTTGTTCTCATGAGAAGATTGTCGCAGCCATTGATCGCGCAACTTCGGTTACTGGACTTATAGCAAGCCTGCACAAAATGAGGGTTATCTAATGAGCCGTTTTGCCCCAACCCTACGCTCCAGCGGATGGCCTACGGCCACCGCTGAGCTTGCACGTTATGCCTGAAACGATGACGCAGCCTCTTACGCCAGACAGCTTTATGGAATGCCCGATTCACGGCCGTGCGAAGCCCGCCTTTATTTGCCAGCACCTTCACCATGGCTCTGGTTTGGGTTTCTTTACGCCAGCGGAGCTTCCGACACCTGATGATCCGTGGGCGCAGGCCTGGTGCGGTGATTGCGAGCGAAAGGCCATCGAGGTTGGAGAATGGAATGACGAATCAGAGGGTTTCGCTTCCTTTCGATGGGTATGTGAAGGGTGCTTTGAAGTGGCTCGCAAACGAAATGCATAACCATTCAATCAACCCGGACGCGCTGACGCGCGCCGGTTAATTCAAGCACGTTGGGCGGCTTGAATGGAAACACGTTCCGTTGCTGATGTTGTAGGTCCGTGGGTCGAGCCGAATTTCAATTCAAGCTTGATTGAACGGTGCCGGTCAAATTGGTTGGTTCCGATTGGCGCCGTCTCGAACTACGTGCTCGCCACGTTCATTCGCCAGCGCGTCGCGCTGGCTCTCGTTCTACCGGAGGCTGACCGACGAATTGCTTCGGGGTTCACGGACGACTCGGAGCTGTATGATGAGGAGTTGGCTAATGCTGTCGCAGACGCGAAGGCCGAAGGCTAGGGTTACAAATGTTTAGAGCTTGCCACAATTCGCCCAACAATTCCGTCAACCGGACCTTTGCATCGCTGCGCGCTGCTTCGGCCGGTTACGTCCAACGTCGGGCTGTATTTGAATGAACCACAATTCTGACACTAGAGCTTGCGATCGTTGTGGAGAGCAAGTTACTGCCTTCTCTCCGCATCTTCGTTACATCTCTACTCTGAAGAAAACGCCGGAAACTGATCGAGTTGCCAAATTGGCAGAGCTCGAGCGGGTTAGTGAGAAAATGGCGGAACAATGCCTTAGGCATTTTTTTCACGCCGCATGTACGCGGAAGGTAGCCTTGTGCCCTCATTGTGGTTCTGAACTTGCTACTTGGCGGGCGCAGCAGTGTTTGGTTTGCCACAAGCAATGGCACAAGAAGTCATGTACATAAGCCGGCAGCCCAACCCGGCAGTCATATGGACGGCCTCCACGCTGTGCGTTTTGGTAGCCAGTTACTTTTCACGTTGGACTCGAGCGTTAGAGGAAAGACTTTGACCGAAATCTCGAAAACACCGGAATACCGTGCCGTGATCGATGACCTTGTCAAGATATGCCGCGACACAGCGCATTTCGGGTATGCAAACGTCGTGCGCAAGGGGGTATGGAATCGCAATGCTACAAGTCCCGAATTCGATCGCGACCAGTACGCTTTCAATCAACTGTTGTCTCGACTAGCGCCCGCGGATCGAGAAACGATCGCTCGTATGTTGGTGGAACAATCGACGGGCGCCGTCTTTGAGACGTTGAAAGTCCTGGAATTCCACGCTGTCGAACCGTTCAAGGATGGTTACGAAGGCAGCTCTTTTCATGACTTCATTGGCAGATTGGGTGACTGGGAATGGCCCGAGTGAATTTGCCCAATAATTTCGTCAACCGAACCTCCGCATCGCTGCGCGCTGCTCCGGCCGGTTACGTCCAACTATAAGGGCTTCCCAATTTTTCAAGGCGAAGTAGCTCTTTGATCAAGTTGTTGGAAGTTGCTGAAACGGTTCGGCCTGCAAAACTATAAACGGTCTAATTGAGCGCTTTGTTGCTTGCCCAGACCCTGATGCAAGACGTCACCGAGTTTTGGGCGACGGCGGCGCCATGTAACCGTCGTTCGCAGGCGCTTTGCTCCGGTGCGGCTATGTTGAAACGGCGCTTCCGGCCAGTTCGCTCTTTAGTTTTGTATCCAGGAGACCTGGTCTTTCGGCGTGGGGCGCAGTTGTTTTAGAATTCAAGGGCGCTTCAAACACCAATAGCCAAAGGAGTCTTACATGCGTCCCCTTAGGTATTCGATCAACATCACTTTAGACGGGTGCTGCGACCATCGCACCATTTCACCGGGCGAGGAGCTTCATCGCTTCTTCGCTGAACGTCTTGCGGAAGCTGATGCCTTGTTGTTTGGCCGGATCACTTACCAAATGATGGAGGAGGCATGGCGGCGCCCGGCAACCGGCGTGTGGCCTGACTGGATGGCCGATTGGATGAAGCCCTTCGCCTTGACGATAGACGCTGCAAAGAAATACGTCGTATCCAGGACCTTGGACAGCGTCGACTGGAACGCTGAACTGGTGCAAGGCGACCTGGCCGAGGCGGTTCGCGAACTGAAACGTCAACCGGGCAGGGAGATTTATCTGGGTGGCGTGGAACTCCCTCTCGCATTGGCGGAGCTGGGATTGATTGACGAGTACGAGTTTGTGGTGCACCCTCGCCTGGTCGGGCATGGGCCGGCTTTGTTTGCCGGCCTTTCCAAGTATGTTGACTTGAAGCCTGTCGGGCGCAGGGATTTCGAATCCGGCGCAGTGGCATTGCGGTACGAACCGAGGAAATAAGCGGAAATGATCACAACACTAGCATTGGTCCTGGGCATGGCCGGCACACCTGCGGCGCAAGCACCGTACACCTTCATCGAGGGCAAGCTGCCGCAAGATTCGCAGCCAGATGGGAACTCAATCGTATTCGAAGGCCCTAAAGAAATGCTGGTTATCGATACGGGCCGGCATCCCGAGCACACAGACAAGATCATTGCTGTCGCCAAGGCTCGGAATAAGCCGATCACTGCGATCATCAATACCCACTGGCACCTGGATCATGCGACCGGGAACGCCCGTATCCGCGCAGCCTATCCGGGCGCAAAGCTTTACACGAGTACGGCCGTGGAGGGCGCGTTGAAAGGCTTCCTGATCCGGAATGTCGAGAAGGCCAAGGCCAGGCTCGAGGATCCGGCAGTGCCGGAAGCGCGCAAGGCGGACACGCGGCTTTACCTCGGCGCGATCAACGATCCCGCCAATCTGATTCCCGACCAGCCGGTGAAAGGGACCATGCCGATCAAAGTCGGCGGGCGTGAGCTGCAACTCCATTTGGCGAAATATGCTGCGACCGAAGGTGACGTCTGGGTTCATGATCCGGCCAGCAGAACCGTCATCGTCGGCGACTTGGTCGTGGTGCCGCTGCCATTTTTCGACACTGGCTGCGCGGAGGGCTGGCGCCAGGCGCTGGCGGAGATCGATAAACTCGACTTCCAGACCCTGATACCGGGGCATGGACTGCCGATGGATCACGCGGCATTCTCCACCTATCGCCATGCGTTTGATGATTTCACCGTGTGCGCCGAAGGGACCGAACCTACGGCTAGCTGCGTGGCGACCTGGATGCAGAAGGGGGCGGCTTTCGTCGCCATGCAGCCGGATCCAAAATATTCGGAAGAGGCGTTGACGTACTACGTCGATCAGGTCTTGCGTGTGCCTGCCAAGCGGGCCGAATATTGCGGTAAATGAGGGAAGCATGAGGATAACGCTCATTGCGCCGGCGCTGCTGCTTGCAGCTTGCGTCTCGACGAATCCGGGTGACCCTTTTCGTGTCGAGCCGCTCGTAGACTACCACCAGCATTTGGTCAGTCCTGCTTTTGCGCCGATCGTCAAACTTCCTGTGCGGGATGGCGCTGCGCTGGTCCGGGAACTTGATTCGGCGGGTATTGAGAGAGCTGTTGTTCTTTCTGTGGGCTACAGCTTTTCCGATGAACGTAAAGGATTGATCGACCCCGACCGGTTGACGCGGGAAGAGAATGATTGGACCTCCTCTGAGGTGGCTAAGAACGTATCGCGCCTTATTGGCTTCTGCAGCGCGAACCCCTTGCGCCTTGCTGCGCTGGCGGAACTGGAGCGATGCCTGGGACTTCCGGGGATGAGCGGTATCAAGCTCCACCTTGGTAATAGTGGCATCAGCTTGCGCGACCCTGCCCATCTTGCAGTGGTGCAGGGTGTTTTCGGCCTTTCTCAGCGCCGGGGAGTGCCAGTCCTTGTGCATATGCGGGCCCGTGGCGGCAGCGACTACGGCGCTGAAGATGCGCGCATTTTCCTTGATCAAGTCTTGCCCGTGGCGCCCGGTATCGAGGTTGTCGTCGCACATCTCGGCGCTTCAGGTCCTGGCTACACGCCGCAAAATGATGAAGTGATGGCGGTATTTGCCGCCGCTGCGGAACGCAAAGACCCCCGCATCGATAAGCTCTATTTCGATGTTGCGACCAACGTTACCGAGGAGACGACGCCGGCCGAATTGCAGCTTGTCGCCCAACGCATTCGGCAGCTTGGACCCGCGCACGTTCTTTACGGCTCGGATCTCAGTCCGCCCGGCGGCAGCGTACGTCGAGGGTTGGAGATATTCCGTACCAAGGTCCAGCTGACGAAAGAGGAATTCGAGCAAATTGCAAACAACAGGCTTCGGTTTGCCCGGTAGCCGTCGCGAATGCCTGTCGTAGTAAGATCTATAATCATTTTATAAGTGGAACGATGAAATTTTTCTGCTCTTCGATTGGCGTCATGCCGGTCGCCTTTGTGCTGATCGGATGCGCAGGCCATGCTTCGGCTCCCGCGACACAGACTTCTTTTGCCGCTCAATTGGCCCCGAATTCTCTCGCTCCGAGCGCGTCGGCTCCAGTGGCTGCGCCAACCTTCGCCGAAAGCGAACTCGTGAAAATTCCTGGTGTGCAGGCTACGATTGACGAATGCCGGAAGCTGAATAAAGAATACAAGGTCGTAACACGAATGTTGGAATCTGGTCCCATGAAAGGCAATCTTACGATCCAAGTGACATGCGATGAGTAGCCTCGTTTCACCAGCAAGACAGGTAATACGGTGGCCATGGATGTAGAGTGCTATGACATCATTTGAGCTTTATGAAAAAGTCGCCGTGGCGTTTCCACCTTTGTCGCCGATCGACCCTTGTTGGGAGTGGGTGAATGTCCACGACGGAGAGCGGACCAAACTTGATGTATTGACGCGACTTATAGATCGCTTGTTCGGAGCTGGTGAGGTTGTCGTCGCCGTGCACTCTGAACCTGGGGCAGCATTTCAAATGACGACGGAACATGCCGTCGGACTTATCTCGGACAATATTCTTGAGTACGACATTCAGGTCGCCGACCTTGGCTTCACCAGATTTTTCTCGATGAATCGGTCAGGCGTGGCCACTGGCGATGCCAGATAGGAGAGCTGTGCATGAAATCGGAAGTTCGGGCAAAGTACCTTCGCGTATCGTTGATCGTGTTTGGTTTGATCTTTCTCTTTGGGGTATATCCATTGACCGTGCTTTGGCCTTCGGGTTGGGCGTGGCATCACGGGCGCTCGGAGTATCTCGAAATGATCATCGCAATCTACGCCACGCTGGGCGTATTCCTTTTACTGGCGTCGAGGGCGCCAGAGCGGCACGTCAGTCTGATTTCATTCACAATCTGGTCCAGCATCGTTCACGGAGGCGTCATGGCCATGCAGGCTTTGGCAAATCCTATACATGCCGGTCATTTGGCTGGAGATGTTCCGGCACTGTTCATTGTCGCGTTTATCCTTGGTTGGCTTTGCCCGGATGCGCTCAGGGTGGTAACTGAGTGAGCAACATCATTGAGCGCTTTGACGTCGCGGTCAGTGGACATGGTTTTGATTGCCTGGTCAGACCGAAGGAAGGGGCAGGAGCAACAAGTGCTGGCCATTGAATATTGGACCCCTGCGCCGGTTGGATATCCGAAGAACGGTTGCCGCGGCATGAAGTATTCTTCGTTCGAGGAGTACCTGGAAGCGCTTATGCTGCGGGAGTAAACACATGACTTTTGAGAACGCGAATATAAGCAGGGAAGAGTACGCAGCCTGTCGGCTCGGCGAGATCGACTGGCGCTACAAACCCATGAGCAATTGCTCGTCGCAATGGACGATCGATCGGGAGCGGAATATCCACATGCGTTGCGTCAGCCGCACTGTTCCGCCGGATATGGGGCCGCACGATCCCTTCTGGCTGTTTTACTGGAAGACGGATTACGTCATCGTTCATGCCCAGGTCACGGAGCATGCGTCGCAAAACAACGGGTGGGTTGCGCGAATCATTCTGACAAAACTTGAGATTCCGATGGCCCTCAAAACGCATAAGCAGGAGATCGTCAACGACATCAGGGATGCTATGCAAGCATACGGTACGGGCGGTGTACATTGCATCGCTGAGAACTGAACTATTCGGTGGCATATGGTGTTTAGCATTCGGCCGATTCGGCAGTCAGACTACGACGGGTGGCGTGTCCTTTGGGATGGCTATAACGCCTTCTATGGCCGTAGCGGTGCTACCGCGCTGCCGGAGGAAATCACGCGAGCGACCTGGGATCGGTTCTTTGATCCCCTGGAGCCGGTGCATGCGCTGGTCGCGGAGGAGTCCGGCCAGGTGGTCGGCCTTGCTCACTATATTTTCCATCGAAGCACGACGCGGCTCAATGAGGTCTGCTACATGCAGGACTTGTTCACTGTGGAGATGGCACGCGGGAAAGGCGTTGGGCGCCAGCTGATCGACGCGGTGTACGCGGCTGCGAGCGCAGCTGGCAGCTCGCGTGTTTACTGGCAGACGCTAAACACCAACGTGGCCGGGCGGGCCTTGTACGACAAGGTAGCCAAACATATTGGCTTCGTCGTGTATTCCCACGAGCTCGGCTGATGCTATCATGGGTCCCCAATTTCCCGGGGGGAGAAAACCACGATGCTCGTGCAGGCAAAATTAACGGTCAACGGAAGCAGGGCGGCTGTCTGGGGCGCTGTCACGGATATCGAGCATGCCTCGAACATCATCTCCGGCATCGAGAAAATCGAGATCCTTGAGAAGCCGGTGAATGGGCTTGTTGGCCTGCGCTGGCGCGAAACGCGCATCCTGTTTGGCGAACCGGCTACCGTGGAAAAATGGGTTACGGATTCGATCGAACACGAGTCTTACACCACCAGGGCGGAACAGCAGGGCTTTGTGTTCCTGACCACCACCCGCTTGGCGGAAGAGGGCGAGGGTGTGACGGTGACAAGCTCGCACGATTCGCAGCCTCAGACCTTCGCCGCCAAACTGCAGGCGATTCCAATGGGGCTGTTTTTCAAGGGCGCCATCAGGAAGGCCATTATGCAGGACCTGACCGATATCAAGACCGCAGTCGAGCGCACATAGGGGAGCCTGTCATGGGAACTGCATTCTGGATCAAGCGTTATCTGGTGGTATTGGCTGGAGCGTTTGCGATCATCTGTGCGGCGCAGCTGTTGAAAGGGCATGACCTGGCATATTCGGCCACGCAAGGGGCGATCTGGGGCGTGATCAGTTCGGCGATTTTTTTAGCGGTGCGGATCCATATGTCGCGCAAGAAGCAGCATTGCGCCCTGTGCAGGGATACGCCGGAAATGAGGGAGGAACAGTGAAAAAAGTCTTATGTGCGGCGCTGCTTGCGGCAGCTGCAATCTCGGTGCAGGCGCAGACCGCGGCGCCCGCCAGCTACGACGCTGAACTGGCGAAGTCCCTCGGCGGGAACGAAAACGGCATGCGCAAGTACGTGTTCGTGGTGCTGCGCACAGGCCCGAACAAGGTGGCTGCAGGCGCAGAGCGGACGGAGATGTTTGCCGGCCATATGGCCAATATCCAGCGCCTGGCCAATGAGCGCAAGCTGGCTTATGCCGGGCCGCTGGATGGCGTGGATGGTGCGCGCGGCATTTTCATCTTTGCCGTCGACAGCATCGAAGCAGCGAAGGCGCTGGTGGCGACTGACCCCGTCATCATCAAAGGCGAAATGGTGGCCGAGTACCATATGCACTATGGTTCCGCGGCCCTGATGATGGTGAACCAGATCCATAACCAGATCACGAAACCGGCGAGCAAATGAGGTTGGCCTGGCTTGCCGCATTGGTGCTCGCAAGTACGGCGCATGCCGAAGCGCCTTTGGCCGAGCGTATCGATGAAGCGCTTAAACCTTTTTTCAAGGCGGATGCCCCCGGCGCCACCGTAATCGTGATGAAAGACGGTGCGCCAGTTTTCCGCAAGGCGTATGGCCTGGCGGATGTGGACAAGAATTTGCCCATGCAGCCGGAGATGCAGCTGCGTCTCGGCTCAATCACCAAACAGTTCACCGCCGTGGCGATCCTGATGCTGGCGGAGCAGGGCAAGCTGTCGCTGCAGGATGAGGTGACGCGCTTCCTGCCCGATTATCCGGCCAGAGATAAGCACATCACTATCGAGAGGCTTTTGCAGCATACGGCAGGTGTGCCCAATTACACCGCCAAAGTGTCGTTCGGGCTGACCTCGGGCCGGGACAAGAGCGTCGGGCAGATGATCGATTACTTCAAGGACGACGCGCTGGATTTTGAACCCGGCGCACGCTGGGCTTACAGCAATTCAGGCTATATCCTGCTTGGCGCGATCATCGAAAAAGTTAGCGGTACCACGTATGCCGATTTCATTGCGAAGAATATTTTCGAGCCGCTGGGGATGCAGGACACCGCATACGAAGGACATGAGCGCAGCGCCAAGCGCCGCGTGTCTGGGTATCGCGAAGGCTTTTTGAGCGGCTACAGGCCGGCGGAATACGTCAGCATGACGCAGCCTTATGCTGCGGGTGCGCTGGTGTCCACCGTGGATGACCTGGCGCTGTGGGACGAAGCGGTTTCCTCCGGCAAGCTGCTCAGGGCCGACACCTGGCGGCAGGCCTTCACACCTTGCCCTTTGCCGAATGGCGCGAAGTGCAGCTATGGCTATGGCTGGCAACTGGGTGTCATGCGCGGTCACCGGGTGGCGTTCCATGCGGGCGATATCCCGGGCTACAACGCGGAGGCGATCCGCCTGCTGGACGACAAGGTGTTCGTGGCGGTGCTGGGTAACAGCAACCGAAACATGCTCAATACCGACCGCGTGGCCTTCACTGCGGCGGCCATCGCGGTGGACTCGCCGTTTCCGCCGCAGAAGACGATCCCGATGACCAAGCTCGCAATGACGGCGTACGTCGGCACGTTCAGGTTGTCCGAGAGCGGCACGCGCACCATCAGTTTCGATGGCGGAGGCTTGCGCTTTGAACGAAAAGGGCGCAGGCCGGCGGGGCTGCGCCCTTATGGCGTGGATAAGTTCTTTGTCGAGGGTTCCCTGACCACGCTGGATTTCGTGCGCGGACCGGATGGCGCGGTGACCGGGTTCATGTTGCACGGTACGTCAGGCGATGAAACCGCGGAGCGCGTCGTCAATTAAAAAGAGGCCGCCAGCCTACACAAGGGCTGGCGGCCCTGACGTGCCCGCGGCTAGCGCGTCATGAGGGGAGGCATAGGCCGGTGGTTCAACCGGCAGGTCCTCGATAACCTAGCGCGAGGCGAACTGGATTTCAATAACCGTTGGCGCTACTCCTGCAATCGCGGGCATGGATTCATCGACATAGCTCAAATGGCCACTGACTGAATCGTCTGGTGCAAACACAAGATCCATCACCATCTTGCCGTCAAGGGCGGCGAATTTACCGTTGCCGGTACGTGTGATTTCGTGTTCGGATTGGTCGTCGACCTTGGCGTAGATGCGCGTTTGCTTGCGAAGCAGCCAGAGTGTCTTGCCGTTGGAGAGATCGTATGCGCCCTTGTATTGATTGAACTCGTCAGGCGTAATATAGGTCCGCACAACTGCCTTTGTGGCGGGGATTAACACTGTTTGATCGCCAGCGCTTTGTGCGTAAGCCGTAAGGGCGAACGCGAGCAGGCTGCCGGTAGCCACTAACCGTTTCATGATTGCCTCCATTTCAGGTGTGTGGCCAGGTCTTTAAGATTGCCTGGCTATTTCACTATAGTTCCCCGTTTGCCTTAGCGCGAGGCCAAGGAAAGGCTGGCATGCACCGGTTGGGCGTCGGCCATGCTTGGCATGTAATTCAGGTCGCCCGTGGCGGTATCGTCATCAATCCAGACGATTTTCATGGCCAGGCTGCCATCAGCTGCGCTGAATCTGCCGTCGCCAAACCATTGGACTTCCTGCCGGGGTTGCTGGCCAATTTGTGCGTAGAGCCGGACAGCTTTGCGCGACAAGGTGAGGGTTTGGCCGTTGGACAGGGCATAGCTGCCCTGGTATTGATAGAACTCTTGCGGTGATATGAGCTTGCGTTCCAATTGCATTTGCTTCTGCGCGGGCACAACCACCGATTGGTCAGCGCCGGTGCTGCTTTGTGCTGCTGCAGTTGCAGACAGCACGAACAACCCGGCGGCAGCGAAGTATCGCTTCATGACTGCCTCCGTTCGTGGACCAAGGGTGCCAGTTCTTTTGTTGTCTGGCTATTTTTCAATATAGCCCCGGCGGAGGCCGACGGAATTTCAATCTTTTGATGGAACTGTCGGTGGCGATACCTTGCGCATATCCCCCATCAAGGACGGTAGCTAACCCGATACACCTTGTGCGCGTGGTCGTCGGAAACCAGTATCGAACCATCAGGTAAATTGGCAATATCGACTGGCCGGCCGCTGACTTCTTCGTTTTGCAGGAAGCCGTCGATGAAGGCGGTGTCGCTGACCACCTTGTTGCCGTAGAGCGTGATCAGGCGCACCTGGTAGCCGATCTTGCTGCTGCGGTTCCAGGAGCCGTGTTCGGCGATCAGCAGCTGGTTGCGGTACTGCTCGGGGAACTGGCTGCCGGTGTAGAAGGCCAGGCCGAGTGGGGCGACGTGCGGGCCGAGCGCGGCGACCGGCGGCACGTAGGCCTCGCAGCTTTTGCCTTTGCCGAATTGCGGGTCGGGCACCACGCCGCCGTGGCAGTAAGGGAAGCCGAAGTGCAGGCCCGGTTTCGGTGCGATATTCAGCTCGCAGCCGGGCATGTTGTCACCCATCTCATCGCGGCCGTTATCGGTGAACCACATTTCCTTCGTTTGCGGGTGCCACGTAAAGCCGACGGTGTTGCGAACCCCGCGCGCGAACAGTTCCCAGTTGCTGCCGTCCGGGTTCATGCGCCAGATCTTGGAGTGCGGCGCGTCTTCCTTGTCGCAGACATTGCATGGTGCGCCGATTGGGATGTAGAGCTTTGCGTCCGGGCCGGCCTTGATGTATTTGGCCCCGTGCCAGGTTTCCGTCGGCAGGTCGTCTTTCACGACTTTGTAGGATGGCTTGCCGGCGTAGGTTTTTTCAATGTCGTCGAACCTGATGATGCGCGAGATTTCGCCGACGTAGAGGGCGCCGTTGAGCAGGGCGACGCCGTTCGGGTTGTTCAGGCCTTCGGCGACGGTGACCACTTTTTCGGCCACGCCGTCCTTGTCGGCATCGACCAGGGCGTAAACCTTGCCGGCTTTCGTTGAGCCGACGAAGACGATGCCGCTGTCGGTGACGGCCAATTCGCGTGCACCGTCCACCTTGTCGGCGTACACGGCGATCCGGAAGCCTTTCGGCAGTTTGAGGGCGGAAAGGCTGTTCGGCTTGGCGGCTGGCGCCGGAGCGGCAGTGGTGGCAACGCTGCCGGCAGCTTTGCGGGCGGTGGCGTTGGCCGGCATCAGGTACTCGGCAAGCTGGCCGATCTGGGTTGCGCTCAGCTGGCTGCCCCATGCGGGCATGCCTTTGTCGGCGACACCCTTGCTGATCAGGCGGACCAGGTTGGCCTTCGTTGGCTGTCCGTGCAGCCAGGTCGAATCCGCCAGGTTGGGGCCGGCGGCGCCTTCCAGGTCTTTTCCGTGGCATTGGGCGCAATTGGCCTGGTAGAGCTTGTGGGCTGCGGCCATGCCTTCGGGGGCGGCCAGCGCGTTGGAGGAGAGGAGGGCGGCAGCCAGGGCGAGCGTCGGGAGCATGTTTTTCAATTTATTTCTCTCTGGAATGACGGGAAGGCAGGCGAATTATCCGCCTGTTCCCTGTTTTTTGCATTTCGTCGCATATGGCGGGACGGTGGCGGTGACCGCCGATATGATGAAACCATCAAAAACCGGTCATATAATGCGCTGGTGACTTATAAAGGATGCAAGATGAAGAAACCGTTCCAGATTGGCTTGCTGTTCACTGCCCTCTGCCTGTTCCTGGGCCTGGCCCGCGCCGACGATACGACGACCGAGAGCCGGACCATCGATGCCCGCGTGGTGCGCGTCAAGCTCGACGGCGTGATCGATCTCAAGCTGCGCCGTGGCGATACGCCGGCGCTCAACATCACCACAGACAAGCGCTATGTAAACAAGGTAACGGCAGTGCAGACCGGTGACACCCTCTACCTCGATACGGAAAGCCGTGGCGTCAAGCTGAAAACGTCGGCGGTGAAGGTGGAATTGGTGCTGCCGCAGCTGCGCGAGCTGGTGTCGGAAGGCGTGGGCTCCACCGAGGTGAGTGGCTTCAGCGGCGACAACATCGACCTGACGCTGGATGGCGCGGGCAGCATGAAGGTGGTCTGTGATTACAAGAAGCTGAAGGCCAACCTGGGCGGCGTGGGCAGTATGCATGTGTGGGTGACGGAGAACGAGAACGTCGACCTCGACCTGCAGGGTGCGGGCTATATCACCATCGGCGGCCGCAGCAAGAACCTGAAGGCGACCCTGGGCGGCCTGGGTGGCCTGAATGCGCAGCAGTTCAAGGCGGATGACGTTGACCTGGAGCTGAGCGGCCTGGGTAACGCGACCATCAACGCGACCAATAACGCCAACCTCAGCCTGAGCGGCCTGGGTTCGGTAACCGTGTATGGCAAGCCGGCCAAGCGTAACGTCAGTGTGGACGGCCTGGGCAAGGTGAGCTGGAAGTAAATCGTTAGTAGTGCATAAGACAGATAAATTCAAAGCACCATGAAAAAACTACGAGGCGTGTTATGCGCGCTTGGCATCGCACTGGGACTACAGGCCAGTGCGCATGCCGGGTTTGCGGAAGGGGCCACGGCGTATAACAACAAGAATTATGCGCTGGCCTACAAGGAAATCCTGCCGCTGGCCAAGGCGGGTAATACGGATGCCGAGCACCTGCTCGGCTTGATGTATTACATGGGCCGGGGTGTGCCGCAGGATTATAAGGAGGCGCTGTTCTGGCACCGCAAGGCTGCGGTCAAGGGCAAGGCGGATGCGCAGTATGTTGTCGGGGCCATGTATTACACCGGGAATGCGGTGATACAGGACCATAAGGAAGCGGTGACCTGGTTCCGCAAGGCGGCGGAGCAGGGGCATCCGGAGGCGCAGCAGGTGCTGGGGCTGATGTACCGGTATCACATCGGCGGGATGCCGCAGGATAATGTGATTGCTTATATGTTGTGGAATCTGGCTGCGGCGGGCGGATCCGCGAATGCGGCCGAGCAGCGGGCGGCTGTGGCCAAGGGGATGTCGCAGGAGCAGATTGAAGAAGGGCAGGCGTTGTCGTCTTCGTGGAAGAGGGGGACGGCGTTGCCGCGGTCGTCGCGGACTGGGGGCGGCTGAAACCTTTGTGAACCAGGAAACCGGGGTCCGACCCCGCGGGTCGTACCCCGGTTTCCCGGTTTTTGAGGTTTTAAGGTAAAATCCCGCCGTCATTGGGGAGTAGCCTCTCCTCCGCAAAGGAGGAGGCATATGTCAACACACTTGGCCCACAGGCCATGGCATATGCGGTCCCAAACTTGGCAAGACCTTTGACCACGACGCCGCCGATTTAGGCCGGGGGCGAGTCGTGGTCATTCGTCCGTGCCCGGCCTGGAAACACAATCATGGATTCCCTCCTCGTATCAACCGGCGTCGTTGCCCTGGCCGAAATCGGCGACAAGACCCAGCTCCTGGCCTTCCTGCTGGCCGCCCGCTTCAAGAAGCCTCTGCCCATCATTGCCGGCATCTTCATCGCCACCATCTTCAACCACGGCCTGGCCGGTGCGCTTGGCGCCTGGATCACGTCCCTGCTTACGCCGGAAGTGCTGCGCTGGGTGCTAGGCATTTCCTTCCTCGGCATGGCCGCATGGACCCTGGTCCCCGACAAGATCGAAGAAGATGAAACCAATGTCGCCAGCCGCTTCGGCGTCTTCGGCGCCACCCTGGTGACTTTCTTCCTGGCCGAGATGGGCGACAAGACCCAGGTGGCGACGGTGGCCATGGCCGCGCATTATCCGGACCCGCTGATGGTGGTGGCCGGCACCACGCTCGGCATGCTGATCGCCGACGTGCCGGCCGTCTTCGCCGGCGACAAGCTGGCGGCGAAAATCCCGCTCAAGCTGGTGCACGGCATCGCTGCCGCCATGTTCGCGGCGCTGGGCCTTGCCACCCTGCTTGGCATGGGCGCGCGATTCGGCCTGTAAGCGCTACAATCGCCTCTTTCCCAGGGAGGTGCTGCCATGATGCGTGCGATCGAAATTACCAAACCCGGCGCGGCCGATGTGCTGCGCCTGTGCGAACGTCCGCTCCCGGTGGCGAAGGAGGGCGAGGTTCGCATTCGCGTGCATGCGGCCGGCATCAACCGTCCGGACGTGTTCCAGCGCATGGGCAGTTATGCGCCGCCGCCGGGCGCCACCGATATCCCGGGCCTGGAAGTGGCAGGCGAGATCGTCGATGGCGACCTGGCCGCCAGCGGTTTCAAGATCGGCGACATGGTTTGCGCCCTGGTGCAGGGCGGAGGCTATGCGGAGTATGTGACCGCGCCGGTGGAGCAGGTGCTGCCGGTGCCGCACGGCCTGTCGCCGCTGGAGGCGGCTTCGCTGCCGGAGACCTTCTTTACCGTGTGGAGCAATGTGTTCGACCGCGCGGGCCTGGGCAAGGGCGAGACCTTGCTGGTGCAGGGCGGCACCTCGGGCATCGGCGTGACGGCGATCCAGTTGGCGCATGCGCTGGGCCATCGCGTGTTCGCCACGGCGGGCAGCGACGAGAAGGCGAGGGCATGCGAAGCGCTGGGCGCGGCGCGCGGCATTAATTACCGGACCGAGGATTTCGCGGCCGTGGTGCGCGAGCTGACCGGCGACACCGGCGTCGATGTGATCCTGGACATGGTCGGTGGCGACTATCTGCCGCGTGAGATTAGCTGCCTGGCCGATGATGGCCGCATCGCCATCATCGCGCTGCTCGGCGGCTCCAAGGGCACGCTGGACATGGGGCAGGTGCTGAGGCGCCGGCTGACCGTCACTGGCTCTACGCTGCGTCCGCGTTCGGTGGCGTTCAAGGGAGCCATCGCACGCCAGCTGCGTGAGAAGGTGTGGCCGCTGATCGCGGCGGGCGACATCAAGCCGGTCATCTATGAGAGCTTCCCGCTCGAGCAGGCGGCAAAAGCGCATGAGCTGATGGAAAGCAGCAACCACGTGGGCAAAATTATGTTGCAAGTTCTGTAACTCCGGGGAGCATTCCTTGCCCGAGGGCAGCGGCCCGAGCTACAATTACGGGTTATTAAAAATTAAGCTACTATGCGCCGCAAACTCGTCATCGGTAACTGGAAAATGAACGGCAGCCGTGCCGCCAACACTACCTTGTTGGCAGGTATCAAGGCTGGCCTGGACAACGCAAAGGCCGATACCGCGGTCTGCGTCCCAGCCCCATATCTGGCACAATGTCAGGCTGAACTCACCGGCAGCGCAGTTGCCTGGGGTTCGCAGGATGTATCCGCCCACGCTTCGGGCGCTTACACGGGTGAGATCTCGGCAGCCATGCTGCTGGACTTCGCCAGCAAATTCGCCATCGTCGGCCACTCGGAACGCCGCTCCTACCATCAGGAGGGCAGCGCCCTGGTCGCGCAAAAGGCGCTGGCTGCGGTGAAAGCCGGCCTGGTGCCGGTGGTTTGCGTGGGCGAGACCCTGGCCGAGCGTGAAGCAGGCAAGACTGCCGACGTGGTCGGCGAGCAGCTGGATGCGGTGCTGGAAGTATTGAGCGCCGAGCAACTGGCTAAGATTGTGCTGGCGTACGAGCCTGTATGGGCGATTGGCACCGGCAAGACCGCCACCCCGGAAATGGCGCAGGAAGTGCATGCACTGCTGCGCGCCCGGGTGGCGGCGAAGGATGCGGCTGCGGCCGCCGGCATGCAGATCCTGTATGGCGGCAGCATGAAGCCGGAAAATGCCAAGGAGTTGTTGGCCCAGCCGGATATCGACGGCGGCCTGATTGGCGGTGCAGCACTGAAGGCGGCGGATTTCCTGGCCATCATCGCTGCTGCATAAAGAAAAAAGCAGGGCAATTTTAATTATTAAGGAATAGCATGGGCACTTTGTTCAATCTGGTCATCGTAGTGCAGGTCCTGTCGGCAATCGCCATCGTGGGCCTGGTCTTGCTGCAGCATGGTAAGGGCGCCGATATGGGCGCGGCCTTCGGCTCCGGCGCTTCCGGCAGCCTGTTCGGCGCCTCCGGCTCCTCGAACTTCCTGTCCAAGTCGACCGCCCTGGCGGCAGCGATCTTCTTCGCTTCCACCCTGGGCCTGTCGGTCCTGGCCAGCAAGGGCAATGTGGCGTCGTCCGGCGCTGCAAGCGTGATGGATAGCGTCAAGGCTCCGGCGCCTGCGCCAGTCAGCGGCTCTGCTGCGATCCCATCGGCTGCTCCGGCGCCTGCGCCAGCTCCGGCTGCTGCAACCCCGGCTCCAGTGGAAACTCCTGCTGCCTCGGCTGCAGCATCGGCTGCCTCGGCCGCTTCTCCAGCGAAGTAAAACTGGCAACTTTGAACTTTTTGCCGTTTTTCTTCTTGTTTAGGCGCAATGTGCATTAACAAAGCGTCGATCACAGTGTAGAATAGCGGCCTATTGCCGACGTGGTGAAATTGGTAGACACGCTATCTTGAGGGGGTAGTGGCGCAAGCTGTACGAGTTCGAGTCTCGTCGTCGGCACCAAAAAAGATCAAAAG
>Ga0102587_1000716_pt1 | contig 31510 bp, 24 predicted proteins | sample AraplaF_Col_mTSA_FD_76853 | JGI IMG/M metagenome (GOLD analysis project Ga0102587, IMG submission 76853) | Arabidopsis root microbial communities from the University of North Carolina, USA - plate scrape MF_Col_mTSA (SPADES assembly) (version 2) | ecosystem: Host-associated > Plants > Roots >... | reverse complement strand
GGGCGCGTCAGCACGATGCGCTGCACGGTGCTGCGCTCCAGCGCATCGACCGCGCAGGCCACGGCCAGGTAGGTCTTGCCGGTGCCGGCCGGCCCTATGCCGAAGGTGATGTCGTGGGTGGCGATGTTTTCCAGGTAGGTGCCCTGGTTGTTGGTGCGGGCGCGCAGGTCGGCGCGCCGGGTGGACAGCGTGATGCCGCCGTCGGGCGCGGTGCTCAGCGCCGTGTCGCCGGCCAGCATCAGCTGCACGGTTTCGGGCTCTATGGGCCGCTGGGCAATTTCGTACAGGGCCTGCAGCACTTCCAGCGCCAACGTCGCCTTGACCTTGGTACCGTCGATCTTGAACTGCTCGAAGCGGTGCGCGATCGTGACGTCCAGCGCCGCCTCTATGGTGCGGATATGGCTGTCCATGGGCCCGCACAAATGGCCCATGCGGGTGTTGTTGGGCGGCGTGAAGGTGTGGCGAAGGATCAAGGCGGTGGGTTTCCTGAAAAACTCAAAACACCGGCGCCGGGCACCGGTCAAAACGCAATTGTCCGCCCAAACAGGCGCTCGCGCCTGACTGATAAGATTTGCCCATGATTGGAAGACTCTCAGGCCAGCTGGCCGAAAAAAATCCCCCGGAAATCCTGGTGGACTGCAACGGCGTCGGCTATGAGGTGCTGGTGCCCATGAGCACCTTCTACAACCTGCCCGGCCTGGGTGAAAAAGTCAGCCTGCTGACGCACTTCGTGGTGCGCGAAGACGCGCAAATCCTCTACGGTTTTGGCAGCGCCACCGAGCGCGCGGCCTTTCGCCAGCTGATCAAGATTTCCGGCGTGGGCCCGCGCACCGCGCTCAGCGTGCTCAGCGGCATGAGCGTCGAGGAACTCTCGCAGGCGGTGACCCAGCAGGAAGCCGGCCGCATCATCAAGGTGCCCGGCATCGGCAAAAAAACCGCCGAACGCCTGCTGCTCGAGCTCAAGGGCAAGCTGGGCGCCGACATCGGCGTGCAGGTCAGCGTGGCCAATGACGCCCAGTCCGACATCCTGCAGGCCCTGGTGGCGCTGGGCTACAGCGACCGCGACGCGGCGCTGGCGCTCAAGGCCCTGCCCAAGGACATAGGCGTGAGCGACGGCATCAAGCTGGCGCTGAAGGCATTGGCGAAATGAAAATGAGCGACCGTAGGGACTCTCTTCTACCCAAGCAGGGGCCGCGGAACCGGCTTTGCCGGGCCGCAGGCGCAGCGGCCCCCGAGGGGCTGGAGCTCGCGGCTCCAAGCCTGCCTGCGCAGGCTTGGACGGGCGACAGAGGCGAAGCGTCTCGCGAACCGCGGCCTGCAAGGCCTCGCGCAGTACACGCAGTGACAAGCGTGGGGGCCTTATGACCATCCAGACCGACGATTTTTCCTCCGGTGACTTTCCGCCCGCCAAGCGGGTAATGTCGGCCGCGCCGGCCTCGCCCGGTGAGGAGGCCATTGAGCGCGCGCTGCGCCCCAAGCTGTTTGACGAGTACGTGGGCCAGTCCAAGGTGCGCGACCAGCTTGAAATCTTCATAGGCGCGGCCAAGAAGCGCCAGGAGGCGCTGGACCACGTATTGCTGTTCGGCCCGCCCGGCCTGGGTAAAACCACGCTGTCCCACATCATTGCGCACGAACTGGGCGTAAACCTGCGGCAGACCTCGGGCCCGGTGCTTGAAAAACCCAAGGACCTGGCGGCGCTGCTGACCAACCTGGAAAAGAACGACGTCCTGTTCATCGACGAAATCCACCGCCTGAGCCCGGTGGTGGAGGAAATCCTTTACCCCGCGCTCGAGGACTACCAGATCGACATCATGATCGGCGAGGGCCCGGCGGCGCGCAGCATCAAGCTGGACCTGCAGCCCTTCACCCTGGTGGGCGCCACCACGCGCGCCGGCATGCTGACCAACCCGCTGCGCGACCGCTTCGGCATCGTCGCGCGGCTGGAGTTTTACACGCCCGACGAGCTGGCCCGCATCGTGCGGCGCAGCGCCAAGCTGCTCAACGCGCCCATCGACGAGGACGGCGGCTTTGAGATCGCCCGCCGCTCGCGCGGCACGCCGCGCATCGCCAACCGCCTGCTGCGCCGCGTGCGCGATTACGCCGACGTCAAGGGCAGCGGCCACATCTCGCTGGACATCGCCAACAAGGCGCTGGCCATGCTGGACGTGGACCCGCAGGGCTTTGACGTGATGGACCGCAAATTGCTCGAAGCCGTGATCCACCGCTTTGACGGCGGGCCGGTGGGCCTGGACAACATCGCCGCCAGCATAGGCGAGGAGCGCGACACGATTGAAGATGTGATCGAGCCCTATTTGATCCAGCAGGGCTATCTGCAGCGCACACCGCGCGGGCGCATCGCCACGCTGGCCGCCTACCGCCACCTGGGCGTGGCGCCACCGGCCAGCGGCAACGACATGTTCAGCGCCTGAGCATGGGACGGTGGGTGGCGATATCGCCTGGAGCCGATCCCTCCTGGTCAGAAATCGGCGCGGTATGGCGTTTCTATAACTCGGTGGTTCTAGGCCTGACGGCGACTGTCGTTGTTTCCTACGCTGTGAGCGGGCTGGTGTTCGGTCATTTACCCGTGTTTGTGATGACTGGCTTCTTCATGCTGCACGGGATGCCTGCCTGGCTCGCGGCAGCCGGTACCTTGGTGCTTGCGATGGCTTGGGCGAATCAACTTGTGCAGTGGCATTGGTCGCAGGCTTCAGCGGATTTCTGCCGTCGTTTCCGCATGATGTGTTATGTCGCCTGGGCTACCGCGTGGAGTGTCGCGGTGGTGGTGACGGTGTTTGATGCCAAGCCGTGGGGGCGCTGGGATGGACTGGCGCCCACAGCAGAATGGTTTTTTGCGCCCTTGCCCTGGCTCTGGCGCGACTTGCTGCCGCTGGCGTCACCCCACGTGACGAGCAAGCTCTATGTCGCGGGCGCAGCGGCTTTCGGGCTCTTCGTCGTTTTCCTCAAAAGCACTTGGTGGCCCCGAGGTTTTCCTTTCTTCCTGGGGGTGGCCGTTTGTGTGGCAGGCCTTTATTTTCTGGGTGAGGCAGCTTTTGACTACGGCGCCGCCCGCGGACTTGCCGGAGCCTCTGTGAATTTCCCGAATGAGCTGAACGCCAACCCTGGCCGCTATAACGCATGGAACTTCCTGTCATGGTGGGGCGCGGTTACCAGCATGGCGTACGGCACGGTGTTAGTGTCCTGCGCATTCGTTCTCGGCCCGCACGACCTTAAGGCCCGCACCGATTGATCATGAAACTACCAGTGCATTTTGTGAGCCGCCACATGGCGCCTGCTGTCCGGAGCGTGACCCTGGTCGGGCTGCTGGCAGGCTGCGCGGCCACAGGCAATCCGACCGCGCCCCGCACACCCAACCCGGCGGTACCGCTGGCGGCCAGCTCCAGCCTGCCGGAATTCCCCGAGCTGTTCAAGCAGATGGGCAAGCTCTACGCCGACCACCCGCAGGCACCGAAGATGCAGGACGGCGACGGCATGGGGCAGAAGATTTCCATCGCGCGCGTGCGCAAGCCCGGCGCATTGGACGCGCTGCAGGCCTACCGCGCGCAAGGCCTGCACGGCCGTGTCGTGGTGATTGCGCTGCTGGATGCCGAGGGCAAGCTGCTGGACGCTCGCGTGCTGTCATCCACGCACGCTGAACTCAATGAGGCAGTGCTGCAGTCGGCGCGCGAAGCCGAGTACCGGGGCGGCCGCATCAACGGCGCGGCTGCGCCCATGTATGCCGTCTACGGCGTGAACTTCTAAAGCGTAACCAGCCGCTCAGGTCAGCGCGCCGCGCGCGTCGACCCGGAAGATACGCTGCACGGTGCCGTTGCGCAGGCCTCCCGTCACGCCAATCATGAAGTCGTGCAGGTTCACGGTCGGGTCGCAGTGCCCCGGGATCAGCCACAGCATGCGGCCCAGGCCGGGCAGGCGCTTGCTCTCGCCGGCGGGCCGCAGGATGCCGTGCTCGTCGCCGCCGTTGAAAAACTCAAGCTCGCTTTCGGTGTCGAAGGCATGCACCAGCGGCAGGCCGGAATCGATCGCGTGGCTTTTGTGGCCGGCGTCGCACACCGCGTGGCCGCCGTGCGTGCTGATGACCTGGGTCTTGATGAAAAGCGCGTGCTCGAACTGCGGCTGGGCCGGGTCTCGCTCGTTTTTGGCGTAGTCGGCGTCCATGAACATGAAGGAGCCGGCCTGCAGCTCGCCGTAGACGCCGCTGGCCGCTTCCAGCATCAGGCTGCCGGTGCCTGCGCCGGTCACCAGGTCCACCGTGATGCCCTGGGCCTCGACCAGCTTGCGCGTGAGCACCACGGCCTCGACGGCCTTGGCGATGGCGTCGCGCCTTTCGTGCGCGCTGCGCATGTGCTGGGCCTTGCCGTGGTAGGCCTGCAGGCCGGCAAAACGCAAGGCCGGGTGCTTGCGGATTTCCAGCACCAGCGTGACGGCGGCGGCACCCGGCTCGACGCCGCAGCGCCCCTGGCCGACGTCGATTTCGACAAAAACGTCGATCACGGTGGCCACGCCGGTGGCGCTGCGCGCCTCGGTCATGGCCTGCGCCAGGCGGATCACGCCTTCGGTGCTGTCGACCGCGATGGCCAGGTGGCCGCCCTGGGCCGCGAGCTTTTGCGCGAGCGCGGCCACGCGCGCCAGCTTGGCCGGGGCGATGACTTCATTGCTGATGTAGATGTCGGTGACGCCGCCGGCCGCCATGATTTCGGCCTCGGAGGTCTTCTGCACGCAGACGCCGACCGCGCCGGCGCGTACCTGCATCTTGGCCAGCGAGGCGCTTTTGTGCAGCTTGGCATGCGGGCGCCAGCGGACGTTGTGTTTTTTTGCGAACTCGGCCATGCGCGCGAGATTGCGTTTCATCGCGTCCATGTCGATGACCAGGGCAGGTGTGTCGATATCGTTGACCGGCTTGCCTATCAGTTCGGCCAGGCGGGTGGGCATGGTACTCATGAGGTGCGTCTAATCTCTTCTGGTATTTTTGATGGCGCGCTCAGCGGGTCTGGCGAGCCGCCGGAAATTGCGCTGTCGTCCAGTGTGCCATCGTCCAGGTGCTGGGTGTCGGCCCAGCCGACGAGCGTAAAGCCTTCGGGTGTCCAAAGGAGGCGGTTGATGGCCGCATTGCCGAGTTCCCAGGTGCGCGGCGCCTGGATGTCCAGCCGCGTCGCGGCGCGGTACAGCACGTCCATCACGCCGCCGTGGCCGACCAGCGCGATCAGCTCGCCCGGATGCGCGGCCGCCAGGCGTTCGGCCGTGGCGACCACGCGGCTGCGCAGGGCGATCAGCGATTCGCCGCCGGCGGGCGCGAATTCGGGATCGCGCTTGCGCCAGCGCATGGACTGGTCGGGCAGCAAGGCCTCGATCTCGGCAAAGGTCTTGCCTTCGAAATCGCCGAAACCGCGCTCGCGCAGGCCTTCCTCGCGTGTCACTTCCATGCCCTGGACGCGGGCCAGGTACTGCGCGGTTTCCCATGCGCGGGTCAGGTCGCTCGCGTAGATAGCGCTGATGGGCTCGTCGGCCAGCGCCCGCGCCATGCGCTCGGCCTGCCTGCGGCCGGTTTCATTGAGCGGAATGTCCAGGTGGCCCTGGATGCGGGTGTCGACGTTCCAGGTCGTTTCGCCGTGGCGAATGGCGATGATGCGCGTTGGTTCCATGGTCACCTGGGTATTTCCACGTTGATGCGGCGCGTGCCGGCGGGCGGTTGCGGGAACCCGCGCAAGGCCGAGTCCAGCATGGCGGGCAGCACGGCCAGTGTGTCGCCCCAGACGCCGTCGTGCAGGGCGCGTGTTTCAAAGCTGACCTGGTTGGTGCGCAAATCGCGCATCACGATGCTCAGCTCGCGCTTGAAATAAGGCGGCTCGGCAATCCCGCCGCCAATCGGAAACGACAGGCCGACCGAGGCGCCGCGGCTGCCGCCGCCCACAAACACGCCGCTTCCGAAGCCAAAGCCGCCGTAGGGGCTGTAGCCATAAGGCCCGCGGTCGATGATCTGGGTGTTGGCCGTGACTTGCACGCTGTAGCGCGCGGCGGGCGGGTTGAGCTCCATCCCCACTTTGGCCAGGGCGGCGCGCGCCAGGCCCTCCACATGGTCCTGCTGGCTGCCCGCGGCCTGCTGCGAGGGCAGGCGTTCAAAGCGGTAAGGCGTGGCCGGCGCGGGGGGCGGGCCGTTCCAGTTGTAGAAGGCGGTGACGTCGCTGTCGACCACGCGCACGGTGGAGCAGCCCGCCATCAGCAAGGCCGTGGCGGCGATGGAAAGAATCACTGCGAATGCGCGTTTCATAAGCTCTCCGGAGTCAGCTGTTGAAGGAACACTCCCTCAGCGCGAAGTGATGCCCACCACGGACAGCCCCGGCAGCGCCGGCTCGCGGAACTCCTCGGGGTCAAAGGCCTTGTCGCCGTCAGCATCGGCCACGCCGGTGGCCTTGATGGCCTTGAAGTCGTGGCGTTTGTTGTCCATCAGGTGCGAGGGCACGATGTTCTGCAGCGAGGCGAACATGTTTTCGAGACGGCCGGGGAATTTTTTCTCCCATTCGCGCAGCATGTTGCCGACCTGCTTGCGCTGCAGGTTTTCCTGGCTGCCGCACAGCGTGCAAGGGATGATGGGGAATTCACGCACCTGGGCCCAGCGCGTGAGGTCTTTTTCGGTGACGTAGGCCATGGGGCGTATCACCACGTTCTTGCCGTCGTCGCTGACCAGCTTGGGCGGCATGCCTTTGAGCTTGGCCGCGAAGAACATATTGAGGAAAAAAGTCTGCAGCATGTCGTCGCGGTGGTGGCCCAGCGCGACCTTGGTGCAGCCGAGCTCGCCGGCCACACGGTACAAAATGCCGCGGCGCAGGCGCGAGCACAGCGAGCACAGCGTCTTGCCCTCGGGGATCACGCGCTTGACGATGCTGTAGGTGTCCTGGTTTTCGATGTGGAAGGGCACGCCCAGCTTGCCCAAATACTCGGGCAGCACATGTTCGGGAAAACCGGGCTGCTTCTGGTCGAGGTTGACGGCGACCAGCTCGAAATTGATGGGCGCGCGCTTTTGCAGCTTGAGCAGGATGTCGAGCATGGCATAGCTGTCCTTGCCGCCCGAGACGCAGACCATGACCTTGTCGCCCTCTTCAATCATGTTGAAGTCGACAATCGCGCGGCCGACTTCGCGGCACAGGCGTTTTTCGAGCTTGTGGTCTTCCCGCTCTATCTTCATGCTGTTTTGCACGCGCGCCGAGCTTTCCTGCTGCTCGTACTCCGCCACGGCTTCTTCCCAGACTGCGCTCATATCATTCGCTCCCATAACTTCACCACTGTCCCGTCTCGATGCGAATGGCCACTTCGCAGTCGTCAAAAATTTCAAGTTTCGCGATCTTCACGCGCACGCCCAGCACGCCGGGCAGCTGCATCAGCCGGTGCGCCAGCTTGCCGATCAGGCTCTCCAGCAGGTTCATGTGCTCCGCCGTGCACTCGCTGATGATGATCTGGCGCACCTTGCGGTAGTCCAGCACATGGTGGATGTCGTCGTCATGCGGCAGCAGCGGCTGCGTGCCCAGGTTCAGCTCGGCATCGACCTGGATAGGCTGCGGCGCGGTTTTTTCATGGTCCAGAATGCCCAGGTTGGCGTCAAAACGCAAGCCGCTGAGGTTCAGGGTCTGGGTTCCGCGGGTGTTGTACATGGCGCCAGTCTGTGGTGTGTGGGTGGGGCAAGCGGCGGCGACTTACATCAGCGAAAAATCGCGCTCGAACTTCATCAGGTGCTGGCCGCCGTCCACCAGCAGCGTGGTGCCGGTGATGGAGCGGTTTTCCAGCGCGAATTTGACCGTGGCCGCGACGTCGGCGGGCGTGGAGGATCGGCCCAGCGGCGACAGCTTGTGCCTGGCCTGGAACTGCTCGTCGCTCAGCAGATGGCTGGTCAGCGTGAGGCCCGGCGCCACGCCGACCACGCGTACCCGGGGCGCGAGCGCCAGCGCCAGCATGGTGCCGGCCGCTTCGAGTGCGGCCTTGGAGAGGGTGTAGCTGAAAAAATCCGGGTTCTGGTTCCACAGCTTCTGGTCCAGCAGGTTGACCACGGCGCCCTGCTCCCCCTCCGCGCCCTCGCCGCCGCGCGCCACGATGTGGGCGTGCAGCGCCTGCGCCAGCAGCACGGCGGCGCCGGTGTTGCTGTGCAGGTGCTTGTCCAGGGCCGCAAAACCGAAGCTGGCGGCGCTGTCCTCTTCAAAGGTGGAGGCGTTGTTGACCACCGCATCAACACGCCCCATGCGCGCGGCCACGGCCGGCAGCAGGCCGCGCACCGCGGCCTCGTCGCCCAGGTCGGCCTGGAAAGCGGCCGAGACGCCCGACAGCCTGGCGCAGTCGGCAACGGTGGCCGTGGCTTCGGCTTCGGAGGCGCGGTAGTGCACTGCCACCTGCCAGCCGCCGGCCGCCAGCGCCAGCGCGATCTCGCGCCCCAGCCGCCGCGAGGCGCCGGTCACGAGGACCACGGGTGGGGAGGACGGAGCAGGGTTCATGGGCGGGAGTCGGGACTCAAAAAGGGGCAAAAAGGGTGGCCGGGGAGCGGGATGAGGAGGCCGGGGGATCGCCGACAATGGCGGATGGTGACCCCATGACCTCGACGACAGCTACCCCTATTTTAACGACCGCCCTCGCCGCCCACATTGCCAAGGCCATTGAGGCCGCCGGGGGCTGGCTGGGTTTTGACGAATTCATGGCCCTGGCCCTTTACACCCCTGGCCTGGGCTACTACGCCAACGATTCACGCAAATTCGGCCTGATGCCGGGCAGCGGCAGTGATTTTGTCACCGCGCCCGAGCTCTCGCCACGTTTCGGCCAGGCCCTGGCGCGCCAGGCGGCCCAGGCGCTGGAGGCCACCGGCACGGCCGAGATCTGGGAATTCGGCGCGGGCACGGGCGCGCTGGCGCAGCAGGTGCTGCAGGCACTGGGGCCCAAGCTGGAGCGCTACACCATCGTCGATCTTTCGGGCAGCCTGCAGGCGCGCCAGCGCGAACGACTGGCCGTTTATGGTGACAAGGTGCAATGGGCTACGGAACTGCCGCCCAGGATGCGCGGCGTGGTACTGGGCAACGAGGTGCTGGACGCCATGCCGGTCAAGTTGCTGTCACGCCTGCAGGGCCGCTGGCATGAACGCGGTGTGGTGCTGCACGAGGGCGGTTTTGCCTATGCCGACCAGCCCACCGCGCTACGGCCGCCCGTCGAGGTGGAGGGCACGCATGACTACCTCACCGAAATCCACCCTCAGGCCGAAGCTTTTGTCGCCACCCTGGCCGACCGGCTGGAGGCCGGCGCGGTCTTTTTGCTCGATTACGGCTTTCCGGAGCACGAGTACTACCACCCGCAGCGCAGCATGGGCACCGTGATGTGCCACCGCGGCCACCTGGCGGACGCCGATGCGCTGGCCGATGTGGGCGGCAAGGACATCACCGCGCACGTCAACTTCACCGGCATCGCCCTGGCCGGCCAGGAGGCCGGGCTGGAAGTGCTGGGCTACACCAGCCAGGGGCGCTTTTTACTGAACTGCGGCCTGGTCGACGGCATGGAGGGCGCGCCGCTGGAGCAGCGCGCCATGGTGCAAAAACTGATTGCCGAGCATGAGATGGGCGAGCTGTTCAAGGTGATCGCCTTCGGGGCCAAAGGCCATCCGGTCTGGGAGCCTATCGGCTTTGCCGCCGGCGACCGCATGCATACGCTCTAAACTGGCCACCATGATCCGCTGGTTTATCGTCATCTTCCTGGCCCTGATGCTGATCAGCTGGTTCAGCCCGCTGCTGCAGAAGCTGGGTTTCGGCAAGCTGCCCGGCGATTTGCGTTTTCGCCTGTTCGGGCGTGAATGGTTCATCCCGTTGACCACCACCATCCTGCTGAGTTTTATCGCCAGCCTGGTTGCCAAAATTCTTTAAGGAAAACATCTCGCCATGAAAGCCTGCGTCGACCTGGGAGGCACCAAGATTGCGGTCAGCCTGATAGAAGCCGGGCAAGAGCTCAGCCTGGCCCAGGCCTCCCAAGTCCTGCAGTCCCGGCGCGTGGAGCCCACCGAAAAATCCGGCCTGACAGACGCCGTGGCACGCCAGGTGCTGCGCATGCTGGGCCAGGCCTGCGAGGCCGCCGGCATCACCGAGCAGGACATCACGGCCGTCGGCATCTCGTCCTGCGGCCCCTTCGTTGCGGTGAACGGCATGCTGGAGATCTCCAACCCGAATATCTGCGGCGGCATGGCCGGCCCGGCGCGCGGCCTGCCCAACGACTGGGTCAGCGTGCCGCTGGAGGCCCCATTGCGTGCCCGCTTTGGCGAAAAACTCCAACTGGAGAACGACGGCGTGGGCGCCCTGCAGGCCGAGCGCCGCTGGGGTGCGCTGCAAGGCTACAGCCACTGCGCCTACGTGACCTGGAGCACCGGCATAGGCTTCGGCCTTTGCGTGGACGGCCGCATCCTGCGCGGAAAACACGGCAACGCCGGCCATGCGGGCCACACCTTCGTCAGCGACCACAGCGACGCGCTGTGCGGCTGCGGCAACAGGGGCGACCTCGAAGGCGTGGTCGCCGGCAACGCGATTGCAAGGCGCTTCGCCGGCGCGGGCTACCCCGGCGCCTCCGCGCTTTTTAGCGCCGCACAGTCCGGCGACACGGCCGCGCAGGCCATCGTCGACGAACTGTGCCGCGTGATGGGGCGCGGCCTCTACAACATGGTCGCCACCCTGGACCTGGAACGCATCAGCCTGGGCGGCGGCGTATTCTGGAACCACCGCGCGTACTTGCTGCCCCGCCTGAGCGCAGAGATCCACGGCAAGCTGCCCGCGTTGACGGATGCGTTTGAGCTGGTGGAGGCTGGTTTGGGGGAGAGGGTTGGGGATTTTGGGGCTTTGGCGTTAGTGAGTTGAGTTGGCCGGGTCTTGCTCCGGCGGGCGCGCTTCCCCTCTTCTCCTTCTACTCCCTTCGTTTTTCTGTTCACTCTGCTGAGGCTTGCTGGCCGGGTCTCGCCCCGGCGGGCGAGGCACTTTTCTTTGCTTCGCCAAAGAAAAGTACCCAAAAGAAAGGCGACCCGCAGTCTGGGTCCCTCCGCTTCGCTACGGGCAACCTGCGGTGCTCGAGCCAAGCGGGGTCCGGCTAAACTCGCCTTCGGCTCAGACAACGCCGGCCCTGATCCGCTTGTCTCTGCGCTCCTCGGCCCAGCCAGGACGGGGCAATCGGGAGCGGGGACAGAAAACCAAGAGGACAAATACAAACAAGGACACGCCATGGCGTGTCCTTGTTTCTTCAGGTATTCGGGTTTCTGTCTTCGGCTGTTTGGTATTCCTGTCCCCACCCCCTTGTGGATGCGCCGAGGAGCGCAGGGCCAGACGGATCAGGGCAAAAACTTGTTTGAGCCGAAGGCGAGTTGTTTTTGACCCCGGCTGGACCGAGCACCGCAGGTTGCCCGCAGCGAAGCGGAGGGACGCAGCAACCAGGGTCGCCTTTTCTTTTGCTTACTTTTCTTTTGGCGAAGCAAAAGAAAAGTGAGTAGCTGCCGGGCTACCCCCGGCCAGCAGCGCTTAGCAGAGGAAGGAGGAGGATGAGGAGGAAGAGCGCGCTCAGCCGGAGCAAGACCCGGCCGACTACCCAAGTCAATTCAATAAACAAAGCCCTGTTTCGCGTCCTGTTCGGCCGCAAGCAGGGCAGCCTTTCTTGATACCGTCCATGAGCAAGCCCTCTCCCGCAGCTTCAGGCGGAAGCGGCTTGCAGGAGACACACCATGCAACTGGACAATCTGAAAATCAGCACGCGGCTGGGCGCGGGCTTTGGGCTGGTATTGCTGCTGGCGGGCGGCTTGTTGGCGGTGGGGCTGGGCCAGCTGGCCGGCGCCAGCGCCTTTAGCCGTGACCTGAGCGGCGACGCCTGGTCGCGCGCCGGCGCGGCGGCGGCGCTGGGCAACTGGTCGCAATCCAGTGCGCGCGCCACCCTGGAGCTGTCCCTCGCGGCTGATCCCGCATTGGCGGGCGCCGCGCGCCGGCAAATTGCGATGGGCGACAAGAACATGACGGATGCCCTGGTGGCACTGGAAGCCGGCACCCCGCCGCCAGAGGAAAAGGCCTTGCTGACGAGCGTGCGCGGCGCGCAGGCCTCTTATGCGCAGGCGCTGGCCAAAGTGGTAAAACAGATCGAAACCGGCGACCGCGAGGGTGCTGTCCGTTCCTGGGCCGGCGAGGCCGCGCCATCGCTGGGCAAGCTGCAGCAGGAACTGGCCGCGCTGGCCGAAACGCAGGCGCGGCAGGCCAGGGCCGGCGGCCAGGCCGTCGAGACCGGCATCGCATCGGCACGGCGCTGGATGATAGGCCTGGCACTGGCGGCGCTGCTGGTGGGCGCGGCCGTGGCCTGGCGCCTCGCCCGCGACATCGCGCAACCGCTCAATGAAGCAATTTACATCGCCGAAACCGTGGCCGCCGGCGACCTGAGCCAGGAGTTTTCCACCGAACGCGGCGGCGATTTCGGCCGCCTGCTGGGCGCCCTGGGCGACATGGAAGACACGCTGACCGACCTGGTCAGCCGCATCAAGGCCTCCACCGATTCCATCACCCTGGCTTCCGGTGACATCGCGGCCGGCAACGCCGACCTGTCGCGCCGCACCGAGGAGCAGGCGGCCTCGCTGGAGGAAACCGTCTCCAGCATGGAGGAGCTGACTTCCACCGTCAGGCTCAACGCCGAGCATGCGCGCTCAGCCAGCGGCCTGGCGGCCACCGCATCGGGCACGGCCGAGCGCGGCGGCGCGGTGGTGGCCCAGGTGGTGGACACCATGGCGGCCATCAGCGGCAGCTCCCGAAAAATCGTGGACATCATCGCCGTCATCGAAGGCATTGCCTTCCAGACCAACATCCTGGCGCTCAACGCGGCGGTGGAGGCCGCGCGCGCCGGCGAACAGGGCCGCGGTTTTGCCGTGGTGGCCAGCGAGGTGCGCGGCCTCGCGCAGCGCAGCGCCGGGGCGGCGCGCGAAATCAAGGCGCTGATCGCGGACTCCGTCGCGCATGTCGAGAGCGGCTCCGAACTGGTCGGCCAGGCGGGTCGCACCATGCAGGACATCGTGCAGGCCGTCAAGCGCGTGAGCAGCCTGCTCGAGCAGATCTCCGCCGCCTCGGTCGAGCAAAGCAACGGCATCGCGCATGTGAACCAGGCCATGGTGCTGATGGACAAGGCGACCCAGCAAAACGCCGCGCTGGTCGAGCAGGCCTCCACGGCGGCGGCCTCGCTGGCCGAGCAGACCCTGCAGCTGCAGGCGGCGGTCGATGAATTTAAATTGGATGCGGAGCCCGAAGCCGCGCCGTCGGCCGCGCTGCACTTCCAGGCGATAGGCAGGGACCTGCACCGTACGGCGCCGCTTCCGGCTTAGCTTGCTCAGATACCTGGCGGCTTTTTGAGCGTCAGCATGCGGTCCTGGGCGCGCAGCACGATGGTCTTGACCTCGGCGCCCTGCAGCACCGTGAGCCGGATTTCCGCGTCGGGCGCGGCATGGTCCCAGAGCTTTTTGTAAAAGGCCTCCAGCGTCGCGACCTTCGCATCGTCCACCGCCAGCACCACGTCACCCGCCGACAGCCCGGCCAGCTCCGCCGGGCTTTCCTTGCTCACGCGCAGTATCTGTATGCGCCCGCCCTGGTCGTTGGAGGTGATGCCCAGCCAGGGCCTGCGGCTCTTGGCGCTGTAACCCGAACGCTGCAGCTCCGCGAGTATAGGGCGCAGCAAATCCACAGGCACAAACATATTGCCTGGCAGGCGGCGGTTTTCATTGGTCGCATCCGACACAAACAGCGAGCCTATGCCTATCAGTTCGCCGCGCTGGTTGAAGAGCGGCGCGCCGCTGTGGTTGCCGCCGCTGGCCAGCACCGGCGGGCTGGTGAAGAGGGCCGATTCAATGTGGTATTCCCAACTGCCCGAAAACGCGCGCCGGCTGACCAGCCGCGTCATGCTCACGTCGCCATCGTCATCGGGCTGCGGGCCGGTCACCGCCATCAGCGCTTCGCCCGGCTGCAGGTCCCTGCTGCTGCCCAGCGTCGCCACCGCCACGTTGCGCAGCGGCAGCAGCGGGCGTAGCAGGCCGAAACCCGTGGCCAGGTCGTAGGCCACGGCGCGCGCCGGCAGCGTCCTGTTGTCCTGGGTCACGACCTCGATCTGCTCGGCTTCCAGCATCAGGTAGCCAATCGTCAGGATCAGCCCGTCCTGGCTGATCAGCACGCCCGAACCCGCGCGCCGCAGGCCCAGGGTTTCGGCGGAGCGCGCGTCCTCCATCGCCGTGACCTTGACGCCCACCACCGCCGCCGTGGCCCGGTTCAGCGCATCGATCATGGCCTGCGCCGCAGGCGGCGGTGCCGTGGCCGCGTGGGCCGTGCCCAGCAGCAAAGTGCTTGAGAGAAGGAGACAGAGCCAATGACGCAAGCTGCACATGACGGACTCCAGACGCGGCGAGAGGGCAAAGGGCACACAAAAGGCAAAGGGGCCGGCCGCGTTTGAAGAATGCGCTTTATTCAATAGCGTTGCAAGCGGCAGGGTTAACGCCCGGCCGGGAAACGGTTTGGCCATGTGACGGGCGAGTGAGGCAAGCCATTGAGCTGCAAGCTCGACCAGCGGCTTGAAAATCGGCGAGACCATCCGCGAAGAAATACCTCGCGCATTTATTTCGCCTTGATGACGCGCTGTACCACGCCTGAAAAATCACACACTCGAGCAATTGAGAACTATCCAATGCAGTCAAAAAAATTTGCGCGTGCATTCGATTCTTTCTACTTACCTGTGTAAATAGTGCCAGTTGTAAAAAACGCATTGGCAACGTTTTTGCGTTGACAGGCCAGGGGCGCCTCATCAACACTCCCTTCCAACTTCAATAAGTGGCGACGTCCTTCAACTGACGCGTCAACACGCTGCATCAAAAGATTGCCAGCCAGGGCAACCGGGATCGGCAACCTCTGGGAGGAGGAACATGACCAAGGTACTAGCGGGGAGCTGGTTTGCCGGTTGCAAGCGGCTTTCACTGGCATGCGGTGTCGCCATGGCGCTCACCGCAAGCGCAATCGCCCAGACGCCCAGCATCAATCTGATACCGGTCAAGCGCCAGAACACCAATCTCACCGCGTGTCCCGCTGGTGAAACGCTGAATTATTTCTATTACTACTCGGACCCGCCGTATTTCCATGGCGATAGCTGGTGTGACGCAGCCCAGAAGGCGATTGAATACAGCAACTCAGTCGAACCAGACAAACCTGCATGGGTCACCAGTTGCGTGCCAGGTGAATCCTGGACTTATTCCCATACCCTGGTCAGCAATCCGTCCTTCCTGTACAACAGCCCGGTACTTTCCAGCATTCACATGGTGTGCACACCGGTGCCGCCTGTTCCACCGGAGCCTGAGCCAATAGTTCCGGTCATCCGGGTGTCGGAACCCCTTGTTTCGAGCGCGCCCCCGCAATGCAAGGCATGCCCGTGCCCGACTGATAAACCCAGACTTGATGGAGTCCAAGCCGGGAACCCTATCTTGCCGGCGACAGGAGAGAAAGTTCTAAGCGAGACAGACCTCAGCGGGCAAGGCGCGGACCCGCTCAGCCTGGTGAGGCACTATCGAAGCAGCCAGGCAGGTATTGGCGGAAGGGATCTGGCAGTCAACCCGGGACTGGGTCAGGCCTGGTCGCACAACCACGCCGTGTCCATCAGATGGGAAGGCGTTGCGGGCACCGCCAACAGCGTGGCTCGGGTCATCTTCGGCGACGGCAGCGTACGCGCCTTTGATTGGGATCTGGGCAGCGCAAGCTGGAGCGCCGGCAACAGCGCCGACACACTGGTGTTCAATACTTTGGGCCTGCTGTACAAACGCCTGGACGACGACAGCCAGTGGCAGTTTGATGCGACGGGCAAGCTGCTGACAGTGACCCAGCGGAACGGCTGGATCACCACCTACACCTACAGCACCGCCAGCACTCCCCCTCATATTGCTCCCGTACCCGGTTTGCTCATCACCGTGAGCAACCAGTTCGGCCGCACCTTGAGCTTTGCATACATCGCCGGCAACCAGCTGGCGAGCGTGACTGCCAGCGACGGCCAAGTCACCCGCTACACCTACGGCGGCACCGCAGCAGCATCCCGACTGATAACCGTCACCTACCCCGGACTCGCAGGAGGTACGGTTAGCAAGACCTACCTGTACGAGAACACCACCTTCCCGCAACTGCTCACCGGCATCAACGATGAGCTGGGCGTGCGGCTTGCGACCTATGCCTACGACGCACAAGGCCGAGGCATCAGCACCCAGCAAGCAGGCGGCGCCAATCTGTACACGGTGAGCTACGGTGCCGCCGGAGTCGCTGTAGTCACCGATCCGCTGGGGACACAGCGCACCTACAACTACGAAACCACCAAGGGCAAGCTCGCGGTCACCAGCGCCGACAAACCGAGCGGAACAGGGAACAGTTCAGCTGCCAGCCGCATGCAGGATGCCAACGGTTTCATCACGCAGGAGACCGACTTCCTGGGCGTCAACACCATGTACACCTGGGACATTAACCGGCGGCTTCCGTTGACGACAACCAAAGCAGCGGGCCTGCCGGAAGTGCAGACCACGGCAACCCAGTGGCATACCAGCTTCAGGCTGCCGGTGCTCGTGACCGAGGCGGGAAGAACCATCGCCTACACCTACGACACGCAAGGCAACAAACTCAGCCAGACCGTCACCGACACTGCCAGCAATGTGACGCGTACTGCCAGCTGGACTTACAACCCGCAAGGCCTGTTGGCCACCGAGACCGCCAACGGCATCGTCAAACAGAGCTACGCCTACTACAGCAACACCAGCTTTAGCGGCACAGTGCCCAACGAAATCAATACCGATCCTATGTTCGGCGGCGTCAGCTTGCTGCTCAATGGCATCGGTGCGGCCGGTTCTCCTGTCGTGGACAGCAGCCCGTCGCCCAGGTCCTTGACGGTGTTGGGGAATGCGCAGATCAGCACGGCCCAAGGGAAATTTGGCGGCAGTTCAATTTACTTTGACGGTGGAAGCTCCTATATATCGACGCCCGCTTCGGGAGCCTTCCAGTTTGGCGCGGGAAACTTCACCGTTGAAAGCTGGGTCTACCAGGCAAACAACACCACGGGCTACCCGTCGGGGATCCAAAGCATCATGGGCCAGTACCAACTCGGTGTGAATGGAAACGCCAGCTTTGGATTGCTCGCCATTGAGGGCCGTCCCCAGGCTGCCTTCTTCGCGGGCAGCTCGCTGGTCGCTGTCATCAATGCGCCCAATGCACTGGCCCTGAACACCTGGAATCATCTCGCCGCGGTGCGCAATGGCAACCTGGTGACCCTGTACGTCAATGGTGTGAGTGTTGGCTCCGCGGCACTTTCCGCCAGCCTTGATATTTCTTCGCGCAATGTTGCCATTGGCGCCGACTCGATTGGGGCTGGCGGCTGGAACGGTTATCTCTCTGGTTTGCGAATCACCAAGGGATTTGCGCGGTACACCGCCAACTTCACGCCACCGGCACAGGCATTTCCCGTTAGCGGACCCATCGCCGTTGATCCCAATGCCGTAGGCCACACGGCGGGCGACCTGCAAAGCGTGACCAACGCAGCAGGCCACGTCACGCAGTTCACCCTGTACGACAGGGCAGGGCGGGTGCGCCAGATGATCGACCCCAAGGGAATCGTCACCGACATGGCCTACACCCCCCGAGGCTGGGTCAGCAACGTGGCGGTCACTCCACCGGGTGGAGTTGCCCGGACCACGAGCTACACCTACGACAACGCGGGGCAACTGACCGGTGTGGTCATGCCCGACACCACCACCATGAGCTACAGCTACGACGCCGCCCACCGCCTGACCGGCGTGACGGATGCCAAAGGCAACACCGTTGCCTACACCCTCGACGCCATGGGCAACAAGGTCGGCGAGCAGGTCAAGGACCCCTCGGGCAACCTGCAAAGAAACATCACCCGCGTGTATGACGCACTGAACCGGGTCCAGCAAGTCACGGGAGCGAGCAATTGAAAATCATTGAAGAAGGCCATGGCTGCAAATCGGCGGTAGAGCGAGCGACAACAAAAAGTGCCCGCTGGCAGTTTTTTCACGCGCTCTTGGGAATGATGGGGAAACGTTCTTTTACTCACTTGCTTCTCGCTGGCTTATTGCGGATGACTGCTAGTTGGAATTTCCGTTATTCCGGCTCTGGAGGCAGCATGGCTCATCTTTACCGCCTAGGTTCTGCTGTTCTTCTGGCTTGTGCGCTGTGCATGATGTGTGCGGCGTCCAAAGTCCACGCCTACCCCGCGTCCGTCGACCCATCATCATGCGGTGTTGCCCCTTGCTATCTGTATACGACCTGGTACGGCTCCACCGGTTCCACGGCTCGTGCTGCTTGTGAGGCTCAAGCCCGGGTTGGTAGTGGTCCTGGCGGATTCTTGTGGACCGTTACTGGTTCGAGTGAGACGCTGTGCTCGTTTCATGCAGAGGATTTGCGCGGCTACGGTGCACATCAGGACTTCACCATGGTTGTCACTCGGTCGGACGTTACGCCATCGCCGGTCTATGTCTGTCTTAATGGTGGGACCTTAAGCGGTTCCAGTTGCGCGTGCGTAGCCCCGGAAATTGAAAACTCCACATACACCAGTTGCTACATACCGTCTCCGCCTGCCAACCCAATCCCCCTGCAGCTAAGCGGATCAAACCTGGGTACGCCAAAGAAATGCAATATGTGCCCGTGTCCAACCGGGACAGCCCTATCTGACGGAGAGCAAACCCCCCACCCGATTCTCCCGGCGACGGGCGAGAAGATACTGGCTCAACCCGACTACACAGGCCTGGGCGCAGATGCTCTGAGCCTGGTGCGGCACTACCGAAGCAGCTGGGCCGGTGCAGCAGACAGAGGGCTGCCCGTTGATCCCGGACTGACCCGCGCTTGGGCGCACAACCACGCAATCTCCGTCAAGCAGGAAGGCACGCCAGGCACAACCAGCAGTGTTGTCCGCGTCATCTTTGGCGACGGCAGCGTACGCACTTTCAGTTGGAATGTCACGACCAGTAGCTGGGATGCCGGCAACAGCGCCGACAGCCTGACAGCCAACAGCACGGGCCTTCTCTATAAAAGCCTGGACGACGACAGTCAGTGGCAGTTCGACGCAGGTGGCAAGCTGCTCACCGTGACTCAGAGAAACGGTTGGGTCAATACCTATACCTACAGCACCGGCAGCAGCGCGGCCGTCCCGGCGGCCAATCTGCTGGTCTCGGTCAGCAACCAGTTTGGCCGCAGCTTGAGCTTTGCGTATAACGGCACTAGCCAATTAGTGCGCGTGACTGCCAGTGACGGCCAGGTCATCAGCTATACCTACGACGGCACTAGCGTCACTTCACACCTGACCACCGTCAGCTATCCCGATTTGTCCGGCGGCACCGTCACCCGCATCTATCACTACGAGAACGTTACTTACACCCAACTGGTCACCGGCATCACCGACGAGCGGGGAATCCGGCTGTCTACAGTCGTTTATGACAGCCAGGGCCGAGCGATTAGCAGCGCGTACGCAGGAGGTGTCGACCTGTACAACGTCAGTTATGGGGCAGCAGGCACAGCTACGGTGACAGATCCGCTGGGCACCCAGCGCACCTACAACTACAGCACCAACAAAGGTCAGCTGGCAGTCACCGGCGCAGACAAGCCCAGCGGCAACGGCAACAGCTCAGCGGCAAGCCGGGTGCAAGATGTCAACGGTTTCATCACCCAAGAGAGTGACTTCCTGGGGGTGAACACCATGTACACCTGGGACATCAACCGGCGCCTGCCTTTGACAACCACCAAGGCAGCAGGCCTTCCTGAAGTGCAGACCACGACCACCCAGTGGCATCCGACCTTCAGGCTGCCGGTGCTGGTGACCGAAGCTGGCCGGACTACTGCCTACACTTACGACGCACAGGGCAACCAGCTCAGCCAGACCGTGACGGACACGGCCACCAGTGTGGCCCGCACCAGCGGCTGGACCTATGTCTCCAACGGAAGCGCTCGGGGCCTAGTAGCCACGCAAAGCAGCAATGGCATCGTTCGCCAGACCTATGCCTATTACGGCAACACCAGCTTCAGCGGCACTGAAAGCAACATCGATCCAGAGCTAAGTCACGTCAGCCTGCTGCTCAACGGTGCCGGTATTCCTGGCTCGATCATCGTAGACAGCAGTCCGTCGCCTAAGCCATTGACGAGACTGGGCAACGCGCAAATCAGTGCAGCCCAAAGCAAGTTTGGCTACAGCTCTATTTTTTTTGGTGGAAACGGATCGTCCGTGAGCACTCCATCGGCAACGGACTTCCAGTTTGGCTCCGGGGATTTCACGATTGAAACCTGGGTGTATCAGACAAACCGCAACAACGGGTCCTATGGGGCGTACCAGCATGTTGTAGGGCAATATGAAGTGACGGTGAACTCAAACACCAGTTTTGCGTTGCTCGTTGCTGACGGTCGCCCTGAAGCCGCATTTTGGTCGGGTGGCGCAGTGGCCGCGGATGTCAGCGCGGCCAATCCCTTGCCCTTGAACACCTGGGTTCATCTGGCCGCAGTGCGCAGTGGCAATCTGGTGACCCTTTACATCGATGGCGTGAGCGTCGGCTCCGCCGCCTTGACTACCAGTCTCGACGTCTCTACCCGGAACGTCACGGTAGGTGCGGACAGTGCTCGCCAGATAGGCTTGAGCGGCTACCTCTCTGATTTGCGAATCACCAAGGGATTTGCCCGATACACCGCCAACTTCACGCCGCCGGTGAAGGCATTTTCTGATACGACGCCGGTTATTGACCCGAATGCTGTTGGCCACACTGCAGGTGACCTGCAGTCCATCACCAACGCAGCCGGCCACATCACGCAATTCACGCTGTACGACAGGGCAGGGCGCGTGCGGCAGATGGTTGACCCCAAGGGAATCATCACCGACATGGCCTACACACCCCGCGGCTGGATCAGCAGCACTACGGTCACGCCGCCGGGCGGCGCGGCCCGGACCACGACATACACCTACGACAACGCGGGCCAGATGACGGGCGTCACGCTTCCCGACACCACCACCATGAGCTACAGCTACGACGCCGCCCACCGCTTGACCGGGGTGACGGACGCCAAAGGCAACACCGTCACCTACACCCTGGACGCCATGGGCAACAAGACCGGTGAGCAGGTCAAAGACCCCTCGGGCAACCTGCAAAGAAACATCACGCGCGTCTACGACGCATTGAACCGCGTGCAACAAGTTACGGGAGCGAGCAATTGAACACCACCACAACCATCACTCAAGCAGGAGGAGTCCGCATGAGCAGCCTTAGCCCCAGCCGAGCTTTTACCGCGTGGCTAAGCCGCCTGGTACTGCTCATCCTCTTGGCCCCGGTCATGGCCTTTGCCGCTTCGACGACCACGGCGCTTTCAAGCAGCGCCGGCACCGCTCCTGTCGGGCAAAGCATTACGCTGACCGCGACTGTCACGGGCGCGAGTCCCACCGGAACCGTCACCTTTAAGGATGGCGGTACCACCGTGGGTAGCAGCGCCTTGAGTGGTGGTGTGGCCACCTTGAGTACAAACTCTTTGGCCCTGGGCAGCCATACCCTGAGCGCGGAATACGGGGGCGACACCAATAACAGCCCATCGACTTCCGGGGCCGTGGTGGTTGCCATCAACACCGGCACCCTGACCTGGCAGTACGGCTACGACGCCATGGGCCGGCCCACCACCGTGCTGGACCCCAACGGCCTGGCGACCTATACCTACTACGACAGCCTGGGCCGGCCCATCCAGACCCAGCAGCCGGCCAATATTGGCAGCGCCACGCCTACGACCACCGGTTTCTCCTACAACGCCAACGATAGCCTGACCCAAGTCACCGACCCGCGCAACCTGGCCACGGCCTACAGCCCCAATGGCCTTGGTGATGTCACAACCCAGACCAGCCCCGATACGGGCGCCAGCCAGTACACCTACGACGCCAACGGCAATGTGCTCACCAAAACCGACGCCCGCGGCAAGCTGACCCAGTACACCTATGACAACTTGCAGCGCCTCAAAACCATCAGCTATGCCACGGGCACGGGAACGATTTTTGAATACGACGGCGGAGCCACTCCGACACCAGCGACTGTGGGTGAACTGACCAAGATCACCGACGCCAGCGGCCAGGTGACTTACAGCTACGACAGCATGGGCCGCAAGACCGGTAAGACCCAGGTCACGGGTGCCAGAACGTTTACCGTGGGCTACGCCTGGGGTGATAGCGGAAGCGCCTTGGACAAGCTGACTGCGATTACCTATCCGAGCGGCACACGGGTCAATTACAGCTATGACGCGCAGGGTGTGGTTTCTGGCATCACGGTCAACCCGCCGAACAGCAACGGTGTGGGAACCAATACCGGCAGCACGCTGCCAATGTTGAATGCCATCACTACCAATGCAGAAGGCAAGCTGACTGGCTGGACCTGGGCCAGTACCAAGACACAGGCGATCAGCTACGACGCCAACGGGCAGATCAGTGCTTACAACCTCGGTGACCCGACAAGCACCGGTATTCGCCGCACCGTCGTTCGTGACACCGCGGGGCGCATCACCGGGTATACGCATGTCAGCAATGGAAGCCCTGTTCCCTCGCTGGACCAGAGCTTTGGTTATGACAACCTGAACCGCCTGATTAGCGCCACGCTGGGTAGCACAGCGATTCAGTACAGCTATGACGCCACGGGAAACCGCACGGCCAAGGTCATTAGTGGAACGAGCTATCCCAACACCATCTCGGCCAACAGCAACAAGCTGACCCAGACGCAGGACGTGGGGGGCACGGCCACTGTCGTACACGATGCGGCTGGCAATATCACGAGTGACGGGATCAACACCTACACCTACAGTGACCGAGGTCGCCTGGCAACGATGACCAATGCGGGTGGCATCGTGAGCTACAGCTACAACGCGCTGGAGATGCGGGTTGGCAAGACTGGGCCTACGGCACTGGTGCCAACGGGCGCGACATATTACGTCTATGACGAGCCGGGTAAGCTGCTCGGTGAGTACGATGCCAACGGCATTCCGCTCTATGAAACCATCTACATAGGTGTCCCGGTCGGAGTTGTTAAACAGACGGGAACGGCGGGCGCGAGCAATATTGCCATCAGCCTCTACAACGTTTCGGCCGATCAGGTGGGTGCGCCTCGCATCATCACGCGTCAAAGCGATGAAACTTCAGTATGGCGTTGGGACTCGGCCGAAGCCTTTGGGGCGACGGCGCCGGACCAAAACCCGAATAGTCTCGGCACTTTCAGTTTTAACCAGCGGCTACCTGGTCAGGTGTTTGATGCCGAGAGCGGTTTGTTCCAGAACTGGAATCGAGAGTACAGCCCCCGGATTGGGCGGTATATGCAGTCTGATCCGATTGGACTCGCGGGCGGGATAAATACTTTTGCGTATGTCGAGGGAGATCCCCTGAGAAGCTCTGACCCTCGAGGGTTGCAGGTGATTGTTGTTCCTGGAACGCGCGTGCACCCAGTGCCAATTGATCCATCTGAGCCGTTTGGACCTACTAGGCCACACGCTATCCCATCTGGAGATGCAGATCTTCAAAGATTGATAGAGAAAGGCGCCAACCGCAGTGAATATAAGAATAGGTGCGATGAAAAGCCTCCTACCGGCCTCAATCAATGTGAGCTAGCCAAGTGGAACCTTGACAAGGCTAAAGCGTGCAAAGATTTGCGAAACGCCAATACGAATAAATGGTGGGGTGGGGAAGACAAAATTCATGCCTCCCAGCTGGAAGTGGATTTAGATAATGCAATCTACAATGCCGAAAAAGCGGTGGCCCGTTCATGCAAATGCCCTTAATCCAATGATTATCGAAAACTCAACAGACGAGATCAATGCGGCTTTTCCACCCCAAGAAATGCCTGAAAAAGCCGACATACTGTTTTATGAAAATTACAGTTTGGAGAAAGAATCCTTGCTTGAGGATATTGAAGAGTTCAGAGGTAAAAATCCCAATGCGGACTTAATTCGCCTCATCCATCAAGAGCTCTCCTATCTGTCAGCCAAATTTTGGCGATGGGTGCTCCCTACTTATATGAAGTTTTGCTTAAGTCCCGATGGGAAATACAGCAGTATGGAAACGCAGTTTCTTATTTTCAACCTCAATCCAAGATTGGAATTTCAAGCGAAGACTCGAAAACGATTGTCGGCTTTAAGTGCCCCGCAGATTGAATGCGTAATTCAGTTTCTTGAATTGTTATCTATAGATGAGTTTTGGCAGGCGCAGTGCCCGGATGAGATTTCTGGGGCTATCAAATTTCTAAAAAACTTGTGACAGATATGAGATAGGGCGTTGGGCACTGCGAGATCAGATGTCCATTCGCGAGATCTCAAGGCGTACAGGCCTGGCCCGCAACACAGTGAAGAAGCACTTGCGGTCTGATGAGCGCGAGCCCAAGTGCCCAATGCGGATCAGTGACGGCAAGCGCTATCACCCCGCTGAGGAGTTGATCGCCTGGTTGGGAGTCGGGGCAACAAAGGCGCGAAAACAGCGACGCTCTTTGAGACAGATTCACCCGAAGGAAAAGATCAAAATCTTATCGAGATCGTGAGCACGCGGTGCTTACGAAGAGTGTGAGTCAAGATTCGATGAAAACCTCGGGCCGGGCTTCAATGCAACTCAACAAACGCCCAATTCCTAGGCACGCCAAGCGGCGGTGCGGCGTTAGTTATATCCATCCCATGGCTAAAGTAAGCCATGGTGCCCGGGGCCGGAATCGAACCGGCACGCCTTGCGGCGGGGGATTTTGAGTCCCCTGCGTCTACCAATTTCACCACCCGGGCTGGAATGAGCGAAGCCTCAAATTATGGCACAGTGTGGTCATGAACTATCCCACCATTGAAGACGCGATTGGCAAAACGCCTCTGGTCGCGCTGCAACGTATTTACGCCGCCGAGAACGCCGCACGCGGCAATGTGATCCTCGGCAAGCTTGAAGGCAACAATCCCGCCGGTTCGGTCAAGGACAGGCCGGCGCTCTCGATGATCAAGCGCGCCGAGGAGCGCGGCGACATCAAGCCGGGCGACACGCTGATCGAAGCCACTTCGGGCAATACGGGTATTGCCCTGGCCATGGCGGCCGCGATCAAGGGCTACAAGATGGTCTTGATCATGCCGGAGGACCTGAGCATAGAGCGGGCCCAGACCATGAAGGCTTTTGGCGCCGAGCTGATCCTGACGCCCAAAAGCGCGGGCATCGAATACTCGCGCGACCTGGCCGACCAGATGCAGAAAGAAGGCAAGGGCCGGGTGCTGGACCAGTTCGCGAATGCCGACAATCCGCGCATCCATTACGAGACCACCGGGCCTGAAATATGGACAGATACGTCAGGCAAGGTGACACATTTTGTCAGCGCCATGGGCACGACGGGCACGATTACCGGGGTTTCGCGCTACTTGAAAGAGAAAAACCCGGCCATCAAGGTGATCGGCGCCCAGCCCAGCGAGGGTTCGCGCATCCCCGGCATCCGCAAATGGCCTCAGGAATACCTGCCCAAGATTTACGACCCGCGCCAGGTCGATGAACTGGTGCTGGTCAGCCAGGCCGACGCCGAGGACATGTGCCGGCGCCTGGCGCGCGAGGAAGGCATATTTGCCGGAATCTCGGCCGCCGGTGCCCTCTGGGTGGCGCAGGAGATCGCCAAGACCGTGAAAAACGCGGTGATCGTGTTTGTGGTCTGCGACCGCGGCGACCGTTACCTGTCTACCGGCGTGTTCCCGGCTTGAAGCCCCATCGACGCGGGCTTGCTGCTATTGAAAAAATAGCGGAAAGCCGCGTTTTCTTTCTTTTATTTTCCCTTCTGATCGCCTGCCATGACCCATGAATTCCGGTTTTGCCCGAACTGCGCGACGCCGCTGGCCATGGTGTCGCAGATGGAAGACGGCGGTGAAAAGGCGCGCCTGCGCTGCCCGGCTTGCGGATTCACCCACTGGAACAACCCCACGCCGGTGCTGGCCGCGGTGATTGAATACCACGGCCAGGTGCTGCTGGCGCGCAATGCGGCCTGGCCGGGCAAGATGTATGCGCTGATCACGGGCTTTATGGAAGCGGGTGAGACGCCGCAGGGCGGCATAGCGCGCGAAATCAAGGAAGAAACCAACCTGGAAACGACGTCGCTGGACCTGATAGGTGTTTACGACTTCCAGCGCATGAACCAGGTGATCATCGCCTACCACGCGGTCTGCACGGGGGAGGTCAGCCTCTCGCCCGAGCTGGTGGATTACCGGCTGTACGACCTGGACAAGCTCAAATGCTGGCCCGCCGGCACCGGTTATGCGCTGGCAGACTGGCTGCGCACGCGGGGCCATGAGCCTGAGTTTGTGGAGTGGGCCAAGCGCACCGAATAGCCTGCCGGCTGGGGTAAAGCCCGGCCTGGGGCCTTTACGCTTTGCTTAAAATCGCGGCAACCCAAGGATTTTCATGAACATCGACAAAGAACTCGACACCCGCGGCCTGAACTGCCCGCTGCCCATCCTGAAAGCCAAAAAGGCGCTGACGGAAATGCTGAGCGGCCAGCTGCTGCGTGTGGTGTCCACCGATGCCGGTTCCACCCGCGATTTCCAGGCCTTTGCCAAGCAGACCGGCAACGAGCTGGTCGAGCAGCAGGTCGCCGGCAGCGACTTTATCCACGTCTTGAAACGGCGGTAAGCGCCGTTGGGGCGCCGCCGGCCGCCCGGGTTTTCAGGCCTGTTTGCGGCGTTCCCGGCCTGACCAGCCTATTTGCAGGTTGTCCAGGTAATTGCGGAAGTGCACGCCCACCTCGGGGTGCTGCAGCGCCAGCTCGACGGTGGCTTCCAGAAAGCCTTCCTTGCTGCCGCAGTCATAACGTTTCCCCTCGTACTGCAGGGCGTAAACGGTTTCCTTGTCGAGCAGGCTGGAAATCCCGTCGGTCAGCTGCAGTTCACCGCCCACACCAGCCTTCTGGCTGCGGATGTGCTCAAAAATCGCCGGCGTCAGGATGTAACGGCCGGCCACGCCCATGCGTGAGGGAGCCACTTCGGGCGCCGGTTTTTCGACGATTTTTTTCACTTTCATGAGTCCCGTGCTGGCGCCGTCGGTCGCGACGATGCCGTAGCGGCGGGTCTGGTCCTGGGGCACTTCCTGCACCGCCAGGATGGATTGCTGCAGCTCTTTGAACTGCTCGGCCATCTGGGCCAGCACCGGCTTGCCGCCCTTGGGGCCGACCATCAGGTCGTCGGCCAGCAGCACGGCGAAAGCCTCCTGGCCGACCAGATGTTCGGCGCACAGTACGGCATGGCCCAGGCCCAGGGAGCGGGGCTGGCGCACATAGGAGAAATTCATGTCTTCGGGCTGGACGGAGCGCACCAAATCCAGCAAAGCGAGCTTTTGAGCTACCTCCAGCTCGTTTTCAAGCTCGTAAGCAGTATCAAAGTGGTCCTCTATGGCCCGTTTATTGCGTCCTGTCACAAAAATCATGTGACGGATGCCTGCCGCGTAAGCCTCTTCAACCGCGTACTGGATCAGCGGCTTGTCGACGACGGGGAGCATTTCCTTGGGCTGGGCCTTGGTGGCCGGGAGAAACCGGGTGCCAAGGCCGGCAACCGGGAATACAGCTTTGTGTAATGTAAATTTTTGCATCGACTTTGATCGGAGAAAAGACTAGAGTGTTGCGTTGTTGATACATGACTCAGGTCGGACAAAGGCTCGACTTGACGTGGTCAAACCGCGCGAATTGCGGTCTGCGGGAAAAAAGGACTCACTGGGTGGACATCTTACTTCTTGACGCGCTGGTGCCCGAGGCAATGGCCTGGCTGGAAACCCGCCACAGCGTGGGTTACCACCCCGAGCTCGCCGACGACCTGACTTCGCTGCGCAAGATCGCCTACAAGACCAAGGGCATTGTGTTCCCGCGGCAGACCGTGGTAACACGCGAATTCCTCGACTTCCTGCCCAAGATCAGGGCCGTGGGCCGCCTGCATGTGGGCACGGACAACACCGACCTCGAGGCCTGCAAGGAGCGCGACATCAAGGTCGTGCACGCCAGCAGCGCCAATGTGCGCTCCAACGCCGAATACCTGCTGAGCAGCCTGCTGCTGCTGTACCGCCGCGGCCTGGTCTCGGCCCTGATGGGGCGGCGCCACCCGACGACGCAGATGGGGCGCGAACTGCACGGCAGCACCGTGGGCATCCTGGGCCTGGCCCCGACGGCGCACACGCTGGCCGGCATGCTCAACGGCTTGGGCGTGCGGCTGATCGGCTACGACCCGGCGGTGCACCACACGGCGCCGATCTGGGAGCGCCTGCGCATACAGCCGGTGTCCCTGTCTGAACTCGTCAGCCAGGCCGACGCGGTCTCGGTGCAAATGCTTTACGCCACGCGTTTTCGCGGTTTTGTGAATGAAAAACTGCTGGCCGCCTGCAGGCGCAACCAGCTGTGGGTGGGCATCAGCCGCAGCGAGCTGTTTGACGAAGCCGCGCTGGCCGCGGCGCTGTGCGACGGCCGCATCGAGGCCTGCATCCTGGACGGCGCCGAAGCCAGCTTCCTGGGCGACACCTCGCCGCTCAAGGGCCTGAAGAACCTGTTCGTCACGCCGCGCCTGGGCTCGCACACACGCGAGGCGCGCCTGCGCTCGAGCTGGTATGTGGCGCACCGCATGCATGAAGCCATCAGCACCACGCATAGCGGCATGGACCAGCTGCCCAGCGCACCCATGGAGCTGGATGTGCCGGGTGGAGTTACTCCTTCTCAGTGGTCCGAGCCCGAATTCATGATCCGCTGAACACGCGGCCTCCGATAAAAAAAGCCCCGTTGAACGGGGCTTTTTTGTGGGCGGGTTTTACTTCAACCGAGCCAGCTGCTCGTGGATCTTGGCCAGCGTCGCGGTGAAGTCGACCAGGCGTTTTTTCTCCTGCTCCAGCACCGCCGGCGGCACCTTGTTCACAAAGGCTTCATTGGCCAGCTTGGCATTGACCTTGACGAGCTCGCCTTCGAGGCGTGTGGCTTCCTTGCCCAGGCGGGCTTTCTCGGCCGCGACGTCGATCTCCATGTGCAGGCAGACACGCGCTTCGCCGACCACCGCCACCGGGGCGGCTTGCGCGGCCGCGGCCCATTCGGCCTCGTTCACAAACACCTTCACTTCACTGAGCTTGGCCAGCGACTTGAGCACGGGCGCCACGCTGTACATGAAAGCGCTGTCGTCCAGCACAAGCAGCGGCAGGCGCGTGGCCGGCGAGACCTTCATTTCGCCGCGCAGGTTGCGGCAGGCGTCGACCAGGGTCTTGAGTTTGGCGACATAGGCCTCGGCTTGTTCGTCGATCTTTTCGGGCTGGCTTTGCGGGTAGGGCGCGGTGCCTATGAACTTGCCGCTCTTGCCGGCGATGGGCGCCACGGTCTGCCACAACTCTTCGGTGATGAAAGGAATTACCGGATGCGCCAGGCGCAGTATGGCTTCGAGCAGGCGTATCAGCGTGCGGCGCGTGGCGCGCTTTTGCGCGTCGTTGCCGGTCTGTATCTGCACCTTGGCGATTTCCAGGTACCAGTCGCAGAACTCGTCCCAGACAAACTGGTAGATGTTGCCGGCCACGTTGTCCAGGCGGTAGTCGGCAAAGCCCTTGGCCACATCGGCTTCCACGCGCTGCATGGTCGATGAGATCCAGCGGTCGGCCTGCGAGAAGCTCAGGTAGTTGTGAAACTCGCCGCCCGGCGCGCATTGTTCTTTCGTGTGTTCCTCGAGGCCGCAGTCCTGGCCCTCGCAGTTCATCAGCGTGAAGCGCGTGGCGTTCCAGAGCTTGTTGCAGAAATTGCGGTAGCCCTCGCAGCGCTTGCTGTCGAAGTTGATGCTGCGGCCCAGGCTGGCCAGCGATGCGAAGGTGAAACGCAGCGCATCGGCGCCGTAGCCAGGGATTCCGGCGGGGAATTCTTTCTCGGTGTTCTTGCGCACCTGCGGCGCGGTCTCGGGCTTGCGCAGGCCTTGCGAGCGTTTTTCGAGCAGCGGCGCCAGTTCAATGCCGTCGATCAGGTCGACCGGGTCCAGCACATTGCCTTCGGACTTGCTCATCTTCTTGCCCTGGGCGTCCTTCACCAGGCCGTGGATGTACACGTCCCTGAAGGGCACCTGGCCGGTGAAGTGCGTGGTCATCATGATCATGCGGGCGACCCAGAAGAAGATGATGTCGTAGCCGGTGACCAGCACGCTGGAGGGCAGGAAGAGGTCCAGTTCCTTGGTCTTCTCGGGCCAGCCCAAGGAAGAGAAGGGCACCAGCGCCGACGAGTACCAGGTGTCCAGCACGTCTTCGTCGCGCGTGAGCTTTTTGCCGGGGGCCTGCTTTTGCGCTTCTTCCTCGCTGGTGGCGACATAGACCTTGCCGTCCTCGTCGTACCAGGCCGGGATCTGGTGGCCCCACCAGAGCTGGCGCGAGATGCACCAGTCCTGGATGTTGTTCATCCACTGGTTGTAGGTGTTGACCCACTGCTCGGGCACAAACTTGACCTGGCCGCTGCTCACGGCGTCGCGCGCCTTCTGCGCGATCGATTTGCCGGTCGGGTCCTGCTCGCTGACCTTGCTGAGCGCGACAAACCACTGGTCGGTCAGCATGGGCTCGACCACCGCGCCGGTGCGCGCGCAGACCGGCACCATGTTTTTGTGCGGCACGGCTTTTTCGAGGAAGCCTTGTTCCTCGAGGTCCTTGAGCACGGCCTTGCGGCAGTCGTAGCGGTCCAGGCCCTGGTACTGCTTAGGCCCGTTTTCGTTGATCTTGGCGTCCAGCGTGAAGATGGTGATCAGCGGCAGGTCGTGGCGCAGGGCCACCTGGTAATCGTTGAAGTCGTGCGCGCCGGTGATCTTCACCACGCCGCTGCCGAAAGCCGGGTCCACGTAGTCGTCGGTGATCACCGGGATTTGGCGGTCGCACAGCGGCAGGTCGACCATCTTGCCGACCAGGTGTTTGTAGCGCTCGTCGTCCGGGTGCACCGCCAGCGCGCCGTCGGCCAGCATGGTTTCGGGCCGGGTGGTGGCGATGTGCATGCCGCGCAGCGGCGTGCCGTCAGCGGCTTTTTGCGGGCCGTCGCTGAAGGGGTACTCGATGTGCCACATGAAGCTGTCGCGCTCTTCGTTCTCGACTTCCAGGTCGGACACGGCGGACTTGAGGATCGGGTCCCAGTTCACCAGGCGCTTGCCGCGGTAGATCAGGCCCTGCTCATAGAGCTTCACAAAGGTCGAGGTGACCACCGTGGACATCTTCGGGTCCATGGTGAAGTATTCGTGCTTCCAGGCCACCGAGTCGCCCATGCGGCGCATCTGGCGTGTGATGGTGGTGCCGGACTCTTCCTTCCATTCCCAGACCTTGGCGACGAAGTTCTTGCGGCCCAGGTCGTGGCGGCTTTTGCCTTCACCCTGCAGCTTGCGCTCCACCACGATCTGCGTGGCGATGCCGGCGTGGTCGGTGCCGGGCACCCACAGCGTGTTGTGGCCGCGCATGCGGTGGTAGCGCGTGAGCGAATCCATGATGGTCTGGTTGA
>Ga0102587_1000713_pt1 | contig 31586 bp, 32 predicted proteins | sample AraplaF_Col_mTSA_FD_76853 | JGI IMG/M metagenome (GOLD analysis project Ga0102587, IMG submission 76853) | Arabidopsis root microbial communities from the University of North Carolina, USA - plate scrape MF_Col_mTSA (SPADES assembly) (version 2) | ecosystem: Host-associated > Plants > Roots >... | reverse complement strand
AAGCTGGACGCCCAGCTCAACGACGAGCATCGCCTGACCCTCAGCGCGCGGCTGAGGCGCGAGACCGACCGCATCGCCGAGGACCGCAACCTCTCGCTGCCCGGCAACGACAAGCAGCGCCGCAATGACGAGACGCGCGTGGACCTCACGCACGAGTGGTCGCGCGGCGATTGGCTCAGCGAGGCGCGCCTCGGCTACGAGGACTACGAGTGGAATCCGCAGTCGACCTCGATGTCGCCGCTGGTCCGCTACAAGGTATCCACGGCGGAGCCGCAGGTGCTCACCAACGCGCAGGACGTGATCCTGGACGGCGGATCGCCCGATGCGCAACGGCGTCAACAGCGCGGCGCGTATCTATCGGAAGAGCTGACCTTCACCGGCTTCGACGGGCATGTGATCAAGGGCGGCGTGAAGCTCAAGGACATGCGCTACGACCTCAGCGGCACGGCCAACCGGGTCGACGCGGTCGAGGTCCTGATCGACAACGTCACCGGTCTGCCCTACTGGGACGGCAGCAACTGCCTCGGCACCACGGTGGCCAGCGACGGCACGTCCAGCGATCAATGCCGCATCCGCCGCGCGACGGATGGCTCCGGGGCGAGTTTCAAGAACAAGCAATGGGGCCTCTATCTCCAGGACGACTGGAGCGTCACGCGCAAGCTCGAGCTCAACCTCGGTCTGCGCTGGGACTACGAAGACAACATGCTCAACAACCAGTACGCGACGCCGGCGGACCGCGTCGCGGCGCTGTTCGCGGCGGACGGCACGCGTTACGGCCTCACGCCGCCCGCGGGCCAGACCTACGCGCAGTCGCTGGCCAAGGGCGGGATCGACGTCTCGCAGTACATCAGCGATGGGCGCTCTCGCAAGGCGTTCAAGAACGCCTTCGCGCCGCGTGTCGGGTTCTCGTACGACGTGCGGGGCGATCGCGAGACGGTCGTCTTCGGCGGATACGGGCGCAGCTATGACCGCACGATGGCCAACCATGCGCTGGACGAGCTGCAGAAGAACCAGGCCACCGGCGGCGAGATCTGGTTGATCCGCAACGACCTCAAGATGCCGTACGCGGACCAGTTCAGCATCGGGCTGCGGCAGGCGCTGGGCAAGTCCTGGAACGGCGAGATCGCGCTGAGCCGCGTGGAGGCGAAGAACCAGTTCGTCTGGTTCAGCGGCAACCGCGACGCCAACGGCGGCTTCGCGCAGCAGTCGGCGCTCGATCCGCTGTGGGGCGGACCGATTGGATTCGGGCAGCTGGTGCTGGGCGATTCGGTCGGGCGCACGCGCACGGACTCGGTGTTCGCGAAGCTGGACAAGCCCTACACCGCGTCGTCGGGTTGGACGGCGACGATCGCGTACACCTACAGCGACGCGAAGACGACCAACCTCCAGTGGAGCAACGACACCTTCGACTGGACCTATGGACGCGCGGGGCGCGGATGGAATCCGAGCACGCTGGTGGACAGGCACCGGGTGGTGGGCGCGTTCATGACGGACAAGTTGCTGCCGTGGGGGATGACGTTCTCCGCGAAGGCGACGTACGCGAGCGGCTTCCCGCGCCGCATGACGAATTGCCTGGGCGGCACGCCGCAGTGTTTCCTGGTCGAGGGCGACTCGCCGAGCTTCCGCGCACCGTGAATTGAACATTCGGCTTGTTGCGGACTTCAATCGTGAGCTTCGCGAGGAGGTTGATCCCGGAAGAATTGAGAAATTGTAGCCCTGTGAGGTCAATGGTGACGCGATCCGGCTTGGCTTCCAGAATATTCACGACAAGGGAAAAAATGGGGGCATAAGCCTCCGTGCTGGGCAGGCGCATAATTCCATCGAAGTAGATTTCCGTACCTTCCGACCAGACGCGATAGTCTTCTTCCTTGATTTCCATATCGACCTCTCCTATCAATTCGCTGCATCTGGAACTGTGATCGATGCGTAGGTTTCTAGAGGAATTCTGCCGTCCGGCCTCTCGGCCTCAAAAACCCATGCAAAATGGGCGCCATAATCACTCATGAGGGTCAGAAGTCCGACACCCGAGTCGGCTGCATGCACGTCAGTTGCATTCGCTTCAATCCGTTTGATGAGAAGCTCGCCCGGATCGCTTATGGTCATTTGCGAAAGCAGATGCTGGAACTGCCGGGAAGCTTCCTCATCGACAAGATTGGAGACTTTCGCGCGGAAGACATTGTTCTGAACTGAAGCCTCTACGACAATTTCGCCAGCTGCACGGAATTTTACTGCATTCTCGACAAGCTCGTTCGTCATATAACGCACATTATGCCGGACCTCCCTATAGAGGCTGCGGGATGTGCGGTAGCGCAAGGCGACGAAATCGGCGACGAAATCCGACGTGATCGCGCAATGTTTCCAACCAAGATCGAGAGGCCCCTCAAAAAGGCGCAACCTCGTGACATTTTCGCCTGTTCCAGTCGCCAGATCTTCCAATCCATACAAGGTCGTCATTCGTTCACCTGTGCCTCATAACCACGAGTGTGATGTCATCGTGGATCTTCTGCGTGCCGATATGAGCCATCAAATCCTCGATGATCCCGGCCTTGACGTCCTCAGCGCTCAAGCCGTATCGTCGGCCGGCGCTTTCGCAAAGCCGCTCGATACCGAAGAGTTCGCCGTTGCGATCCTCGGCCTCGGTCACGCCGTCCGTATGCAGAATGATTGTATCGTCGTGGTCAAAGGAAACCTCGCGTGTCGCCACGAATGACGAAATATCCGGTTCCAGTCCAATCGGTAGGCCCAGGTCAAGCGTATCGATCCGCTCCACCTTTCCGAACTTGCGAACGACGATCAGTTCCTCATGCTGGCCCGAAAGCGTCAGGCGTCTTCCGTCGTAATCAAGGAAGGCGAGGGAAAGGTGCTTGTTGGTGCTGGTCCTGACGAGGTTTTTATAGATGGCCCGGTTCACCCTGTTGAGAAACTGCGAGGGCTCCATGTCGCCGGCCTCCTGCAATGCCCGCGTAATCGACTGGACCATCAGCATCAAGACGCCGCTTTCCAAGCCATGTCCGGTGACGTCGCCGATGCCGATTTTCAGCCGCGTTCCGTCCCTCAAGACGTCGTAGTAGTCGCCCCCGACCTCGTCGGCCGGCCGCATGTAGGCGGCGATCTCCAGATCCGGAATTTCTTCCAACTCGCCGGCCTTGGGAAGGACCATCATCTGGATGCGGCGCGCAACCGCCAGCTCCGCGCCGAGGCGCAGGTTCTCGCTGCGCAATTGTTGATTCAAGGTGGAGATCTGCAGGTTCGCTTCTTCGATCTCTTTCGTTCTGTCCTCGACGAGCTGCTCGAGGTTTTCCGTATGAAAACTGATCTGTTCCGCCATGCGGTTGAAGGCCATTCCCGCTTCCCCGACTTCATCATGCGTCGGTATATCTACCCTGACGGAATAATCCTTTGCCTGAATGCGTTTGGCTGCTTCGGCAAGTGAGCTGATGCCTCTGGTGATGCGCTTCGATATGGCAAAAACGGCGGTGATGACAAAGCACAGCGATACCAGAAGTGCCAGAATCTGGTAGATTAGAATCCGATTGGTCGCCCGTGAAATTCCGGCCTGGGCAGCAAACAGCGAAGCATAAATCTCGCGCTCCGGCACGACGATGCCAAGCAGCATGGCTTCGCGTCTGACAGCGCCGGAAACCCACAGGTTCGTCGGCTGCAGCTGTTTCAAGGCGACGAGGTAGGGAACCTTTTCGCCATTTTCATCAAGGAGAATATGGCGCAATAGCCCGTCTTCCCCCAGCGGCAGCTGCGCCACTTCGGGTTGCCTGCTCCCTTTCAGTGAACGGTTGAGGCCCGTGACACCTTCACTGCCTTGATTATTCGATGCCTGCAGGCCAATAATTTTCTCGCCGGTCGGATTGATGGCAACTACGTTGCCGTCCGACATGGCCAGAAATCCGAAGCCGCTGTTGGCAACTTTGACGCTCTCCACGATTCCAGCCAGCTGGTCGAGCGTGATATCCGTTCCGGCAGCGCCTGCGACTTTCGTCCGATCAGGGGACCAGAGTGGTTGAAAGAAGCTTACTATGAGCTTTCCCGTGATTGCATCTGTGTAAGGTGCCGTCTGAGTGATGTCACTATTGACTGGCCGCTGTCCTCTGTCCTTGCCCCATTCCTCCCACGACTCGTAAAGCCCGGGAAAAAAGAAGGTCCAGAATTCCGCGTTGTTATGGCCAGGATAGAGCTTATCGAAGGTCTGGGCCTGGGCTGTGTAGGGCGCCGTCCTGAAGATTGGGCGCTCTTTCGGGCCGATATAATACATCTGAAGCTTAGACAGACCGTCCGACAAGAGACTTGGCGCAACCAGGTCGAGGACTGCACTGTTTTCGATGTCTCTCTGGACCTGCGGCAATGGAAGGTGATCAGGTCCCAGGAGATATCCCCAGATGCTGACGACCGATGGCGAGCCCGGCAGGTTCTGAGCCCATCCTCCTTTCGCATCGTAAACGACCTTGGCGGTTCCCGGGGAACCAAGAGCCATCGCCTGGCCGATCTGGGCTTCTCTCAAGGGACGATCGATCTGCGCCTGAAGAACGCCGGCCAATGTGCTGACGTCGGAGTGGACTTGGCTCAGGAGCAGATTGACATGTTCTGCCGTTATTTCCGCGTAGGAGCGGATATAGCCCAGATTGGCCTGCTCCAGGCCTTGGCCGACCGCGGTGGTGGCATCACGAGAGAGCCTTTGCACGTTCCAAAGCGCCAGGCCTCCGGTCACCAGCAAGTCGAAGAGCACGGCGCTGCCGACGACGAGGACGAACTTCGCGCGAAACGAATTCAAGCCAAAACGTGCGATCTGTCGAGCAGCCGCGCTCATGATGGTTTGCGTCCGGACGCCGCCCAGATTGGCCAGCCGGCGTAGCCCTTCGGATGAAGGGCCGCAAAGATGTGGTCCCTGAAACCCTGGCGGAAACGTTCGATGAATTCGGAAGAATCCCCCCGCTTGACAGCCATTTCTCCGGCATAGACATTTTCCCAGGCTGCGATGACGTCGGCAAAATCCTGCGGGTCTCCATCGAGATTGGTGACCATGAAGGATTCGATGAGAATATCGTCGAAGCCGGCGTCGGCCAGATATCGGCGACTTTTCGGGCCGAGTTCCACATCCATTTCGAAGTGGCTGAATAGTTTTGCAACTTCGTTATACGTCCATTGGATGCTTTGTGAGTGGGGCTCTCCCAGGCAGTGCGAATTTTTCTCGTTGGTTATGTATACCCGACCGCCCGGCTTGCAGATCCGGAAGAGTTCTTTCAGAAGCACATCCGGCCGGTTGAATATCTGAAGCGAATGGCGGCAGGTCACCAGGTCGAACTGGTTGTCTTCGAGCAGCATTTCGCATGCGTCGCCGTAAGTATATTCTATATCGGCAATATCGAAGCTTGTGGCCATCTCGCGTGCACAGGCAAGACTCGCCCTGGAGTGATCGAGCGCCACGATCCTCGTTGGCTGGAATTCCTTTTTGACAAGCACGGCGAAATCGCCGATGCCACAGCAGATGTCGGCCATCACAATCCCTGGGCGCATGCCGTGACGGGAAAGGATCGTGCGCTCGTGGCGCCAGGTCATCTTGGTTTGTGTGCGCAATATCGGAATGAAGCTCGTATCCTCGACGAAGCTCTGGCCGGGGTAAAATCCGGAATCATAGATCTCTACCGTTACTCGCGGGTCGATGCTGCTCAGATGCTTGAACATGCGTTCGGTCCAGCCGACAACGCTTGAAGTCACCACCACGAAACGAAGATCCGTTCTTGTTCGGCAGCTGTCCAGCACAACGCGGGCAAAGGCCTGGAAGGCGGTGTTATTCATCTGAACGAGACGTTTTATATTGATGTAAAGGACCCCCCGCACATCATCGATTGCCTCCCTGAGCAAGAAAATGCTTGCGGCGATCTCGTCGACAGAATGTGGTCGGATCACGCCGGCCAGGAAGAACTCCTGGCTGTTGGAGTCGAATTCTGCATGGAAGGGTGTTGTGCTCAACATATGCTTCCTTCCAGCGGCAGGTCGACGACCAACGTTATGGATGCCGCAGTGCGTCCCTCCAGATGCACTCGAGCATCGAAGTTGATTGCCAGATCGAGAAGGATGACCTCCCTGTTTGGTGTCTGATCCATTGAAATGGCATTGAGATAACGCGCGATTGCATCTTTCTGATGAGTTCTCGACACGGCCTCGCGATAGAATTCCTGCTGTTCGGCAGGGCAGGTGAAACTGAGCCTCACACGTTCCGTCGCGTCGCGTCGATAGACTGTGCAGTCTATCAGACCCTGCGGGGAACCGCCGCGGAACGATACCTCCAGCAGTTCATTGAGCGCAAACGAGAAGAAATTCGAATGCCGAATGGGATCGGTGCGATTGTGGCTGATCATCCGCGCCATGAAGGTCGACAATTGATCGCAATGCTGCCAGTCGGAAAGAAATGTCGCCATGTCCATCTCGAACCGGAGGAGGGGCTTGAAGGCTACTTCCGCTGACTTGTCGCTGACTGTATGCATGCCGTTTCCTCCTTCCCATATCTGCTCCGGGGGAGTTCAAAACCCGATGCTCACATCCGCCGAGGATCCAGAGGTTGCGTCGATCTGGAAATCGAGAGGTTTCCAAAGGGGGCGGGCGGCATAAGCTTGCTGAGAAACGTATCGACGTCTTCGGCGGGCATCGGCTTGCTGAGGAAATGTCCTTGCAACCGGTCACATTTTGTTTTGTTGAGCCAAGCGGCTTGTTCTGCCGTTTCCACACCCTCGGCAGTGACGCTCATGCCGAGCCCGTGGGCGAGCGCAATAACGGAACGGACGATCGTCTGACTCTTGTCGTCGATCTCGAGATCCTTGATGAAATACTGGTCGATCTTGATCGTATCGAAGGGGAAGTTTTTCAAATAGCTGAGGGACGAATAGTAGGTCCCGAAATCGTCGAGCGAGATCTGCACGCCCAGCATTTTTAACGTGTTGAGGGTGTCGAGATTGTTGGTTGTGCGCTCCAACAGTACAGACTCGGTGATCTCAAGTTCAAGCCGGTCGGCGCGGATGCCAACGAGGTCCAAGGTTTGAGCAATGCGATCGGTAAGGCCTGCGTGCAGAAACTCCGCGGGAGAGAGATTGACAGCAACTGTGAAATGGGCAGGCCACGACATTGCTTCACGACAGGCCTGTTCTAGGACCCATTGACCGATTTCGCTCATCAAACCGTCCGCCTCAGCCATCGGGATAAAAATATTGGGCGGGATGGTACCAACGACAGGGTGCTGCCATCGTAACAATGCTTCGAAGCCGACCACCGAAAAAGGAGGTTGTACGAGTGGCTGATATTCGATGAAGAACTGGCCCTCTTTAAGGGCGGTCCGCAAACTGCGACGCAACGTCTCCCGCTGTTCCAGAACCATGAGCATGGAGCGGTTAAACTTCCTCGCCCTGTGCCTGCCGTCCGTTTTGGCCGCGTAGAGCGCAATGTCTGCCGCTTTCATGAGCTGTTCGAATTCGTTTCCATCCGTTGGGGCAACCGCAATCCCGACGCTTGCGCCGACAAAGACATTAATGCCCTCGACCGTGAACGGCTCGCTGAAGGCTCCGACGAGCGCCTCCGCCAGGCGCTCCGCCTCCCGAGGCTGGTTGGTTCTTCGCTGAATGACGGCGAACTCGTCACCGGCCAATCGATAAGCGTATTCGTGCTCCCCAAGCACGCTCCTTATACGTTCGGCAGCCATTTTCAGAACGATGTCGCCTGCGCCGTGGCCCAATGTGTCATTGACAGGTTTAAAATCATCGAGGTCGATCTGCATGAGGGCGAACTTTACCCCCTTTGACACCGGCAGTGCGCCCCGCAATTGATCGCTGAATTGCCGCCGGTTTGGCAGGCCGGTCAAAACATCGTGGGTAGCCTGATGAAAAAGAAGCGCACGGTCATTTTCAGCCTGGCTATAAGTCCCGCGCAAGCTCGAAGCGCCGTCCGCTTCGACAATGCCCAAGCCGCGAGAGCTGCGGAAAACTGTGAGTGTGCGCTGATCTCCCGTCTTTGCATTTGCGACCTCGACGTTTCGCGGCAATCCACTCGAAAGTACGAATTCGACCGCAGATTTCGTCGAAGGGACCAAAAGCTCCGGATAGACATGCCACAAGGTGGCGTCGACCAGAGAATCGACGGCATAGGTGTGCCGATGCCTTGCTGAGCATTCGGTAAGATGAAAGCTCTCGTCATAAAGTGAGACGAGCTCGTCGGTATCGGCAAGGAGATAGGTTTCGACAGAAGCAAACTGTGTCGCGTCGCTGTGCGGCATCCGTTCCTCCCCTTCCGTAAAGTCCTCTAGAGACACCCGCTAATCTAACTGCACTCGCTTGATTTTGATGCGAATCAAATGATCCTCTAATTTAGGGACTGCCGAATAATGATCGCAGAACGTGTTGGGGTCAATGCCACTCCACTGACGAGTTTCGGCCTCGCGTTCCACGGCCTGACCGATCAGCTGCCGAGACACGTGTGGCTTACTGTCAATCGGCGTCCAAAATTTTACGTGCAGATAGTTGTTGAACGACGTCGACATCGGCAGGATCAGAACAAAGCATCACAGATGCAGCTCAATCCAAGGCATGCTCTCAGTGATCTGTCTGCAATTGAACGTGTCGCTTTCAGATTGGCGTTGGTGCGCGGATCATTAATCGAACTGGCGTAGGCGAGCGGCAAGCTCAATAACCAAGTCGTCGCAGCCATGCCTTTCAAGCACAACATCACCCGCCGCCATCACATCGGCAAGATGAAATTCAGAGTGACGATCTGGCCGGAGTACGAGGCTGGGCTATCTGTTCCTCCAAGCCCGTATTGGACGAGGCGACCGCCGAACAGCAGAAATCCGCAGATGAAGACACCGATCACGATTCCAGGACGCTGTCTTATCTGGTTCTGTGCTTCGTTTCGTTCTGACAATCCTCTCCGAAAATCCGTCCTGTTGACAGTGATCAGGATTCTCGTCCCTGATGGGATCTCAAGGCGACCATTGGATATTGCTTAACCGCAAATGATACCTTATATGTAGGTACGTTCCTACATGGAGGTGTTCTATGAGCATCACGAGTTTATCTAGCCGCGAATTGAACCACGACGTCAGCAGGGCAAAGAAGGCTGCCAAAAACGGACCTGTCGTTATCACAGATCGCGGGAAGCCGTCTCATGTGTTGATGACCTACAGCGAGTTCGAGCGCCTGACCGGTAAGCGCCGCAATCTGGTCGATGCTCTTTCAATGCCTGGTTTGTCGTCCATTGATTTCGATCTACCTCGAGCCGAAATCGCGCCTCGCGGGGTCGATCTGTCTTGAAGTATCTGCTGGATACAAATGTCGTTTCAGAGTTGCGCAAAGTTGGCGATGGTAAAGCCGATCCGAATGTGACGAAGTGGGTCGGTGGGCAAGATTCCAACGACCTGTTCATTTCCGTGATTACGATCCTGGAACTTGAGCGTGGGATACTAGGTATCCAGCGTCGCGACGCTGACCAGGGTTCCCGCTTGCGGCGATGGATGGACAGCCGGGTTCGCCCTGAATTCGCTGAGCGAGTTCTGCCAATCGATGACGCGACAGCTACGCGTTGTGCCCGCTTACATATTCCAGACCGCCGCAACGAGGCTGATGCTTTGATAGCGGCTACCGCGCTGGTTCATAATTTAACGGTGGTCACGCGGAATGTTCAGGATTTCGATGGGACAAACGTGATCATCATCGACCCATGGCAAAACTGAAATCGGCGTAGACACACGCTAGGGGATGTCCCTTCGCAAAATCCCCAGAAGATGGCCATAGAACGGACTCTATCGTCTAGGTCTACGGCCACTTCTTCCGCGTTCTCGAATTCAACGCCTTCGAGCTGATGACGTGGAAACGGGCCTGGCTATCGGTCGTCGCGATGATGAAGCGATCGGTGGATCGGGCGTCTGTCGTCATCGATACGTTCAGCGGGCTGCCGCCGCCGATCCCGATCGGCGTTTTCTCGTCCTGATCATCCGTGCCGATGAATTCCGCTGGCACGTCGATCCCGCTGCGGCTGATGCGTGCGGCAGCTCCCTTGGTGATGAACTGGTGGATTGTCAGGCCGTTTTTTTCATAGATGCCGTTATCGGCGGCAACCAGAAAGGCGACCTTGTTCAAAGAAACGTCGCCGAGAGAAACGTCGATGGCGCTATCGGCGGATGCCGCCATTGTGGCGCAAAAAATTAACCGCAGTGCTACTGCCATTCGCGCTGCAAGCAGTCTCATGGATTTCCTCCCGTATTTTGCCCTGACGTGCAAACGACCGCAAACCCGCACAAATGCAGGCTGAATTCCTATGCGTGTAAAGGTTGCCTTCTCAGCCCAGCTCTGGGGCCTCGCCGATCTTTGCCACTTCCCACTAGCTAAAGTTCGCATCGGAGGTGATTGGCCCCATAGAGGGCTTCTCGCTCCCAGCTCAGTACCCAGCGCTGCCGAACCGCTTGTTCCCTTGATGCGTTCAAGCAGTTCACCCGCCTGCTCGTAACCATTCGAAGTTGTGGCCTGTAACCGCGTGAGCGCCTACCACAGTGCCTGAACGGCGACGACGACGATAAAAGCAACCACCACCACGGACGCCATTCGTAAAACAGTGCGATTGGCCTGGGCGAGTACCTGTGGCTTTGGGTCACGCTTGGGATTAAATTTGTGGCGACGTTTCTGTGGTGCTACCGACTGGGACGATTTGTTTCCTGCTGTCATGGCTGTTTCGCTCGACGTGCTGGATTTCTGCAAGGCTAATTTAGCATGAAAGCTACCTGGCGCTTAGTGCGCAACACTGCCCGATATCCGGAACACACCCCATCTTTTGCTGGCATCGCGTGTCGGGGAAAGTGATCCTTCCGTTCAGGATGGCTTGGTGCCGGCGGTTACCGCGACGTCTTAGGCATTTATGCGTTCGTACCCGGCAGGTTGTAGGCCTGTTGGAAATAACGGCGGAAGGCAAGCATTGGCGGGCTGAACTCGACGTTGGCCCGCCAGGCCAGACCAACATCCATCGGCGGAACCGGATCCTGGATATTCACGGTCTCGATCCGGCGCCCCTCAAGCGACCAGGGGCGATGCACCATATCCGAGAGGATGGCGACGCCAAGCCCGTTTGCCACCATCGACCTGACAGCCTCGATCGAACTGGTCCTCAAGAGCACCTTCGGCTGATAGGAGCTTCGGCTCCAGTATCGCAAGGAGGAGTGGGCTGCTTCATCGACCGTCAGCATGATGTAGGGTTCTTGGGCGATTTCACGCAAGCCGATGCCGTCGCGGCGCTGCAGGTCGTGACCTGCCGGGAGCCAGAGGCGTCTGACCGAACTCAGAAGGGTTTCGGTCGTCAGCATCGGATTGAGGATGTTCGAGGTCAGCAGCACCGAAATGTCGTAGCGATTGCTGAGAAGGCCTTCCTCGATCGATTCGCGATTGACCTCGTAGAGCTGGATTTTCAGTTTCGGATAGAGACGGCGGATACGTTCGATATGAAGAGGCAGGAAATAGCCGATGACGGTGTAGGTCGCGGCGACGACAAGCTCTCCCTCGATATCGCTGCTGACGAGATCGAGATGGGTTGCCTCGTCGACCTTGGCCAGAATTTCATAGGCGTGAGACAGGAATTGCCGCCCGGCCGTCGTCAGTTCCATCCCTTGCGGCGCGCGATTGAACAGCGACACGCCGACCGTCAATTCGAGATCCTTGATCGCTGCAGTGACAGCCGACTGTGAGATCGACAGGCTGACGGCCGCATGCGAGATCTGCCCATATTCGGCCGTTGCGACGAAGTAGCGAAGCTGCCTTAGGCTCAGGCCCATGATGTCTCCCCATCTATTTATCTGAAAACTGCTGTGGTGAATCAGATTCAGCAGGCTTTGAATGAGCAGATTTCGACGCAAATTTACGCAACATCTCTATCATATTGATAATTATGCATAGTTTCTGATGCCATTTTGGGCGACGGTATCAATTTATCAGATAATGATGCTTTGAAAATTGTATTTTTCAAGAGATGCCTTTCTCTCTAGCGTTTGTGCACCGTTCCTGACCGGAACGCATATATCTGAGGACATGCATGAAGGAAGTCGTCGACATCAACTGCGACATGGGGGAGGCCTTCGGCCGGTGGCGGATCGGTGACGCGCATGACGAGGAGCTCATCTCGCTCATCAGTTCGGCCAATATCGCGACCGGCTTTCATGCCGGCGATCCCAATCTGATGGATGAGACTGTGCGGATGGCGGCCGCTCACGGCGTCGGCGTCGGCGCTCATCCCGGTTACAACGATCTGCAGGGTTTCGGACGGCGCAAGATCAACGGCACCAGCCGCGAGATCATCAACGATCTGATCTATCAGGTCGGTGCGCTCAGGGAATTCGCCAGGCGCCATGGCGTACCCGTCCAACACGTGAAGCCGCATGGCGCCCTCTATATGGAGCTGGCGGCCAACACGGATCTGTCGCAGATATTCATACAATATATGCGCACGGCGGCGCCGAACATGTTCGTCTTCTGCATGGACGGTTCGGCGACCTGCCTCGCCGCGCAGGAGGCCGGCCAGCCCATCGTGCGCGAGTTCTATGCCGATCGTGACTACGGCGATACGGGCTGGATCGTCTTTACCAGGGATGCGGGTCGTCCCGATCCCAAGGCGATCGCTCGCAAGGTGATCAGGGCCTGCACCGAAGGCGTCGTGCGCACCGTCAATGGTGCTGATATTCCGATCGCCTTCGATTCCATCTGCTTTCATTCCGATACTTTGGGTGCGCTCGATATCGTGCGCCACATGCGCGAGGCCCTGGTTGCCGAGGGCATAAGAATTGCACCCGTTTCACAGATTTTGGACAGTGACGCCGCGCGGAGGTCCCATGAGCAGGCTTGAGATCAGATCACCCCTTCCGGGAACCTTCTACAGGGCCTCCTCCCCTGACACACCGCCTTTCAAGTCCGAGGGCGATGTCGTGGCTGCAGGCGATACGATCGGCCTCATTGAGGTCATGAAAACCTTTCAGCAGATTCCGGCCGGACTCGACGGCAAGAACATCACCTTCCTCGTCGACAACGAAGAGCCTGTCATGGCTGGCCAGATCATCGCGGAGGTGGATCCATGACGATCCGTTCGGTCCTGGTTGCCAATCGCGGCGAGATCGCCGTCCGGATCATAAAGGCTGCCAAGGCGCTCGGCATTCGCACCGTGCAGGTCCATAGCGCCGCGGATGTCGATATGCTCGCGGTGAAGCTGGCCGACGAGGCGATCAATATCGGCTCGCCGGCTCCGAAGAAATCCTATCTGAACATTGAAGCCATCGTCTCGGCGGCACGTTCGGCGGGCGTGGATGCCGTTCACCCGGGATATGGGTTTCTGTCTGAAAACGGAGATTTTGCCGATGCCGTCGAGGCGGCGGGGATGATCTTCATCGGGCCGAGCGGCGAAGCCATCCGATTGCTGGGTGATAAGGTGGCGGCGCGGGCGATTGCGGCTCGTGCCGGCGTGCCGACCGTGCCGGGAAGCGACGGCCGTGTGGCCGATATCGGGGCTGCCGAGGCGATCGCCGGGCGTACCGGTTTTCCCGTCATGATCAAGGCCGCTGCCGGCGGCGGCGGACGCGGCATCCGCATCGTTCGGTCGCCGGCCGAACTCAGGGAGCAGTTTCCGCTCGCCTCGGCGGAGGCCGCCGCCGCTTTCGGCGATGGCGGCCTTTACATGGAGAAGGTCATCACCCGCGCCCGCCATATCGAGGTGCAGATTTTCGGCGACGGGCAGAACTTCGTACATTGTTTCGAGCGTGAGTGCTCGCTGCAGCGTCGCCGTCAGAAGGTCTGGGAGGAAGCGCAAGCCTTCCTGCTGCCCGATGATGTGCGGCAGAGCCTCTGCGCCAGCGCCGTGGCGCTTGCCGCCGAAGTCGGTTATCGCGGGGCAGGCACGGTTGAATATCTCTACGACGAGGATAGCAGGCAGTTCTTTTTCATTGAAGTGAATACCCGCATCCAGGTCGAACACCCGGTGACGGAGATGATTACCGGCATCGATCTGGTGCAGGAAATGTTCAAGGTGGCAGGCGGCGCTTCCCTGTCGCTGTCGCAATCCGATATTCGGGTGCATGGTCATGCCATCGAGTGCCGGATCAATGCCGAGGACCCGGCCAAGGGCTTTCTGCCGGCGCCAGGCATCGTAACACGGCTTTCCATTCCAGAAGGTGACGGCATCCGTTTCGATACGATGCTTTATGTCGGTTATACCGTGCCGCCCTTCTACGATTCCCTACTCGGCAAGCTCATCGTCTGGGCCGAGGATCGCAATGCCTGCCTCGACAGGCTGGCTGCCGCCCTTTCCAAGCTGACCATCGAGGGCTTGCCGACGACGATCCCTCTGCACCTTGCGCTCGCTCGCGATCCATCGGTGCGCAAGGGCACATTCCATACGCGCTTTCTCGAATCCTGGCTGGAGACCGATTTTTCCGCGGTTGACGGCATATCAGCGGAGGTTGCCTGATGCCTGCTCGCTTCACATTCGGAGGTGACGAACATCTCTTCGTCGAATGCAGCGACGAGATGTCCCTCGAAGCCTTCTTCAAGAGCCTGTCGATGGCCAGGGGCGTGCGCGAGAGCGCCATTCGGGGCGTCACTGAAGTCTGCCCCGCCAACGCTTCCTTCCAGATCAAATTCGATCCGGATCGGATCAAGCCGGACGACCTCTTACGCGAGGTCAGGGCAATCGAGGGAGCGGCCGAAAAGGCAGAGCCTGTCATTACGACCCGTATCGTCGAAATTCCAGTCTTCTACAACGATCCGTGGACGCATGAGACGCTGATGCGTTTTCGCGAGCGGCATCAGGAGCCCACGGGTACCGATCTCGATTATGCCGCCCGGGTCAACGGCTATGGAGCGGTGAAGGATTTCATATCGGCGCATGCCGGATCGCCATGGTTCGTCTCCATGGTCGGCTTCGTCGCCGGCCTGCCGTTCATGTACCAGATGGTCGAGCGGCAGCGGCAGATCGAGGTGCCGAAATATCTGCGCCCGCGCACCGATACGCCGCGGTTGACGGTCGGCCATGGCGGCTGCTTCGGCTGCATCTATTCGGTACGTGGGGCAGGCGGCTATCAGATGTTCGGCATTACGCCGATGCCGATCTTCGATCCCACGCAATCGACGAGCTACCTGCGCGATTTCATGGTCTTCTTCCGCCCCGGCGACATCGTGAAACTCAGGCCGATCGATCGCGACGACTATGACCAGGCGGTCGAGGATGTCGACAAGGGTCGCTTCGCCCCGCCGATCCGTGAGGTCAGTTTCGACCTCCGGCAATACCAGGCCGATATCGACGGCTACAACGCCAAGCTGGAGGGCGCGCTGTATGGCCATTAAGGTTCTTCACCACGGCCTTTCCACCACTATTCAGGACCTCGGACGGCCCGGCTACTTCCATCTCGGCATTCCCGTCGGCGGCGCCATGGATCGCTATGCCATGCGCGCAGCAAATCTTCTCGTCGGCAATGATGAGGATGCCGCCGGGCTTGAGGCCGTCTTCATGGGACCGAAGCTCGAATTTCTCGACGATGCTCTGATTGCCGTCACCGGTGCCGATATGCCTGTCAGGATCGATGGTGAGCCGCAGCCAGGATGGACGGCGCTCAAGGTCAAGGCAGGGCAGACTCTAAGCTTCGACTATCTGAAATCCGGGGCGCGGATCTGTATTGCCGTATCGGGGGGCATCGACGTTCCCGAAGCGTTAGGCAGCCGATCGACCTATATGATCGGCGCCCTCGGGGGTCTTAACGGCAGGGCGATCGCTGCTGGAGATGAGCTTCCCGTCGGTTTCAGCTCGATGGCAAGCGCGGGCCGATCCGTTGCCGAAGAGCTCCGTCGCAAACTCGGCGCGCCGGCTGAGCTCAGGGTCTTGCCGGGGCTATATTGGGATCGGTTGACGGAAGAGACAAAACGCAATTTCTTTGCCGACCAGTGGAAGGTGGCGCCGGAGGCCGATCGCATGGGCTATCGTTTCCGCGGTGGCCACAAGCTCGAATTCGTCGAGCGCAAGCAGCCTTTCGGCGCGGGCTCGGACCCCTCCAATATCGTCGACAGCTGCTATCCCTATGGTTCGATCCAGGTGCCGGGCGGAACGGAGCCGATCATTCTGCACCGCGATGCCGTCTCCGGCGGCGGTTATTTCATGCTGGGAACGGTGATCTCGGCCGATATGGATCTGATCGCGCAATTGCAGCCGCATACGCCGACGCAGTTCGTCGAGGTCACGATGGATCAGGCGCTGGCGGCCCGGGCGGATCGGCAGGTTTTGCTTGCGCGTCTTCGCGCAGCCCTGGCTTAGGGGATTATCGGATGGTCGCCTTCCCGAACTCTGGCTTCCCAAGCAGATGGAATAGGGTCGGGATCGCCCGCGCCTCACTCGAGAACGCGGGTCAAATAGGCGGCCGTCACGCCAGGGCCGGGGATAATGGCGACGATCTTCATTTGCGCGATCGTCCGGTTGACGGAAGCTTCGAGATGGCTCTCCATCATCGCCGCAGCCGCCTGCACGGCGCCCCGCACCAGCAGTTCCACGATCAGGCGCAGCTCAGTGATGATGGCAGGGTCGCCCGGCAGACCAAGCCGCCGCAGCAATCGTTCCGTCGCCGCCACCGGCAGCAGGTTGTTGCGGATGGATTCCCTCAGTCGCTCGTTCTGCGTCGCCAGGACGCAGGTATCGATGAAGTCTGCATAGATGGTTTCCTGTGCTGCAAGATGATCGGCCGCTTCGCGCCGCTCGAGATCGCAGAGGCGCAGGAAAAGGTCGTTCAGCCGTTCCCGGTCGACCCGGCTGGCGCCAGCAACCAGGGCCTGCGGCTCCAACATGCCGCGCAGGCCATAGTGATCCTTGATCATCTGCGCCGTCAGCGGACCGGCGATCCAATGGGACGACTGGTTCTTGCGCACGAGACCGCGTTCTCGCAGGCGGGTCAGCACGTCACGCACGACGGTACGGCTGACATTGAAGTGGTCGGCAAGTTCGATCTCGATAATGCGATACTGGCCGAAGACGACGCAGCCGGCGACATCTGCCTCGACGGTATTGTAGATGCGCTCCCAGGAGGAACGGCTCTGCAACGCCTCGTCGGCATGGCGCGGAATGGTCAGGCCGAGCGTCTTGATATCGGTGCGGTTCGGCTCGATGCCCCGGCCGGCGGGGCCAACCAGATAGCCGCGTCCGTCGAAGCGATGCACCAGGCCTTCGCTTTCCAGCGTCTGCAGCGCCCGTTGGACGGGCGCACGCGAGATCTGCAGGATGTCGGCGATCGGACCTTCGAGCAGCACCACGCCTTGCGGCAGGGTATTGTCTTCGATGTTGCTGCGCAGAACATCCTCGGCGATCTCGTAGCGCTTTTGCGCATTGGGGCGCGCACGGTCTTCGGTCATCTGATGCAATGGACTCACGTCGTTCTGATGCCTCACTCTTACGCGTTTCGTTGCGCCAACATAGCGCAAAAATAAATGAATATTGAATACAAAAGATGTTTTTATTCGCGATTCTGATTGGCGGCGACTGCGATAATCGCCAGTGACATGGTCGCGATGCGTACTTTTTGCTGAGTGGTTTTTGACTGTAAGCGCCGCTGCTGGTGCCTGCAATAAGCGGATTTCTGCCAAATTTGTACAATGGTTGCAGCTTTTGCTCTCTTCCCGCTTCTCGCGAGATTATTTGTCGATTTAAAGATCTGGCTTTCATAAAAAAGTCTATTGAATACAAAAATCATTTATGTAATGCTCTTAACATCAAGGCGCTCGTCAGAAGCGCCATAGGTGGAACTCTTTGAAACGCCAAGGAACATCTCTTTGACGCGCATGTGATCATGCGCGAGTGCGGGCCGACGTCTGGTGTCCGGATCGATGCGATCCTGGCGATGGCGGTGCTTTGCCTGAAGGATGGTCCTTGCCTTGAAACTGGTAGGAAATCGGTGTCGACCGTTCTTCAGCTCAGCCAAGTCACTAAGTCCTATGGCGCATCAGCCGCGCTGGACAAGGTGGATTTCTCTTTGCCCGACAACGCTTATATCTCGCTGCTCGGGCCGAGCGGCTCTGGCAAGACGACGCTGCTGCGCGTTATTTCCGGCTTCGAGGAGCCGGATGCCGGTTCGATCCTCTTTCACGGCAAACGGCTTGATGGTGTGGAGCCGCATGATCGCGGCATCGGCTTCGTCTTTCAGAACTTCGCTCTGTTCCCGCACCTTTCCGTTGCCGAAAACGTCGCATTCGGCCTTCGCAACCGCAAGGTCGATCCGGTGACGGATGCCCGTGCCTTGGCAAAAAGAGTTCAGGACATGCTGTCGCTGGTCGGCCTCAAGGGGTTTGACGATCGTGCGGTCACGCAGATTTCCGGTGGCCAGCGCCAGCGCGTCGCCTTGGCGCGTACACTGGTGACCGAGCCGAAGATGGTGTTGCTGGACGAGCCGCTCGGCGCGCTCGATGCCAATCTGCGCGGGCGCATGCGAAGCGAGCTCAAGATCATCCGCGAGCGCTGCGGCGTGACATTCCTCCATGTCACAGGCAGCGAATCCGAGGCCTTGGCGATGGGAGATCTGGTGCTTGTCCTTGATCGCGGACGCATCGCGCAGGCCGCCGCTTCCGATGTCGTCTATAATCGCCCAGCCACTGCCGCGGTTGCCCGCTTCCTCAATTGCTACAACCTCTTTGCGGGCGATGTCGTCGAGGATGTTTTCGTCGGGCCGGCCGGCCGCTTTCCCTTGAATGGATCGCGCAGGAAGGCGCCGCAGCCAGCCTATGCGATCCGCTACGATCGCGTTTCGATCCGCCCTCGCGATGCGGCGCTCTCCGATGGCGAAGTACGCATCGAGGCCGATTTCATCGCCAGTGAATATTCCGGAGCGGCGGTCAATTCCTTCTTTGCGCTCGATGGTGGCCACGTCTTCGAGGTCGAATCCCATCTGAGCCACGCCCGTCCGCCGGCCTTTGTCGAAAAGCGCCGCTACGCGCTCGTCTGGAAGAAGGAGGATGCCCTTGTTTTCGGTTGATACGAGCCCTTCGAAATCCTCCCCCGGCCCCTCCAAGGAGAGCGAGAGATGACAATGGTTGCGACAAGCGAGGAAGCGGTGCAGGACAGCCCAACCGTGCGCCGGAAATCGAACAAGACGCTCTGGCTCCTGGCGCCGGGCATGATCTGGATGGTCGCCTTCCTCGTCCTGCCGATCCTGATGATGGTCTATGTTTCCTTCTGGACGCAGACGACCTTCAAGATCGAACCGACGCTGACCCTGCAGAGCTGGGTCACCTTCCTGACGAGCCCCACCTATCTCGGGGCGCTCTGGACGACGATCCGCATCTGGCTGCTCGTGCTGGTATCGACGCTCGTCGTCGGCTATCCGGCGGCGCTCTTCGTCGGGCTCCTCATCAAGAACAAGACGTTGCAGACCGTGCTTCTCGTGCTTTGTGTCATCCCGTTCTGGACGTCCTTCCTGATCCGGGTTCTCGCCTGGCGGCCGATGCTCGGCACCGAAGGCGCCGTCAACATGATCTTGATGAAGCTCGGCGTCGTCCAACAGCCGATAGAAGTGCTGCTGTTTTCGGAACTGTCCGTCATCATCGGCATGACGCAGATCTACTGCGTCTTCATGGTGGGGCCGATTGCCTTCATGATGGGCCGCATCGACTCCTCGGTCATCGAGGCAGCCCAGGATCTCGGGGCGAGCTTCTGGCGCATCTTCCGCACCATCATCCTGCCGCTTTCCATGCCGGGCGTGGTGGTCGGTGCGATCTTCGTTTCCGTCATGGTTCTCGGCGAATTCGCAACCTCCGCCGCTCTGTCCGGACGCAAGGTCAATCTACTCGGCAATATCATCGTCACCCAGGTCGGCTCGCTGAAATGGGCCTTTGCGGCGGTTGCCGGTGTCGTCCTGACGATCATCATGGGCGCGGTCGTCGCAGCCCTGCTCAAGGTCGTCGACCTCAGAAAGGAGCTCTGATCATGAATGCTGGCGGCATCAAGCTCGGCCTGGGCGTCTATACGATCCTTTTCTTGATCTTCCTCTACGGACCGCTCGTCGTTCTGGCGATCCTGTCGTTCCAGACCGGACCGGAGGGTGGTCCGCAATTTCCGATCATCGAATGGTCGACCTATTGGTACCGGCATCTCTTCGGTCTGACGCCGCCCTCGCGCATCGCGCCCCTGCCGATCGACCAGGCGCTGATCCGCTCGCTTTCGCTGGCCCTGATGACCATGATCGTCTCGACCGTGCTCGGCGTTATGTCCGCGCAGGCCTTTCGCCGCAGGTTCCGCGGCTCGGGCGCAGCCTTCTATCTGATCGTTCTCGGCATGATGGTGCCGGGCGTGCTCGTCGGCCTCGGCATGGCTCTTGTCGCCAACACCTTCGGCATCGACCGTCATTGGTGGAGCACGGCCTTCGTCCTGCATGTCGTCTACACCTTCCCCTTCGCCTTCCTGGTCATGCTCGCCATCTTCAACCGGTTCGATCCGAGCATGGAGGAAGCATCCTGGTCGCTCGGCGTCACCCCTGCGCGCACCTTCCGCAGGGTCACGTTCCCGCTGATCTTCCCGGGCGTGCTCTCGGCCATGCTCTTTGCCTTCACGCTGTCTTATGACGAGTTTTCACGCACCCTGTTTGCTTCCGGCCGCGAGCTGACGTTGCCGCTCGCCATCTACGGCACCTTCTCCGTCGAGGTGCATCCGAACGTCTTTGCCTTCGGCGTCCTGACCACCCTCTTTTCCTTCGCGCTCCTCGGCACCTACGCGATCCTGATGGGTCTGTCGGTGCGACGCGCCAAGCGGGTCAGCATCCAGGAGGACGCATGATGACGCAGAAAGTTTCTGCCATCGTCACCGGTGCCGGCTCCGGTATCGGCCGCGCCATTGCGCTTCGCCTTGCCGCCGACGGTTATGCGGTTCTGGTCAACGACCTCTCGGGGGACCGTGCCCAGGCGGTTGCCTGCGAAATCATCAAGGCGGGCGGTGCGGCGACTGCGATCACCGGCGACGTTGCGCAGCCCAAGCACGTGGCGGCTATCCATGCCGCAGCCAAGGCCTCGCACGGCGACGTTGCCCTTCTCGTCAACAATGCCGGCATCGCGCATCAGGCGGCGTTCGAGGACCTCGAGCTTGAGGATTTCGACCGCATGTTTGCGGTGCATGTGCGCGGCACCTTCCTGATGACCAAGGCCGTCATGCCCTCGATGCTGGCCCGCGGGGAGGGCGTCATCGTCAACGTCGCCTCCCAGCTCGGGCAGATCGGCGGCATCGAGCTGGTTCACTATTCTGGCGCCAAGGCCGCCATCATCGGCATGACCAAGGCGCTCGCTCGCGAGGTCTCTGGCCGCGGGGTTCGCGTCAATGCCGTGGCGCCCGGACCGATCAATACGCCGCTGGTATGTGGCCTTTCCGAAGAGTGGCGCGAACGCAAGAAGCGCGAACTGCCGCTCGGCCGGTTCGGCGAACCCGAAGAGGTGGCCGCGACCGTGGCGTTCCTGGCGTCGCCTGCAGCGAGCCTTTTTGTCGGCCAGACGCTCGGGCCAAATTCCGGCGACGTGATGCTTTGAAGGAGAAAAGCAGATGGACAGTTTAGGCAAGCGGGTCGTCATCGTCACGGGCGCGGGCATCGGCATCGGCCAGGCGGCAGCCAAGGCTTTTGCTGCGTTCGGCGACCATGTCGTCGTCACCGACATCCTCGAAAAGGAGGGCGAGGAGACCGTTCGCGTCATTCTCACCGCCGGCGGTTCGGCCGAGTTCCACCTTTACGACGTGCGCTCGACCGAGGCGGCGAACCGGCTCGTCGCCAATGTCGAGGCGCGCTTCGGCAAGATCGACATCATCGTCGCCAATGCCGGCATCGCACACAGGACACCCCTCGACAAGCTCACCGACGACAAGTGGGACCTCACGATGGACATCGACCTGAAGGGCATCTTCCGGTTGGTGCGTGCCGCCGTACCAGGCATGCGCGCCCGCAGATCCGGTAGCATCGTCGCCCTCTCGTCGATCATGGGCGTGGCCTATGGATGGGACGAGCATGTCCATTATTCGGCGGCGAAAGCCGGTGTCGTCGGCCTGGTGCGGGGGCTTGCCGTCGAGCTGGCGAAGGACGGCATCAGGGTCAACGGCATTGCAGCCGGCTATGTCCGCACGGCTCAGCTTCTTTCGGAAGAGAATTCGCTTGGCCCCGCAGGAGCGGAAAAGGCGGCCGAGTTCATCCCTTTGGGCAGGCTCGGCGAGCCGGACGATATCGCCGACGTGATCGCATTCCTCGCCTCGAACGGCGCGAGATACATAACCGGCCAGGTTCTGGTCGTGGATGGTGGCCTCCTCGTGGGGCGGTACTGATCGTCATCGCCCCGGCGAGGGCCGGGCAGAGGCGATATGGCAATGAAGCAGGCCCACAAAGGGTCGAGGGAACAGCAATCAGCACTGGAGAACATGAAATGTCCAAAATGGAAATGAACAGACGCTCTCTGTTGAAGCATTCCGCTGGCGTGATGGCGCTCGCGATCGGGGGCGGCACGCCCTTCCTGTCGTCACGGGCGGCCTATGCGCAGGCTGCCAACCTTACCAAGGAGCAACTGCGCACCATCGGCCTTTCGGTCACGGTCCAGGAGCGTATCCTCGACGACTTCCGCAAGGTGAGCGGCGTCGGGCAGACCTCCGGCACCGCGGCGACCTTTCCGGACGCGCAGACCAAGATCCTTTCCGGTTCCAAGGATTACGATTGCTGGGAGATCATCGGCGAACGTCTGCCCTCGATCGTCATGACCGACAATGTCGAGCCGGTCCCGGCCGCCTCCTTGAAGAACTGGGCCAATATCCGCGATACCTTCACCACGCCCTCGGACAAGTGGGAGCCGAAGCAGCAGATCGTCGGTCAGATCTGGGCCGATGACGCCAAGACGACGCTGAACATGGTGCCTGCGGTCTATAATTACGATTCCATCGGCTACAATCCGGACGTTCTCTCCGCCGAAGAAGCCAACACCTGGTCCGCGATCTTCGATCCGAAGTGGAAGGGAAAGTCGGGCCTCAACACCGACCCCCTGATCGCCTTCGGCCAGGCCATCATGGCGATGAATACGCTTGGCCTTCTGAACGTCAAGAATCCCGGCAATCCGAACACGGCCGAAATCGACGAAGCGGCGAAGTTCCTCGTCTCCAAGAAAAAGGACGGGCAGTTCCGCGCCCTGTGGGGTGATTTCGGCGAGCTGGTCAATCTGATGGCATCCGGCGAGATGGTGGTCTGTGACGCCTGGCAGCCTGCTGTCATGGCGGTCAAGGCGCAGGGCAAGGCATGCAAATATGCTGTGCCGAAGGAGGGCTATCGCGGTTGGGCGATCGGTCCGTCGATGATCGCAGGCACGCCGAACAAGGAAGCCGTGATCGCCTATGCCGATTATTGGCTGTCCGGCGAGCCCGGTATTACGGTGTCCGAACAGGGCTATTATTCGCCGTCCACCAACATCCAGAAGGTCATGGCACCGGACAAATATGCCTTCTGGTACGAGGGCAAGCCGTGGGTCGGCGCCGCCGAGCGCGGCATCAAGGAAGGCGATCTGCGCGACGGCGGCTCATTGGCGGAGCGCGCCAAGAACGTCGCCTACTGGCATCAATGGCCGGACGAATACGACCATCTCGTCCAGAAGTGGGATGAATTCCTCAACGCGTAATGTGGCGGCGTCAGCCATCCATTCTCAGCTCTGCGGGAGGCGATGTCCGCCTCCCCGGCCAGGCTTGGAGATCTCTCATGATGTATGATTTGGAACTCATCAATGTCGGCAAGGTCTATGACAACGACACGCCCGCCGTCATAGACTTCAATCTTTCGATCAAGAAAGGCGAATTCATCGCCTTCCTCGGGCCGTCGGGCTGTGGCAAGACCACGACACTCCGCATGATCGCCGGCTTCGAAAGCATTTCCTCCGGCGACATGATGATCAAGGGCGAGCGCATGAACGACGTGCGGCCGCAGAAGCGGCCGACATCGATGATCTTCCAGAACTATGCCCTGTTTCCGCATATGACTGTGCGACGGAATGTCGGATATGGTCTTGAGGTCAAGGGCATGGCGAAGGCCGAGCGTGACGCGCGGGTCGATCGTATCCTCGCCACCCTGGGGCTGGAGGATATCGCCGAGCGCAAACCCGACAAGCTCTCCGGCGGTCAGCGCCAGCGCATCGCTCTTGCCCGCGGCCTTGTGGTCGAGCCGGATGTGCTGCTTCTTGACGAGCCGCTGGGCGCCCTCGACGCCAATCTGCGCAAGGCGATCCAGAACGAACTCAAATTGCTGCAGAAGAAGCTCGGAGTAACTTTCGTGTTCGTCACGCATGCCCAATCGGAAGCGCTGGCGCTGTCCGACCGCATCGTCGTCATGAACCAGGGTAGGGTGGAGCAGATCAGCCCGCCGCATCAGCTTTATACGCGCCCGAACACGCCGTTCGTGGCGCAGTTTATCGGCCGCAACGCCATCTTCGAGGGCGAGGTTGCCGGCACCAAGGCCGACAGCACATTCGTCTCGACGTCGTTCGGCACGCTGTCGGGCTGTGCCAATGGCGGCCTCTCCAGCAAGGTCAACATCGTCATCCCTTCGGAGGCGATCGAGGTTCATGCGGCGGGCGGCTCGGCGCGCGAAAATCTCGTCGAGGCTTTTGGCGGCAATGTGGTCGGCGCGCGCGTCGAGCGTTTCGACGTGGTCGGCCATATCTCGCAGATCGGCATCAGCCTGCCCGACGGCCGCGGTCTGGCCCTGGAAGCACATGTCGACAAATATCGGCCCGGCGCCTTTCCGATAGGCGCCCCGGTCATGCTTACCTGGGATCCGGCCGACGCGACCGTCATTCCAGCTCACTAATCAGAGAAAACGCGATTGAAGGAGATCATCCCATGGCAAAGGAAATCCTGTGTAGTTTTGGCGTCGACGTCGATGCGGTGGCCGGCTGGCTCGGCTCTTACGGCGGGGAGGATTCGCCCGATGATATTTCGAGAGGGCTCTTTGCCGGTGAGGTCGGCAGCCCGCGGCTGGTGAAGCTCTTTGAACGCTTCGGCATCAAGACGACGTGGTTCATTCCCGGCCACTCGATCGAGACCTTTCCGGAGCAGATGCAGGCTGTGGCCGATGCCGGCCATGAAATCGGCATCCATGGCTACAGCCACGAAAATCCGATCGCCATGACGCGCGAGCAGGAGACCGAAATCCTCGACAAGTGCATCGAGCTGGTGACCAGGCTTTCCGGCAAGCGCCCGACCGGCTATGTCGCGCCGTGGTGGGAATTCTCCAATGTAACCAACGAACTGCTTTTGGAGCGCGGCATCAAGTATGATCACTCGCTGATGCATAATGATTTCACGCCCTATTATGTGCGTGTCGGTGACAGCTGGACGAAGATCGACTATTCGCGCAAGCCCTCGGAATGGATGGTGCCGCTGACGCGCGGCAAGGAAACCGATCTGATCGAGATTCCGGCATCCTGGTATCTCGACGATCTGCCGCCGATGATGTTCATCAAGAAATCCCCGAACAGCCATGGCTTCGTCAATCCGCATCACATCGAACAGATGTGGCGCGATCAGTTCGACTGGGTCTATCGCGAAATGGACTACGCCGTCTTCCCGATCACCATCCATCCCGACGTCGCCGGCCGGCCGCAGGTGCTGATGATGCTGGAGCGTCTCTACGCGCATATGATCAAACATCCCGGCGTGAAGTTTGTCACGATGAATGAGATCGCCGACGATTTCGCCGCCCGCTTTCCGCGAAAGAAATAGCCGGCTAGTTTGAAAGACCGAGAGCATCAATTCTGAAGGAGGCGGATCGCCATGTGTTCACTATGCGGCGTGCTCGGCGGCAATGAGCACTGGACGGATGCCGCGGCACGACCGGGTGTGTTCACGCGCAATCATGCCAGCCCCGACAGGCGGCGGGAGCGTGCCGAGCGCGTGCGCGCCGCCAACGAGATGCTCTCGGGTCTCGGCCTTGTGCTCACCGACTGGCAGGGCGCGTCCTTCGTGTTGTCGACGCGAACGGGCAGGAGCGAGATCATCGAGGATCTCGGTCATCTCTGGCCAGCGGCCGAAAGGCTCGCCGGCCGGTCCTGCGATCCACTTGATGTTGCCTTCATCGCCAGGATGGAGGCGCGACATGTCGTTTGAGGCCAGCGGCTTTCTGCCGATCAATCTGCTGACGGGCTTCCTCGGCTCCGGCAAGACGACGCTGCTCAAGCGCATCCTGGCCGATCCGGCCTTTGCCGATACGGCAGTGCTCATCAACGAGCTCGGAGAAATCGGGCTTGATCACGATCTCGTCGAAAGCGTCGACGGCGAAATGGTGCTGCTGCGCTCCGGATGCGTCTGCTGCACTGTGCGCGGCGAACTCGCCGCCGCACTCAAGGAGCTTTATTCCCGCCGCGAACGTGGGCTTTTGCCACCATTCCGGCGCGTCATCATCGAAAGCACGGGCCTTGCCGATCCCTTCCCGGTTCTGTCGACCATCAAGGCCGATCCGGTGCTCAGGCATCACTTCTGCGCCGGCAACGTGATCACGACAATCGACGCGGTGAATGGGCTGCGACAGCTCGACACCTACATCGAATCAAACAGGCAGGCCGCCGTCGCGGATCGGTTGGTCGTTACCAAGACCGATCTTGCAGCAGGCTGCGAGGGACCGGCCCTTCAATCTCGTCTTCGCACACTCAATCCCGACGCCCCGATCCTGGTGGCGGCCGATCCGGATCTCGATCTCTCCTCGCTGGTCGCCGCCCAGAGCAACGTTTCGTCCAGCAACAGCCTGTCGCCAAGCGGCTTTTACTGCGAGGAACCGGTGGAGCTCGTCTCAGCGGACGGTGCGACGCATCAGGCCGCCATTTCCTCGATATCGTTCAGCATCGACAGGCCTGTCGACTGGACGGCTTTCGGGCTCTGGCTGACCATGCTGCTCAATCGGCATGGGGAGCGGATACTGCGCGTGAAGGGCATACTCAATCTCAGCGGCGAGGAGCGCCCCGTTGCCGTTCACGGCGTCCAGCATCTGGTTCATACACCGGTCCATATGGATGGATGGCCTTCGGCGGATCACACCTCGCGTCTGGTCTTCATTCTTGACGGGCTCGACGGCGCTCTGTTGAAACGCTCCTTCGAAGCCTTCACACCGGCGCGGATGCCGCAGATGTCGTCGGTTGCATCTTACCCGATCGCCGCGGCGCAATGAGACAACTGGTCCATCTATGAACAAGCACCGATCCGTCGCAACAACTCTGTCTGTTCCTGCTTTGCATCTGGAGGGGCGGCCGCGCCTGCGCGTGCTCGGCACTGCGATCTCGTTGCTGGAGGAACTGCGCCTGCGCGCGCAGGACGATCTGGGTATCGATGTGTCGTTCGACAACAACGACTTCTTGACAACGCAGTACAAGGCGGCCCGCGAACCGGACACCTACGATATCTACGATCAGTGCTTCCACAATCTCGATATCGTCTGGCACTGGCGCGCGATCCAACCGGTAGACACCCAGCGCATCGTTTTATGGGATGAGGTCAACGATCTGACAAAGACCGGTCACATCGGCCCCAACCCTCGAATGGGACTTGGCGACGTGCCGGCGCGCAAGCTGTTTGTTCAGCCCAATCTCACTCTCGGCGACACGCCGTCGCGATTCGTCTCGATGCTGCCGACGACGCATAATTTCGATAGTTTCGCTTATCGGACCGATCTGGCACCGAATGGCGTCGGCATGCATTCCTGGGGTGCGCTCTTCGACGAGCGATGGGCGGGCAGGGTGGCGCTGGTGGATGAGCCTGCCATCGGCATCTTCGATGCGGCGCTGGCCGCACAAGCTGCCGGCCTCATGTCGTTCGACAACATCGGCAATATGTCCATTCAAGAGATCGATCAGCTGATCGATCTCCTGGAGGAGCGCAAGAAGGCCGGCTTCTTCAGAGATTTCTGGAAAACTGCCGAGGATGCGGCGCGGCTGATGATCGCCGGTGAGACCAGTGTCCAGAGCATGTGGTCGCCCGGTATCGGCATTCTGAATTCGAAGGGTGTGCCGGTCGAGCAGGCCGTGCCCGCCGAAGGCTATCGCGCCTGGCATGGCGGCCTGTGCCTTTCGAAACATTTGAACGGTCGCCTCCTCGATGTCGCCTACGACTATCTGAATTGGTGGATATCGGGATGGCCAGGTGCCGTCGTCGCGCGACAGGGATACTATATTTCCACGCCGCAGCGCTCGCGCCAGTTCATGACTCCGGCCGAATGGGACTATTGGTACGAGGGCGCCGCCGCTGCCGAAGACCTGCCGGGTCCGGACGGGCAGATCAGGATAAAAGCCGGCTCTCTGCGCAGCGGCGGCTCGTACTGGCAGCGCGCCAATTGCATTGCGGTTTGGAACACGACAATGGACGAGCACAATTATTTGGTGCGCCGATGGATGCAGCTGGTCGGCGGCCGGGGAGAGCAGGGTCAATGACACAAGAACATCTTGGCAAATCGATCGCGCAATTGTCGGTGCTGATCCAGTCCGGCAGCCTCGATCCAGTTGCGCTGGTCGAGGAGAGCCTCGATGCGATCCGTGCCCATAAGGATCAAGCGATCTTTACGCGGCTGCTCGAGACGCGTGCAAAGGAAGAGGCGGCTGTTTCGTCGCGGCGGCTGCGGGAAGGGCGTTCGCGCGGGCTGCTGGATGGCATTCCCGTCGCCTGGAAGGACCTTTTTGCTGTTGCCGGCCTGCCGACCACGGCCGGGTCGATCGTGCTTGCGGATGCCGAACCTGCGCAGGAGGACGCCGATGTGGTCAAGGCGCTGAAAGCGGCCGGCATGGTTGCCGTCGGTCGCGTCAATATGAGCGAGTTTGCTTTTTCCGGCCTTGGCCTCAACCCCCATTACGGCACGCCGCTCAATCCGTTGGCCCCCGATGTGGCGCGCATTCCTGGCGGTTCGTCTTCCGGTTCTGCTGTTGCCGTCGCGGCAGGTCTCGTGCCGGTTTCGATCGGAACGGATACAGGCGGCTCGGTACGCATCCCCTCAGCATTCAACGGGCTCGTCGGATATAAGGCAAGTCGTGGCCGCTACAGCATGGCCGGGGTCTTTCCTTTGGCGACCAGCCTCGATTCGCTCGGGCCTCTTTGCCGAAGCGTCCAGGACGCTGTCTGGGTCGATGCGGCGATGCGCGGCCGTGCGGCGCCTGATGTCATGCGCGCAAGCCTCGACAGCCTGTCGATCGTCGTGCCGACCAACATCGTCATGGACGATGTCGAGGATGGTGTGGCCGAGGCATTTCAGGCCGGGCTCGCCCGGTTGAGGGCTGCCGGTGTCAAGGTGCGGCATGCCGCTTTTCCAGCTTTCGACAGGCTGTTTCAGGTGATGGCGGAGCACGGGCCGCTCGTGACCGCCGAAGCCTTTGCCGTTCATCATCGCCGCCTGGCAGGCCCCGAGGCTGAGCGCATGGATCGGCGGGTCGTCGCTCGCACCCGCCTAGGCGAAAAGATCACACTGGTCGGCTATCTCGAGGTCCTGAAGGCACGAGAACGATTGATTGAAGACACCGCTGGCATGATCGGACCGAGTGAATTCCTCGCCTACCCGACGGTCGCTCATGTCGCACCGGCACTTGCGCCGCTGGAAGCGGATGACGAGCTGTTCGTCAGCGTCAACTCCAAAACGCTGCGCAATACCTTGATCGGCAATTTCCTCGATTGGTGCGGAGTGTCGCTACCTTGCGGTACTGGAGAGGCCGGCATGCCGGCGGGACTGCTGCTATCGGCTCCGCACGGCCGGGACGACTACCTATTGGCCATGGCAATGGCCTTGGAAGATATCGTTGCCGGGTAGATCGACCCAACGCTCTCATCTTTAACACCGCGAGCGGCTTCTGGACAGGATCTCAGACCACTTGCTTTCAGACGGATTTGGTCAGACGTGTACATGGAAGCGTCATCGCGGACAGGCGGCGCTCGCACTCGGCATCCCTATCAAAGCACTACGCACCAAGCTTCGATCCTACTGGCTGAAACCGCCTCCTGCAAAGGCAACGCAATGAAGGACAAGTCAGGGCGCGGACTCCGGGACGAATGGCAGGGCGCTGGGCGCGAAGCCGGGATACGCTTCGCTACCGCGCCTGTGGTCGCTCTCGGACGACCTGAACATATTCTCTACCATGCATGCCGGGCGGGGAGCGGAGCGATACGGATGGCGGGAGTCTCCGTTCCAGGTCTCGATGCATCGGGTGCGATCGGTGATCTCGACCGGTCTATCCTCGATCTGGTGCTCATCGAACTTGACGCCCATCCGGCGGATGGTCCCGCCGAAGAGCACACCGATCATCCAGCAATGAGTGCAAATTGAATATACAAGGGGAGGGGTGCTGGCCGTCGATTGCCGAGGTGGAGACTACTGCGAATCCGGCCCGAAGCGGAACACAGAGGTCGTGGGGCAGTCGGTCCAGCCATTCCGGGTGGCCGTCGCTGAAACACGCGACCAAACCGTCGACTTTCCATAGGCTTGCGACTGTTTGCGACCATGCTTACGTTTTGGATCAGACGGCCATACTTTCCACGTATCGGCGCCAGCCCCCGTAGGCAGTGATATCGGGCTGCTCTTTGACGGCAATCGCCTCGCACAGAAAACCGGTGACGGAAGAACCATCCTCCAGAGACAGCTTTCCCACGCCAAGTGGCGCTGGAATCCGATCGATGAAATCTCCGAACCCTGCCACGGGCAAAGCCCAGACCTCGACATCGATCGGGGCGCCGCTCGAGACGTCCCGGATCAGGCCGGGCTTGGGAGGCATGGTGCCGCTCAATGCGAAGAGACGGTAATCCCCGCTGGTTCGGGTGGCTCTGCGAAACAGACCTGATCGCTGCGTGAGCTCGTGATTGAGCGGCATCCCGGAAAGATGGGCGCCGACGACCGCAATCTCACGATAGCCGTCGGGCAGTGACACGTCAGCCGGTTCCGGATAGGCGTTGTCGAATTTGCCGAGCTTAAGCCTGGTCGCCCTGTGGAAAGAAGCCGCGATACCGGCTGCTCGTGCCTCTTCGAAACCAGGGGCGAGGAAGGTAACACCAAGCGGCAGGCCATCCTTGCGGAAGCCGTTGGGAACGGCGATGCCGCACAGCCCCATCAGGTTCACGAAATTGGTGTAGATACCGAGATTGCTGTTGAGTTGAATGGGATTGGCGGCAATCTCTTCCTTGGTGTAGATCGTCGGCGTCGTCGGAACCAGGAGCACGGCAATGTTGTCCCACAGGGCGCGGGTATCGCGCTTCAGTTCGGCGATCCTGTGAATGGCTGCAAAGGTGTCGCCAGCCGTAAAGTTTGAGGATTTCGACAGGATCTGACGTGTGACCGGATGGATCACCTCGCTATGCTTCTCAAGCACGCTGTCGAGGCTCAATGCTCTTTCGGATATCCACGGCCCCTCGTAGAGTATACGCTGCGTTTCCTCAAAAGGAGCGAAATCCACCTCAACCTTTTCTCCTCCCATCGCGGTCAGTCGCGCCATCGCCTCGCCGAAGAGCCTTTCAGCCTCGGTATCGCCGAAGAAGCGAAGTGCTTTGCCAGCCGGCACGCCGAAGCGGAAACGCGGCGGCGCGGGCGCGGG
>Ga0102587_1000706_pt1 | contig 31788 bp, 30 predicted proteins | sample AraplaF_Col_mTSA_FD_76853 | JGI IMG/M metagenome (GOLD analysis project Ga0102587, IMG submission 76853) | Arabidopsis root microbial communities from the University of North Carolina, USA - plate scrape MF_Col_mTSA (SPADES assembly) (version 2) | ecosystem: Host-associated > Plants > Roots >... | reverse complement strand
TGGCGTGACAGCACAGGCAACTTTCGGCACTGTGGACCGGTCGAAAGCCGCTACATCCTTTAGCCGCTGCACAGATCCGGCACCCTCGCCGGGAAGACTCCGCGATGACCCTCAAGAACACGCGTACCCTGACCCTGCTTGCAGGCCTCCTGCTGACCGCGCCGCTGGCGCTGTTGGCGCGACCCGACGCCGCCGGCGCGGGCGGTTTGCCCAATGCGCCCACCGCCGACCAGTCGACGGCCGCGCAGATGGTCTACGGCCTGCTGTCCGACAGCCGCTACGCCTACCGGCCGCGCGCGCTCGACGACGCGCTGTCGGCCGACATGTACAAGCGCTATCTCGAATCGCTCGATGCCGGCAAGCAGTTCTTCACCGCCGCCGACATCGCCAAGTTCGACGTCTACAAGACCAAGCTCGACGACGCGATCAAGAGCGGCGACCTGTCGCCTGCGTACACGATCTTCGCTGCCTACAAGCAACGCGTCGACGAACGCGTCGCCTACGCGCGCGGCCTGCTCAAGCAGCCGGGCAATTTCGACTTCACCGGCAAGGACCGCTACGACTACGACCGCAAGGACGCGCCCTGGGTCGCCGACACGGCGGCGCTGGACGCGCTGTGGAAGCAGTCGGTGCGCAACGACTGGCTGCGCCTGAAGCTGGCCGGCAAGAAGAACGACGACATCGCCAAGACTTTGGACAAGCGCTACGCCAACCTCGCCAAGGGCATCGGCGAGATCAAGGGCGAAGACCTGTTCCAGACCTTCGTCAACAGCTACGCCAACGCGATCGATCCGCACACCGACTACCTGACGCCGAAATCGGCGGAAAACTTCAACATGACCATGTCGCTGTCGCTCGACGGCATCGGCGCGTTGTTGCAGAAGCAGGACGACGTGGTCGCGATCCGCGAAGTGATCCCCGGCGGCCCGGCCGCGCGCAGCAGCCTGCTCAAGCCCGGCGATCGCATCGTCGGCGTGGGCCAGGGCGAAAGCGGTGCGATGGACGACGTGATCGGCTGGCGCATCGACGACGTGGTCGCCAAGATCCGCGGCGCCAAGGGCACCAAGGTGCGCCTGGACATGATCCCGGCCGAAGCCGGCCTCGACAGCAAGCCCAACCGCATCGTGCTGGTGCGCGATAAGGTGCGCCTGGAAGACCAGGCCGCCAAGTCCGAGATCATCAACGTGCCGCCGGCCGACGGCGCGCCGGCCAAGCGCATCGGCGTGATCAAGCTGCCGGGCTTCTATCAGGACTTCGAAGGCCGCCGCAAGAACGCCAACGACTATGCCTCGGCCACCCGCGACGTCGCCAAGCTGCTGACCAAGCTGCGCGCCGACAAGGTCGACGGCGTGGTCCTGGACCTGCGCAACAACGGCGGCGGTTCGCTCAACGAAGCGGTCGAGTTGACCGGCTTGTTCATCGATCGCGGCCCGGTGGTGCAGGTGCGCGAAGCCGGCGGCCGGGTCCAGGTCGACAGCGACACCGACTCGGGCATCGCCTGGGAAGGTCCGTTGGCGGTGCTGATCAACCGCGGTTCGGCCTCGGCCTCCGAGATTTTCGCCGGCGCCATCCAGGATTACGGGCGTGGGTTGGTGATCGGCGAAACCACCTTCGGCAAGGGCACGGTGCAGAATCTCGCCGACCTCGACCGTTGGCCGGCCAACGAAGGCCCGCGCTTCGGCCAGGTCAAGCTGACCATCGCCCAGTTCTTCCGCGTCAGCGGCGGCTCGACCCAGCACAAGGGCGTGGTGCCCGACATCGCCTTCCCGGTGTCGGTCGACGCGACCGAGTACGGCGAGAGCACCTACGACAACGCGCTGCCGTGGACCAAGATCGCCGCCGTCCCGCACACCAGCTACGGCAATTTCGCGCCGCTGCTGCCGAAGCTGGAATCCCTGCACAGCAGCCGCATCGTCGGCGACAAGGAATTCCAGTGGTGGTCGCAGGACGTGGCCGAGTTCCGCGAGGAGCGCGCCAAGAAGTGGATTTCGCTCAACGAGGTCGAGCGCCGCGCCGAGCGCGATCGCGAAGACGGCAAGCGCAAGCAGCGTCAGGCCGAGCGCAAGCAACTGGGCCTGGACCTGGATCCGCTGGGCGACGACTCCAACGACGACGGCCTGGCCGCGTCGGAGCGCGACATCGCCAAGGACGCGGCGCGCGAGAAGCTCGCCGAGAAGCGTCCGGACCCGTTGCTGCGCGAATCGGCGGCGATCCTGGCCGACGCGGTGCGTCTGCTCAACGCCGACCGCAAGCTGTCGGCGCAGGTGCTGCCGACCGCGACCGCGCCGGGGCATTGGGCCGACTGAGGCAGGTCCGCTAAACGTTCGACCGAAAGCGCGCCTTGATGGCGCGCTTTCTTTTTGTGCGCGGCGTGGTGCGTCGACGGCGCGGTGTCCGGGGCACGTCGTTTCGACTGTCGCCGGTGTTGCCGTCGACATGGCGGATGTCGCTCGTCGAATTCGCGAATACACGGGCCGCTGTCGATGCAGCCGGATTTCGCCTACCGAGCCGTCGCCGCTCTTCGCACCGCGCCCTCGCGCAAAGTCCGACCTGAATCAGCCCGCGAACCCCACCCCGCCACGGGCAAGATGCGGATAGCGAGACCCGGGCATGAGGCCTAGTCTTGCGCCATGAACGCCAAAACCCACATCCGCAAGTCCGACACCGGCGCTGTCACCGATAAGCCGGTTGCCCACCCGCCCGCCATCGACAAGCTCGAACAGGCACGGATCCTGCTGGAGGCCGGCGAGCCGTCGCTGACCGAACTGGCCGAAGCGGTCGGCCTGAGCCCCTCGCACCTGCAGCGCCGCTTCAGCGCGCGCTTCGGCCTGAGCCCGGCCGAATACCTCGCCCAGCGCAAGCTCGGCAGCCTGCGTTCGGCGCTGCGCGAAGGCAGCGACGTCAGCGCGGCGCTGTACGACGCCGGCTACGGCTCGCCCTCGCGGGTGTACGAAAGCGGCGCGGCGCGCCTGGGCATGACCCCGGCGCGCTACCGCGCCGGCGGCGCCGGCGAGCAGATCCGCTGGAGCCTGACCCAGACCGAACTCGGCACCGCCTTGGTCGCGACCACCGCGCGCGGCATCTGCATGGTCGAGCTCGGCGACGATGCGCAGGCTCTGCAAGCCAAGCTGCACAGCGAATTTCCGCGGGCCGCGCTGGAGCGCGTCGACGCCGGTCGCGATGAATTCCTGGCCCCGCGCGTGCGCGCGGTCGCGCACACCCTCGGCGGCAAACGCGAAACCGTGGCGGTGGACCTGATCGGCACCGCGTTCCAGAAAAAAGTCTGGGATGCGCTGATGAAGATTCCGCCCGGGCAGACCCGCAGCTACGAGCAGATCGCGCAGCAAGTCGGTTCGCCGCGCGGCGCGCGCGCGGTGGCGCAGGCCTGCGCGAACAATCGCGTGGCGGTGGTGGTGCCCTGTCATCGGGTGGTGCGCGGCGACGGGTCGCTGGGCGGCTATCGCTGGGGTTTGCCGCTCAAGGAAAAGCTGCTGCAGCGCGAGCAGGCGGCTTGAAGCGCGCAAGGTCGCCTGCGACGAGCCTTGCGGGGCGATCGGGTGATCGCGGGTCATTGCCGCCGGTGCGTGTCGAGAGCGCGCCGGGCTTGAACGTCGCGGCGGCGTCAGGCGAACGCCACGCCGCTTTGTTTCGGCTGCGAAGCGGCATGAACAAGTTGGCGAGTAAGCGACGATCTTGAGGCAGCTAAAGCAGCCAGCGGCCGATGCACGTGCCGATAACGATGCCGATGCACAATCCGGCCAGAAACTTCCGTTTCAGCGGGTCGGAGACGCCCCACACGCTTTCTTTGTCCGCGCCCTTCTTGAACACGCTCGACTCGCTTGTTCCATCCACGTTCTTCTTGAATATCCGCGACTCGCTTTTTCCATCCACGCTCTTCTTGAATATGCGCGACTCGCTTTTTTCATCCGTGCCCTTCCTGAACATGCCGGACTCCCTTCAATCGTGAGTGCGAAGCGTCCCGCGTGCCTCGGCCCGCGGTGTGACGCCGCCCATCCTGGCCCCACCCATGCACCGGGTAAAGCGGGCGAGTGCCCGGGATTCGCGCGCCTGCTGCGACGCATCCACGCGATCGCCGTCGGTAACGACGCCCGGTCGGTGGTCGGGACAGTGGATGCCGACCGAGTCGATGCCAGCCGTTCAATCCGATGGCCGCGACCGCCACGCCTCACCCACGCCGTTTGCGCGTCGCCCGCGGCGCATCGCGGGTCGGCAGCTCCAGACCGTGCTTGACCACGTCGAACACCAGATGAGTGTCGTAGCGTTTGACGTTGCCTTCGTCGAGGAACAAGCGGTCGACCACCTGCCGGCAATGGGCGACGCCGGTGGTGGCCAGGATCACCAGGTAGTCCCACTCGCCGGCCAGGGTGTAGCACTGCTGGACCTCGGGCGCGGCGCGCACGCGGGCGTGGAAGGTGGCGTTGCCTTCGGCCGATTCGCGTTCCATCGTCACCCACACCGCGGCCAGGGTGCTGCCCAGCGTCACCGGGTCGAGCACCGCCACCTGGCGCATCAGGCCGTCCTGGCGGTAGCGGGTCATGCGGCGCTGCACCGCGCTGGGCGACAGGCCCACGGCCTCGCCCAGTTCGCTCAGGGTCACCGAGGCGTCTTGCTGCAATAGTTCGAGCAACCTGTGGTCGAACTCGTCCAAAACCAGGGGGCTACCATTCATGCAAGATTTTTGCGTCTGTACGGGCAATAATTCAACCGTAATTTGAATGACATCGATACGCTATTCTCGATCCCACCGCGCGAAGAATTTTTATGTGTGGGTTCGTTCCCCCAACCTCTTACATACGGACGCCCCCGGGATGTCCCGGTACGTGACGCAAGCCGCCGTGCCCGAACAGATCGGCGAGATTCTCGCGCTGATCCGCGAACACGGCCCAAATCCCTGGAATTTCCTGCCCGAGGTCGAGCTGGCCGCGCACTTGTCGGCGATCCGGCTCGGCCGCACGCAGGCCGTCGTCGCGCTGCATGAAGGTGAAATTGTGGCGGTCGTCACATTCGAGCCGAGCGACGCCTTCCACCGCTATCAGCCCGACGGTCGCGAGATCGAATGGCAGGGCCATGTCGGCGAGGTCGTCGTGCATCGCGCGCATCGCGGTCAGGGGCTCGGCACCCGGCTGCTCAAGGCGGCGGTGGGTCGGCTGCTGCAGATGGGACTGATCGAGATCTATGTCGAGCGCCACGAGGAGAACGAGGGCTCGGCCGGGATGATGCGCAAGGTCGGGTTCGTGGTGATCGACGTGTTCGACGATCCGCGCCGTCGCGATGTCGGCAGCCGTCGCACCTCGGTGTCGCGCTACGGGCCGCATGCCTGACGCGGGCGGCGCCGCGTCGCTGCGCGCGCCCGGGAATGGGGAAGGGGAAGGGGATCGTGGCGTGGGTGACGCGGGCGGGTCGGGTTCTGTCGATTGATTGATCGCTTGGGTGGTTCGGCTCGTCGCGGCCCGTGCCGCGACGGCGCGGGTCCGGACCTCGCCGGCGATCCATTTCATCCGCCGCCGGATTCGCATCGTCCGGCCGCGCGGTTTGCTTGCGCAACAGCTCGCATGGATCGCGGCGAACGATTTCGCGGGCGGCGTGGCGATCGCCCGACCCCGCGAATCGCTAAAGGCTGACTCAAGTTTTTCTCGCTGCTGTTTTTCCCGCGTTCGCGCCAAGCTGTTGGTTTTCTTTCCCCACGTCTCTCTCCGCCTTCTTCGTCTCTCCACGTTCTCTCCCCCGAGTACCCGCGTCATGAGCGCCGCTCCCCCGTCTTCCGAATCCCGCGCGCCCAGCGCGCTCGCCGTCGCGCTCGCCCTGGCCTCGGTGTATGTGCTGTGGGGGTCGACTTATCTCGGCATCCGCTTCGCGCTGCACAGCTATCCGCCGTTCCTGCTCGGCGCGGCGCGCATGTTCCTGGCCGGCGCGATCATGTACGCGGCGCTGCGCTGGCGCGGCGTGCCGGCGCCGACGCGCAAGCAATGGCGCACTTTGTGGGTGCTGTCGATCTGGATGGTGCTGCTGTCCAACGGCCTGGTGAATCTGGCCGAGACCCAGGTCGATTCGGGACTCGCCGCGATCGCGGTCGCCTCGATGCCGCTGTTCGCGGGCGTGTTCGCGATGCTGCGCGGACGGCATCCGTCGAAGGTCGAATGGATCGGCCTGGCGATCGGCTTTCTCGGAGTCATCTGGCTCAATGCCGGCGGCAAGCTGTCGGCGTCCACGCTCGGTCTGGTGTGCCTGATTGTCGCGCCGATCGCCTGGGCCTGGGGCTCGATCTGGAGCCGCGACCAGGACCTGCCGTCGCCGTTCATGGCCGCCAGCGCGCAGATGCTGACCGGCAGCGTGTGGATGCTCGGCGCGGCCGCGGTCACCGGCGAACGCATCACCGCGATGCCGACCTTCGGCGCCACGGCGGCGTTGCTGTACCTCGTGGTGGCCGGTTCGATCTTCGGCTTCACCGCCTACATCTGGCTGCTGCACCACGTGCGTCCGGCGCTGGCGACCAGCTATGCCTACGTCAATCCGCCGATCGCGGTGCTGTTCGGCGCATTGCTCGCGGGCGAGCGTTTCACCTCGCACGACCTCGGCGCGATGGCGGTGATCCTGGTCGGCGTGGGCATCATCACTCTGGCCAAGGCGCGCGCGGGCAAGCCGGTGCCGGCCGCGGCGCCGGCGATCGGCCCGGTGGCGGTGGCCGAATCGCGCGAACCCGCGCCAAGTAATGCCGCCTTGAACGAGGCCGCAACCGATCTGGAGAAACGCGCATGAGCACCCCGACCGACCGCCGCGGGCTGTGGATCGCGGTCGCGTCCTTCGTGCTGTGGGGGCTGATGCCGCTGTACTGGCATCTGCTCAACGAAGTGCCGTCGCTGCAGATCGTCGCCCACCGCATCGTCTGGAGCACCTTGCTGGTCACCGCGTGGCTGTGCTGGAAATTCGGCCGCCATTGGTTGCGCGACATCCTGCGCGAACCGCGCAAGGCGGCGATGCTCGCGCTCAGTGGCGTGCTGATCGCGTTCAACTGGGGCTTGTACATCTGGGCGGTCAACGCCGGCCATGTGATCGAGACCAGCCTGGGGTATTTCATCGGGCCGCTGGTCAGCGTGATGCTCGGCGTGCTGTTCCTCGGCGAACGCTTGCGCGCGGTGCAGTGGGTCGCGATCGCGCTGGCCTTCGCGGGCGTGTTGTGGCTGACCTTCCAGTACGGCCGGCCGCCGCTGATCGCGCTCGGTCTGGCGGTGTCGTTCGCGGTGTACGGCCTGGTGCGCAAACTGGTCGCGGTCGAAGCGGTGACCGGCCTGGGCGTGGAGAACGTCTACCTGTTCGCCCCGGCGCTGGCGCTGATGCTGTGGGGCGAGACCCACGGCCAGGGCGGTTTCGTCGGCGGTTGGGGCTGGGGCACCGACGTGCTGCTGGTGATCGCTGGCGCGCTCACCGCGTTGCCGCTGATCGGCTTCGCCTATGCGGTGCGGCGGGTGTCGCTGACCGCGATCGGGCTGTTGCAGTACGTCGCGCCGACCTTGCAGTTCCTGATCGGCGTGCTGGTCCTGCGCGAACCGTTCAATGCCGAACGCGCGATCGGTTTCGTGATCATCTGGATCGGCCTGGCGGTGTTCGCCAGCGAGGGCTTGATGCGGTCGCGGCGGATGGCGGCGGCTGCGCAGGCGGCGGCTTGAGCGTCAGTCGAACAAGCCGTCGAGCCAGCCCATGACCAGCACGTAGGCCACCACGCCCAACGCGCCGATGACGCCACGACGCCAGGCGCCTTCGTGCCAGCGCCGTTGGCGCGCGCGGTTGCGGATTTGTTGACGGGTCTGGGACGCGGCCAAGGCCGCGCCGGCGTTCTGCTGCGCCTGCAGCCGCTGAGGAAAGCTCGCGCCCGGCGCGGCGGCCGGTAACGCGCGCGCCGCCGCGGCGACCGGTGCATGCGCGGCCAGGTAGCCGTCGATTTCGGTATCGCTCATCGCCGGCTCCCAGTCCTCGACGAACGCGGCCGGGATGCGCCGGCGCAGCGCCAGCGCGGTGACGTAAGCGCTGTCGGCCGCAATGCCGTAGCCGCTCAACATCACCACCAGTGGCGCGAAACGTCGGGTCGTGGTGGCGTTTTGACCCCTGAACCGTTGCATCCAGACCGGCAGTCGACCGAAATAGCGTGCCGGATCGCGCACGCACACCTGCAATGCTTCGATCTCGCCCCCGAACTGACGGATGTAATAACGCCGGAAGCCGACGACGTCGCGCCAGTCGACCAGGCCGAAGTCGGGCGAGTGGATGCCGGCCGCATCGATGCGCAATTCGCGCGGCTGCAAGCGATTGCGCAGCAGCCAGATCCAGCCGCTGCCGAGCGCGACGGCGCTGGCGGCCATGAACAGCGCGACCGGGTAGTTGGTGGCGCGCCAGTAGCTGTAGGCGACGGCGGAAATCACCAGGGCCATGAGCGGCGTGAGCAGGGCCACTCCGAGCGACAGCGACGAGGTGCCGCGCAATTCGTTCTGCGCCAACGCGGCGCGCAGCGCCTTGCGCGGATCGTCGGCGCGGTCGTGATCGATGCGATGGATCGCGCGCAAACACAGCGCGAGGCCGCCGATGAAGAGCAACGACAATGCCAGTTTCAGATAGGGACTGTGGTTTTTCAACGTGTCGCTATCGAGCGCCACCATCATCGCGAGCACGCCCGATGCGTAGGCGGCGCCGATCCACAGACGCCTGCGAATTGCGTTCTTCATCGAGCCCTGCGCGTCGCTGTGAATTCAGCGCACTCTAGAGCGAATGCCCGGGCAATTAAAGCATCGGGCACGCCGTCGCCGGCTTGGGCGTGGAGAATCAGCTCGACGCACTGCGTTGCCGGCTGTCAGCCTGCAGCGTGGCGCGGACGGCAGGTGTCGGGGGCGGCGGTATTTCGAGCTGCGTCGCGGCGAGCAACTCAAACTCGCGCAGGCGCTGCTCGACGACCGCCGCGCTGGTCGCCGCGCTCCAGTCTTCGATCCAGGGTTCGGGGCAATCCTTGCGCAGATCGCGGGCTACCTCGCAGGCCGTCTCCACATCCACGCGGTAGGGGCGGGTCACGATATCGATCCGGCCGTGGCGAGCGTCGCGGGCCAGCTGCATCCGGTATCCGTAAGCCATCAACGCCGAGGTTTCGTTTTCCAGGTAGCGCCAAGGGTCGCGTAAGTAGACCCGCAACAAAGGTATCTCCGCGTCGTTGACTACGAGCGTCTGAGCCGAGAGTCCGAGAACTTGAGACCAGGCGATCATCCCCAGGCGGGTTTCGAAGATGCCTTCCTGATCGATCCTCAGGCATTGCTTGTGACTCCAGGTAAAACCGCCGATACGGCGGCGCTGCAGCGCCACGCGTCGGCGCGCGGACTCCTTGCCGCGTTTGCTCCACAGGTCGGGAAACAGGATCGATCCGCCGACGTAGAGCACGAACAGCAAAAAGCTCAGGCACGTCACCACCGCGATAAAGGGCGAGTCGTCGGAAGGCGCGTCGTGCCGCCTGAACCAGACGATCCCCGCGATGATCGAGCCGACGATCGCCAAGGCAAGCGAACCTTGCTTGGTTTGCTCCTTCATCCCTGTATTTCCCCATCCCTATCGGTTGCAAGCAAGCATAACGTGGGCTCAAGCGAGGTTGCAGGTGGCCGAGCGGATGGTGGGCCGAGCAGCTACGTCGCCCGACAGCCAGGCGCGACTGCGACGGCGGACCGCCGGGCCGGCATTTGCGCCCGCGGGCATCGACGCTCGACAGGCTCCATCCGCGACGGGATAAAACTGCGCCAAAAAAAGAAAAAGCCCCCCTCTTCGCAAGGGGGGCTTTTGCATCGCAACCATGCGTCGAGCCTTGAGCCTACAAAGCCCGCAGCGCCGAAGTCACCGGCAAGGTCGCCGCGCGCAGCGCCGGGAACAGGCCGCCGACGAAGCCGATCGCCAAGGCCCACTTCAGGCCGCTCCACAGCAGTTCGCCGGTGACGCGGAAGTCGAAGGTCAACTGGCCCACGCCGCCGGCGATGGTCGAGGCGGTGTAGCCGTTGAAGATCAGCCACGCGAGCGCGCCGCCGATCAGGCCGCCGAGCAAGGCCAGCAGCATCGTTTCCAGCATCACCGCGACCACCACCGGCAGGCCGCGGAAGCCGATCGCGCGCAGGGTCGCGATCTCGCGCGCGCGGGTGGCGACGGTGGCGAACATGGTGTTGAGCGCGCCGAACACCGCGCCGATCGCCATGATCGAACCGACCACGATGCCGATGATGCGGATCACCTTGGTCATCGCCTCGGATTGCTTGGCGAAATATTCCGCGGTGGTGCTGGTGTCGACCTGCAGTCGCGGGTCGCCGGCCAGCGCCGCCTTGAACGCCTTGAACTGCTTGGCGTCGCTGAGCTTGGCGATGACCGCGTTGCGCGAGGCGCCGCGACGGTAGGTGGACGCGACCATGTCGGCGTCGGCCCACACTTCCGAATCCATGGCGTCGCCGGATTTGAAGATGCCGACCACGGCCCATAGCTCGCTGCCCAGGCGGATCTGCTTGCCGACCTCCATGCCGGCGAACTGACGTTGCGCGCCGATGCCGACCACCACTTCGCGCTTGCCGGTCTCGAACTTGCGGCCCTGCACGATCTTGATCTGCGGCCGCACCTGCCAGGCGCGATCGCCGACGCCGCGCAACTGCACGCTGCCGTCTTCGTCGGGCTTGCCGCCCTTGATCGGCAGGTTCGCCGCGACCACCGTTTCCGGCGAGGCCAGCGGCCGGCCGTCGGCGGCGCGGGCGATGCCGGGCGCCTGTTCGATGACGTTGATGCTGGCCAGGTCGAGGGTCGACATCACCTCGGCCGCGGACGCGCCGCGCAGCACCATCGCGGTGTCGTCGCTGCCGGTGCGCGCGAGCGTCTGCTTGTAGCCCTCGGCCATCGACAGCATCGCCACCAGCACCGCGACCACGCCGGCGATGCCGATCACCACCACCGACGACGACCCCGCGCGCTGGCTCAGCGTGCTGATGCCGACGCCGGCCACCGACGCGGCCTGCTGGCCGCCGCGGGTCAGCAGCATCCACAGGACGAACGCGACGGCGAGGCCCAGCAACACCGGCCAGGGCGCGAGCGCCCAGGCCACCAGGCCGGCGGCCAGGGCCAGCAGGATCAGCAGGCCGCGTAAGAACGATAGAAACTTTTTCATGTGCGCTCTCCGTTAGCGTCCGGCCAATGCATCGACGATGTTCAGGCGCATGGCGCGGATCGCCGGCAACAGGCCGACCAACAGGCCGATGCCGACCATCAGCGCCAACGCCACCGACCAACTGCGCCAGCCGATCGGCGGCACGCTGATCGCGCCGTTGCTGCCGGCGCTGACGATCGGGCCGAGCCCGCCGGCGAGGGCCACGCCAATCACGCCGCCCAACAGCAGCAGCAACACCGACTCGGCCAGCACCAGCAGCAGCACGCTGCGGTCGGGAAAGCCGATCGTCTTGAGCACGGCCAGTTCGGAGGTGCGTTCGCGCACCGCCTGGGCCATGGTGTTGCCGGTCAGCAGCACCAGGGTGAAGAACACCGCGCCCATGATCGAGCCGACGATCAGGCCGATGTCGGCCATCTGCTTCATCCAGCTCGCGGTCGCCGCCGCTTCGGTCTGGGTCTTGGTCTCGTGATCGGAATTGGCCGAGATCGCGTCGATGGCCTTGGCCACGCGGTCGCTCTGGCTGGCGTCCTTGACCTCGGTGACGTACCAGCCGACCTGACCGCGGTTGTAGGGCGTGGAATCGTCGAAGTACTTCCAGTGCAGCAGGATCATCTGGTCGAACCAGCCGCCGGATTTCTTGTCGCTGGCCGCGAGCGTGCCGACGATGTCGAAGCTCCAGTTCTTGCTGCCGTCGCTGCTGGTGAAGATGGTCGACTGCAGCGGCAGTTTCTGTCCGACTTTCCAGCCGAAGCGCGCCATCAGGCCTTCGCCGACCAGCACCCCGGTGCGGGTCGCGGCGAACGCCTTGCGGTGCGCGGCGGACACGGCCATTTCCGGATACAGGTCCAGATAGTTGTCGGCCACGCCGAAGCTGAAGATCTGGTTGTGCGGGTCCTGATAGGCGCCGCCGAACCAGTTCGCATAGGTGACTTGCTTGACCCCCGGCACCTGCGCGATGCGCTCGTTGAGCGACATCGGCAATGGCTGGATGAAGGACAGGCGCGAGCCGGTCTGCAGGCGCTTGACGCCGTTGGCGCTGTTGCCGGCCTGCTCGAAGCTTTCGCGCACGCCGTCGAGCAGGCCGAACAGCAGGAACGCGGCGATGATCGACAGCAGGGTCAGCGCGGTGCGGGTCTTGCGCCGCATCAGCTCGGCCCAGATCAGATGGAAATATTTCATGATGGCCGCTCCCGACTCATGCCGCGTGCGACTGCTGCTCGACCAAGGTGCCCTTGTCGAGGTGCAGGGTGTGGGTGGCGTACTCGGCGGCCTTGGGATCGTGGGTCACCATGACGATGGTCTTGCCGTGTTCGCGGTTGAGCAGCTGCAGCAGGTTGAGGATTTCCTCGGCCGCGAGGACTGGTTGTCCCAGCGCATCGCCTCCCATTGGCGCGAACGTTTCGAATCCGTCGAGCGCCACAGTGCCGACCGCTGGGTGCGCTTTTTGAAGCGCCGCCTGCCGAACGGCTACGGCGTGACCATCATCTCCGATATTTCGGAGGCGCGTAAGCGCGAGGAACAGTGGCGCTACGATCTGGAGCGCGTGCAGCTCACCGAGGACATTCTCGACCATTTGCCGTTCCCGCTCTTCGTCAAGGATCGCAACCTCACCTATGTCGCCGTCAACAAGGCATTCTGCGAGAAATACCAGACGACGGCAGACGAGGTTCTCGGCCGCAAGAGCGGTGATCTGTTTTCGCCTGATATCGCCAAGCGCTTCGAGGAAAGCGACCGCCACGTGCTGGAAACCGGTGAAATGTCGGTTGCCCGCCAACGCCAGATCGCCCGCGACGGCACGGAGCGTGACATTGTCAGCCGCAAGCACAGGATCGGCAAGCCTGGACGTTATTTCCTCGTCTCGACCATGCAGGACCTGCCGCGCGACGGCGGCGATCTCGACGAATTCAATCAGGCCACAGAGATCACCACCTCCAGCAACCAGAGCTATCGCCGCGCCTATGTGCCGGTGCCGACCGCATCTCAGCGCCGCGAGCCGGCAGCGATGGAGGCGATCGTTCCGGAAAACTTCTCCGGCCGAAAGATCCTTGTCGTCACCGCGGATCTCGCCGCCGAGACTGCCGCGCTGCGCACGCTTGCCAAATACGGCTTCGAATCCTGCTCCGTCCGGGGCGAGGACGAGGAGGAAAAGTTCCTCGATATCGCCAGCTACTCCGGCATCTCGCTCGATCTCCTGATCATCGATAACCAGATGGGCATGCGCTGTCTGGAGCTCGCCGAACGATACGGCATTCCCGCCCTTGTCATGGATGGCTTTCAGATCGCCAACGAGTTGACCTTCCAGATCGCCCGCCACTTCAACCGCAATGGACGCGGCGGCACTGAAGGCGACTGGGAAATCACTACGACTGAAGAAAACGTAGGCCTCCAGGTTCTCGTCGCCGAGGATAACGACATCAACCAGATCGTCTTCACGCAGATACTCGAAGGTCTGGGCTACCGCCATCGGATCGCGACAACCGGCGAAGAGGTTGTTCGCCTCTGGGCCGAACACCGGCCGCAGATCGTGCTGATGGATATTTCACTGCCGGTCTTCAACGGCTTTGAAGCCTCGCGCCTCATTCGCCAGATGGAAGAGGGACAGGGCACGCGGACTCCTGTTATCGGTGTGCTGACACAGGCCTTCGAGCGCGATCGGGCGGAATGCGCCAAGGCCGGCATGGATGACGTCATCATGAAACCGGTCAGCCCGGATATCCTTGAAATGGTATTTCAGAAGTACCTGACGGATGAGCCGATCAAGGCTCGAAACTAAATAAAAGACCGGTCAACTCCCCAGAATTTGGGAATGCTTCGGGTTGTAGTCCCGCCGATTTACTATCGAATTGTTAAGATTTGGCCGTCATTCTTCGCCAGGGTGTGGAGGAAAATCTTGGATTTGGAGTGATGGCGTCGGCAGAAATACCATTCATGACCGTGAGTCAGAACGAGCTCCAGGCGATGGCTTATACCGATCCGCTGACCGGGTTGGGAAACCGGCATCGCATGCGGGACAAGGTGATGCAGATTTCTGCCGAGCGCGCCAGCGATCCGGCACCCTTCACCATCGGCATTGCCAATCTCGACAGTTTCAAGCCGATCAACGATCTATTCGGCTCCGCCGCCGGCGATGAAATCCTGTGTCAGGTCGCCCATCGCCTGAAGGCCTGCATTCCGGATGGCGCGCTGGTGACCCGTCATGACGGTGATGAGTTTGCTTTCGTCCTGCCGCTGATTTTCGAGCGCGCCAGTGCCGAGAAATTCGGCCAGATGATCCGCGAGGTCCTGTCGGCGCCCTATGATCTCGGCGACCGCAACGTCCGCCTTTCGGCTTCCTTCGGTTTTGCTATCTATCCCTTTGCCGGCGAGGATTGCGAGGAGTTGCTGAAGAGCGCCGAAACCGCGCTCTACCGCTCCAAGCGCCGCGGCCGCGGGCAGATCACCGTCTACTCGCGCGAGATCGCGCAGGAGATGAAACGAGCGACCCAGCTCGAACAGGCGCTTAGAAACGCCATCATATCAGATGCGATCGACGTGCATTTCCAGCCGATCGTCTCGCTCGCCAACAATCAGGTGGTGGGCTTCGAGGCACTGGCTCGCTGGAATGATCCCGATCTCGGCTTCGTGTCGCCCGGCGTCTTCGTGCCGCTCGCCGAGGAGCGCGGCTTTATCGACGCCCTGTCGGAAGCGCTGCTGCGCAAGGCTGCGGAAACGGCACTCTCCTGGCCGCGCGAACTGTTCCTGTCCTTCAACCTGTCTTCGGCCCAGCTCATGGATCCGGGCACGAGCGGCAGCATTCTGTCGATCCTCGGCCGCGTCGGTTTCGACCCACACCGTCTCGAGCTCGAGATCACCGAAACGGCTGTCATGAGCTCTGCCGACACGGCGCACCGGATCATTGCCGATCTGAGAGCTGCGGGCGTGCGCATCTCGCTGGACGATTTCGGCACCGGCCAGTCGAGCCTCGGGCGCCTGCGCGATTTCATCTTCGATAAGATCAAGATCGACCGCGCTTTCGTCTCCCGCATCAATTCCGACCGTGCCTCCGAACACATCATCAAGGCGATCCTTGCCATGTGCGAGGGCCTCGAGCTGGAAGTCGTGGCTGAAGGCATCGAGGATTATTCGGAAGCGGTCAAGCTGCGCATGCTCGGCTGCGGCATGGGACAGGGCTATCATTTCGGCCGGCCGGCCGACGGAATCGCCACGCTGCGCTTCCTGCACGAGAACTATTATTACGATACCAGCGAAACGGAACGCGCCAGCGCATAACGCCAGAGGCAAAAAAACGATGGCATCCCCATGGGACGCCATCGCCTGCGCTATACTCTCCGTACAGGATTACTTGTTGGTCGTGGATCCCGTCGCGGTGGTGTCCGTCGGCATCGCCGTGCCGGTTGCTGCCGGAGCCTTTTCAGCCGACTGCATTGCCAGCGTCTTGAATTCCGGAGCCGCCTTCAGCGACTCAGCGGTTTCCGTGGTCGTCAGCTTGATGGAACCATCCTGCGCGTTCTGGGCGACGGTGACCTTCCCCACCGGAACGGCGACGTTCTTTTGGCCGATGCCCAGGAAACCGCCGACACCGACAACAGCTGCAACGATGCCGCCATCCTTCTTGAGGATCAGGTCGTTGACGCTGCCGATGCTCTCATTGTTGCCGTTATAGACCGACTGGCCAATATAGGTGTTGGCGCTGATCTGGTCCGGGGCCTGTTGTGTCAGATAGCTGTCGCCGCCTGCTTGAGCCGTATCGGTGCTCGGGGCCGGGGCCGGGGCCTGTGCGGCATCACCAGCGGGCGCCATCGGCTTGACAGGCTCTGCCGGTGCGGGGGATGCCGGTGCAGATTGGGTCGGAGCAGCAGGGTTCGCCGGCTGCGGAGCGGTCTGCGAAAATGCCGCCGGTGCGAAAGCCGTGGCAAACAGGGCGCCAGCGGCAACGGTCGTCAGAAGTTTGCGTGTCATTTCGAACCTACCTTTGTCCTTGAGTAAGCCCTGGCCCGGCAGCGCCTGTTTTTCAGGCATTCCCGCCGCGTCAGTTCAAGGGTGAAATGGCCGACGCGCTTATTAGTTCCGGACGAAGACACGGAAAATTTTACGATTTTCACGGAACTTTGACCGGAAAAACCCGAAAAAACAAAAGGCGCCCCACAATGGAGCGCCATCCGAATTCCGGGTCCTGTCCTTCAGATTACATAGGCAGGATCGAAAACGCCCTTCACAGTGATTCCGAGTTCGAGCAGCGCGCCTGCGCTCGGCTGGGCGGAGCGGGCATCCTCGTCCAGTCCCTCCCAGGCCGTCGTCACCACCAGCCGGTCGGCATTAGCGCCGATAAAAGCCGGGCAGGAAGGCTGTGCGGCCGGCACCTTGTAGCGGGCGATGCGCAGGCCATCGGGGCTGTAGCGGTCGACGACGCCGGCACCCCAGCGTGCGTTCCAGATATAGCCATCGGCATCGCAGACCGAACCGTCGAGCCCACCGGGTTCGTCCATGCTGTCGACCATCACGATCGGCTCGCCAGAGGGGAGGCCGGTCTGCGGATCGACCATGACCCGCATCAGGCGGCTGATACGAGTGTCGGTGAAATAGCCGATCGTACCATCGGGCGAAAAGCAGATGGAGTTCGGAATGCTGATGCCGCTGAAGATCTTCGTCACCTTGCCGGCGGCCACGTGGTAGATCGCGCCCGCCTGCTGCTCGGCGCGCTTGCTCATCGTGCTGATCCACAATGCGCCGGAGGGATGCGTGCGCCCGTCGTTGGAGCGGTTTTCCGGCTTGTCGTTTTCGAGCGCCGCATAGAAGGTCAGCTTGCCGCTCGCGATATCCCGCACGAAAAGCCCTTCTTCGGTCGCCAGCAACTGACGATCGGAATCGACGCGGGCAAGCACGCTCGCCATCATTGGCAGCGGATGCACCTTCTTCTCGTCCGTCGAAAGATTGAGCTCGTGAAGCTCCTTGCCGAGAATGTTGAACCACCAGACGGTGTTGGAAACGGGATCATAAGTGGGGCCTTCACCGAGAACCGAATTGGTATTGCAAAGTGTTTTGCCCTCGAATTCATAAATATCAGTCATATGCCTATGCTCCTATGGCTGCGTCATAGGCTAAGATGGTTGCCTTGGCGCGCTCGGCAACCTCTGCAGCAGTCATTCCGGGCTTGTAAATGCTGGTGCCGAGGCCGAAGGCGAGAATGCCGGCTTTGGTGTAGTCGGAGAAGTTCTTGTCCGACACACCGCCGACCGCCGCAATCACCAGTTCCGGCGGCAGGATGGCACGGATCGCGGTGATGCCGGAAGGGCCGAGAACGCTGGCGGGGAAGAACTTGAGGCCGGTTGCACCCGCGCGGGCCGCCTGCAGCGCTTCGGTCGGCGTGAAGACGCCGGGCATTGTCACCATGCCATAGTCGCGGGCACGGATGATGACGTCGGGCTCGACATTCGGCGTCACCAGCAGCTTGCCGCCAGCGGCATGCAGGCTGTCGACGGCCTCTGTGGTCAACACGGTGCCGGCACCGATCAGCACATCAGCCGGCGCCATCTTGGCGGCAATCTCGATCGATTTGAAAGGCTCCCGCGAGTTGAGCGGGATCTCGATCGCCGTCAGGCCGTTTTCGATCAGCGCGCCGACCACGGCTTCTGTCTCCTCGGGCTTGATGCCGCGCAAAATGGCAATCAGCGGACGCTTCATATCGGGGAAGGGGATACGGTTCATGGCAGGTGTCTTTCTCAGTTCGGCCAGATGGCTCAATTTAGCCAGATGGCTTGGGCAGCAGCCGAAAGCCCGCCGCGAACGGCGGCATCGGCATCGATGGCGGTGAAGGAAAGGGAGAGTGCGCGGAAAGCCTGCTCGTAAAGGGCCTGCAGGCGTCCCGACGCAACGAGTGTGATGGCCGTACCCTTGCCGGCATCCTGCAGCGCACCGGCGATTTCGAGGCCGATCAGGATGCCCGAGAGCCTAGCTTGTGCGGCAGCGGCCGAAATACCGTGCAGAAGCTGGCCGGAGCGGGCGGTGAAAATCAGGTTGGAGGCGAGTGCCGGCCGTTTGAAGGCCGCTGCGACCGCAACCTCGAAAGCGGCCGCATCGGCCGGCTGATCCTCGGCACCGGCAACGGCATGCATGAGGATCGTATGCTTGGTAAGCGCGTCGAAAAGCTCACCCGTCATGAAGGTTGCAAAGCCGGTCACTCTGCCGTCTTCTACGTGCACCCACTTGGAATGCGTGCCGGGCATGCAGACGGCTTGTGCACCGCGGCTCGCAGGGCCGAGCGCGCCGAGAAGCTGCGTTTCCTCACCGCGCATGACATCGGGTGTTGCCGCATCGCGCTGGGCAAGGCCGGGCAGGATACGCACATCGCGGTTTTCGCCCGGCACGGACACTGCACCTGATAGGATAGAGGAAAGCGAAGCCGGCACGTCGATATAACCAGCCTCCACCCAGCCCTGCCGTGCGCCCGCCATGCCGCAGACGATGACCGGCAGGTCATCAGGCGCTTCGACGGCTGCGAGATGTCCAGCGAGAACTTGGGAAAAGCCGGTCTTCGCGGCCGTCGTCATACCTTCGCTGCTGCGGCGCTCGGCAAGAACGCTGCCGTCGGCACCGATAAGCCAGAGCCGGAAGCTGCTGGTGCCCCAGTCCACCGCGACATAAGCGGGATTTGCCATTAAAGAACGCCTCCATCGACGATTAGGGACTGCGCGGTCATGCCGGCTGCGCAGTCGGATGCAAGAAAAAGAGCCGGACCGACAATTGCGTCCGCCTTCAATACGACTTTCAGGCATTGCCCCTGCACGGAGCGGGCAATGCTTTCCTCCGTCAGCCACAGCTTCATCTGCCGCTCGGTCACCACCATGCCCGGCAGGATGCAGTTGACGCGGATATTCTCAGGCCCCAGCCTTCCGGCCATGCTCTTCGTCAGGCCGATCACTGCCGCCTTGGCGGCGGCATAGGCGGGGAAAACGCCCATGTTCAATTTGAAGGCGATGGACGACATGTTGATGATCGCCCCGCCGCCGGCCGTCCGCATCGAAGGCGCAACCGCCTGCGAGGTGAAGAAGACATGGCGCAGGTTGACCGCCTGGTTGTTGTCCCAATAGTCCTCGGTCACATCGTCGAATTCGTGCCTGTCGTCCCAGGCTGCATTGTTGACGAGCACCCGGATCGGCCCGGACTTTTCGACAACCTCGTTCACCACGCGCCTGATGGCGTCGATATCGCGCAGGTCGGTGTGGTAGAAACTGACCGGATGCGCAGCCTCTCCGGAAAGCCGTTCCGCCAGTTCCCGGCTTTCAGCATCGGCGATGTCGAGGAAGGAAACTTTCGCGCCCTGCCTTGCGAAACCCTCGACGAGGGCAGCACCGATGCCGGAGCCGCCTCCGCTCACCAGCACCGTGCGATCCCTGAATTCGGGAAATTGTGCAGACATAGCGCTCACCGTCTCTCTCCTCCCGGCATGCTGTTAATTCCATTATTTGGAACTTAATTTGACTATATGGAATTATCCGATTAGGCTGCCTTTCCTGTCAAGGTAGTAGGCGATGATATTAGGCGGCGACAGCATGGCGCAGGCAGATGACAAGGGGGCGACCGGCACGCCGCGTGACACCGGCACGCTCGGCAAGCTGATGGCCGTGCTCGATCTCGTCACCCATGCTGATGCTCCCTTGCGCTTCACCGATATCCTCGCGCTTGCCAGCCAGCCGCGCGGTACGCTGCACCGCCAGCTCGGCCATCTCGTGGAGGAGGGGCTTCTCGAAATCGATGCGGAGGGACGTTATGCGCCTGGCTTGCGATTGCTCGACTTCGCCTCACGGAGCTGGGCGCGCAATGAATTCCGCCTGATTGCCGCGCCGCATCTCGCCGCCCTGCATCGGGAGACAGGCGAGACCGTCCATCTCGGCGTGCTGCGCGGCTCCTCCATCATCTATCTCGACAAGGTCGAAGGGCACCAGCCGGTGCGCATGTATTCACAGATCGGCAATGCCTCGCCCTGCTATTGCACCGGTGTCGGCAAGGCGGCCCTTTCGGTTCTGCCGGCCGACAAACTCCGCGAATTGCTTCCCAGCCTGCGCTTCAACCGCTTCACGCCCTCGACGCATGTGAGCGGTGAAACCCTGTTGACGGAAATCGGCGATATTGTCTCTGCCGGTCATGCCTACGACCGGGAAGAGCACGAGGCGGGTATCCGCTGCGTCGCCGCCCCCATCTGGTCGGACGACCGTTCGTTCATCGGCGGGGTCTCAGTCACCGGTCCTGCTTACCGCCTGTCGATGGAACTTCTCCGCGAATGGGCCGTTCCGGTTCAGGTGACGGCGCGGAAGATCATGGACGAAATGCGCATCCGCCTCGGGCCGAGGCGCTGAAACCGATTTGACGGTGGTCATTGCTGGACGTCGTATACATAGCATGCTTATGATGAGTGCGTTATTGAGATTTGACGGCGAATCACGCCAACTGGGGTCGTCCGCGAAATCATCGACAATTCACCGGCCGAACGCGCTGCGCGCCGAGGCTGAATCCTATTGATCTGACGGGCGTTGTGTAACCCACCCTGTACCTGAACCGTTTTTCCACACAGGCTGCCAGCGGTTTACCCAAAGTCCGGTTCGAAGGCGAAAAAATCTGATGGCAAGCTTACCGCAAACTTCGGTGGAAGACGCCTATGTCCAGGAGGTCGCCAGTCTAAAGACGCAGTTCGACATCTTCCGCTTCATGAAGCGGGTGACGGAGACCTATCGCAGCCGGGCCTTCATGGTCCTGAACCTGCCGCCGATCACCTCTTTCGATCTGCAGGGCAATACGATCATTACAAGCTGGCCGGCAGAACTGCTGTCCACCTACGACCAGGAAGGGCTGATGATGAACAGCCCGGTCCTGCGGCGGCTGCGTACCTCAACTCTGCCGTTCTTCCACGATACGGCACGGACCGCCTGGCCGCGCGATGATGGCAAAACGGGCTTGGTTGCCGCTCTCTTCGAACGCTTCAAGATGGTGCGTAGCGCTTTTTTTCCGACACATGAACCATCAGGTGCACGCGGTGCGGTCTCCTTCGCCGGCGATCGCGAACCTTATACGCCCGCCGAGATGCGTGAGCTCAGCTACATCGCCATCCACGTCTTCGACCGGCTCGCCGAGATTCGTAATCTCGATACACGCATGACCGATACGCTGACAGACCGCGAGATCGACTGCCTCAACTGGACTGCCGCAGGCAAGACCAGCGCCGAGATCGCCGAAATCCTTGATCTCTCGGAGCATACGGTCAATCATTACCTGAACCGCGCCACCAAGAAGCTGGATACGGTCAACCGCACGCAGGCCGTCGCCAAGGCGCTGCGCATCGGTCTCATCAAGTAACGTCACCAGCCTAAAATAGCGTCAGGCGCTGGCGGGCTGCTCAATATCTGGGCGCCGTTTCCATTGCTGGCTGTCCAAATTGACAATTGTTATCCTTTTTCATCAATTTCGCAGTTGGCACGCTTCCTGCATTGTTACCGGCAGAGGTCCAGAGGGGACTTTGACAACAGCGCCAGCCCAATGGTGCGACCGACACGCCGCCGCCTGATATCGTTGCCGCTTTTCTCCCGGCCCTACGATGTCGGTGGCGGTTGTTGCGTTTGGGCAACCGCCTTTTGCCGTTGTTTCTAAACCGGACGATTTCTTTTAGTTTTTTCTGGCTTTTTTTGCTTGCTCTCTACTTCGCCCCGAATTGCGTCGGTTCTCGGGGAGGCCGTTGCGGCCATCAGGGCGAAAGCCCGGCGGACTTGATGGCTGCAACGGAGAAAGAACCCGCTGCCCTTCCTTTGATATGAGATGTGCCTGCTGCCCGATTTTGTTTGGCGAAGCTGCCGACCTCCACTATTTACAGACAAAGAAAAGCAGTGAGGGCGGAATGACCGAGGTCACCAAGGAACAGGTTCTGGAAACGCTGAAGACCGTGCGCGGGCCGGATCTGGAGCATAACATCGTCGAACTCGGCATGGTTTCCGACGTCTTCATTTCCGACGGCAAGGTCTATTTCTCCATCACCGTGCCGGCGGAACGCGCCAAGGAGCTGGAGCCGATGCGGCTTGCCGCAGAGCGTGTCATCAAGGAAATTCCGGGCGTGAAAGGCGCACTTGTGGCGCTGACGGCAGACAAGAAGGCTGCCGCAAATGCGCCTGCAGCGCGCCCGGCCCCGCAGGCTGACCACAGCCATCACGGCCACTCTCATACGCCGCAGCAGCAGCCACGCACGGCCAAGATCGGCGTTCCCGGTATTGGCGCCATCATCGCCGTCGCATCGGGCAAGGGCGGTGTCGGCAAGTCGACGACGGCGGTCAATCTGGCACTCGGCCTACTGGCCAACGGTCTTCGCGTCGGCATTCTCGATGCCGATATCTACGGCCCCTCCATGCCGCGCCTCCTGAAGATTTCCGGCCGCCCGACACAGATCGATGGCCGCATCATCAATCCCATGGAAAATTACGGCCTCAAGGTCATGTCCATGGGCTTCCTCGTCGATGAGGAAACGGCGATGATCTGGCGCGGGCCGATGGTTCAGTCCGCCCTCTTGCAGATGCTGCGTGAAGTCGCCTGGGGTGAACTCGACGTTCTCGTCGTCGACATGCCGCCCGGCACCGGCGACGCCCAGCTCACCATGGCCCAGCAGGTGCCGCTTGCCGGCGCCGTCATCGTCTCCACGCCGCAGGATCTGGCGCTGATCGATGCCCGCAAGGGTCTCAACATGTTCCGTAAGGTCGAGGTGCCGGTTCTCGGCATCGTCGAGAACATGAGCTATTTCGTCGCGCCCGATACAGGCACGCGTTACGACATCTTCGGCCACGGCGGTGCTCGCAAGGAAGCCGAGCGCATCGGCGTGCCTTTCCTCGGCGAAGTGCCGTTGACCATGAACATCCGCGAAACCTCGGATGCCGGAACGCCGCTCGTTGCCTCTGATCCGAATGGCATCGTGGCCGGAATCTACCGTGCCATTGCCGCCAAGGTCTGGGAACAGGTCGGCCAAAAGCCACAGCGCGCCGCACCTGCTATCGTCTTCGAATAGCGCGAATCACGCGCTATTCACCCCGAATTGTGGGGGAAATGAGATGAAAGGGCGCAGTTCAGGTAAGATGTCTTGATTATTTTCCGGCTTTGCTTCATATGCGCGCCGGCGCCATGATGGCGCGTCTGCAAATGCTCTGTGATGGCCGCCTGTCGATGAAGGGTCCGGCCTCTCTGCATATTCGGAGTTAACTTGTCGATCGAAGGATTGGTGACTGCGATGCGGTGGAGCAACCCGGCCGGTAAGGCCGGACATGACCGGAGTTTTATGAACTTTCTTTATCCGCTTCCGTTACGATCGATTGCGAGTCGCCCTGGCGTCACCGCGCTCGCGTGGGCATGGAAGGGCTTTCGATGAAAAGGGCCACGACGGCTGGGCGCTGCCGGCGCCGGGGATGCGGGCTGTGATCACCGCATACTGTTCCGACTGCAAATCGGTCGAGATCCGTGATCTTGCCAATTCTCCGGAGTTTCCGGCGGATGTGGTATGGATCGACATGGTCGAGCCGACTCGCGAGGAGGAACTGCATGTCGAAAAGATCCTTGGCATCGAAGTGCCGACCCGGGACGATCTCAGGGCGATTGAGCCGTCAGCCCGCCTTTATGTCGAAAATAACGCCGTATACATGACTGCTTCGCTGATATGGAAAGCGGAAACGGAAGCGCCGACCCTGACGGATGTCGCTTTCATCCTTGCCGGCGACAAGCTGGTGACGATCCGCTACGCCCATCCGAAGTCTTTCGCACTCTTCATCGCTGCTCTGCACCGCATACCGGAGCAGTGGCGCAGTGGCGCTGCTCTTCTTGCCAAGCTCTTGGAAACGATCGTCGACCGTACGGCAGAAGTCCTGGAAGTCTCGGTGTCCCGGCTGGACATCCTGTCGGTGCACGTGTTCGGCGACCGCGCCAGGAAGGTGCGCAAACCCTCGAACTATCTGGAAGAGAAGCTGAAGGATATTGCCGGTCATCACCGCATGATCAGCAAGCTGCGCGACAGCCTCGGCTCGCTCTCGCGCCTGCTCACCTTCTTCTATACGATCCCTGTCGTGCAGCATGATCAGGAAACCAAGGAACTCTGCCGAACGATCTCGCGTGACATCCAGTCCCTTTCGGAACACGCTGCCTTCGTCGCCGGCAACATCACCTTCCTGCTCGACGCCTCGCTCGGCCTCATCAACATCGAGCAGAATGCCATCATCAAGATTTTCTCGATCGCTTCGGTTGTGTTCTTGCCGCCGACGCTGGTCGCCTCCATCTATGGCATGAATTTCGAATTCATGCCGGAGTTGCACCTGACCGCGGGTTATCCCTACTCGCTGGGCCTCATGGTGATCTCCGCCGTCATCCCCTTCTTCTTTTTCCGCTGGAAAGGCTGGCTCTGAGGAGCCTGTAATTGCTTCATGTCTGAAGAAAGCCATTCTCACGAACGTAACCTTACACCGCGCAAGCTCTTTTATCTTGCGCTAGGCTCCGTAGGTGTCGTTTACGGGGATATCGGCACGAGCCCGCTTTATGCCTTCCGCGAAGCGCTGAAGCCGGTCGCCCATGATGGTCTCACCCGTTTCGAGGTCATCAGCCTCATTTCCCTGATGATCTGGGCGCTGACCATCATCGTCACCATCAAATACGTGCTCTTCCTGCTGCGCGCCGACAACGACGGCGAAGGCGGCACGCTGTCGCTGCTCGCCCTCCTGATGAAGACTGCCAACGGCCACACCGCGCTCTTGATGCTGCTCGGCCTGATGGGCGCAGCACTCTTCCTTGGCGACGCCATGATCACGCCGGCGCTCTCCGTCCTGTCAGCGGTCGAAGGTATCAAGCTCGTCACGCCGAGGCTGTCGGAATATATCGTGCCCATATCGGTAGCGATCCTGGCGCTGCTCTTCGTCGTGCAGTCGCATGGCACGGGGGCGGTCGCACGATTCTTCGGCCCCATCACGGCGCTCTGGTTCCTCGTCATGGCCGCCGCCGGCATTGCCCATATTTCCGATGATTACGGCATCCTCGCCGCCTTCAACCCCTATTATGCCGTCAGCTTCCTGCTGCACGAGGGTTTCTACGGCGTCGTCGTTCTCGGCGCCGTCTTCCTGACCGTCACCGGCGCGGAAGCGCTCTATGCGGATCTCGGTCATTTCGGTCGCCGCCCAATCCAGTGGGCGTGGTTCCTGCTGGTCTTCCCGTCGCTGACGCTGAACTATTTGGGGCAGGGGGCGCTGGTTCTCGGCAATCCGGCGACGATGTCCGACCCCTTCTATCTCATGTATCCGCAGTGGGCGCTGTTGCCGGTCGTTATCCTCGCGACCTGCGCGACGATCATCGCCAGTCAGGCCGTCATTACGGGCGCCTTCTCGCTCGTGCGCCAGGGGATCAACCTCGGCTTCTTGCCGCGCATGGAAATTCTCTTCACGTCAGAGACCAATACCGGGCAGATCTTCGTGCCTTCGGTCAATGCGGTGCTGTTCTTCGGTGTCATCTTCCTCGTGCTCGGCTTCAAGACCTCGGATTCGCTGGCAACCGCCTACGGCATCTCGGTCACCGGCGCGATGGTCGTCACCTCGATCATGGCCTTCGAATTCGTTCGCGTCCGCTGGAACTGGTCGCTTCCGGTCGCCATCATCGCGCTCTTGCCGCTGGTCATTCTCGAACTGATCTTCTTGGGCGCCAACCTCCTGAAGATCCACGACGGCGGCTACATCCCGATCATGATTGCGACGGTCTTCACCGTCATCATGTGGACCTGGCGTCGCGGCACGGCGATCCTGACGGAAAAGACCCGCCATACCGACATTCCGCTCGCCTCTTTCGTCAGTTCCATCGAGCGCAAGAGCGAGCATTCGCCTGCCCATGTTCCAGGCACCGCGATCTTCCTGACCAGCGATCCGGATTCGGCGCCCGCCGCACTGCTGCATAATCTCAAGCACAATCACGTGCTCCATGACCGCAACGTCATCCTGACGATCCGCACGGTGAATAAACCGCGTGTCTCGCCGCAGGAGCGTTACAAGGTCGAGCAGATCTCCGAGCGTTTCTCGCGCGTGGAACTGCTCTTCGGCTTCATGGAATCGCAGAACGTCTCGCAAGCGCTGGCGGCATTGCGCAAGACTGGCCTGAAGTTCGACATCATGACGACGTCCTTCTATCTTGGCCGCCGCAAGCTGGTGCCCGATGCCAAGTCCGGCATGCCCTACTGGCAGGACCGCCTTTACATCGCGCTTGCCAACGCTGCCGCCAACCCCTCCGACTATTTCCGCCTGCCGGCCAACCGCGTGGTGGAACTGGGTTCGCACGTCATCATCTGACAGAAATGGGAGAGGGCACCATCTCGTCCTCTCCCATTTCTGTGACGGGCACGGGAATGAACCGCGTGAGATGATCATTTCTCGAAAATGTCAGCCGCATTAGAACATGCAAAAATCCTCATGGGCATATTCCGGCACAGGCCGTTAACCAGCTATCAAGGTTAATGCGAGATTTTCTTGGGACTGTTCCCGCGTCCCATGCCTGGAGTCCGCGTTGCGTCGAAATGGCCGCTTCCGCAGCAAGCTGCGTCTCTTGCCCCAGAATTGGGTCTCTCCCGCGATCTTCGGCGTGGCCGGATGGCTGATCTTCCCGAGCGTCGCCTCTCATGCCGATCTTGCCACCATGCTCGCCGGCCTCGACAATGACGGCGAAAGCTGGCGCATGGTTCTGACCAATTCGCCCGCAGGCTCCATCCACCAGGCAGAACTCGCCTTTGCCGATCCCGTTGCCACCGGCTCGATCACGGCCGGTGGCGGCATGGTGCTGCCCGACGGCCGCAAGGTTGCCTTTGTATCTGGAAAGAAGGGCAGTGACGCTAGCCCGGACGAGGATCGCGTTAACAGAAGCGCCAAGAAGGGCCGCGTCGTTGCCGTGGAAAAAGTGCAGCCGCCGAAGGATTTCTCGGCCGGTTCCATCCTCGAGCGCACCAAGCTCCTCTTTCGCCCGGTCTTCGACCTCAAGGAGAAATCCGCCTTCGTGAATCCGGCGATCAAGGGCAAGGAGATCGAGATTGCCCAGGCCTTCTATAAGAAGCAGCCGGTTCCGCAGCAGGACAACGCCATGCCGGCCTTGCTGGCAGGCCTCGTGACCAGTGACAAGGCGGATGTGCTGGCGGCGGCCTATGCGCCTGCCGCGCCGGATTATTCTCGTCAGTCGCCTTTCGACTCGATCCTGACCGACAAGGATGAAGGCCGCTTCGTGCCGCAGATCGGCCCGAAAGACCATGCCTGGGCCGCAAGCATCCTGCCGCCCGGTGTCTTTTCCGCCCGCGAACAGCAGTGCCTGGCATCGGGCATCTATTTCGAGGCGCGCGGTGAATCCGTGAAGGGGCAGGCAGCTGTCGCGCAGGTCATCCTCAACCGCGTCCGTAACCCTACCTATCCGAAGACCATCTGCGGCGTCGTCTACCAGAATGAAGACTGGCGCAACCGCTGCCAGTTTTCCTTCGCCTGCGACAACATCAAGGATCGTGTGAATTCGCAATATCACTGGCGCGTCGCCCGCGATGTTGCCATGGCTGTGACCGCCGGCAGGATCTGGCTGCCGCAAGTCGGCTCGGCCACGCATTACCATGCCGTCTACGTCCGGCCGAATTGGGCCAAGACCATGGAAAAGGTCGGCCGCATCGGCATGCATGTCTTCTACCGCACCTATGGCGGCGGCTGGAGTTGAGGCAAAAGGGCTGCTGATCGCCGATTTTTCCTTGCCCGGCGCAGTTCGAGGACGGATTCTTTCGGTGAAATCGGGTCCGAGTGGCCGCATTCCGCTTAAATCATTGATTCTTTGCGGTTATTTTATGGCTGGACACAAGCTCTCTACGCCTTGACTATGCTAATCCCTAAAACTATGTTGCGCGCGACTTCAGAACGGGCCGGAGGGTTCTTTAACCTTTGCGTCCGTGGTTCGGAAAACCGGGGTAGCGGGATTGCGGGCGACGGGAGCGGAGGAGAGCACGATGGCGGATGACCGCGAAGAAAGTCTTGAGCAGCGCCGTCGGCAGCTGGAAGCAGAACTTGCCTCCAAGCGTGTCGATGACAGGAAGGAAGAAGCGCGGGAGGCCAGCGCCGAGCAGAGCCGTAAAGGTTATGCCCAGGCGATGAAGCTTTCGAGCGAATTCATTTCCGCCATCGTTGTCGGTGCTGTACTCGGCTGGCTCTTCGACCATTTTGTTGGCACGACGCCTTGGGGGTTGATTGTTCTTCTGCTTCTTGGATTCTGTGCCGGCGTTTTGAATGTTTTGCGCGCTGCGGGGAAGGTCGCCCAACCCCTGGATCGCCAAAACGTTGATAAATAGGGCCGTCTGGCCCAGTGCAATTTCCGCCTCTTGGGCGGGCCAAAGAGAGAGAGCAACCGGTGTCAAACGATCCGACCCATCAGTTCCAGATCTTCAAGATTGTGCCGATCGAGATCGGCGGGATTGATTTCTCGTTCACCAACGCATCTCTCTTCATGGTGGCTTCGGCTGCCGTCGCCGCTGGCTTCCTCTATTTCTCGACCACGAATCGCGCCATTGTTCCGGGCCGTTCGCAGTCGCTCGCCGAGATGTCCTACGAGTTCATTGCCGGCATGCTGAAGGAAGGGGCGGGCACCAAGGGAATGAAGTTCTTCCCGCTGGTCTTCTCGCTCTTCATGTTCGTGCTGACGGCAAACCTGCTCGGCATGTTCCCGTATTTCTTCACGATTACCAGCCAGATCATCGTCACCTTCGCGCTGGCGATCCTCGTCATCGGCACGGTTCTCGTTTACGGCTTCTATAAGCACGGCTTCCACTTCTTTAATGTCTTCGTGCCCTCGGGCGTGCCGGGCATTCTGTTGCCGCTGGTCGTGGCGATCGAAATCATTTCCTTCCTGTCCCGTCCGATTTCATTGTCGGTACGTCTTTTCGCAAACATGCTCGCTGGTCACATCACGCTGAAGGTGTTCGCAGGCTTCGTCGCCTCGCTTGGAGCCCTCGGTGCTGTCGGTGTCGGCGGAGCCGTTCTTCCTCTCATCATGACCGTCGCCCTGACCGGTCTCGAATTCCTCGTCGCCTTCCTCCAGGCTTACGTCTTTGCGGTGCTGACTTGCATGTACCTCAATGACGCGATCCATCCGGGCGGGCACTAAGGATAACGACATCGACGTCAAAGGGCGTCAGTCATTCGCCGCAACAACCATTTAAAGGAGTTCAACATGGACGCGGAAGCAGCAAAGTTCATCGGTGCAGGTCTGGCTTGCTTTGGTATGGCCGGTACGGCTCTCGGCCTCGGCAATATCTTCGGCAGCTACCTCTCCGGCGCTCTGCGCAATCCGTCTGCTGCTGACAGCCAGTTCGGCCGTCTGGTATTCGGCTTCGCCGTTACGGAAGCTCTGGGCATCTTCTCGCTGCTCGTCGCTCTTCTCCTCCTCTTCGCCGTTTAATATCGGTGGATTGATGGATCACGGCCTGCGAACAGCGAGCCGTGATCCTTTGCATTTGCAGTACACCTGGAGGTGAGCATGTACTTTGTGACCCCGGCCTACGCTGAAGAGGCACCGGCGGGAACCGCGACGGATGCGCATGCCGCTCCGGCTGCCGGCGAGGTTCATACCGAGACCGGCGTTGCCGAAGGCGAGCACGCGCGTGGGCCTTTCCCGCCTTTCGATTCGTCGACCTACGCATCCCAGCTTCTCTGGCTGGTGATTACGTTCGTCATTTTCTACCTGCTCATGCAAAAGGTCATCGCACCGCGCATCGGCGCTATCCTCGAGCAGCGTCACAACCGCATCTCGCAGGATGTCGATGAGGCCGGCCGCCTGAAGGCTGAGGCTGATGCCGCCGTCGCAACCTATGAAGGCGAGCTCGCCGCTGCCCGCGCCAAGGCAAATTCGATCGGCACTGCCGCTCGCGATGCCGCCAAGGTAAAGGCCGAGGGTGATCGTCGCGCGGTCGAGGCAAGCCTCAACGAAAAGCTGAAGGCTGCCGAGGCCCGTATCGCCGATGTGAAGGCAAAGGCTTTTGCCGATGTCGGCGCCATCGCCGAGGAAACCGCAGCAGCCGTTGTCGAACAGCTCATCGGCGGCTCTACTGCCCAGTCTGATGTCGCCGCTGCCGTTGCAGCCGCCAAGAAGGAGGCTTGATCGATGGAATTTGCTTTTGATGCAACTTTCTTCGCCTTCGTTGGCCTCGTTCTCTTCCTGGCGCTGATCGTCTACCTGAAGGTCCCGGGCATGATGGCGAAGTCGCTTGACGACCGCGCCGACCAGATCCGCAACGAGCTGGCAGAAGCCAAGCGTCTGCGTGAAGAGGCCCAGCATCTCCTCGCTGAATACCAGCGCAAGCGCAAGGAAGCTGAAGCCGAAGCAGCGCACATCGTGGCCGCTGCCGAGCGCGAAGCCGAAATGCTGACCGCTGAAGCGAAGAAGAAGACGGAAGAATTCGTCGCTAACCGCACGGCTCTTTCCGAGCAGAAGATCAAGCAGGCCGAAGCCGACGCAATGAAGGCTGTTCGCTCCGCCGCAGTCGATCTCGCCATTGCAGCCGCTGAAGCCGTTATCGGTAAGCAGGCTGATGGCAAGGTTCAGTCTGAGCTCTTCGGTCAGGCCGTCGGCGAAGTGAAGACTCGTCTGAACTGAGCTGCTGCTCTATAGGATTAGAAAAGCCCTGCCTCAGCGGGGCTTTTCTGCTTTTGGCGGATGCTGTTGTGCTTAGCGTGATGTCTGAATCTGTGATGGGCTGCGCCGAAAACAACGGATCACCCTTTTCGGAAGCTCCTGCCGAAACCCTTGATGTCGGTCCAGCAATCGAGTGTCTCTGACACTTTCCCATCCCCAGGGCTTGCAGGGAAACGGAGCGGATCTCGCGCTGGAGTCTACTCCTCCAGCATTTCCTCATTCACCTCTACCACGACGCCGTCCTTGCGGAGTGGCCGGAAGCTCATCCGGTGCAGCGGGCACGGCCCGTGCTTCTCGATGCCGGAGCGATGCTGCGCCGTGCCATACCCGACATGGGCGGCAAAACCATATTCGGGAAACACCAGATGCGCCCGCGCCATCATCCGGTCGCGCGTCACCTTGGCGACGATGGAAGCGGCGGCGATCGAGACGGAGCGCGCGTCACCCTTCACCACGGCCTGCCCGGGGCAGTCGAGCCCTACAGGCACGTCCAGCCCATCCGTCAGTACATAACTTGCGGGTATGGAAAGGCCGCAGATCGCACGGCGCATAGCGTCGAGGCTTGCCTTGCGGATATCGGTTTCGTCGATGCGTGTAGAGCTGGAGGAGGCGATGGAGACGGTTGCGGTCGCAAGAATTTGGACGAACAGCTCCTCGCGCCGCTGCGCTGAAAGCTGCTTGGAATCGTTGAGACCCTCGGGAATGCGCTTGGGATCGAGGATCACGGCTGCAGCAACGACAGGACCGGCAAGCGGTCCGCGTCCGGCCTCATCTGCGCCCGCGACGGGCCAGTGGCCAGCCTTGCGGGCTTTCAGCTCCAGCCGGAAATCCGGCACGAGGGGGACCTCTTCAAAGAGCAGAGGAGAATCGGGTGACGTGCGACGTTTCATGCGGTTGAACCTCGCACGCCAACCCGATTT
>Ga0102587_1000704_pt1 | contig 31824 bp, 27 predicted proteins | sample AraplaF_Col_mTSA_FD_76853 | JGI IMG/M metagenome (GOLD analysis project Ga0102587, IMG submission 76853) | Arabidopsis root microbial communities from the University of North Carolina, USA - plate scrape MF_Col_mTSA (SPADES assembly) (version 2) | ecosystem: Host-associated > Plants > Roots >... | reverse complement strand
AATTCCTGGCGCACCGGCCAGGCCGGTGCGGTACGCACACATTATTCAGGCAGCCTGCGGGGCGAGATCGCCCTCTTCAAGCAATTCGACAGAGGTCAGGGCCGGCACGTTGCTGGTCAGCGCACGCCAGGTGATGAGTTCGAACCGGCCGTCCTCATGCTCGACGATTGCCGTGCAGCTTTCGACCCAGTCGCCGGTGTTGATGTAACGGACACCGTCCATATCCTCGATCACGGCGTGATGGATATGGCCGCAGATGACGCCATCGGCGCCGCTCTTGCGGGCTTCCTCGGCAACCACACGCTGGAATTCGCCGATGAAGTTGACGGCGTGTTTCACCTGCAGCTTGGCCCATGCCGAGAAGGACCAATAAGGCATGCCGAGGCGGCGGCGCACGGCAGCGAGCACGATATTGATGCGGATCGCCATGTCATAGGCCCAATCGCCGAGATAGGCGAGCAGCCGGGCATTGCGGACGACGACGTCGAATTCATCGCCGTGCAGGATCAGATACTTCTTGCCGTCGGCGCCGTCGTGGATGATGCGGTCGACGACTTCGATGCCGCCGAAATGCGTGCCCGGAAAGGCGCGCAGGAACTCGTCGTGATTGCCGGGAATATAGACGACGCGCGTACCCTTGCGTGCCTTGCGCAAGAGTTTTTGGACGACGTCGTTGCAGACCTGCGGCCAGTACCAGCTGCGCTTCAGGCGCCAGCCGTCGATGATATCGCCAACGAGGTAGATCGTGTCTGCCTCATGGTATTTCAGGAAATCCAGCAGGAAATCCGCCTTGGCGGCCTTCGAGCCGAGATGCACATCGGAAATGAAGAGGGTGCGGAAGCGCCGGGGTTCCATCATGTCTGTCACAAGCCTTTCCGCTCGTGTCCCATCGTTCTTCGTCTGACCTTCCAAAATCAGACTCGTGTATCAGGAAGATGACAAACCGCAGGAAAGCCCTGCAAAGCCGTTCAATCCACCGGTTAGAGCCATCCCCGGTCAGAATGCTGCAATCTGACCAGGGAAGGCTCTAATGTCGGCTCCGCTTTGCCGTCTGCGTCAAAAAGTTCTCCTGCCGCCATTTCCGTACTGTCCAGGCCGGTCGATTGATGTATGGAGAAGTCTTCAAAAGACTTCGAACGACACACCGGAGGCGGCGATGGATCACCAGGAAAAATCTAAAACGGAAAAGAATCTGACGGGCGGAAGCCTCGACGACCAGGCGCTTTTCTTCCACCGCTATCCGCGCCCCGGCAAGCTGGAAATCCAGGCGACCAAGCCGCTCGGCAACCAGCGCGACCTGGCGCTCGCTTATTCTCCCGGCGTCGCCGCGCCCTGTCTCGCCATCCGTGACAATCCTGAAACTGCGGCCGACTATACCTCCCGCGCCAACCTCGTTGCCGTGATCTCCAACGGTACCGCCGTGCTCGGCCTTGGCAATATCGGCCCGCTCGCTTCCAAGCCGGTCATGGAAGGCAAGGCCGTTCTCTTCAAGAAATTCGCCAACATCGACGTTTTCGATATCGAAGTGGATGCGGCAGACGTCGACCAGATGGTTTCGACCGTCGCCTCGCTGGAGCCGACCTTCGGCGGTATCAACCTCGAAGACATCAAGGCGCCGGAATGCTTCCGGATCGAGAAGCAGCTGCGCGAGAAGATGAAGATCCCGGTCTTCCACGACGACCAGCACGGCACCGCGATCATCGTCGCCGCCGCCATCCTCAACGGGCTGGAACTTGCCGGCAAGAAGATCGACGAAGTCAAGATCGTTGCGTCAGGCGCCGGTGCCGCCGCGCTTGCCTGTCTCAACCTGCTCGTGACGCTCGGCGCCAAACGCGAAAACATCTGGGTCCACGATCTCGAAGGCCTCGTCTATGAAGGCCGCGTCGAGCTGATGGACGAGTGGAAGGCGATCTACGCCCAGAAGAGCGACACGCGCACGCTTGCCGAAAATATCGGCGGCGCCGATGTCTTCCTCGGCCTCTCCGCTGCTGGCGTCCTGAAGCCGGAATTGCTGGCGCAGATGGCCGAAAAGCCGCTGATCATGGCGCTCGCCAACCCGACGCCGGAGATCATGCCGGATCTCGCCCGCGCCGCCCGCCCGGATGCGATGATCTGCACCGGCCGTTCCGACTTCCCGAACCAGGTCAATAACGTCCTCTGCTTCCCCTATATTTTTAGGGGTGCGCTGGACTGTGGTGCCGAGACGATCAACGAGGAAATGAAGATGGCCGCCGTGCGCGCCATCGCAGCCCTCGCCCGCGAAGAGCCTTCGGACGTTGCCGCGCGTGCCTATTCCGGCGAAACTCCGGTTTTCGGTCCCGACTACCTCATCCCCTCGCCCTTCGATCCGCGCCTCATCTTGCGCATCGCGCCTGAAGTCGCCAAGGCTGCTGCCGAAAGCGGTGTCGCCCGTCGTCCGATCGCCGATTTCGACGCCTATCTCGACCAGCTGAACCGCTTCGTCTTCCGTTCCGGCTTCATCATGAAGCCGATCTTCACAGCCGCCAAGGTGGCAGAGCGCAAGCGTGTCATCTTCTCCGAAGGAGAAGACGAGCGCGTGCTGCGCGCCGCCCAGGTGCTGCTCGAAGAAGGCATCGCCGAGCCGATCATCATAGGCCGTCCGCAGGTCATCGAAACGCGCCTGAAGCGCTACGGCCTGCGCATCCGTCCGTTACAGGATTTCGATGTCATCAACCCCGAGGACGATCCGCGCTTCCGCGAATATGTCGATCTTTATCTGCAGCTGGTCGGGCGCCGCGGCGTCATCCCGGAAGCTGCGCGCACCATCGTGCGCACCAATACGACCGTCATCGGCGCGCTGGCGCTGAAGCGCGGCGAAGCTGACGCGCTGATCTGCGGCCTCGAAGGCCGTTACGAGAAGCACCTGCGCGATGTGCGCCAGATCATCGGCAAGCGCCCGAACGTGCGCGATTTCTCGGCTCTCAGCCTGATGATCTCGCAGCGCGGCGCGACGTTCTTCGCCGACACCTATGTGACCTTCAATCCGACGGCAGAAGAAATCGCCGAGGCAACAGTTCTCGCTGCCGAAGAGATCAAGCGCTTCGGCATCACCCCGCGCGCCGCCCTCGTCTCGCATTCGAATTTCGGCTCGCGCGAATCCGAAAGCGCCACCAAGATGCGCAATGCGCTGCAGCTCGTGCGCGAGGCCGCTCCCGATCTCGAAGTCGATGGCGAAATGCATGGCGAAAGCGCCATTTCCGAGGAACTGCGCCGCCGCGTCATGCCGCACACCACGCTGAATGACGAAGCCAACCTGCTGATCTTCCCGAACCTCGATGCGGCCAACATCACGCTCGGGGTCGTCAAGTCGATGACGGACGGCCTGCATGTCGGCCCGATCCTGCTCGGCACGGCGATGCCGGCGCATATCCTGGCGCCGTCGGTCACGTCGCGCGGCGTGGTCAATATGGCGGCGCTCGCTGTCGTCGAGGCATCGCAGCCGGCCTAAGCCGGTTGCGCGTCAGCATCTGGAAAATCAGGCGCGCCGTATCGATCGGCGTCCCTGATCTGCCAGCGCATCGGCCCGTTCGTTACCATCAGTGCCGGAATGGCCCTTGCACCAGGCGATGCTTATCAGGGAATTCTCCGATAGCTGGATATCGATGGCTCTCCAGATTTTCGCATCTGATATCGCTCGGTTTCTGGCCTTGCCGGTCGGGTTGCTTTTCTTCCAGCCATTGTTCCTCCAGATCGGACGCCTGCTGTTGCAGCCTTCGACGGCGTAGGCGGAATCGGACCAGATGACTGCCGCCACATCTGCTGTTGTGCCGTTGATCCAGATTGCCGCTTCAAGCACGGCCATCACTTCCATCGCGCTATTGGAGGAATCCCTTTCACCGCCAAAGCCGGAGGCGACCTCGACGCCATCGCGGTAGGCGACGAAGGCCCATCCCCCGTGCCCTGCGCCGGGGTCAAAACAACCGTCCACGAAAACGTGAAGGCCCTGCTGGGTATCCGGTATTTCTGCGGACGTTTCGCGAGTGCGGGATTCGTCGGAAATATCTGTCATGTCAACTGTCTAGATATCAACGGTTTCCCGCGTGATTGCAGGAGACAGGAAAGTGGAAGCATCTGGCTTGCTGGATTAGATCGCGAAAATACGCTAGGAATTACTGCGAGCTTATTAAGGGAAACACGTTAAGACAAAGCGCGGTGGATTGAAGCCGCAACGCACTGGTAGATGCCTTTCTCTTTCCGGAACGACGTCGTGAAACGCCGAAACCTGTATCTCGTTTTCTTTCTGGCATTCGCGGCTCCTGCGGCGGCGCAGACCAATGCGATCTGTGAGGATCTGCGCGGGCGCCTCGCCGACCTGCCGCAAACCTTCGGCAATAGCAGCAGCGAGATGCGCCAATATGCTGGCGCGCTTGCCGAACAGAATCTCGAATTGCGCAAGGTGCGCAGCGATCTGCGCCGGTATGGCTGCACCTCCGGCAGCATGGTCGTCGTTGGCGGCGACAATACCGGCTTCTGCTCCGAGCTCGAGCATGCTGAAGCCAAGATGGTCGACAATATCGGCTTCCTTCAGGATCGCCGCAACGAGTTGCGCCAGTCCGGCCCCGATGCGGCCCGCGAGGAGCTGATGGCCGCGCTCGAAGATAATGACTGCAACAGCGACAGCTTTAGCGGGCCTGCCGAAGGCAACGCTTACGCGCCGGCTCCGAGCATCGAAGAGCAGGCCATGCGCAGCGACACGTTCATCCCGCTCGGAGGCGGCGAGCGCTATGGCTTGCCGCGTGCCGAAATGCTCTCGCCCGTCAGCACCATCTGCGTGCGTACCTGCGATGGCGGCTTTTTCCCGATCAGCAACAATGCCACCTCGGTCGATTTCGGCCGTGATGCCGCGACCTGCTCGAAGATGTGCCCCGGCGTCGAGACGGAACTCTTCTATCGCGACGTTTCCAGTACCGAGACCTCGAACATGATTTCGACGGCAACGGGAACGCCCTACAGCGCGATGAAGAACGCCTTCGCCTACAAGACCCGCGCCCCTGGCGAAAAATCCGCCTGCTCCTGCAATCTGTCTGCCTATTACGAGCAGATGCGAAAGAGCCAGGCCGCCTATGCGCCGGCGCCCGAGCCGAAGGGCTCGATCACCGCGATCCAGACGGCAGCACCGAAAGCGGCCAGCACGCCGCCTGCCCCCCAGCCGCAGGTGGCGGATCGCCCCTATGATCCCTCTGCCAGCAAGGTCCGGCAGGTCGGCCCGCAATTCCTTGCCGGCGATCAGGGCAAGATCGATCTCGCCAATCCAGCCGTGTCAGGTCCGCAGCCGCAGCAGCAGAACTGAGCTCTGCGTTCCAGCCTCATCAGTTTGACGAGCGATGCTCCCGGAAGGCGGCCGCCAGCGTGCGCAGCGCAGCGCGCGACTTCGCATCGGTCAGCGTCGAATGCAGGATAATCTCCGAGGATGGCAGTGACGGAAGGCCGAAACGCTCACTGACCTCGACCGTGCCGACAGGCGCCAGACGATAGGAAAAGCTCGAGACGGCAAGCCCGGCAGAAACGGCTGCCGTCACAGCCGAAGAGCCGCCGCCGAGGAAGACTTCGGTCCAGGGAATGCCCGCCGCATCCAGCGCTCGGGTGCACACATCCCGCACCTTGCAGGTCGGCGATAGCGCCGCAAGCCGCAGCGGTTCGCCGCGGCGATACTCGAATTGCGGTGTCGCGAACCAGCCGAAATGCTCCGGCCCCAGGGTCTCGCCGTCGCGCCGGTCTTCGTCCCGGCGAATGATGGCCGCATCCAGTTCGCCCCGATCGAAGGCGTCGAGCAGCGCGCAGGAATTGTCGATCCGTACCTCGATCGTCAGTCCCGGATCATGGGCGTTGAGCCGCGCAAGCAGCGTCGGAACTTCAGGCCCCGCCACATGGGCCGCAATACCGAGCGTGAAATGACGGCGCGACGAGGAGAGTGCTGCAATCGCTCGCTCATGCGCCGCGAGGAATTCCCGTGCGGCTTCAAGAAACACCGCCCCTTGCGCCGAAAGCCGCACCAACCGCGGCGTGCGCTCGATCAGACGCTGGCCGAGCCGCTCTTCCAGCCGCTTCAGCTTGACGCTGATGGCGCCCTGCGTGGTGTCGAGCTCGTTGGCGGCCCGGGTAAAGCTTTTGTTATCGGCAATGGCCACAAAGGCCTGAACGGAATCAACATCAAGCGCTGTCATGTCAGCTATCCGAATTTGTTGTCATTGATATATCCAATCATCCAATTCCACTATGGTCAAGCACAGCCTACGTAGCCGCAAACATCTCAACGTCGAAAGGCTGATCCATGACCACGACCTCCCCTCCATCGACAAACGCCAGGGGCACCATTGCCCTGATGGCCGCCTGTCTCTCCTCGCTGATGTTCGGCCTGGAAATATCGAGCGTACCGGCGATCCTGCCGGCGCTGGAAAAGGTGTTGCGTGCCGATTTCAGTGCGCTGCAATGGATCATGAATGCCTATACGATTGCCGTCACGACGGTGCTGATGGCGGCAGGCACCCTGGCCGATCGTTATGGCCGCAAGCGCGTCTTCCTGATCGGCATCAGCGCCTTCGGCCTCACCTCGCTCATTGCCGGCCTCGCCCAGGATGTCTCGCTGCTGATCGCCGCCCGCTTCCTGCAGGGCATGAGCGGCGGCGTGATGCTGATCTGCCAGGTGGCCGTTCTTTCCCATCAATTCCGAGAGGGCAGCGCCCGCGGCAGGGCCTTCGGCTGGTGGGGCATCATCTTCGGGATCGGCCTCGGCTTCGGCCCTGTTGTCGGCGTCGCCATCGTGGCCGCGGCCGGCTGGCAATGGGTGTTCCTCATCCATGCCGTGCTGGCGGTCGTGACGGTGGCGCTCGCTGTGACAGGCGTTGAGGAATCGCGCGATCCCGCCGCCGGCCGGCTCGATATTGCCGGCCTCGCCACACTTTCGCTCTCCGTCTTCTGCCTCGCTTTCTTTATTACCCAAGGGCCGGCTCTGGGCTTTGCCAGCCCCACAGCGCTCGCCATCATCACTCTTTCCGCCGTAAGTCTCATTGCCTTCGTCATTGCCGAATGGCTGAACCCGCGACCGATGTTCGATGCCTCGGTCTTCCGCGTCCGTGCCTTTTCCGGCGCGATCATCGGTTCGGCGGCCATGAACATCAGCTTCTGGCCCTTCATGATCTATCTGCCAATCTGGTATCAGGCAGGTCTCGGTTATGGCAGCGTAGCCGCCGGGCTGTCGCTGCTGGCCTATACGCTGCCGACGCTCGTCGTGCCGCCGCTCGCCGAACGGCTCTCGCTGCGCTACCGGCCGGGCCTGGTCATTCCCGGCGGTCTTTTCACCATCGGCCTCGGCTTTCTATTGATGAAGTTCGACAGCGCTGCTGCTGAGGCAAGCTGGCTGACGATGCTGCCGGGCGCGCTCTTTGCCGGCATCGGACTTGGGATGACCAACACCCCGGTCACCAACACGACGACGGGTGCGGTTTCCAGCGATCGCGCCGGCATGGCCTCCGGCATCGATATGAGCGCCCGCATGATCTCGCTTGCCATCAACATCGCCGTGATGGGCTTCATCCTGTTCAGCGGCGTGTTCTCCCATCTGGCGCGCGTATTGCCGAACTCGATGGGTGAGAACGAACTGCGCCTGCTCGCCGAACGGATCTCCGCCGGCAACATCGCCGTCCTGCCGGAAATCCCGGCCGGGACAGTGCATGACGCGCTCGTCGCAGGCTTTGGAGCGGTCATGCTCTATGGGACGATCGGCGTCTGGCTTCTCGCTGCCGCAAGCTTCTTCGTTTTCGGCCATTGGAAGGCGCCGGCCTGCGCCAAGGATTGCAGCACCCAGCCGGCACAATGATGCACGGCCGCGCCGGTTTGACGTGGCTCGCACCGGCGCGGTCTATTTCGCCTGTCCCCAGCCGTCATGGAAGACGAGATCTTCCAGCGGCATGCGATGCCGCCAGCCTTTGACCGCCAGTTCCGGCTGGTCATAGAGCCGGTCGACGAAGCCGGCGCAGAGCCAGGCCACCACCTCGATATGATCGGGAATGCCGAGGATCGCCTTCAGGTCGCCCTCACGAAAAATGCTGACCCAGCCGATCCCGACACCTTCTGCTCGCGCTGCGAGCCACAAGTTCTGGATGGCGCAGACGGTGGAATAGCTGTCCATGCGCGGATTGTGCGTGCGCCCGAGCACCACGCTGCCGCTGCGGGTCGGATCGCAGGTCACGCAGATGCCGAGCGGCGCCTCGACGATGCCTTCGAGCTTCAGCGAGCGATAGGCCTGCCGCCGCTCGCCGGTAAACATCAGGGCCGCTTCTTCATTCGCCTTCGCGAAGGCATCGCGCACCTGTGCCCTCACCTCGGCACTCTTCACCAGAATGAAATTCCACGGCTGCATGAAGCCGACCGAAGGCGCGTGATGCGCCGCCGTCAGCAATCGCGTGACGAGATCATCCGGCAAGGGATCAGGCAGGAACTGGCTGCGCACATCGCGCCGCGTCGTGATCGCATGATAGACGGCCTCGCGTTCGGCCGCAGAAAAGCTGGATGCCGGGCAAACGGCATCATCAATGGGTCGCATCGTCAAATCCCCAACAACGCAACCGCCCGCCGTCCGCGCGGGTTGGGTCTATCTTGCCAGGCCGGTCTTCTGACTTGGCGTCATCCACTTGGCCGCAGCCTTCCCGGCCTTGAGGCCAGTGGCATGGTGAGCGGCAAGCGTCGGCCTTACAGCGTTGGGCACGTTCCGGTCTTGCACCGGATTCCCGATTCTCCCGCTTGTGACGGCGGGCACCTGACGGGCGATCTATGGCGTGGAAACGGCATGGCGGCAAGCGGCATGCGACATTCATTTCGGCAAATAGGCCCGGAACGGAACTGCATCTCCGCCCTTACCCGGTAAGGAGTTGTCACCTGTAAGATTCTGCGTGACAATTTGTTTCCGCATCGCTACATAGCCAGCATGTCGATCTCGTCCGTCTACGCATCGCGATTTTATTCGTACCGCTGCTTCCAGCGGATGCGGGTCCGTGCGTAACCAAAACTAACGCGACGACAACCCGAACAGCCGCTAGTCTACCTGGCGGCTTTTTTGTTCCGCACGGTATGACCAAACAGGAGAGCATACCGTGACTGATACCATTGATGATCTGCGCATCGTCGAGATCACCCCACTGACCAAGCCTGCCGATATCATCTCGGAAATCCCGCGTGACAGCGCGATTACCAGGACCGTGACCGGCACGCGCGACACGATCCACGACATCCTCACCGGCAAGGACGACCGCCAGCTTGTCATCATCGGCCCCTGCTCGATCCATGATCCCGCAGCCGCCCGTGAATATGCGTCCCGGCTCGTCGAGCAGCGACGACGCCTGTCGGGCGAGCTCGAAATCGTCATGCGCGTCTATTTCGAAAAGCCCCGCACGACCGTTGGCTGGAAAGGCCTGATCAACGACCCGCATCTCGACGGCAGCTACCGCATCGAGGAGGGGCTGCGTATCGCTCGTCGCCTGCTGCTCGACATCAACGCCATGGGCCTGCCGGCGGGCTGCGAATTCCTCGATACGATCACGCCGCAATATATCGCCGATCTCGTCAGCTACGGCGCCATCGGCGCGCGCACGACCGAAAGCCAGATCCACCGCCAGCTCGCCTCGGGTCTCTCCTGCCCGATCGGCTTCAAGAACGGCACGGATGGCGGTGTGCGCGTCGCGCTCGATGCCATCGTCGCAGCCTCCCAGCCCCACCACTTCCCGGCTGTGACCAAGGATGGACAGGCGGCAATTGCGTCGACGACCGGCAATGAGGACTGCCATATCATCCTGCGCGGCGGCAAGCGCCCGAACTACGAGGCTGCCGATGTGCAGGCCGTCATCGCCGAAGCAACCAAGCTCGGCGTCGATCCGCGCATCCTCATCGATGCCAGCCATGCCAACAGCGGCAAGGACCCGATGAACCAGCCGAAGGTCGTGAAAGACGTTGCCAGCCAGATCGTCGCCGGCAACAGCCACATCAAGGGCATGATGATCGAAAGCAATCTCGTCGCCGGCCGCCAGGATCTCGTTCCCAGCAAGCCGCTCGTCTACGGCCAGTCGATCACCGACGGCTGCATCGGCTGGGATATGTCGGTCGATGTGCTCGAGGATCTGGCCCAGGCCGTCCGCGATCGCCGCAAGGCCGCCGTTGCGGCCTGAGTGGCCGCATCAGTCGCGGCGGGCAAACACCCGCCGCCCATTCACAGGTCAATCTTCGTCCAAAAGTCGCAAGCCCTCATCGGTCCATAAGCCACCCCATGGTTCAGGTTTGACCAGACCATAGGATGCTAGCACTTCGATCGCGCCTTCGCCTGCACTCATGGACTTGTGAACCAGGCCGTCCCGACCATCGTCCATGTATTGAAAACACATGGAGGCCAGGGCCTTTAGGATCGTTCTTTCTTTAGGCGTCATCGACCTGATGCTCCTCTGCCCGGTAAATCTCGTAGGCGTTGACTGTTAACGCGCATTCTCGCAACCCGCTACCCCATCGCCATCTGACGCCTTGTGGCATGCCGGCGTTGATGCAATCATGACAGCTTACGATTGAATATTTGAGGGACGTGAAAGTTGACTGCCGCTCTCGCTCGATTGCTTTTTGTCTGTTGCTTAATGGCAGCCTTGGGATTCAATGCCGAGTTCGCCAAGGCGGACACGGCTGATAGCCCCAGCGTTTTTGAACTAGGTACTTCGCTAGAACAAGCCCGTCGAATCTCGATCGAAAAGGGATGGCAGCTTCGGGAGCTTTCACCTAACCTCCCGGGCCAATGGTATGTTGATGGCGCGGACGTTGGTCTTTTTGTTTGCGATAACAACCGAATTGCCGCGGTGACAAAAACGCGAGATGGGGGCATTGATGAGTTCGCCGCGATCGTGTTCTACTCATTCACGTCAAAGTATGGTGAACCGAAGACGACCGTCGTGACGTATCCGCTCGGACCGACCACGGTTTCTAGTATCGATTCGAAATTCGCCCTTCCCGGTGGCGAGTCTCTCTCGGTGCAGCTCCAAAGCATCGGAGGACACTCGAAAGTTACTGTGCACCGCGCTTCCGAAGCGTTATGTCCGGCCGAAACAGAACCGCGTTAATCCTGACCGTAAATATCTATAGGCGAGTACCCACCGCCTCATCATCAAATGGCGTTGCGCTGCTCTCAAGACGTCGCTGGAAAATACCGCACATAGGCGAATTCCTCGCCATCAAGCGACCAGTTCGGCACATTGATCGTACCTTGCCCGCCGAAAAGCTCGAACAATTCCGTCAGGTTGCCGCCGTCCATGTCCATCATCCTGAGACGCACGTTGAGATCGCGCGGATGATCGAAGACATCGGGGTCGTAGGAGAGGATCAGCACCTTGTCGTTGTTGGGCGACGGATGGGCGAACCAGTTGCCATAATTGTCCGATGTCACCTGCTGGAGACCTGTACCGTCGGGATGGATGCGCCAGATCTGCATCAGCCCGGTACGGCTGGAATTGAAGTAGATCCATTGGCCGTCCGCCGACCAGTCCGGCCCGTCATTGCGGCCCTCGCCATGCGTCAGCCGCTTCTCCTCGCCGCCATCGACCGAGATCGTGTAAATGTCGAAGAGGTCATTACGGATGCCGCAATAGGCGAGCTCGCGTCCATCAGGCGACCAGCCATGCCAATAGGACGGCAGGTTTCTGGTGATCAGCCGCGGCTTGCCGCCCTCGATCGGCAGGATATAGATCGCCGACTTGCCGAACTCGGTCTTGTCGGAAATGACGATCTCCTCGCCATCGGGCGAAATGCCGTGGTCGTTGTTGCAGTGAACCGCAAAGCCGGTATCGACCCGCTCGACGAGATCGCTGCCGTCAAGCCGCAGGCGGTACAGCAGACCGTCGCCATTGATCAGTAGATAGGCACCGTCGCGGGAAAAGTTCGGCGCCTCCACCAGCGCTTCCGTCTGCCAGATGACGCGGCTTTCGCCCCGCCGCACATTGTAGATTTCAACTGAGCTGCGCATTCATCCCTCCCAGATCTTCGAGGCGTCTCAGCGATCCCGGAACCGGTTGGTGATCGGATAGCGCCGGTCGCGGCCGAAATTCTTCTTGGTGATCTTCACGCCCGGTGCCGACTGGCGGCGCTTGTATTCGGCGAGATAGAGCAGATGCTCGATACGGTGCACCGTCTCGACATCATGGCCGCGCGCCACGATCTCCTCGACACCCATCTCCCGCTCGACCAGGCATTCGAGAATATCGTCGAGCACGGGATAGGGAGGCAGCGAATCCTGGTCCTTCTGATCCGGACGAAGCTCGGCCGACGGCGCCTTGTCGATGATATTCTGCGGAATGACCATGCCCGAGGGGCCGAGCGCATCCGGCGGCACATTCCCGTTGCGCCAGCGGGCCAGCGCATAGACCTGCATCTTGTAGAGGTCCTTGATCGGATTGAAGCCGCCGTTCATGTCGCCATAGAGCGTGGCGTAACCAACCGACATTTCCGACTTGTTGCCTGTCGTGACCACCATCGAGCCGAACTTGTTGGAGATCGCCATCAGGATCGTGCCGCGCGCACGGCTCTGCAGGTTTTCCTCGGTGATACCGCTGTTCGTACCTTCGAAGAGGTTCGAGAGCGCCGAGGAAAAGCCCGTCACTGGCGCCTCGATCGGCACGATGTCGTAGCGGCAGCCAAGCGCCTTGGCGCAATCGGCAGCATCCTTCAGCGAATCCTCGGAGGTATAGTGGTACGGCAGCATGACCGTGCGCACCCGCTCTTCGCCGAGCGCGTCGACGGCGATCGCCGCGCAGATCGCCGAATCGATGCCGCCCGAGAGCCCGAGCACGACATTCTTGAAGCCGTTCTTGTTCACATAGTCGCGGAAGCCAAGCAGGCAGGCGCGGTAATCGGCTTCTTCGCTTTCCGGAATGCGCGCCATCGGCCCTTCTGCGCAGCGCCAGCCATTTTCGGTGCGTTTCCAGGTCGTGACGGCAAGCGCCGTTTCGAACTGGCTGAGCTGGAAGGCGAGCGACTTGTCGGCATTGAAGGCAAAGCTTGCGCCGTCGAAGACGAGCTCGTCCTGGCCGCCGAGCTGGGCGGCGTAGACCATGGGAAGGCCGGTTTCGATGACCTGCTTCAGCACCACCTGATGGCGTATATCAACCTTGCCGCGGTAGTAAGGCGAGCCGTTCGGCACGAGCAGGATTTCCGCCCCGCTTTCAGCTAAAGTCTCGCAGACGCCGAGATCGCCCCAGATATCTTCGCAGATCGGAATGCCGATGCGCACGCCGCGGAAATTCACCGGTCCCGGCATCGCGCCCTGGTCGAAGACGCGCTTTTCGTCGAATTCGCCATAGTTCGGCAGGTCGATCTTGTCTCTTATGGCAATGACCTTGCCGCCGTCGAGCACGGCGATGGAATTGTAGCGCCCCGTCTCGTCCTGGCGCGGAAAACCGATGACGATACCCGGCCCGCCATCGGCGGTATCGGCTGCAAGGCTTTCCACTGCCCTCCAGCAAGCCTGGATGAAGGCCGGCTTCAAAACCAGGTCTTCAGGCGGATAACCGGAGATGAAAAGCTCGGTCATCATCAAGAGATGCGCGCCCTGTCGCGCCGCATCGGCACGCGCCTCGCGCACCTTGGCAAGGTTTCCGGCGACATCGCCCACGGTCGGGTTCAGCTGGGCGATGGCGATGTTGAAGGTCTGGGAGAGAGCGTTTTCCTGTGTCATGTCATTCATTTAATCCGCCCCTTCGTGCACCGCAATAAGCCGCTTCAAAAGCCGTAGCGGGCAGCGACGAAAATTTGATGAATAGCAGCCTCATCCCTCTGTTTGCCTTGCGCGACGCCGATACGCATTGCAATTTGCGGCGACGGCGGAATACTGCGCGCCAATTCGATCCATTCCCGGGACAATGCCATGTCTAACTTTCCAAATTTCGTCCACCTGCATTTCGGCAAGCCGGCCGAGGAACTGGGTGACATCGAGAAGCGCGTGCTCGCCAGGACCCATGAGCGCAAGATCATCTCCACCGACGTCAATGCCGCCTTTTCCGCCAAAGCCTCCTTCGGCGAACGGCTGGCCGATGGCATCGCCCGCGTCGGCGGCTCCTGGTCCTTCATCCTGGCCTTTCTGGGTTTTCTCGTCATCTGGACCCTGATCAACACGATCATTCTGTTGAGCAGGGCCTTCGATCCCTACCCCTTCGTCTTCCTGAACCTCATCCTCTCCATGCTTGCCGCCATCCAGGCGCCGATCATCATGATGTCGCAGAACCGCCAGGCCGAGCGCGACCGTTTCGAAGCCGCCAAGGATTATGAGGTGAATCTGAAGGCCGAGCTGGAGGTTCTGTCGCTGCATCAGAAGATCGATATGCGGGTGCTGACGGAACTGACAGCGCTGCGCGAGGATGTCTCCCGGCTGAACGCCATCCTTGCAGAGCGCGGACAAGCTTGATCCCGCTAAAATAGAGAAGCCTTAAGCGACTGAAATCCTGTCGCAATTCCGTGTCCGTCGTGCCGTTTCATTTGACAGCGCGCCGGCAATCGGCGCAACCTGCCGACATCGCGCAGGGGAGCATGCTTGGAAGAAGAGCTTCAGTTCGGCACCTTTTCGATCGTACCCGCCAGGCGCAGCCTGATGCGGGAGGGCACCATTGTCCCGCTCGGCAGCCGCGCCATCGATATCCTGCTGTTTTTGCTGAACCATCCCGCCGAGCTGAAGACCAATGCCGAGATTATCAGGCAGGTCTGGCCGGATACGTTCGTGGACGAGGCCAATCTGCGCGTCCATGTCTCGGCGCTGCGCAAGGCGCTCGGCGATGTCAAGCGCGAGCCGCAATTCATCGCCAATGTGCCGGGCCGCGGCTATACGTTCATCGCCCCTGTCAATCGCCGCAGCAATGGTGTGGTACCCGCCGCTCAACCGACACTCCGGAGATTCCGCCCCGAGCGCCTGCCCGCCCGCATCTTTGGCCGCGAGCAGACGATAGCGGCGGTAACAAGCCAGCTTGCCAAGGGGCGCCTCGTAACCATTGCCGGCCCCGGCGGCATCGGCAAATCCACCGTCGCCCGCGCCGTGATCGCGCAAACCGGATTCGACAGTGAGATCGTCTGGATCGACCTTTCGGAAGTCGCGACCGGAAATCTCGTGCCGACGGTCGTGGCGTCCGCGCTCGGCATCCTCTCGCGAAGCGACGATATATCAAGGGAAATCGCCATCCATCTGCAGCCGCGCAATCTGCTGCTCGTGCTCGACAGCTGCGAACACGTGGTGGCCGATATCGCCAAGTTCGCCGAGGACGTGCTGGCGGAAGCGCCTGATCTACATATCCTTGCCACAAGCCGCGAGCCGCTGCGCGCCGAGGGCGAGCGCGTGCACCGCCTTCTGCCGCTCGATCTGCCTGATGGTGCCGTGACCGTACAGGCTGCGCTGACCTCACCCGCCGTGCAGCTTTTCGTCGAGCGCGCCGATGCCTGCCTCGGCGGTTACGAACTGACGGATGAGGATGCCGCAGATGTCGTCGATATCTGCACGAGGCTCGACGGCATCGCGCTGGCGATAGAGCTTGCCGCCGGCCGCCTGGAGGCGATGGGAGTGGCCGCCCTCTCCCGCTCGCTGTCGGATTGTTTCCGCGTGCTGACCCGCGGCCGGCGCACGGCCTTGCCCCGACATCAGACGCTGCGCGCCACGCTCGACTGGAGCTACCTCATCCTGCCGCTGGAGGAGCAGCAGGCGCTGCGCGAACTCTCCGTCTTCCGCGGCCGGTTCAGCGGCGAGGCTGCAGCCGCGGTTCTCTCCGGCATGGAGCCCGGGGACCTGCTGGCCGCGCTCGTCGCCAAATCGCTGGTCGTGGTCGAGACGGCTTCGGACGAAACGCTCTATCGCTTGCTGGACACCACGCGCCTCTATGCCGGCGAGAAACTGGTTGCTTCGGATGAACTGCCCGACGTCATGGCGCGCTTCTCCGCCTATCTCTGCGTCGCGCTGGAAAGTGCCGAACAGGATCTCTACTCCGCCCCGCCGGAGGAATGGCGCGAGGATTTCGCCCAGCAGATACCGGGTCTGCGCGTCGCGCTCGACTGGGCCTTCGGGGCTTCAGGCGATGCCCTGCTCGGTGTGCGGCTGACCGTCGCCGCTTTGCCGCTCTTCTTCCGCCTGTCGCTGCTCGATGAATGCCTGGCCGCGCTCACCCATGCCATCGCCTTCCTTGACGCCCGTCCCGGCCTGGACGAGAAAAGCCGCATGAAGCTCTACGCCGCGCTCGGCTGGCCGCAGCTTCGCGCCACCCATGCATCCGAACACGGCGTGGCCGCCTGGACGACCGCGTGGCGGATCGCCGAGGAGCTCGGCGATGTCGACCACCAGCTTCGCGCCATCTGGGCGCTCTGGGTCGATCTGGTGAACCGGGCCGAACCGCGTCGGGGACTGGAACTGGCGGAGCGCTTTGCGGCGCTCGCGCCCTCCTCCTCCGATCCAACCGATGTCATCATCGGCAAGCGCATGAAGGCCGCAACCCTGCACTGGCTCGGCCGCCAAGCCGAGGCCCGGGACCAGCTTCGGGTGATGCTTTCGGAATACGAGCATGTGCCGCAGGCGCGTCATTCCGTGCGGTTCCAGTTCGACCAGCGCGTGACGGCGCGCATCATCGTCGCCCGCTGCCTCTGGGTGCTGGGCGACGAAGACGGTGCCCTCCGCGAGATCGAGGAGACCATGCGTTATGCCCGCGACATCGGCCACAATCACTCGATCAGCAATCTGCTGGCCGAAGCCGTCTGCCCGCTCGCACTTCTCTCGGGCAACGATGCCGAAGCGGCCGCCGCCATCCGCCTGCTGCGCGACCATACCAAGGCGCTGTCGCTCGATGTCTGGCACACCTATGCCGATGGATTCGAGGCGGAGCTGCATCTGCGGGCCGGTGAATACAGGCCCTGCCTCGCAAAGCTGCGCCCGGCCATGGACATTCTGCAGCATGCCGGCTTCAACCTCTTCCGCACCTTCTTCCAGTCGGTGGAGGCGCAGGCGCTTTCCGGCATCGGCCAACATGCGGAAGCCGATGGTGTCATCGATGCAGCGCTTGCTCATTGCGACGCGTCAGGCGAACGTTGGTGCCTTCCCGAGCTGCTGCGGGTCAAGGCGCATATCACCGCAAGGGGACAAAGCCCGGAAGCGCTGGACGCGGCTTCAGCCACCCTTGAGGCGGCGCTCGAAACCGCAAGGCAGGATGGCGCCGGCGGCTGGGAGCGGCGCATCCGCGTCGATCTCGAAGCCCTAGAGCGCCGTGCGTCCATTCGGACTCACTAAGGATGTTCTAACTCTTTGAATCTAAGCACCAGGCTTTCCGAAAATCGATTCCGATTTTCGGGCCGATCCTGTAGGCCATCCGCCGGCCCACCTCTCGGATGCTGCCGGCTGAGCCGCCCTTTACACTGATTTACAACTCTCAACTCGTCCGCTTCCCGGCCTCCATGCATGATCGCAAGCAAGAGGAGCATGCCAATGGACGGTCAACTGCCCATCCGTTTTCTGATTGTTCTCGCCGTGGACGGGGATAACAGCGAGGTCAGGATCATCAGCATCGCGCCGGCCTATTACCTCTTCAAGGATGCGCCGGCGGAGGTGGTGCTCGCTTCACCATCAGGCGGCTTCCCCGACCTGACGGATGAGCTGCGTCAGACCACCCATCAGGAGCCGTCCACCCGCCGCTTCCTCGCCGATCGCGCGGCGCGCGACGATCTCGCCGATACACTTCGCCTCGATCAGATCGTGACGGAGGATTTCGACGCCGCCTTCTGCATCGGCTTTTCCGGCGCGCTCTGGAGCGCCGACAACAACAGCGTTGCCCACACCCTCAACGCCTTCCTGAGGTCGGGTAAACCCGTCGCCGTGATCCCCGGCCGGCATCTGGACATAGCCCCAGAAGGTGCCGCCGCCGGCCTGCTAATCCTCGGCGACAACGAAGCTTCCCCGCTTCTCGCTGCCCACGGGCTGCTCGAAGTCGTGCTGGAACGCCGTAAGGCCCTGACGCCGACGGAGTAAAGCCACCGGCCGGAGACGAAGCGGTAATGCCAATTACAAAGGAATCTTTGCAAAGAATCATTTGCAGTCGTAAATTGCTTTTATGAAAACGCCCGTCCCTACATCAACGTCAGCGACACTCCGCAGCGTCAGCCGCGTCGTCCCCGATGTCACCGCCCTCAAGGCGCTCGCGCATCCGGTGCGCCTGCGCATGCTCGGCATGCTGCGGATCGACGGCCCGGCCACGGCGACGCAGCTTGCGACACGCCTCGGCCTCAACAGCGGCGCGACGAGCTATCATCTCCGCCAACTCGCCCAGTACGGTTTCATCGAGGATACGCCCGGACCCTCCCGCCGCGATCGCTGGTGGCGCGCGAGCCACGAGGTCACCTCGGTGCCGGCGGCCGAGAGCGATGGCGCGGCATTCGACATGGACGTTGCCTTCACGCAGGCAATCCTCTCCCTGCAGGTCGACCAGATGCAGAAGGCGGTCGAGGAATACGCCGTGCTGCCGCTCGAATGGCGCAAGGCCAGCACCGCAAGCGACATCATCATTCCGCTGACATCGGGACAGGCCGAAACACTGACGAAACGCCTGAACGATATCGTCATGGAGGCGATGAGCGAGGCCCCGCCTCTTGGCGAGCCCCTGCCGCCTGATGTCGTGCCCTTCATGGTCATGCTGCACGCCTTCCCCTATCCGGGCCGCGTGCCGCACGGTGACGAAGAGAGCGAGCCATGAACCGCAGTCCCTTCATCGCGCTCGCTATTGCCGAAACGCTCTCCATCTCAGGCACGCGGCTGTCGGGCGTCGCCATTCCCTGGCTGGTGCTGAGCACGACCGGCAGCCCGGTGCTGACCGGCCTCGTCGCCATGGTGGAGATGCTGCCCTATGTCGTCTCAAAGGCGCTCGGCGGTCCCCTGATCGACCGCCTCGGCCCCAAACGCATCGCCGTTATCTGCGACAGCGCCTCGGTGATAACAGTCAGCCTCGTGCCGGTTCTGCATCTCCTCGACCTGCTTACCATTCCGATCCTGCTGCCGATCGTCTTTGCCATGGGCGTGCTGCGCGGCCCCTCGGATGCCGCCAAGCAATCCATGGTCCCTGACATCGCCGAACTGGCCTCCGTGCCGCTGGAGCGCGTGACCGGCGTCGTCGGCGCCATCGAGCGCCTGGCATCGACCGCAGGGGCAGCAGGCGCCGGTGCTCTCATTGCCCTTGTCGGGCCGAGCCAGGCGCTTGCCGTCAACGCCCTCACCTTCGCCGCCGCCGCCGTAACCGTCGCAGTCGGCATCCCCGTATTGCGGCGTGCTCCGAAAGCCGACGCGACCGGCATCGCCGCCTATGGCCGGGAGCTGTCGGAAGGCTGGCGCTTTCTGCGCCGCGATGCGGTACTGGTCGCGATCGTGCTGATGGTGGCGACCACCAATCTGCTCGATCAGGCCTTCTTCTCGGTCCTGATTCCTGTGTGGACTCAAGATTCAGGCCACGGCCCCGCCCTGCTCGGAACCCTGTTCGCCGTCTTCTCTGGCGCGTCGATCCTCGGCGCGGCGATTGCCGCCATGATCGGCGAGCGCATGCCGCGCCTTCTCGTCTATACGGTCGCCTTTCTGCTGACGGGCTTTCCACGCTTTCTGGTCTTTGCGGTGGAATCGCCGCTCGCCCTCATCTTCGCAACGCTCGCCATCGGCGGTTTCGCCTCCGGCTTCCTCAATCCCATCCTCTCGGCGGTGCTCTTCGAGCGCATACCAAAACCGCTGATGGGCCGTGTCACATCGCTCAATGCCGCCCTCTGCTGGGTGCTCATCCCCTTCGGCGGGCTCGCCGGTGGCGCGCTGATCGATGCCTGGGGCCTTTCCGCCGCACTGCTGCTGACCGGCCTCGCCTATCTGGCGGTGACGCTTGCTCCGCTGGCGCATGGCAGCTTCCGCGGCTTCGAAAAGAAAAAACTTGCGGATAACATACTGTCTTCATGAGGTTCATACGTCTTATGGCGCATTGCCGTCATTCTTGCTTTGCATCAATTTACGACGGTTAACTCGCATCACTGCCGAAAGTGAGTCAGCTTCTTCTCGTCGAAGAGGCGCGGAGAAGCCCGCGAGGAGTCAATCAATGACTGAACGCAGCATTGCACTGACGGCGGATGCCACACGGCGGGACGTTCTTCTGGCAGGCGGCGCCGTTATCGCGGCGCTGGCCGTGCCCAAAGCCGCGCTCGCCGCAACCAATCCAGTATCATCAGAAAATCGGAGCCAGACCATGCCTTTCATCAAGACCACGGACGGAACTGAAATCTTCTACAAGGATTGGGGTCCGAAGGATGCCCAGCCGATCGTCTTCCATCATGGCTGGCCGCTCAGCGCGGACGACTGGGACAATCAGATGATGTTCTTCCTCGACAATGGGTTCCGCGTCATCGCCCATGACCGCCGTGGCCACGGCCGCTCCAGCCAGACCTTCGACGGCAACGAGATGGACACCTATGCGGCCGACGTTGCCGCACTGACGGACGCGCTCGATCTCAAGAATGCCGTCCATATCGGCCACTCGACCGGCGGCGGCGAAGTCGTCCACTATGTCGCCCGCGCCAAGGAAGGCCGCGTCGCCAAGGCCGTGATCATCGGCGCCGTGCCGCCTGTTATGGTCAAGTCGGAGAAGAATCCCGGCGGCCTGCCGCTCGAAGTCTTCGATGGTTTCCGTGCAGCCCTCGTCGCCAACCGCGCCCAGTTCTTCCTGGATATCCCGACCGGCCCCTTCTACGGCTTCAACCGTCCGGGCGCCAAGATCAGTCAGGGTGTCATCGAAAACTGGTGGCGCCAGGGCATGATGGGCGGCGCCAAGGCCCATTACGATTGCATCAAGGCCTTCTCGGAAACCGACTTCACCGAAGACCTCAAGACAATCACCGTGCCTGTTCTCGTCATGCATGGCGACGACGACCAGATCGTCCCCTATGCAGACTCCGCGCCGCTTTCGGCCAAGCTGCTGAAGAACGGCACGCTGAAGACCTATGCCGGTCTGCCGCACGGCATGTGCACGACGCATCCGGACGTTATCAACCCGGATCTGCTGGCCTTCATCAAGGGCTGAGTCTCCGGCCGAAGACGATGGAAGGCGCGCCCTTGCAGTGCGCCTTTTTCATTCCGACATGCGGTTCCGCGCAGCGTCCGAGAAGATCAAGCTGCTCGGCTATCACTGGTCCTATCCGGGCGTTGGTTATGCCGCACCGCTTCGTGAAAGCTTAAGCACGTCCCGCATATTGCGGCAGCCCGTCGGTGATCTCATAGAAATCGCCCTTGTCGGCGCAGAAGATATGATAGCCGAAGCTCAAGCCGCTCGGCTCGTCAAAGGCCCCGGCCATGATGGAAATGGCAGGGCGGCCGAGCCGCTGCCAGAACAGCGCCGAGCCGCACTGCGAGCAGAAACCCCGCCTCACCTCGTCGCTCGACTGAAACCAGCGCAGGTTTTCCTCTCCGGTGATGGAGACAGCCGAAACCGGCACGTCGGCCGAAGCATAATAGAGTCCCGTCTGCCGCCGTCACTGCGAACAATGGCAGCCGACCACGACATCGGGCCTCTCGCTTGCTGTAAACCGCACAGCGCCGCACAGGCATCCGCCCACATGATCTTCGCGCATTTCCTCTCCCCCTGAAGCGGTCGGGAGAGTGGCGTCGGTACACCTGCCAGTCAAATCCAAAGCGCTGATCGAAGGCTTCAGGAAAACTGATGCTTTGGAAGAGGCACAGCACCATCAGTCGGGAGGGCCAGATCAGAATACCTTTCCCGACTCATATCAACACGTTGAGTGCGGCATCATCTCTCGCAAATACAGCCAATACGTTTATTAGATAAATCAAAATTAATAAATACTGATTTACGATCTCAGCGGCTGTCCGAGAACAGGGCTCGGCAGCAAGCGAGGTAAAAATATGCAACTGTATCGTCGTTTCCACGCCAATATCACGGGCGCCGCCGCCATTGAATTTGCGATCGTTGCACCGCTCTTCATACTGATCGTGCTGACGATGATTGCCTATGGCATCTATCTCAGCGCAGCACATGCCGTCCAGCAGCTGACCGCGGATGCCGCGCGTACGGCTGTCGCGGGCCTTACCAGCCAGGAACGCACGCAACTCGTCAACGACTTCATTTCCCGGTCGACGATCGACCACCCGCTGCTCGACCTCTCGAAGCTGCAGGTCAACGTCACCACCGATCCGGCCAATGCCAATCAGTTCACTGTCTCCGCTGCCTATGACGCCTCCAATCTTCCCATCTGGAATCTCTACACATTTCCCCTGCCCGACCACGTGATCCGTCGTTTCGCCACGATCCGGATGGGAGGCATCTGACATGCGGAAATTTCGTGCCTCGCTGGCCCGCTTCGCGGTCGATACGCGAGGCAATATTGCCATCACCGCAGCCCTCTGCGCGCCACTCATTCTCTATACGCTCGGTCTTGGCATCGACTACGGCATGATGACGCTGCAGCAGCGCCGCCTTCAGGAACTGAGTGATCTCGGCGCCATCGTCGCCGCCTCCGATATCAATCATGCGGCCGAGAACCTCGTGAACAACTTCAGCCAGAATGGTTTGAACGTCGCCGTCAGAACCGCAAACGGCTATGAAACAAAACAAGGAACAAGCCAGCTTTCGGAGGCCGACCTCAAGACATTCGATGCGGTTGCAAACCTCGTGCCCGGCACCTATCTCGCCGATACGGCCACGGCGCTCGGCAGCCGTTTCTCCCCTGGAACTCAACCTTACGATGCGGCGAGAGTAGACCTCAGCCAGAAGGCCGAGCTGACGTTTGCCGCTGTCTTCGCTGCCGCGCCGACCCTGAGCGCCACGGGCACGGCCTCCGCCTCGAAGCTTGTCGCCTTCTCTGTCGGCTCGCGCCTTGCGAGCCTCAATGACGGCGTGCTGAACGCATTGCTCGGAAGCCTGCTCGGCACCACGCTTTCCCTCAAGGTCGGCGATTATACCGCACTTGCGGCTGCCAATGTCGAGCTGCTCTCCTTCCTGGATACTCTGGCGACCGATCTCAATCTCACCGCCGGCAGCTATGACGACGTGTTGGCGACGGAGATCTCCTACCCCCGCCTGCTCACCACGCTGAAGAAGACCAGCGGCCTGACTTCCACGGTGACGAAATCGCTCGACACGATCGAGAAGGCACTCGGCACCACGCAGGTCAAGCTGAAGCTGGAAGACCTTTTGAACCTCGGCCCGACGGGCGAAAGGCTTGTCGGCAGCGGCTCGCATCTTTCCGTCGATGCCAGCGTCATGGATGTCCTCTCGGCTGCCGCAATCGCCGCCAACCAGCAGAAGCAGGTCGCCGTCAATCTGAATGCCGCCGTGCCCGGCCTTGCCGCCACCAAACTGACGCTTGCGATCGGCGAGCCGCCGAAGGAAATGGCCTCCAACAGGGTCGGCACCACGGGCGCCGTCGTGCGCACCGCCCAGGTGCGGCTCGCAATCGAGGTGAATGTTCTCGGCGTCAGCTCGATTGCCGGCATCAAGCTGCGCGTGCCGCTCTATATTGAAGTCGCTTATGCGGAAGCCAGGCTCGCGAGTGTTTCCTGCCTTGGCGCGAACGCCCAAAACGCCAATGTCGGCATCGATGTCGTGCCTGGTGTCGCCGAACTCGATCTCGGCGACGTCGATACCAGTGCTTTCGCCAATTTCGGCAGCAAGCCGCGTGTTTCCCGCGCCAAGATCATCGATGCGACGCTGCTCAGCGTCTCCGCGCTCGCCGAGGTCAACGTCACCAATCAGACCAAGACCCGGTTGACCTTCCAGCCGCAGGATATCGCTGCCAAGACCATCAAGAACGTCTCGACCAGGGACACCCTGACCTCGACCGTCGCTACCCTGCTGGGCAATACCGACATCCAGGTCAACATTCTCGGCCTCGGCATCGGCCTGCCGAAGGCGGTGATCCAGGGCGCCGTCCTCGATACGCTGACCGGGCTCACCAAGCCGCTCGACGAGTTGCTCTACAATACCCTGACCCTGCTTGGCATCAAGATCGGCGAAGCCGATGTGCGGGTTACGGATGTGCGCTGCCAGCAGTCGGTACTGGTGCAATAATGACAGGCGCTGAGTCGGCTCACCCCATTGGCGTGCCCTGATGGAAGACGATCTTCCAGTCGTCGTCTGTCCGGCGCCAGATGGTCGAATGGCGCGTTACGCGCTGCGGCTCTTCGAGTATGTAAGACAGAAGGAAGAGCCCATCCGCCAGCACCGTGATGGTAAAATCCCGGCAGGGCCAATCATGCGGCTCCGGCCCGTTCGCGTAGCGCGCAAGCGATGTTTCGATGGCATAGCTGCGCTGATAAACTCTCCCGCTCGCGCCGATTTCCCAGAAATTGCTATCGATCATCTTCTCGAGATCGGCCCGCGACGTGCCGAATTCCCGCCGGTGGAAGATCGGCTCGCGGGCTGCAAGTTCTCTGAGAATATGGTGCAGATCCAGGTCGCTCATGCCGCGAGAATGCATGGATGAAGCGCTGGCCGCAAGGCGAAAGGCCGGTTTGACAAGAGCCTGCCACGCAGATACGAAGTCTGCCATGAGTTCCAACAGCGCGCCCATCTCCCGTTTGAACCGCACCTGCCTGCAGGTTGCCGTTCTGCGCGCTTTTGGCGGACGAGGTCTCCGCGTCCAGTCGTGACGTCCGGATGCCCTGACGCGTCCGGCGAACTGCTGGACGTAAAGCCCCACCATAACCTTAGGGCTGCCAGGAGACAGGCACCGTGCTCAATCTTTTCAATGTCAATTCGCTCGTCCACTGGGAAGAGCGCGAAATCAACATGCGCGACCATATGGTCCGCTTCTTCTCCGAGGAAGTGCGAAATTTCCTCCGCTCCGCAAACCCGGCATGGGATGTCCGCAGGGTCGAGGCTCCGGCGCTGACGCCGCGTGCCCTCATCTCGGACGCATATACCAACGCCGATATCTGGGTTCAGGAGCAGCTGACCGAAACCGACGCGCCGCTGGTGCTGCGGCCGGAAACGACACCTTCAACCTACGCCTACATGCGGCATATTCTCAGCAATCATTCGAGAACGCGTTTGCCGCTCTGCGTCTGGCAGGCCGGCCGCTCCTATCGCCGCGAGCAGGAGCAGCCGACTAAGCACATGCGCCTGAAAGAGTTCTGGCAGCTGGAATTCCAGTGCGCCTATACGGCCGATAGCGGCAACGACTATCACGCCGCTTCCCTCGAGCCGGTGCGCCGCATGATCGCCGCACTCATACCGCTGCCGACCCGCATCGTCCCTTCCGACCGGCTGCCGGCCTATTCCGAGACGACGGTCGATGTGGAGGTGGATAACGGCGACAAGTGGATGGAAGTCTGCTCGATCTCGCGCCGCACGGATTTTCCGGAGCGCTACAGGACGCAGCCGAGAAAGGGGCCGGCGGTGGAGCAAGACGTCCTCGTGCTGGAGATCGCCATCGGCCTCGATCGCTGCGTCTATAACTGGAACCTCGCTACGAGCATGTAAGGAAATGCGGACCGGGTTTACGGGCGGATCCGGTCCATTCCTAAAACATAGCTATATTAATATGTGTTGCGTTTCAGCAGATGGCCGGGTGCTGATGCATATCACCGAGCGGAGACTATTTCTGAAGCTCGCTGAATATCGCACACCATTGCGGGTGCCCCATATCATCCAGTGATGCGGCTTCATCCGGCGTGACCCATTGCATCGCCGTATGTTCGTCGCCAAGCAGAACGGGCTCTCCGCCCTGCCATTCGCTCACCAGAAAGAGATGAAAGACGGTGTCCTGCTCGGGGTGTTCAGCGACTTTGCGAAACCGCAATGGCGTCAGCCCGGTCTCCTCTTTTGTCTCGCGCAGCATGGCTGCCTCGGCGCTTTCTCCGGGCTCGACATGGCCGCCGACGAGATCCCAGCAATCGGGAAAGCGCTCTTTGTGGCCCGCCCGCCTGACCAGCAGAACGCGGCCCTCCCGCCAGAAGATGGCGCATGCAATATCAGTCAAAAACATTTCCCTTCGATACGCCCGCAATCTGCCCCGACAACAGGTGAATGTCACCTCCCCTTGCCCTTGCCGAAGCACGTCATTTTCAGCCACTGTGCGAATCCGCGCGACTGCCCCGCGTGCGATGGAGAAGCTGTCCTTGGAAATTCCCGAGAAATTCCATGTATGCGAAGCGACCGGCTGGCTCGTGAACCATCGCATCAATTCCGCCCTGCCCGGCTATCTCATGGTCAGTTCCCGAAGTTTCACCAATGATCTCTCCGAATTATCACCCGAAGCGCTGAGCGAACTCGGCCCGCTGCTGGCGAAAGCCCAGAAAGCCCTTGGCGCGGTACTCGGCGCAAAACGCGTTTATATCGGCCGATACGGTCACATGCCGGGTTACCCGATCCATTTTCATATCATCCCCGTCTATGACTGGGTGGAAGCGCTGTTCTGGCAGGACGAGCGCTATCGTCTGCTCCAGACCTTTGCCGAAGGCCCCGGCGAAACCCCGACCGATGGCGCGGAAATGACCTTCTTCATCTGGCGGGAATTCTGCGAGCGGGCCGAGCCGCCGCCGATCCGGGGACCATCCGTGACCGAGACCATCGAATTGTTGAGAAAGGCAATGCACCGATGATGCCGGCAGACGAAGCATTCAGCATCCCAGTCGACCAAATTCATTGCCGCCTTGCGGGAGAGTTTGAGCTTTCCGAAATAATCGAGGCAGAACGGAAATCCGGCTGGGATCGCTTCCTTGCCAGACATCCCGCCGCCTTTGACGGCCGGCTCCTGCGCATGGCTGCCTATGGCATCGAGAATGGCCGGCTGACCATCACCGCAAACAGCACATGCTTTTCCGCTTACGTGGTGACCCGCCATGCCGGCTTTGCCGAGGAGCACCCGCAGGCCGAGCGCGCCGACCCGCTTGGGCTTACCGTCGTTCTGATCACTGCGGACCAGCAGGTGATCGTCACCAAACGAAGCCTCACCGCCGAGCAGAACCCCGGCGCTCTCTATCTCGTCGGCGGTTATGCCGAGCCCGCGGCCGGCGAAGAGACCGATCTCTTCGAAGAAGCCGCCCGTGAACTCGCCGAGGAAATCGCCGTCACAGATCTCGACCGGTCGGAGTCCTTCGCAATTGGCCTCGCCTATGATCCGGTCTTCTGCCATCCGGAACTCTTCCTGCTGACCGAAAGCCGCTCCAGCGCCGCCGAGATCCTCGACGGCGCCCATCACGCGCCGGATCGCAACGAGGCCGCCGAACTCTTCGCGTCACCGCTGAGCGACATCCTGAACGGCGACGATTTTCTGCCTGGCGCTCCACGCACATGGAGCTTCCTCAAGGCCCAGTCTTTCCTGCAACAGCATTTCCGTCAGCGTCACTCCCTGTAGCATCAGGAAGCGGGCTCTTCATCATGCCATCGGCGATGACGAATGGAGCCCGCCCCTGACGGCATTACGGTTCCGGCTGCAACAGAACATGCTTCTTCCTGCCGACCGACAGGCGGATGACGCCGTTCTCCATATCCGTACGACCGAGCTGCATGGTCTCGTCGGGGGCGGCGCGGCTGTTGATCCGCACGCCGCCGCCGAGGATCAGCCGGCGTGCTTCGCTCTTTGATTTGGCGAGTCCGGCCATCACAAGTGCATCCGGTAGCGGAAGTCCGCCACGCAGTGCCGCGCTGCTCACCGCGACGGTCGGCAGACCGGCCGCCGCCTCGCCCTCTTCGAACATGCGACGCGAGGTCTCGGAGGCATCCTCTGCCGCTTCCTCGCCATGGCAGAGCCGCGTCACCTCATCCGCAAGCACTTTCTTCGCAACATTGATCTCGGAGCCGCGCAACGCTTCCAGACGCACGATCTCGTCGAGCGGCAACTCGGTGAAGAGCCGCATGAAGCGACCGACATCGGCATCCCAGCTATTGCGCCAGAACTGCCAGAATTCATAGGGCGACAGCCGATCGGCATTCAGCCAGACCGCGCCCGATGCGCTCTTGCCCATTTTCGCGCCCGAGGCGGTCGTAAGCAGCGGCGCCGTCAATCCGAACAGCGTTCGCCCGCCGGCACGCCGCCCGAACTCCACGCCACTGAGGATATTGCCCCATTGGTCCGAACCGCCGAGCTGCAGCAGGCAGCCATGCGTTTCGGCAAGCATGTGAAAGTCATAGCCCTGCATGACCATGTAGTTGAATTCGAGCAGCGAGAGCGACTGCTCCCGCTCCAGCCGCTGGCGCACGCTTTCGGATGCCAGCATGCGGTTGACGGAGAAATGCGGGCCGACATCGCGCAGGAAATCCAGGTATTTGAGTCTATCAAGCCAATCGGCATTGTTGACCATGAGTGCATCAGCCGGCCCGTCACCGAAGCTCAGGAACCGTTCGAAAATGCGCCGGATGCCGGCGAGATTGCCGGCGATCTGCTCTTCGCTGAGCAAGGGACGCGACGTATCGCGAAAGCTTGGATCGCCGAGCCGCGTCGTGGCCCCGCCCATCAGCGCAATCGACCTGTTGCCGGTCTTCTGGAACCAACGCAGCATCATGATGGGGATGAGATGTCCGACATGCAGGCTGTCGGCCGTCAGGTCGAAGCCGTTATAGGCGGTGCCGATCCCGGCGCTGAGCCTGTTGTCGAGCGCTTCGAGATCGGTGCATTGCTGGATGAATCCGCGCTCCGCGAGGACACGCAGGAAGTCCGATCTAAGCTTGGTGGACGGTTGAAAATTGATGGTCATAAGGGTCTCCAATGGGGCCGATCAGGCCGGAGACCTTCTGCTGAAACATGACGCCGCCGACCGTGCGGCGTTTCTGACGTCAAATAGATGACCGTCGCCGCTCTATATGAGCAGCGCGTAATACAGGCCGGAAAGGGTCGGTATACGGATCATGCGTCTTGCATACATGGCGTGCGATGGAGCCACAAGAGGCTTGTGCGTTCCGATCATGAGAACGGCGAGTGGTGACCTTGCTAAAACAAGAAGCCCGTTACGAGCCGGGCTTCTTAAATCTATTCACTACTCACTACTCACTACTCACTACTCACTACTCGCCTTACGCGTTCGCAGCCATCCGCTTCTCATCCCGGCCGCCCTTCATGCGCTCGGCGAGCAGGAATGCCAGCTCCAGGGCCTGGTCGGCGTTGAGGCGCGGGTCGCAATGGGTGTGGTAGCGGTCCTGCAGGTCTTCGGCGGTGACGGCGCGGGCGCCGCCGGTGCATTCGGTGACGTCCTTGCCGGTCATCTCGATGTGGATGCCGCCCGGATGCGTGCCTTCGGCGCGATGGATCTGGAAGAAGCTTTCGACTTCCGAGAGGATCCGCTCGAAGGGGCGCGTCTTGTAGCTGTTGAGCGTGATCGTGTTGCCGTGCATCGGATCGCAGGACCAGACAACCTTCTTGCCCTCGCGCTCGACGGCGCGAATGAGCTTCGGCAGGCTGTCTGCCACTTTGTCATGGCCGAAGCGGCAGATCAGCGTCAGGCGGCCGGCTTCGTTGGCCGGGTTCAGTACGTCGATCAGCTCGATCAGGTTGTCAGGCTGCAGCGATGGGCCGCACTTCAGGCCGATCGGGTTCTTGATGCCGCGGAAATATTCGACATGCGCATGGTCGAGCTGGCGCGTGCGGTCGCCGATCCACAGCATATGGCCCGAGGTTGCATACCAGTCGCCGGATGTAGAGTCGACACGCGTCATCGCCTCTTCATAGCCGAGCAGCAGCGCTTCGTGGCTGGTGAAGAAATCGGTCTCGCGCAGGCTCGGATTATTGTCCGAGGTGATGCCGATCGCCTTCATGAAATCCATGGTTTCGCTGATACGGTCGGCAAGCTTGCGGTAGCGCTCGCCTTGCGGGCTGTCCTTGACGAAGCCGAGCATCCACTTGTGCACGTTGTCGAGGTTGGCATAGCCGCCCATCGCGAAGGCGCGCAAAAGGTTCAGCGTTGCGGCCGACTGCCGGTAGGCGTCGAGCTGGCGCTCCGGGCTCGGAATGCGGGCTTCCGGCGTAAATTCGATACCGTTGACGATATCGCCGCGATAGCTCGGCAGCGACACGCCGTTCTGCGTTTCCATCGGCGTCGAACGCGGCTTGGCGAACTGACCGGCGATGCGGCCGACCTTGACGACCGGAAGCTGAGCGCCGAAGGTCAACACGACGGCCATCTGCAGGAAGGCGCGGAAGAAGTCTCGGATATTATCGGCGCCGTGTTCCATGAAGCTTTCGGCGCAGTCGCCGCCCTGCAGCAGGAAGGCGTTGCCTTCGGCCACATTGGCAAGCGCACTCTTCAGGCGGCGGGCTTCACCGGCAAAAACGAGCGGCGGATAGGTGGCGAGCGTGGCTTCCGTTGCCGCCAGCGCGGCCGCGTCGGGATATTCCGGAACCTGCTGGATTGGCTTGTTCCGCCAGCTGCTCGGGGTCCAATTCTGTGCCATGTCACTCATCTGCTTCCCCATCCGGTTTACCCCGGATGCCTGCCCGTTAAAGAATGCGGCGGCTTATAAACCTTTCGGCTCCCCTTGCCTAGCGCATTCGGCGCCGTGAGGAGAGTTCCATCGGCGGCTCGCGATGCCACGAGCTTGACACGGAAACCGGCGTTAAGGCGATTTATACCATGCCGCTTTCCATCTACTTTAGATTTCTCATGTTAGGCGTACCCTAATAATGTAGGGGTTCAGCATGGGTATCCTTTCATCCGCTTTCCTGTCGGACCGATCTGGTAATTTTGGCATCATGACGGCGCTTTTGATGGTACCGTTGGTCGGCTGTGCCGGTCTGGCGCTGGATTATGCCCATGCGCTGAGCCTGCGTACCGAGCTCTATACCGCCGCCGATGCCGCAGCTGTCGGCTCGATTTCCGAAAAATCGGATGCGGTGGCAGCTGCCATGACCATGAAGGGCAACGGCACCATTTCGATCGCCAAGACGGATGCCCGCAGCATCTTCTTCTCGCAGATGTCCGGCGAGCTGACCTCGGTGCCGGTGAATTTGAGCATCGACGTCACCAAGACGGCCAACAAGCTCAATTCGACGGTCACCTTCAGCGCCTCCGTACCCACCACCTTCATGCATGTCCTCGGCCAGGACTCGATCACCGTATCGGGCACGGCGACGGCGGAATATCAGACCGCCTCTTTCATGGATTTCTACATCCTGCTCGACAATACGCCGTCGATGGGCGTCGCCGCGACCCCCACCGATGTTTCCAAGCTGGAGGCCAAGACCGGCTGCGCCTTTGCCTGCCATCAGATGGACAAGAGCGTCAACAATTATACGATCGCCAAGAACCTCGGCGTCGCCATGCGTATCGACGTGGTGCGCAAGGCAACCCAGGCGCTGACCGATACGGCCAAGACAGAGCGCGTCAGCGCCGACCAGTTCCGCATGGGCGTCTACACCTTCGGCACCAAGGCCGAGGATGCCAAGCTGACGACGATCTCGAATCTCACCTCGGACCTGACGCAGGTGAAGAACTATACCGACGCCGTCGACCTGATGACCATTCCCTATCAGAATTACAACAAGGACCAGCTCACCAGCTTCGACAGCGCCATGACGCAGATGAACACCATCGTCGATACGGCCGGCGATGGAACCTCGAATATCAGTCCGGAAAAAATTCTGTTCTTCGTCTCGGATGGTGTCGGCGACAGCTACAAGCCCTCGACATGCACCAAGAAGACGACCGGCGGCCGCTGCCAGGAACCGATCGATACATCTTTCTGCAAACCGTTGAAGGACCGCGGCGTCAAGATCGCCGTGCTCTATACCACCTACCTGCCGCTGCCGAGCAATCCTTGGTATAATGACTGGATCAAGCCCTTCCAGAACGAGATACCCACGCGC
>Ga0102587_1000681_pt1 | contig 32507 bp, 30 predicted proteins | sample AraplaF_Col_mTSA_FD_76853 | JGI IMG/M metagenome (GOLD analysis project Ga0102587, IMG submission 76853) | Arabidopsis root microbial communities from the University of North Carolina, USA - plate scrape MF_Col_mTSA (SPADES assembly) (version 2) | ecosystem: Host-associated > Plants > Roots >... | reverse complement strand
GTCAACGCATCGGCGGAGAACGCCGCACCGCGGTTGCCGTCGTTGGTGCCGAGGTAGAGCCGCTTGTCGTGATAGACGAGCGCCACTTTCTGCAACGCGCCCTGGTAGTCGGGGTCGGTGCTGGCGCTCGGGTACTGCTTGATCCAGGCGATGGCGCCTGTGTCCGTCCTGAGCGCCACCAGGCGGTTGCCGGTGGCGACGGTGAACACCAGGCCCAGGTCCTTCGCGACCGCCACCCCGCGGCGGGTGATGGCACCGTAGGGCGTGGTCCATTTCCACTTCGTGAGGCCGGTCTTGCCGTCCACCGCGATCACGTTGCCCAGCGCGGACTCGATGTAGAGCACGCCGTCGACCACCACCGTCGTGCTCTGGTTGGTGCCGGTGGTCATGCCGCCCTCGATCTGGTTGACCCAGGCACCACCCAACTGGCCGACGAGGCCCTTGTTGATCTTGCGCAGGCTGGAGTAGTTCTGGTTGCCCAGATTGCCGCCCACCTTGGGGAAGTCCTTGTCGCCGGCCGTGCAGCAGTCGGACAGGTCGGCCGCGGGCGCGGCGGCCGCCGGCGGCGATGCCGGTGGCGGCGCGCTCGATGCCGGCGGTGGCGCGGGGGCCGGGCTGACGGGCAGCACCGGCGCGCCGCCGCCGCTCGAACCGCCGCAGGCGCCGAGCAACAAGGGGGATGCGAGCACGCCGCAGGAAACCAGCAGCGTGACCAATGATCTTTGTTTCATGGATGTCTCTACCTGGTGAAGTTGGGAAACGGATGTGCGCGAGGCCGCACGCACCGCAGGCAGGGCGCGGTGCGCGAAGCTGGCCTCGGCAGCCAATTGCTTGGTCGTTATTCAGTGCAGAAGGGCGTGAGGCCCATGGCCGACTTGACGCCCTGGACCACGAGCTTCTGGAACTCGATGGCCCCCACGCCCGACAGGTCCGCAGTGAACGAGTGGGCGTTGTGCCCGAGAGTCGTGAGCCATGCGCGGCCACCGTCGTAGTACTGGCACCAGGCGACCGGATGGAAGTCCGCATGGCCCGGATGCGGCGCCGCGGTCAGCGGTTTCAGTGTCGAGGTATCGACCTTGGCCAGGAACTTCACCTTCGTGGGGAAGGGCATGAGGTTGTACCACTCGTCCTGGAAGGAAAAGCGCTTGGGCACATCCTTCGTCGACGGGTCGTCCGAGACGATCTCGACATCGCCGGCACGGTTCGGCCCATGGTTGTAGAAGTTCGCGTTGCCCAGCAGGCCTTCGTAGTAGGGCCAGTTGTATTCCGCACCGAACGCGTTGTGCAGGCCGACGAAGCCGCCGCCGCGGCGCATGTAGTTGCGCAGTGCGGTGCGCGCAGCGTCCTGGCTCGTGCTGACCGCACCGTTCCACAGCGTGTCACGGTTCGAGCTCGCGAAGATGATCGCCTTGTAGTTGTTGATGCGGCTGCTGAGGACCGCCACGTCTTCGGTCCAGTCGACCGTGATGCCTTCGGCCGACAGCATGCGCACCAAGCCGGCCTGCATCACGTTGTCCGGGTTCATCACCGGATTCAGGCCAGCGCCCATCGGCGTGCCCAGCACGGCGTGACGCGGCCCCGCGGTGCGCGAATAGACCAGCACCCGGTCCGGCGTCGAAGCAAAGGCGCCCCAGTCGTTGTAGCACTTGGGATTCGTTCCCCTGCAGACGTTGTAGTAGGCGTCGAAGCTGTCGTCGGGGGCTTCGGCCACCGGGTCCGTCGGCTGGACCGGTGTTTCGCCCGCGGGCTCGGTCGGGTTGCTCGGCGCTGTCGGCGACACGGGAAGCGCCGTGAGCGGCACCCCTCCCCCGCCTCCGTTTCCTCCTCCGCATGCAGTCACGGCCAGCGTCACGGCCGCCGCCAGGGCGAGCCTGAGAGTCAATGATTTGGCAAGTTCCAAGGGAGTCTCCTCGTTCTGATCGATGGCGCAGAGTGCGAGCGCTCTGCCGATGCTGGCCGGCCGTGTCCGCTTCGGCGGGGCTGACCGGAGGCGATCATAAGAATTTTATGGAAAGTATTTCCATAATGGAAATCCCTTCCTATTTCAGACGGATGAAGCCACTCTCCGCTTTGAACAAGTAACGGACGCCGGCCGAAAGCCGAGCCGGTCTCGGGGGGCCGCAGTGAACCTCGGCGGCTGTTGCGCCGTGTGCGCAAGGAGGGGACGCAGACGCGTGGCGGTATCCGGCGTGCGATCAACGACCGGATGTATCTGGTTCGGACCAGTCCCCAGGGAGCCACACGTCCCCTGGCGCATTTATGAAAACTTCACCCCAACGCAAGGCCCAAATCGCTCAACGGCTCGCGGCAATCGAGGCCGCGTGCCGATGACTGGGCGTCGGGGTGCCCTCGTCACCGAACGTCCCGAGACCTTCTTCGATATCCCTGTGCTTGGGATTCACGGTCACACGCATCAGCAGTTCGACTATCAGGTTCGGTCTTGCCGGGTGGTGTGCAACCCCCAGGGCTACGTGAACTGGAGCGGCAGGATTGAGAACAAGACATTCGATGCCGGCTTGGTAAGCAGCGTTTGAGTTGCAACGTCCACCAGCGATTTGAGGTCGCACAGATGCCTCGATCACTAGTGAATCGCCCCGGGTTTTGAGGAGGCTCAACACTCTGAGAGGATTGAGCCATGAGCAAGTCGAACAAGTTCTTACCCGAGGTGCGTGAGCGTGCAGTGAGGATGGTGCAGGAGCACCGTGGGGAGTACCCGTCGTTGTGGGCAGCAGTCGAGTCCATTGCGCCGAAGATTGGATGCGTGCCGCAAACGCTGCACGAATGGGTCAAACGCGTCGAGGTCGACAGCGGTGCGCGCGAAGGCGTCACGACTAGCGAGGCCCAGCGGATGAGGGAACTGGAGCGCGAGGTCAAGGAACTGCGTCGGGCCAACGAGATATTGAAGCTGGCCAGCGCGTTTTTCGCCCAGGCGGAGCTCGACCGCCGGCTCAAGTCCTGAGGGACTTCATCGACAAGCATCGCGATGCCTTCGGGGTCGAGCCGCTCTGCAAGGTCTTGCAGGTCGCCCCATCGGCATATCGAAGGCATGCGGCGCTGCTGCGCGAGCCGCACAAGCGCTGCGCCCGGGCTCATCGCGACGAGATGCTGATGCCACAGATTGAACGTGTCTGGCAGGCCAACATGCAGGTCTACGGCGCCGACAAGGTGTGGCGGCAATTGGCACGCGAAGGCGTTGTCGTGGCCCGCTGTACGGTCGAGCGACTGATGCGCAGGCTGGGCCTGCGTGGTGTGATGCGCGGCAAGGTCGTGCGCACCACGGTCGGCGATGCGAAGGCGCCATGCCCGTTGGACCGGGTCAACCGGCAGTTCCGTGCCGAGCGGCCCAATCAACTGTGGGTCAGCGATTTCACGTAAGTCTCGACCTGGCAGGGCTCGCTGTACGTGGCCTTCGTCATTGATGTGTTTGCCAGGCGCATCGTCGGCTGGCGGGTGAGCAGTTCGATGCGAACCGACTTCGTGCTCGATGCGCTGGAGCAAGCTCTATACGCCCACCAGCCCGAACGAGATGGAAGCCTGGTCTGCCACTCCGATAGGGGTTCGCAGTACGTCAGCATTCGCTACACCGAGCGGCTGGCAGAAGCGGGCATCGAGCCGTCGGTGGGAAGCAAGGGCGATAGCTATGACAACGCCTTGGCCGAGACCATCAACGGGCTCTACAAGGCCGAGCTCATTCATCGTCGAGCGCCCTGGAAAACCAAGGAGGCCGTGGAGCTCGCAACGCTCGAATGGGTGTCCTGGTTCAACCACCATCGCCTGCTCGAACCCATCGGGTATATCCCGCCCGCAGAAGCCGAGGCAAACTACTACCGGCAACTCGCCAGTCAGAACACCGAGGTGGTGGCCTGACTTAAACCAACCGGCCTCCACGAAAGCCGGGGCGATTCACGAACATGTGCTGCAAGTCGGCATCGTGCATGGCAAGCTATGCCCCATCGTACGTCGTCGTGAGCAGTGCAGAATCTCTGACGCGCTCAGGTTGTTCGGCGGGAATGGTGTCCCGGCGTCCCACGTAACCGACACCATCAGAACGCATGCCGAATGCCAAGATCGTAGCCCTTCGAGGTCCCCGGGGTGAAGACAGCGCTTCTGATGAAGGCCGGACCACCTACGGTGAGAGCAGCACCGTTGGTGTTGCTCACGCGCGCGATCGTTGCATAGAGCGCCGTACGCTTCGACAGGTTGTGCACATAGCCCAGCGAAAGCTTGTTCGCCTTTGAGTCAGCGACGAGAGTTAACGGCTGGTTGTGGTCGTATCGGACACGCGAATAAGAAGCGCGAACTAAGCCTGCGCCAATGGGCACGTTCACACCGAGAAGGTAGCCTCTCAGATTGGCATCGCTGGTTGCGTCGATCGGCCGGACTGCGTAGTCGCGCGAGCTCTTGGAGTGCGACAGTTCGCCGAAAAGCTTGACCGGCCCAAAGTCGTAGGACGCCCCGAGGTTCATGGTCCTCACAGAATCGGTGCTGCCAAGATGGAACTGATCGCCGCTCGTGCTGTTGCCATAGGCCACGGCAACGTCCAACGGGCCGTCGGCAAAGCCAAGGCGGCCGCCGACATACCGACCAGCACGCGCTGGGGCGGCAGCGCCGAGTGCGTTCACCGGCGTGGATGTGCCCGGATCGTACTTAGTCTGCTCGTGGAACGCATACTGCAGCTGGCCGTAGAAACCACTTAGATTCGGTGGCAGGAGGTAGCCGATCGAATTGCTGGCACGCAGAACGTTCGGGTTCCCAGCGAAGCCACCCGTACCGCCAGAGACATTGAAATTATTAGCGGAGTGAATCAAATTGGTGCCGACACCGTTGGCACCGAACGGATCGAACACGGCGTTGTTCCAGAACGTCGGCGTGTAGTCGCGACCAAGACGGATTTCACCGAAACCACCTGACAGGCTTACCGTTGAGCGACGCGTGAAGCTCGAAACGCCGGTGGCACCATCGTCGTTTGTGATCGGCGCTTCGAGCCAGAAGCTGGCTGCCAAGCCTCCGCCAAGGTCTTCCGTGCCGCGGAAGACCAGACGGCTCGGGTTGTAGCCCGAATTGGAGAGCGTAGTACGGCTGAGTTTGACGCTGCCTTGATGGAGCAGCACCGCACGTTCGTCATTCGAACGATTTGAATAGACACTGACTGACGCATCCACCACGCCGAAAAGCGTGACGGACGACTGAGCCATGACAACAGAGCTACCGGTCAAAGTGAAAAGGGCGAGCAGTCTATTTTTCATCTGCAGGTTTCTCCAGGGTTGCTATAGCTGAGTCCCTCACTGCAGTTGAAATCAGTGGAGTCTGCAGGCGGATCGAACTGTTCCGTTGATGTGACTTGGGCATGCGGATGCAGGGGATCCAGGTGCCTCATACATTGGTGGTGATTGCCAGGCGAGCGGAATGCCTGTGCGGGCCTCCGCGATCGGCAGACCGGCACCTGCTACTGCAGTCTGATGCCCAGCTTCTTCACCAGAGGTTCCATGTCCCGTCGGTCGTTCAAGATCGTGGCGGCAAGCTCTTCTGCACTGCTGCCCACCGGGGTCATGCCCAGGGACTCCATCTGCGCCTTCAGCGCAGGATCTTTAAGAAGCGTCGCGACTGCCTGTTGGATCTGAGCGATACGGTCTGCGGGTGTGCCGGCCGGCGCCATCAATCCGATCCATGGCTGAGCTGAGTAGCCGTTCAGACCCAGCTCGTCGAGAGTGGGCGTCTGCGGCAACCCTGGGAATCGCTCCTTGCTCGTGACTGCGAGTGGCCGCAGGCGCCCGCCGTCGATCAGACCCTTGGCGCTGGATGGCGCATCCAGCGCCACGTCCAGCACGCCGCCGATCAGGTCATTCTGCGTTTTGCCGGAGGACGGCGAAGGAACATACAGCGCCTTGATGCCCGCGAGTCGTGCAGTCTGCTCCCACACGAGATGGAATGCCGAGCCAATCGGCAGAGAGCCCACGCTCAGGTCGCGCTTTGTGCTTTCCCGCACGAAGTCCTGCCAAGTCTTGAGGGGGCTGGCCTGGTCAACGACGAAGACGAAAGGCGTGCGCGCGACAAGTGAGACCGGCTTCAGATCACGCACGGGATCGTATGGCAGCCTTTCCACTGCGAACGGAACGATGGTGAGAGCAGACGCAACCACCATGCCCAGCGTGTAGCCGTCAGGCTTGGCCTTGACCAATGCACCGGTACTCACGATGCCCGACCCGCCTGGCCTGTTCTCAACCACGACCGGCTGCCCCCACGATGCGCTGAGTCGATGGGCCAAGACGCGCACCATGACATCCACTGGCCCGCCGGCTGGATTTGCCACGATGATTCTTACCGGCTCCTCCGGGAACCCTGCCATGGCGACGGTGGACATGAGCATCAACGATGCTGCAATGATCTTTTTGATCAAGATGTTCCCTTTCGGAGCTGAGTTACAGCACACGCTGCCGCTTAGTCAAAGACCCTGATCCAGGGCGAGGCATCCCATCCAGGCGACCCGCCTCGAATGAATGCGATCCAGGCCGCTTGAATCTTCCCCATCAGGCGCTGCGCGTCTTGCGCACGCAGGCCATGCAGCATCGGGGCATCGCGAAATCGATCGAGCGTGCCGAAAACGAACGGCAGTTCGACGCAATGGCACGCCCCGAACGCATCAGAGGGAGCATGGTCGAACTTGAAAACCCACGCACCGCGCCCCTGTGCGGCGGCGTCCTGTGCCCATTGGCGCGAAGGTGCGCCAAAGATCTCATCGCCGATGCGCCGACCGGCTTCGTCCATCGGTGCGTCGGGGAAAGCCTTCATCTCGTCGCCCGTATAGCCGATGAGGACATCGGCGCGGCCGGCGGCGGCCTGCAGCTCGGACTGCATGTGCTCGGGGAGAACATCCCCATCGCTGACCAGGGCAAAGAGGCTGCGATGGTCGCCTTCTGCAATCAAGGCCTCGACAACCTCTGGAGCCTGCTGCGCGCGCAAGAGGGCTTCCCAAGGTAGCGTGCGTGCTTCGTCGAGATCCCGGGCGCCCGCCGCTTGAAGCAGGATCCGTCCCAATCGATGGGCCTGTTCGATGCTGCGGAATCCACGCCCCAACGAAGCGCTCTGCATGATTGCGCGGTTGAAGCGCGGCCTTCTGGCCAAGAGACATGCAATCGATGCGGCACCCGCAGACTGCCCCATGACCGTGATCTTGGTCGGATCGCCGCCAAAGCTCGCGATGTGCTCTGCAACCCAATCGATAGCGGCCTCTTGATCCAGCAGCCCCACGTTGGCAACCATGCCAGGAATGAAAAGCCAGCCCAGTGCGCCCAGGCGATAGTTCGGCGAGACCACCACGATGTCGCCCTGCATGGCGAGCTGCGCCCCGGAGTACCACTCGAGTGCTGCGCCGCCGCTTTGCCACGCGCCACCATGAAGCCAGACGACCACGGGGCGTCGACCGCCATCAGCTGCGGGGGTCCAGACGGTCAGGTGCAAGCAGTCTTCAGACTGCGCAGCGTCGAAGTCGCCCATGGCGCCGCGCAGACGTGATGGCAGTTGTGGCGCCACGGGACCCGGTCGTGTGGCGTCTAGACAGCCTGTCCACTGCGCAGGCACCGGAGCACGCCAGCGCAGGTCGTCAACGGGCGCCTGCGCATACGGAATCGCGCTGAACCGGCAGACGCCATGCTCCCGAGTTCCGATCACCTTGCCATTGCGAACGATGGCTTGCACGTCTTCGCTCACCTTGGATGCCCTTCGTCGTGACATGCGGAACGGGGATACGGTCCGCCATGCAGGGCAATGGTAGGCATGCGTGAGTTCTTTGGGTTATGCGACTTCCGAGAATCGCCATGCGCGACACTCATGCCTGCGATCACAGGCTCAGCACAGCGCGATCGATCGGACGCGCACTAGGGCGCCTGCCCCGCCTTGATGACCCTGGCGAGAGCTGCGGAGAAGGCGCGGACCTGGCGCGTGCTCGATCTGTCTCTGCGCCAGATCGCCGCCAATGGGAATGTCGCAAGTTGCAGGTCGACAGGGAGGACGCATAGCGCGCCGCGCGCCCGTAATGCCGCAGCAACGCTTCCAGGGAGCATCCACACATAGTTCCCCTCGCCGCTGGACAACATCGCCATTCCAAACTCCAGTGACAGGGCACCAATCATGGCGGGAGGCGCCAAGCTGTGCCGTCTCCACATGTCGTCCAGTTCTCTGCGTACCCGGCCACCCGGCAGGGCTGTCAACCACGGATAGCGCGCGCAGTCCGCCAACGTCGGGTCCGCCGAAGCGGCCAGCGGATGCGCAATGGAGCAGGTCAGGACGACGCTATCGTTCAGCAGGGCAATGGAGCGGTAGATCATCGGATCCAGGCTGGAGTTGTAGCGACTGATCAACACGTCGAGCGAGCCCGAGTCCAAGTCTTCGATCAGTCGCTCGTGAGGACCCATCTGTATCGTGAGCGCGACTTGTGGATGGGTCCCGCGAAATTCTCGAACGGCGTCGGCCAGGGGCCAGCCGCTGAACATCGCAAAACATCCGACAGTGAGGCTACCCAGTTCCCCGCGGGCGACTGCGGCCAGGTCTGCCTCCGCCTTTCCGAAATCGCTCAGCAGGATGCTGGCGTGCCGGCACATGGCGAGACCGAGGGGCGTGCAAACCATGCCTTTGGCGGAGCGCTCAAACAAGCGACCGTCCACGCACTCTTCGATCTCCGCTATCGCGCGAGAGAGGCCCGACTGCGTCATGTTCAATTGGGAAGCGGCCTTGGACAGGCTGCCTTGATCCGCAACCATCAAGACGATCTCGAGGTGGCGGGTCCGTAGTTTTCCTCGAAAGGGCGTCATAGTTGCCGCAAAAGGCGGTACGCATTGCAAGGAGATCTACAGACTGACATGATCACGATAGGATTGTCGCTGTTACCTATGAAGTTGGCCGCGAGCTTAGCAAATTGGCGTCGCAATCCAGAACTCCTTGGCCGATCGGAGGGCTGAGTTGCCGAACTCGCATCAGCGTAGTTTTGGAAGGCCCGTCGCAATCGCTGGCTCGGTTCCTTGAACGGTCGCTCCCCTCAGGGTGACCCATGACGTGATCGTCGCCACTGTGTCCACAAACACACTCTGGTCTGCGCGCCCATTGCGCGGATCTCATTCAGACCTCGGAGCGGCACGATCGCCCAACCCTCCGTGAATGCCGAACCTTGCGTTGGCGATTCAGTCGCGATCTTGACTGCCCCCGAGAGCTCGGTCAAAGCGCCGCGCAGCCACGCGCTTGCCGGATCGCGATGAAATCGTTGGACCAAGTAATGGAGACGTTGGATGCCCGGAAATTGCACCGGAGGAGTCACGAGTTGCAGCCGCATGTGGCCAGCGACCATCGCGGCAAGGTTGCGACGGAGCGTCTGATCAAGTCGTAAATTGGCCGGCTGAAGAGGGTGCATGCGGTCCCGCTGCACTCGCAGGCTCGTCGCACCGGGCATCCGATGCGTTGGAGGGCTTCTGTGCCGCCTTCACACTGCCTGCGGGCGCACCTGCCCCATCATCGCAACCAGCTTCCTTCTGACCATCCACAAGTTCGACAGCGCCAACAGCGTGATCACATGCGCCGTGTTCTTGGTCAGCCCCTTGAACCTCACCTTCTCCAGGCCGAACTGCCGCTTGGTCACCCGGAACGGGTGCTCCACCTTCGCCCGGATGCTGGCCTTCCGGTACTCCTGCTTGCGCGCCCTGGCCTTGGCGCGGCCCTCCGGCATCTTCGCCAGGTCGCTGGGCCGGCCGGCGATGTGCCATTGCACGCAGCGCTCCACTCGGCTCTGTGCTCCGCGAGAGCCTGAGTCTGCCCACACCGCGGCCTCTTTGCCGTGCAGCAGATCGCTCACCTGTTCCACGTCCGCCTCGTTGGCTGCGGTGGTCGTCACCGTGTGCACCAGCCCCGAGTCTGCATCCACGCCGATGTGCTCCTTCATCCCGAAGTACCATGCATGGACGCCCCCGGTTTGCCAAGCTTTCAGTTGACGATGACTTGAAGGCGACGATTGCAGCCATGCATTCGGACTTTGATCGCGAGGCTCACTCGCTGTCCCTGATGGAATTCGCTGGTTGATGCCCCATCACTGGTATGCACTCGGGGTGCGTGGCACTTCACGGGCTTTGTCAACCACGGTCTTACCTCTCTTGCCATCATGTCGTGATCGCCTGAGCAATCGGTGGTGTGATCTCCTTCTGTTTGTCTGTGTTGGCTCTTGTCTACGCCGGCTTGGTTATGCGACCTCACGAGCGGGTGCGTAGTCAGGTCTGAACTCCCTATCTCGGGCCAGCAACGCCCAGACCAGTCGAGCATTCTTGTTTGCCAACGCGACGGCCGCCACGTTGTGGTTGCGTCGCTGCAGCAACTTGCTGAGCCAACTGTCGTCGTCTTTGTCGGCCTTACGCTGGGCGGCCAAGATCGCGGAGCGGGCGCCGTGAATGAGCAGCGTGCGCAAATAGGTATCGCCGCGCTTGCTGATGCCCAGCAGCACGCTCTTGCCTCCGCTCGAGTTCTGCTTGGGCACCAACCCCATCCAGGCAGCCAGTTGGCGAGCGTTGTCGAAGCTCTTCGCATCGCCCACCGTCGCCACCAACGCGCTGGCGGTGATCGGTCCGATGCCTGGCACCTTCTCGAGCTTGCGACTGAGCTCGCTCTCTTTGTGCCAGATCTTGATTCGCGCTTCGAGTTCGCCCACCTGACGGTCCAGCTCCGTGAGATGAGACAGCAAGCGATCGACCAACAACCTGAACGAGCCCGGCAACTCGTTGCTCGCGTCCTCGAGCAACTCCGGAACGCGTTTGCCGATGTTGGCAATCCCTTGCGGAACGATCAAGCCGAATTCACCGACCAGTCCGCGGATCTGATTGGCCTGCGCTGTTCGAGCCTTGATGAAGCTTTGGCGAACACGGTGCAACGCGAGCACTGCCTGCTGCTCGGCGTTCTTGAGGGGTACGAAGCGCATGTTGGGCCGTGCTACTGCTTCGCAGATCGCCTCCGCGTCGGCCGCATCGTTCTTGTTGGTCTTGACGTACGGCTTGACGAACTGCGGCGCCATCAATCTCACGTCGTGGCCGAATCCGCCCAGCTTGCGCGCCCAGTGGTGGGCGCTGCCGCACGCCTCCATGCCAATCAGACACGGGGGAAGTTGCGCGAAGAACTCGGCAACCTGGTCGCGCCTGAGTTGCTTCTTCAGCACGGCCTTGCCGTGCTCGTTCACGCCATGCACCTGGAACAGGTTCTTCGCCAAATCGATACCGACTGTCGTAATCTTCATGACGGACGCCCCTCTCAGTTCAAGTGGTTGCTAGACACCTCCACTTTGGCACTTTGATGCCGTTTTGGGTGGGGGCGTCCATCCCATTACTGGTTGCCCTTCTTGGTCTGGTGCATCTCGGGGTCACGCTCACCTTCAGCGTTCTTTGTCGAACTGGGCGCCGGGATGATCGTGGCATCGACGATGCTGCCTTTCTTGAGCAGCAGGCCCTTACGCGCGAGATGCGCGTTGACCTCCTTCAGGATGTCCTCGGCCAGGTCGTACTGCTCCAGCAGGTGCCGAAAGTTCAGGATCGTGGTCTCGTCCGGAATCGGCTCGCTCAAGCTCAACCCAGCGAAGTTGCGCAGCGAGGCGATCTCATACAAAGCCTCCTGCATCGCCGGGTCGCTCAGCGCGAACCAGTTCTGCATCAGGTGCACGCGCAGCATGGCTTGCAACGGGTAGGGCCGACGGCCTCGGCCTGCCACTGGATAGTGGGGTTCGATGACCTTGAACAGCGCCTTCCTAGTCTGCTTCTGCCAGGAGCTGACATCGCATCCCCATCATCTCTTCGCGGCACGGGCGTCTGCATGTGAAGGCGGCGGCCCCTTCGCGCCCGCTTCGAGCCAGGCGATCTTGCGGTCGAGGAAGGTGAGCATCGTCTGCAAGTCCAGAGCCCTGCCGCGCAATTTGTCTCGCTGCGCGGTCAAGGCCTTGAGCATCCGCGCGTGCCCGCTCCCGGAACGCCGCTCCCCGATGAGCAGCTTGATCTCCGGCAGTGCGAGGCCAAGAGCCTGGCCGGCCTGGATGGCCGACAGCAGGCGCAGGTCGGATTCGGTGAACTCCAGGTAAGGCCGCGACCCGCCGGCGGCCCCTGTTCGCGGCGACAGCAGGCCTTCCCGCAGGTAGTGCCTAACGGTCGTCTCCCTCACTCCCGCGCGGCGCGCGAATTCAGCGATCCACACCTTTCGTGTACTCCGTCTTGACTATGCATCCAACTGCATAGTTATAACCCTGGCTATGAACCAAGCGACACCCCTTCTTCTCCTTCCCGGGCTGATGAATGATGCCCGAATCTGGCGTCCGCTGACGACCGCCATCGCCGGAGAGCGCACGTGCCATGTCGCTCCCACGCACCTGCACGACAGCATCGCCGAGTCGGCACGGAATGCGATAGCGGCCATGCCGGCCGGCGCATTCGCGGTCGCAGGGTTCTCGCTGGGTGGCTACGTCGCGCAGGAGGTGTGCCGCCAGGCGGGCGGCCGCGTTGCGGGACTGGGGCTCCTGGACACGGGCGCCCGCGCTGACGCCGAGGAAGTGAAAGAGGTCCGAGAACGGATGATCCAAGCCGTGGACGGTGCCGAAGGCGCGGGCACTTCCGCCTTCGGCCAAGTCGCCCAGGGGTTTGCCGCGCGGCTCGTTCACGCATCGAGGATGCAGGACCGGGAACTGTTGCAACTGCTGTTCGACATGGCGTCGACCGGGGGGAGCAAGGGCTTCGTCCGCCAGCAGCGGGCCGCGATGAACCGGGTGGACACCCGCGACCTGCTGCCTCGCATCCGGGTGCCAGCCGTGGTGGTGTGTGGGCGTGAGGACCAGATCACGCCCTTCGACCTGAGCCAGGAGATGGCCTCACTGCTGCCGGACGCCGAGCTTGTGGCGGTGGCCGAGGCGGGTCATATGTCGATCCTGGAGCAGCCGGCAGCGGTCGTTGCAGCTTTGCTGCGTTGGTTGCGACGTGTCGACGCCGCAAGCGCGCGTCAAGCCCAAAGGCCGGCGTCGATCTGAGAACGGCTGCTTTGGGCCGAGGCTGTGTGAAAACGTTTCTCCAAACGCCGGCCCAAAAATACAATAAGGCACCCGTTCCCGCTGCGGCGGGCTCCTCGACCAGTGCTGTGTTCTGCTGCGTCGTCTGGTCCATCTGGTTCCGTCCGAGCGAGTGGGCGTTTCGCGTGTTGGACTCGAGATCGAGCGAGGCCGTGACATTGCCCCGCGACTTCAGCTACGGCGGATGCGCAGCCGGGGCGAAGGTGGGCGCAAGAAGGGAATGCCTCAGGCTCCAAATGCACGCAGCGAGTCGAAGTAGCCTTTCCACGTTCTGGTCGTGATCCAAGTCCCTGGGATCCTCTCGACCGATCAACTCGTAGATGCAGTCAAGCCCTGCTGTGGGAATGAAGCCCAGGCCGGCCCGCGCCATCTCGATCGTCGTCACAAGAACGTCCGTTTTTCCATGTCGCTCAGTGGTCGGCGGGAGGAATCAACGGCAGCACCAAGTGAGAGTCATAGCGCCCGCCAGTGAGGATGGCGTTCTGGCCATCGAAGACGTCCGGCCTGCGGTTTCGGGGATCGGTGTGCAGGAACGGGCCAGACCCCTTGCGCGGCCCAGCCGCACCTTCACGCTCGAAGTCCTGAGCATCGATCCTCACCGCCAGCCGATATCCGCGCGGCAGCACGATGGAAGTCGGCCAGATCTCGATCTCCACACGGTAGTCTTCGCCAGGTGTGAGAGGTTCGACCTCGGTGTGCATGTGAAAAGGTTGGGCCGGCTCTGAACGCAGAGGATCCGTCTTGCGGTGCGAAGCTCTCAGCCAACCTTGCGCGATCGGCACCTGCGGATCCGTCGCTCCACGGAAGAGCACTTCCTTCCCCTCGGGATCGTAGGCTCGCAGCGTCACGAAGAGGTCCATGTCCGTCGTGCTCGACCGGATCCACAGCACCAGTGCCACAGGCCCTGTGAATTCCGTCTGCGCCTCCATGGGCGCGCTCAAGAACTCGATGCCACGACCCGGTGCCCGATAAGTCGCGACGGCGACGGCGCTGAATGGCTCGAACGCCAATTCGCGGTGGCCCGCGTCAAGGTACAGGCGCGTCCACTGCGTACGGGCAATCGGCCATTCGTGTTCGGAGCGCTGCTCGAATTGGTCGGGATGGCGGACCTCCAGCATCACGGGCGGCTGTGCGTCCCAGCCGTTGGGCTCGCCTTTGAGGAACCTGTCGAAGAAGCGTTTCTGCAGCTGTACGTACTCGGGCAGGTAGAAAGACTCCCAGTGCGTCCCGCCATGCATTTGCAGCCACTTCTGCCGCGAGCCGGCGCCCATGAAGCCCTGCACGTTGCCGCGCAGGTGCAATCCCATCCCACCCCAGTTCCCGGCGGATAGCACCGGCACCTCGATGTCCGCGAGCTTCGCCGTCCGGGCGTCGTACCAGTCATCGATCAGCGGATGCGACCTGAATTCCTCGATCACGTCCACGCGGTTGCTGCGAAGCGTTTCTTGATCCAGGGCAGTGCCCGTGCTCGTCCCGCCCGTTTCCCGATCGAAGTAGGGGCTGCCGGCATTGCCGTTCTGCACCGACAGGATCTGCTTGGGAAACCAGTACTCGAAGAAGACGTTGCCGAAGATTCCGCCATGATGGCTGGCGTCTCGATACAGGTCGCTGGCGCCTTCCCATGGACAGATGGCGGCCAGATGGGCCGGACGGCGCGCGGCAACCTGCCACTGGTTCATCGCGTAGTAGGAGATGCCCAGCAGGCCGACCTTGCCGTTCGACCATTCCTGCGTACCGGCCCACTCGATGCATTCGGCATAGTCGTCCGTCTCCTGCGGCGACCAGGCCCAGAGCTTGCCGGGCGACTCCCCTGCGCCGCGGCTGTCCACGACCACGATCGCGTAGCCCCAGGGAATCCAGCGCTCCGGGTCGGCCGCCTCCCAGCGCAGGTACCGGCCCGAACTGCCGTCGGTGTCGATGCCCGGGTACAGCCGCTTGAGCTCGTCCCATTGTGGCTTGAAGGCGTCCTCGAAATGCGCATCCTTGCCATAGGGCCCGTGCGTCATGAGAACGGGTGCGGGCACGCCATCGTCGGGCCTGAATACATTGGCCCTGAGCACCGTCCCATCGCTCAGGCGGATGGGCACGTTCTTTTCGAAGATCATTTTCCTGTCTCTTCCTTGTTCACTGGAACAGCGCCACGGCGCGCGTCCACCCCGCCGAACCGCCCCGGACCTTGGCCGGAAAGCAGGACACGAAGAATCCGTCGGCAGGCAGCGCTTCCAGGTTATGCAGCTTCTCGAGATGGCAATACCCGATGTCGCGGCCTGCCTTGTGGCCTTCCCAGATCACGGCGGGGTTCTTGTCGCGCCCGAATCGCTCTGCGGTGTATTGGAAAGGAGCATCCCAGCTCCAGGCGTCCGTGCCCGTCACACGCACGCCGCGCTCGAGGAGATACATGGTCGCTTCGTAGCCCATGCCGCAGCCCGACTGCACGAAATCGGGTTGGCCGTATCGACTGCCGGCGCGCGTGTTGATCATCACGATCTCCAGCGGCTGCAGCGTGTGGCCGATGCGCCGCAATTCTGCCTCGACGTCCGCGGCCTGCACCACGTAGCCATCCTCGAAGTGCCTGAAATCCAGCTTCACGCCAGGCTGCAGGCACCATTCGAGCGGCACCTGGTCGATGGTGATCGCAGGCTCGCCGCGATTCATCGTCGAAGCGAAATGCCAGGGCGCATCGAGGTGCGTGCCGTTGTGCGTGCTGAGTTCGACCTTCTCGACCGCCCACGCCTCGCCGTCGGGAAGATCCTCCGGTTTCAGCCCCGGGAAGAACTGGGCCAGGCGGCCGAAGCTCTGCGAATGGTCCATGTAGTGGATCCTGGGAGCGAAGGCCGGCGGATCGGAGATCACGTCGTTCTCCAGAAAGATGGAAAGGTCCACGATCTTGTTGAACATCACGAGTCCATTTCGATGCCGAGAGGAGGAAGGATGCGCTGATAGCGCGCGAACTCCTTTTCGAGGTAGGGCTTGAATTGCTGCGGCGGCATGCCCGAGACCTGGTTGCCGAACGTCGTCATCTTGGCCTTGAAACCCGGGTCAGCCAGCGTCTTCGAGACGCCGCCGTACAAGGCGGCCAGCACGTCGGGCGACATGTTCGGGGGCGTCAGCATGCCGATCCATGCGGGAATGTCGATGTCCGGCATCCCCAGTTCCGCGAACGTGGGCACGCTCGGCAGCGTATCCGCGCGCTGCGGGCCGGTGATCGCGAGCGCCCTGATCTTGCCGGCCTCGATGTACTGCATCACCGAAGACGGCGCGATGAAGGACACATCCACCACGCCGCTGATCAGGTCCGTCAGCGGCGTGCCCTTGTAGGGCACGTGGATGAGCTCGATGCCGGCCTGCTTCGCGAACAGGGCACCCACCACGTGCGTGGTGTTGCCGTTGCCGGCCGAGGCGTAGCTGAACCTGCCCGGCTGCTTCTTCGCGGCCGCGATGAAGTCAGCCAGGGAGTGGAATGGCCCGTTCGCCCTGTGCAGCAGAGCGAAGCCGTAGGTCGTGTAGACCATCGACAAGGGTGTGAAACCCTCGATCGGGTGGTAGGGCAGCCTCTTCATCAACACGCCGTTGGTCAGATGTCCGCCGGTCGTCCACAGCACGACCGAGCCGTCGGGCTTCGCGCGCGACACCTCGGCCGCCCCGATGGTCGTCGCGGCCCCGGGCTTGTTGTCGACGATGCACGTGCGGCCCGTCACCTTCTGATAGGTGTCGGCAAAGATGCGTGTCATTCCGTCCAAGGCTCCTCCCGCAGGGAACGGCATCACGATCCTGAGCATTTCAGGCAGGAGCGTCGCGGCCTTTGCCATCGGGACTGCCAAGGTAGCCGCCGCGCCGGCGAGTACCGCTCTTCGATTCAACATGGGCTTGTCTCCTGAAGCGCCGCGGGGCGCATGTTTTGCACTGGGAACCGTCAGTGCGCGAATTCTAGGCAAATAAAACACATGTTTCAATCAATTGTTTTCTTGCATGGCTGTTCCAATCGACTGATTCAAACAGTCGATTGATCGATGAATGCCCGGTCCGAAACTGATGCAGAATCGGCACGCCCCACCCGGCCTCTCTACGACAGCTCCGGAACCGGCTCCTTTTCCTCCTTCTTGTGGATATGCCTGGACGACCGTCTCCCTCATCCGATCGCCTGACACAGCAGAAGATCATTGATTCCGCGCTGGCGCTCTATGCCGAGAAGGGCATCGACGGCGTCCCTGTCCGCGCCTTGACCAGCCACGCGGGAGTCAACGTCGCGGCGATCCACTACCATTTCGGAAGCACGGAGGCGCTGGCGGAAGCCGTCTTCGGCGAACTCTCCGCACGTGTGAACAAACGTCGCACACGCGCGCTGCAAGAACTCACCTCGGCTGCCGAGGCGACCGGACACAAGCCCGATGTCGAAGATATCGTGGACGCATTCGTTGCCCCATACGTCGGACCCGATGCCGCCACCGAGGGCCAGTTGCTCGCGCAGCTGATCCTGAAACATCGCCTGGCGCCTTCAGCCATGACCGAGCGCGTGATCAAGAAGCACTTCGATCCGATGGCCAAGCAATTCGTCGCGGCCCTGCACGACGCGGTGCCGGAGATTCCGCTGGAGTTGATGTACCTGCGCTACATGCTGATGGTCAGCACCGTCGTGCTCTCGTTGAGCGACAGGGGACGGACAAGCCGCCTTCAGCGCCTTTCGGGCAGCAAGGCCACGGCAGCCGACCGCCAGACTATCCGAACCGCACTGATTGACTTCATTGTTGGAGGAATACGGGCGCCGGCTTCGGGGTGAAACCACGCCTGTCCACGCAACAACCGAGAGCGCTGTGCGTTTGAGCAAGCCGGCACCAAAAGCCAGGACAGCCTACGACGTGCTGCGCGCCGTTGTGGTCGACCTGGTCGACAGCCGCGGCGTGACCCAGAAGGCCCCTCCGGAGACGGCCTCCATGCAACCCACCCTGCGCCAATTGCGCTACTCCGTCGCCGCCCGGCCGGCGAGCGCCTGATTGAGCCAGGGCGCGCAGAGTTTTCCTTCCTTGATGACCACGATGCACTTGGCCTCACTGCGCGTCTACTGGCCGACGCGCAGCATGCCCGCCAGCACCCTGTGCTTGGACTGTTCGATGTGCGACATCATGTGCGCAAGCGCTGCGTCGAAGTCCCGCGACGCGAGCGCATGCAGGAACTCCAGGTGCTCGCGCATCGCGGGTACCACCTGCACCGGTCGCATCGAATCAGCGTCGTAGCGGATCAACCGGACGTGGAGGCTGTTGACGCGATAGATCTCCGAGAGGATCTCGTTGCCGATCGTGTCGACCATGAGATCGTGCAGGCCCCAGTCGACGGCCTGCGCGTCGCGTTCCAGCGTGGCGTCGGGCTGGGGCTGCAGGGCGCGCTCTAGGATGGCTTCATGGCTCTCGATCAGCCGGGCCAGCGTTTCGGGGCTGGCCACGCGGGCGAAGTTGATCACCGCCTCGCGCTCGACCATGGCCCGCACCTGCCATGCATTGCGGATCAGCTTCATGTCGACCGAGGCGATCTGCAGTCCGCGCTTGGGCACGGTCTTGATCAGACCGGCAGCCTCCAGTCGCGGCACGAGCTCGCGAACGGCCGCCAGCGGCATCTCCAGCAACTCCATCAGCTCGCGCTGGGAGACGAACTGCCCGGGCCGGATCCGCGCATCGATGATCTGCTGGCGGAACCCCTGGTAAGCACGGCTGCGCTGGTTCACCGGCTCGCCCTCGCCGCCAGGGGACGAGGGCTTCATGGTGGGCTCGGACAAGGCTGCGGCGGGAATGTTCATGGGGTCATCGTAAGGGGCTGTATGCCTTGGAGCGCATTGTCCTCGATCTAGGGTTAATACTGACATTCATCTAACATGTCAGTCGGCGTATAGTTCGATTCCAGCGCGGCACCAGCCGTGTCTTCAATCCACAGGCATTCAGAACGGAGCAGTTCCATGGGTCTCGGTCTCACCGGCGTCATCCCTCCCCTCGTCACCCCTTTCACCGCCGACGGCAGCATCGACGAAGCGGCCTACCGCAAGGTCATCCGCTTCAATCTCGACAAGAAGGTCCACGGCGTGTGCCCCGGCGGCAGCACCGGCGAAGGCCACACCTTCACCGTCGACGAGTTCAAACGTGTCATGGAAATCACCGCCGCCGAAGTGGCAGGCCAAGTGCCGATCGTGGCCGGCATCATCTCCAACAGCACCCGCGACGCGATCAACCGCGCCAAGGCAATCGCGCATCTGCCGGTCGCCGCGCTGCAGGTCACGCCGGTGCACTATCTCTTCAAGCCCGACGAGCAGGCCACCCACAACCACTTCAAAGCCCTGACCGAGGCGGTCGACACGCCGGTGGTGATCTACAACGTGGTGCCCTGGAACTACCTGAACCCGGCCCAGATGATCCGCCTGATGAAGGAGCTGCCCGGCGTGCAGGGCATCAAGCAGAGCCAGGGCGACCTCAAGCTCATGGCCGACCTGCTGCTGGGCGTTCCCGAAGGCTGCAAGGTGTTCTCCGCCGTCGATGCCCTGCTGTACTCGTCGTTCGCGCTCGGCGCCCACGGCACCATCGCCGCCACGCCCGCGGCCCTGCCCGGCGTCTGCGTGAACCTGTGGAACACGGTCCAGGCCGGCGACCACGTCAAGGCGCTGGAAATGCACAAGTCGATGCTGGCATTCTGGAACGCGCTGGTCGGCGACAACCTGCCTGCCAACATCAAGACCTCTATCACGCTGCAGGGCTGCCAGGCCGGCCTGCCGCGCGCGCCGATGCCGGCCACCGGCGAGGAGCAGCGCAGGAAGATCGAGGCCGCGATGGAAGACGTCCTGCGCTTCGACGCCTGAAGCAGGGCCCGCAAACAAGAAAGACAGGAGACATGAACATGAGAATCCAGCGTCGCCAGATGCTCGGGATGGGCGCCGCTGCGGCCCTGGCAACCACGCTGCTGCCCACCGCGTGGGCACAGGGCTTTCCGGCCAAGCCGATCACGCTCGTCGTGCCCTTCGCGCCGGGCGGCAACACGGACATCGTGGCGCGCACCATCGCCGTCGCCCTCGGCAAGGTGCTGGGCCAATCGGTGATCGTGGACAACCGCGCAGGCGCCGGCGGCTCGATCGGTGCGATGCAGGTCTCGCGCTCGGCGGCCGACGGCTACACGCTGCTGCTGTGCGGCGCCGGCGTCATCGTCACCGTGCCGGAGATGGTCAAGACCAGCTACAGCCGTGCGAGCTTCGCGCCGCTGGGGCTGGTCAACAAGAGCTCCATGGTGCTGCTCGCGCGCAAGAACGAGACCCGCTTCAAGAACTTCAAGGAGTTCGCCGCCTATGCGCGCTCCGGCGACGGCAAGGTCACGGCGGCGCACTCCGGGCCCGGCACGCCCAACCACCTCGCGCTGCTCCAGCTCGAGAGCCTGTTGAAGGCGAAGTTCACGACGGTCAGCTACAAGGGCTCCGGCCCCGCGCTGGTGGACGTCATCGGCGGCCAGGTCGACGTCCATTTCGACCAGGTCACCAGTTCGCTGCAGCACATCAAGGGCGGCGCGCTGCAGGCGCTGGCGGTCCTGGGCCCGACGCAGGACCCTTCCCTGCCCGGCGTCCAGACGGTCGCGGAGCTCGGGTTCGGCGACATCGACGGCACCACCTATGTGGGCGTGCTCGCACCGGCGGGAACACCGAAGGACATCCAGGACAAGCTGGCCGCGGCGCTCGCGCAGGCCGTGAAGGACCCGCAGACCGTGGCGAGCGCACGCGAACTCGGCAGCGTCGCGCTCTCGAGCACGCCGCAGGAGTTCGCGCGGATCCTCGACGCCGAATACGCGCTGGCCACGCAGGCCACGCGGGACGGCCGCCTCAAGGTCGACTGAAGACCGTGCTTCTGCGCGTTCGCGGGCCGCGTGCCTGCGAATGCGCAAGAAGCCCTCGCACATTCATCCATTCGCACGGTGCGGCCCGACCGCCACCGGCGCGCGGACGCGCCCGCCTGCAGGGGCGCTCCGCAGATCCATAGCAAGGCAGACAGCAACGTGAAGAAGATCCTCAACGACCCTCAGGCCTACGTCGACGAAATGCTCGACGGACTTTGTCTGGCGCACCCGGAGCTGGCGCGGCGCGGCGAAGGCGGCCGCGTGGTGGTCAGGCGCGGCGGCGCCGTCGCGGGCAAGGTCGGCATCGTCACCGGCGGCGGTTCGGGCCACCTGCCCGTCTTCCTCGGCTACGTGGGCGAAGGCCTGCTGGACAGCTGCGCCGTCGGCAACGTGTTCGCCGGACCGCGCATGGACGACTGCATCGAGGCGATGCGTGCGGCCGACGGCGGTGCCGGCGTGCTGCAGCTGTACGGAAACTATGGCGGCGACCGCATGAACTTCGAGATGGCCGCCGAGATGCTGGAACTCGAGGGCATGAAGACGGCCTCGGTGCGCGTGTCGGACGATGTCGCGAGCGCGCCGCCCGAGCAGCGCGAGAAGCGCCGCGGGGTGGCAGGCCTCGTGCTGGTCTACAAGGCCGCCGGTGCCAGGGCGGCCGCGGGCGCGACGCTCGAGGAAGTGGCCGCCACGGCGCGCAAGGCCAACGACGCCTGCCGCACGATCGGCGTCGCGCTCACGCCTTGCGTGGTGCCGGAGTCCGGCAAGCCCTCGTTCGAGATCGCTGACGGCGAAGTGGAGTTCGGCATGGGCATCCACGGCGAGCCGGGCATCTGGCGCGGTCCGCTCAAGTCCGCCGACGCCCTGGCCGACGAGATGCTCGAGCGGGTGCTGCCCGAACTAGCAGTCTCGCGCGGCGACCGCCTGGCAGTGCTGGTCAACAGCCTGGGTGCCACGCCATCCGAAGAGCTCTACATCCTCTATCGCCGCATCGCGACCGTGCTCGCCGGGCGCGGCATCGACATCGCCTTCTCGCTCGTGGGCCGCTACGCCACGTCGATGGAAATGGCCGGCGCCTCCCTAAGCGTGATGAAGCTGGACGCCGACCTCGAGGCGCTGCTGGCGGCGCCCGCAACCTGCCCGTTCTGGAGCGTGCGCTGATGCTCGATGCCAACGTCCTGGCCCGCGCGGTGCCGCGCTGGTGCGCCGCCATGCATGCCGCCGCCCCGGAACTCAACGCCCTCGACGGCCGGCTCGGCGACGCCGACCTCGGCGCCACGCTCGACAAGTGCGCCACGCTGATGGAGCAGGCGCTGCCCGTTTCACCCGCTTCACCCGACGCGCTGGAAGGCATCTTCAAGCGCTGCGCGCAGGCCTCGGCGAAGGCCTCCGGCTCGAGCTTCGGCACGCTGCTGACCGTCGCACTCATGACGGCAGGCAAGCACTGTGCCGGCAGGGAGTCGCTCTCGACGCCGGACGTCGCGGCGCTGCTGTCCGAAGTGATCACTACGCTGTCCGCGCGAGGCGGCGCCGCCCTCGGCGACAAGACCGTGCTCGACGGGCTGGATGCGATCCAGCGCGCCCTGTCCGGTGCCGCGGCCGATGCTCCCGCCCTCGCGCTCGCCGGGGCGGCGGTGCGCGAATCGCTCGATGCATTCCGCGACAAGCCCAACCGCATGGGCCGTGCCCGCATGTTCGCGGACAAGACCATCGGCCTGGACGATCCCGGCATGGTCGCGCTGCTGCGCATGGTCGAAGCGCTCTGACGGCACCCGCCCTCACCCCTCGCCAAAGAAAAACGAACACGGAGACAGATCGACATGCTCGGACAAGTGATCGTCAGCGGCCTCGCCATGGGCTGCATCTACGCGCTGATCGCGCTCGGCTACGCCTACGTCTGGAACACGATGGCGATCGTGAACTTCGCGGCCGGCGAGTTCCTGACCTTTTCCGCGTTCGTCTTCGTCGCCACCTTCACGACGAGCATGCACCTGCCCTTCTGGCTCGCTGCGCTGCTGACCGCCGCGGTGATGGCGTTGCTGGGGGCGCTGTTCTCGCGGCTCGTGTTCGCCCGGCTGCAGCGCCAGAAGGCGCTGGTGGCCATCATCGCGACCGTGGGCTTCGGCATCTTCCTCAAGGAGATGGCCCGCATCATCTACGGGCCCGAGCCGCTGCTGTACGCCAGCCCGTTCGGCGACGGCGTGATCGACGTGGGCGGCCTGCGCATTCCTGTGCAGCAGTTCGTGATCATGGTCATCGTGGTGCTGGTGATGGTGCTGCAATACCTGGCCCTGCGCTACACCACCATCGGCAAGGTCATGCGCGCCACCGCGCTGGATCGAGAGACAGCCCAGCTCATGGGCATTCCGGTCAACCGCGTGCTGGCCGGAACCTTCGCGTTCTCCTCGGTGCTGGCCGCGCTCGCGGGCATCCTGCTTGCGCCGCTGTTCTACGTGACGACCGAGATGGGCACGCTCGTGGGGCTGAAGGGATTCGTCGCGATGATCATCGGCGGCTTCGGCAGCGTGCCGGGGGCCATCCTCGGCGGCGTCCTGCTCGGGGTGATCGAGAACGTCGGCGCGTTCACCATCTCCTCCACCTACAAGGACGCGATCGCGTTCGGCGTGCTGCTGATCTTCCTGCTGCTGCGCCCGCAGGGGATCCTTCCGGAACGCAACGCCGACCGCGCCTGAGGACTCCATCATGCACAACACCTGGATGCGCCCGCTGGCGTGGGTCGCCGTGCTCGCCGCGCTGGCGCTGCCGATCGCGCTCGATCTCAACATCTACTACCTGCACGTGCTCAACCTGGCGTGGATCTTCGCGATCGCCGCACTGGGCCTGCAGGTGGCAACCGGCATCACCGGGCAGATCGTGCTCGGGCAGGCCGCGCTCGTGGGCTTCGGCGCGTATGCGACGGCGCTGCTCATGATGCGCCTGTCGCTGCCCTGGTTCTTGGCGCTTCCCGCCGCCATGCTGCTGAGCGCCGCCGTGGGCGTACTGCTGGGCGCGGTGAGCACGCGCATCAAGGGCCACTACCTCGCCATCGTGACGCTCGCGCTCAACGAGATCTTCCGCATGGTCGCGCTCAACGAGGAGGCCCTCACCGGCGGGCCGATGGGCATGCGCGACATCCCGACGCTGAACATCCCCGCGCTGGGCGATCACATCGACAAGCAGCTGTACTTTCCGCTGCTCGCGCTGAGCCTGGCGGCCTACGCCGCGATGGTCTGGCTCCAGCGCTCGCGCATCGGCCGCGACATGCGTGCGGTGCGCGACGACGAGATCGCCGCCGAGGCCATGGGCGTCGATTCGCGCCGCGTGAAGACCATCGCCTTCGCGGTGTGCAGCGTCTGGGCATCGCTCGCAGGCGGCCTCTACGTCCTGCTGGTCGGGTTCGCGGCACCGAACAACTTCACGGTCTTCGAGAGCATCAAGATGATGCTGATGGTGGTGCTCGGCGGCCTCGCTTCGATCGCCGGCACCTTCCTTGGCGCGGTGGTGATCACCGTGCTGCCCGAGGCACTGCGCGGCCTCCAGACCTATTACCTGGCCGCGTTCGGCATCGGCGTGGTGGCGATCCTGCTGCTTGCGCCGCGCGGCCTCGGCGTGGTCGGCGACTGGCTGCTCGGCGCGTTCCTGACGGGCCGGCGCGAGCCGGTGGGCGAAGCGCCCGCCGCGCCGCTGAACCTCGGTGCGGCCGCCTCCGCCGCGAGCGCGGCCTTGGCCGGCCGCACGCCGGTGCCCGTGAGCGGCGAACCCCTGCTCCAGGTGCGCCGCGTGTCGCGCAGCTTCGGCGGCGTCAAGGCCCTCGACGACGTCGCCTTCGACGTGCGCCGCGGCGAGATCCTTGGTCTGATCGGCCCGAACGGATCGGGCAAGTCGACCATGATCAACGCCTGCTCGGGCACCGTGGGCGTGGAAGGCGGCATCGAACTGGCAGGCGAGCGCATCGACAACCATGCGCCATGGGCGATCCACGCGAAAGGCGTGGCCCGCATCTTCCAGAACGTGCGGCTGTGGGAATCGATGACCGTGCTGGAGAACGTCATGGTCGCGTGGCAGCCGCCGAAGGGCGCGTCCGGCCCACGCGAAGCGCTCTGCCGCACGGCGGCGCTCGAGGCCCTGGACAGCATGGGCGTCGGGCACCTCGCATACCGGCGCGGCGGCGACCTGTCCTTCGGACAGAGCCGGCTGGTGGAGATGGCGCGCGCGATCGTCAACAGGCCCCGCCTGCTGCTGCTCGACGAGCCGGCAGCGGGACTGCGCGGCGGGCTGATCCTCGAACTCGCGCAGATCCTGCAGCACCTGCGCGCGCAGGGCATGTCGATCCTCGTGGTGGAGCACCGCATCAAGCTGGTCATGAACATGTGCGACCGCGTCGTGGTGCTCAACCTGGGCCGCAAGATCGCGGACGGCGCGCCGGCCGAGGTCATGAACACGCCGGCAGTGATCGAGGCCTACCTGGGCGAACGCGTGCCCGAAGAGACCTCGCCCCCGCTCGCCGCTCAGTCGGTGGCAGGCTGAGCCGCCGGCCCTGTGCCCTCCCCGTTTTCGTTCCCTCTCAGATCAATGCGCACCGCGCCATCCACTGGAGACAAAAGCATGAAGAAAAACACCCTTCCCTCGTCACGCCGCGCATGGATCGCCGCAGCGTCGCTCGCGCTGTCGCTGCCCGCGATGGCCGATGCGCTCATCGGCGTCTCGCTGCCGCAGACGGGCCCCAAGGCGCTCGTCGGGCGCAACTTCAAGCAGGGCGTGGAGCTCGCGGTCGCAGAGATCAACGCCGCGGGCGGCGTTCTGGGCAAGCCGCTGGAGGTCGTGTTCGAGGACGACCAAGGCGACAACCCGAACGGCGCGATCAACGCGGTGAACAAGCTGATGCAGGTCGGCAAGGTGCCGGTGATGATCGGCCCCCACTACTCGGTCACCCAGATGGCCACGCAGAAGACCTACTGCAACGGCAAGGTGGTGTCGCTCACCGGCGGTACCTCGGTGGCCATCACGCACAGCGGCTGCAACTACGTGATCCGCACGCGCTCCGACGACGACGTGCAGGCCAAGGCGCTGATCGCCTATGCCCAGAAGGAACTCAAGGCCGGGGAGAAGACGGCCATCTTCTATGCCAACGACGACTTCGGAAAGTCGGGGCAGGCGCGCGTGGTCGCCCAGATGGCTTCGCTGGGGCTGAAGCCCGTCGCCGTGGAAAGCCACAACCCCAGCGACAAGGACTACTCGGCGCAGCTCGCCAAGCTGCAGAAGGCCGGCGCGGAGCTGGTCATCCTGTGGGCGCACGACACGGATGCGGCGCTGATCCTGCGCCAGGCCAAGCAGTTCGGCCTGCCCTTCAAGTTCGCGGGCGCCGTGCTGTCCGAGGAAGCGTTCCTCAAGCTGGCCGGCAGCGCCGCGGAAGGCTCGATGAGCGCCTCCTACTTCGTGCCGACGGATCCCAACCCCGCCGTGCAGGCCTTCGTGAAGAAGTACGAGGCGAAGTACAGGATGGCGCCCGACGTCTGGTCCGCCACCTACTACGACGCGACCATCCTCGCCGCCAGGGCCATCAACGAAGCACGGTCCCCCGACGTGGAGAAGATCCGCGAGGCGTTCTCCAGGGTGAGCTACAGCGGCCTGCTCGCGGACTACAAGTGCGACAAGGCCGGCGACTGCAACCGTCAGGTCAACATCGTGGAGATCAAGGGCGGTCAGCCGGTCGTTCGCTCGGCGGTGAAGTTCTGAGCACCGGCGCAGCGAGGAACCCCATGATGCAAGCAGACCTGCCGCGTGCCATGGTCACCGAACGGCCCGAACTCGAGCTCTCGCACGTCGACGTGTTCTACGGCAAGGTGCAGATCCTGTTCGACCTGTCGATCCGCGCCTATGCGGGCCAGATCGTCGCGGTCATCGGCGCGAACGGCGCGGGCAAGTCGACGACCCTGAACCTGATCGTGGGCCGGCTCAAGGCCGGTGCGGGGCGCGTGGAATTCGCAGGCCGGGACATCGGCGGGCTTTCGGTGGAGCAGATCGTGGCTTCGGGCATCGCCTGCGTACCCCAACGCCGACGCATCTTCTCCACCCTGAGCGTCAAGGAGAACCTGGAGGTCGGCGCCTACGTGCGCCGGCGCGACAAGGGCGCGATCAGCGCCACGCTGGACGAGATCTACGAGCTGTTCCCGGTGCTCAAGCGCAAGGCTGGCGAGATGGGCGGCGTGCTCTCCGGCGGAGAACAGCAGATGCTGGCGATCGCACGCGGACTGATGGCCGGTCCCCGCATCCTGCTGCTGGACGAACCGTCGATGGGCCTGTCGCCCAAGCTCACGACCGAGATGTTCCTCGACATCCGCCGCATCGCGCGCGCCGGCCGCACTGTCGTGATCGTCGAGCAGAACGCGTTCGCGGCACTGAGCGTGGCCGACCAGGGCTACGTGCTCGAAGGCGGGCGGATCGCCCTCGAAGGCTCCGCCGCGCAGCTGCTGCATGACGACCATGTGCGGGACGCCTACCTCGGGGCCTGACACGACCACCCATCAGAGACCATGGCCTTTCACCAGACACTCGCCCAGACTGCAGCCGCAGTCGAATCCCTCATGCCCGAGTTCCGCTCGATCTTCGGAGATCGTGCCGTCACGTCCGCGGCGGTGCGCGCGCACCACAGCCATGGAGAGGGCCTGCCGGACCCCGGCCAGCCCGACGTGGTCCTGTTCCCTCTGACCAACGAGGAAGTGGCGGCCGCCCTGAAGCTGTGCCACCGCGAGGCGGTGCCGGTCATCGCCTTCGGCAGCGGCACTTCGATGGAGGGGCACGTCGCGGCGATCCACGGCGGCGTCTGCATCGACGTCTCGCGCATGGACCGCGTGCTCGAAGTCTCCACCGAATCGATGGACTGCCGCGTGCAGGCGGGCATGACGCGCGAGCAGCTCAACGAGCACCTGCGCGCCAGCGGACTTTTCTTCGCGGTGGACCCCGGCGCCAACGCGTCGCTGGGCGGCATGGCCTCGACGCGGGCCTCCGGCACCGCCGCGGTGCGCTACGGCACCATGCGTGAAGCCGTCATGGGCCTGACGGTGGTCACGCCCGACGGACGCATCGTGCGTACCGGCACGCGCGCGCGCAAGTCGGCCTCGGGGCTCGACCTGACACGGCTGTACGTCGGAAGCGAAGGCTTGCTGGGGATCATCACCGAAGTGCAGCTGCGCCTTTTCGGCCTGCCCGAGCACGTGGTGGCGGCCGTGTGCCAGTTCGGCAGCCTGCGCGCCGCCATGGACACCGTGATCGCCACGCTGCAGCTGGGCGTGCCGGTCGCACGCATCGAGCTTCTCAACGACGTGCAGATGGACGCCTGCATCCGCTATTCGAAGCTCGACGAATTCGAGGCTCGCCCCACCCTGTTCATCGAGTTTCACGGCAGCGAGAGCACCGTGGCGGAACAGGTCGCGACGGTGGAAGCGCTCGCGCTCGACAACGGCGGCAGCGGATTTCGCTACGCCCACCAGCCCGAAGACCGCTCCAGGCTGTGGAAGGCACGGCACTCCTGCTACCACGCCAACCTCGCGATGCACCCCGGCTGGAGCTCCATGGGTACGGATGCATGCGTGCCTATCTCCGCGCTGGTGGAATGCATCACCGAGACCGAGGCCGCCATCCGGGAAAGCGGCCTGTACGCGCCCATCGTCGGCCACGTGGGCGATGGCAACTTCCATCTGGGCATCATCTACGACGACACCGATCCTACGGCGCGACGCAAGGCGGAGGCGCTGGCCGAGGACGTGGCGCTGCGCGCGATCCGCCTCGGCGGCACCTGCACCGGCGAGCACGGCGTCGGCCTACACCGCATCGGGCAGATCGAAATCGAACACGGCGAGGCCATCGAACTCATGCGCGACATCAAGCGCGCCTTGGACCCCAGAGGCATCATGAATCCAGGGAAGATGCTGCAGATGTAGTCCTGCGGTAGGCCTCAAAGCCCGCTCCACACCATAGCTCTTCACGGCAGCCAGTGTTTCGATCACGTGCGTCAGACCAGTTCGCTCACGCACACGTCGCCCGCATATGCATTCGTTCTCGCTAGGCCAATACGAGGCCGGACGCTCACCGGATGTTTCTGGGAACGAATGCGGCTGGCCGACTTTCAGACGCCCCCAAACTAACAGCCTGCGCCTCCCTGGAATGCCAAGGAACCGATTCGCGATCGAGCCGATCGCTCGTTGTCCGGCAAGCACCGCTTTGACTCAAAGCTCTGGAAGCTCGCCGCGTCCACCAAGTCTCGTTGAATTGCCTGACGAAGAGTTCATTACATGTCACGAGCTGGCTTTGGCGATCGCACGTGCGAGGGTTTTCGGCAGCTCGCAAGGCCGCACACACCTCCCCGCGATCGCGCCGCATGGGTCGCGCCTCGATATGAGGACTTCTCCGGTTCGAAGCCTGAAGCGAAAGACACCGATCACCGCGGAATCTCTCTCCACGGAAAGTGCAGGCTCTGAAGCTTGGCGACCAGCAGTGCCAGAACGCTTTTGGATCGAGAGCGCTCGTCACCTGAAGGCGCTCCAAGCTTGGGTGATCTGCAGGGTGTAGCCACGGCTGGTCGTTGGCCCGCCAGCACACGTGTGCTGGCCATGCGATTGCCGTTGGCGTCGTAGCTGAAGCTGGCACTGTCGCCTTCACCTGCTGCGGCGGCGAAGCTGACGATGCGGCCCGTCGGGCTGTAGCCCACGTTCCAGGTCGTGTCGGCCGCGACGATAGTGCTGTTGCCAGGGTTCGCGTCGGCAGGGCCTTGTATCTTTAAGCCTCGGACCGGCTCGGGTAGCCCGAGCGGCCTCCGGGCCATTTGTTGAAGCCCGCCTCTGAGCACTGGGCGCCCGAGCCGGACCGTCCTTCTCTGCAGCCCGAACGGTTGTAGGAACTTGAAGTTCGTATAGACAAGGATGGGAGTGAGAGGACGTGTCCGACTCTGTTTTTATCGGTATTGATGTCTCCAGCCAGACCCTGGAGATCGCCAGCAGCGATCAGGGCAAGACTTGGCAGCTCGCCAATGACGTGGCTGGCATCGAGCAACTGGTCAACCAGGCATCGGCTTTGGCGCCCGCGCTGGTTGTGCTGGAGGCCACGGGCGGCTACGAGTTCGAAGCGGCCTGCGCGTTGCAAGCCGCGGGCTTGGCGGTGGCGGTGGTCAACCCGCGCACCGCGCGCGACTTCGCCCGCTCGATGGGCGCGCTGGCCAAGACCGATGCGCTGGATGCGCGCATGCTGGCGGCCTTCGCCCGCGTGCTGCACCAACACCCCGAGCGCGAGCGCTTCGTCAAGCCGCTGGCTGATGCCGAGTTGCAGCAACTGCAGGCCTTGGTGCTGCGTCGGCGCCAGTTGGTGCAGATGCTGACCTCCGAGCGGCAGCGCCTGCGCCTGGCGCACGCGGCGGCGCGCCCGAGCATCGAGCGAGTCATTGAATTCTTGAAGCAGGAGCTCGGCGACAGCGAAGCCGAGGTGGCTGCGCATGTGCAGCGCCATCACGCCCGATTGGCCCAGGCGCTGGCCAGCGTGCCGGGCATCGGCGCTGCCAGCGTTGCAGTGCTGCTGGCCGAACTCCCCGAACTCGGCAAGCTCGACCGGCGCCGCATCGCTGCGCTGGTGGGCGTTGCGCCCTTGAACCGCGACTCCGGCCAGATGCGTGGCCAGCGCTGCATTTGGGGTGGCGCGCCGATGTGCGGCGAACCCTGTACATGGCCACGCTGACGGCGGTGCGACATAACCCGGCGCTTAAGGCCTGCTATGAGCGCCTGCTGGCGGCAGGAAAGCGCAAGAAGGTCGCTCTCGTGGCCTGCATGCGCAAGCTGCTGACCATGCTCAATGCCATCGCCAAACACGGCACCACATGGGATCCGACGATGCATATCGCTTGACTGACAAGACGGTTGCTCAGTGCTGCAGGATCTTCGAAAGAAACTGCCGCGCCCGATCCGACCGCCCCGCGGGGTTGCCGAAGAACTCTTCCTTCGCGCAGTCTTCGACGATGCGGCCGCGGTCCATGAAGATCACGCGGTTCGCGACCTTGCGGGCGAAGCCCATCTCATGGGTGACGCACATCATGGTCATGCCTTCGCGGGCGAGTTCGACCATCACGTCGAGCACCTCGTTGACCATCTCGGGGTCGAGCGCGGAGGTGGGCTCGTCGAAGAGCATGGCGACGGGGTTCATCGCCAGCGCGCGGGCGATGGCCACGCGCTGCTGCTGGCCGCCGGAGAGCTGGCTCGGGAACTTGTGCGCATGGGCGCGCATGCCCACGCGCTGCAGCAGCGCCATCGATGCGGTGCGGGCTTCCGAAGCCGAGCGCCTGAGCACCTTGACTTGCGCGATGGAGAGGTTGTCCTCGATCGAGAGGTGCGGAAACAGCTCGAAGTGCTGGAACACCATGCCCACGCGGGCGCGCAGCTTGTTGAGGTCGGTCTTCGGGTCGCCCACCGACACGCCGTCGATGGTGATGCGGCCGCGCTGGAAGGGTTCCAGCGCGTTGACGCACTTGATGAGGGTGGACTTGCCCGAGCCCGAAGGCCCGCAGACCACCACGACCTCGCCCTTGCGGACCTGGGTGGTGCAGTCGGTCAGCACCTGGAAGGCGCCGTAGCTCTTGTCGACGTGGCTGATTTCGATCATGTCGTGTCTCCGGTGAGATGAAATTCAGCGCGCGAGCAGCCGGTGCAGGGTATTGGCGACCACGCGAGTGGCCTTGCGCAGTTCGTCCAGCGGCACGCGCTCGTCGGCGCGGTGGCCGTTGGCTTCGAGCAGCGACTCGGGGCCGGCGCCGTACATCACGGTGGGAATGCCGGCCTCGCTGTAGAGGCGCGCGTCGGTGTACAGCGGCACGCCGATCGGCGTGACCGGCTTGCCCATGACTTCGCTGGCCTCGCGGCACACGAGCGCGGCGAACTCGTCGGCGCCGGGTGCGGGCGCGAAGGGGCGGGCCAGCAGGATCTGGCGGATCTCCACCGAGATGCCGGGCAGCGGCCGGCAGGCCGACTCGATCACCTCGCGCAGCTCGGCCTCGACGGCCTCGGGCGATTCCTCGGGCACGATGCGCCGGTCGATGCGCAGGCTCAGCACGTCGGACACCACGTTGGTGTTGATGCCGCCGTCGATGAGGCCCACGACCATCGTGGGATGGGTGATGCCCGGCGTGCGCGATGGGCGGCCGGCGAGGCTGTCTCGATATCGATAGAGCGCGGGCAGCAGGGTGGCCGCGGCTTCGATCGCGTCGTGGCCGGTGTCGGGTCGGGCGGCATGCGCCGAGGTGCCGCGCACGACGACTTCGAGGTGCAGGCAGCCGTTGTGCGCCACCACGACGTGGTGCGAGAACGCGGCGGAGAGCACGAAGTCGGGCTTGCTCAGGCCCTTGGAGAGGATCCAGCCGGGTCCCGTCATGCCGCCGGTTTCCTCGTCGTAGGTCAGGTGCAGCTCGACGCTGCCGGCCAGCGGCGTACCCGAGGCCGCGAGATGCTTGAGCGCGCGCATCGCGAAGGCGTAGGTGGTGAAGTCCGACTTCGACACGGCGGCGCCGCGCCCGTAGAGCCAGCCGTCGCGCACCTCGCCGCCGTAGGGGTCGACG